>SKEV01000014.1_pt1 | contig 187129 bp, 183 predicted proteins | sample 4819531 | NCBI WGS metagenome assembly SKEV01 (sample SAMN11008800, study PRJNA524170) | human gut metagenome | biome: Human fecal sample; material: Feces; isolation source: fecal sample from pouch patient p9, p28 | host: Homo sapiens | place: Israel: Tel-Aviv | collected 2016-08-01 | reverse complement strand
AAAAGATATGGCAGACAAAGTTTATCAGATAATTGACGGTAAAATGACAATCCTGGAGAAGTAATTTAATTTATGACTAAAAATCAGCAAAAATATAATTATGACTAAGGAATATATTATTAACTAAATGTTGAGATAGCACAAGGAAATATTTGTGCTATCTTTTTTATTTATTAGGAAAAGAGAAAAAATTATGCCAACGAAAATATGGTTAAAACCAGAACAATTAGATTTGTATATTAAACATTTAGAACGATTTAGAGACTTATATAGTAAACTAGACTGTTCTGGTATAGTAAATTTGTAACACTCCTACCTAATAAGTTAAACTATTCATTAGAATAGGAGACATAACATGAAACACTATCCAGACGAAACACGATAAAAAATTGTTCGACTGCACATTCAAGACGGATGAACATTAAAAAGCTTAGCTGCTGAATATGGCGTATCCCAAGCCTCAATCTCTAATTGGGTAAGACATTATCGCAAAGAATGCCAAACTAATAATAAAGAAAAATCACAGCTTGAACTCATGGAGGAGGTTCGTAAATTACGTCAAGAAAAGGCAGAGCTTGAAAAGGAAAATGATTTCTTAAAAAAAGCAGCGGCATTCTTTGCAAAGGAAATCGATTAGAGGCATATCGTTTTATTGATAACTATAAAGAAGATTTTGGTTTGCGTTGGTTGTTCTTGCATATGAATATTCATCCCAATGCTTATTATAATTATCTTAAAAAGACAAGGACTAACTATCATCGTCAAAAGAAAGCTATTCTTAATACTATTCGAGATATCTACCATGAGTGCAATGGAAAGAAGTAAATCAATTCTTCGAAACAGAAAGCATCAAACTTTCTGATATAGAGCCTTCGAAAGTTAGTTATAGGGAGGTACAAAGGAATCAAATCAATACCACTATTTATAATGAAAAAGGTAATATAAAGGATATTGATACTAGCATTATAAGAGATATGTACGATAAAAGCAAACCTACTTTAAAACAGGGAGCCTATATATCCGCTATAGCAGCTTCTCTAGAAGGGGGGTACTGCATTTATAACAGCAATAATTAAAAAAAGCGCTTAGGGAAAACTATTAGTGAGTTTACAAAAGACGATTGTCTTGAAATTTCTAAAGATAGTGGAATTGGAGCTATAAAAGGAAGTACTCGAGGCATTACGATATACGCCCTAACGAATTACACAGCTACTCCTGCAGCAGTAGCAAGTTCATTGTGCACTGCTTCATTTGGTATCGCTAAAGAAGCATACAAATTCCGTAAAAACTTAATCACAAAAGAAGAATTTTTACTAAATTCGCAAATATTATGTGTTGAAGTATCAGTTAGTGCATTATCCTCAATATTAGGACATGCTGTAATTCCAATACCTATTTTAGGATCCGTTATTGGAAATAATATAGGAACTTTCCTATATGAAATCGCTAAAGATAATCTCACAATGAAAGAGAAATTACTGATAGCAGATTATTTCAAAGAGATACAAGAATATAACTATTTTTTAGATAATTAATTTGAATTATATAATCATCAACTTCAGAGAGATTAAGAATTACTATAAACTTTTAGGGAAGGCATTTTCTCCTGACTATAATATCGCTTTTCAGGGATCTTATGAATTTTTAAATATGTTTTTTAAAAATACGTTAACCTCTCCTATTTTCTCTGCTTCAGGTAAATAGATAGAAACGGTTGTCGAATAAACAAAAGAAGGTACACTCACAATTGAAAGCAATTGACTAATAACTGCATAAATAGCCAACAATTCTACTCCTAATCTCGACATCAAGGCATCAAACACCATAATAAACAAAACACTCTCCAGAATTTCTTGACCAACCAAAGGAATACCAAATGTTATTAATTCAAATTTAGTTGTAGATGTAATGGATAAAGCCTTCAAAATCATTGGATAAACCATAAACAAGTAACTAAGCGATATGAAAGCTAAGGATACAATCGTTGATATGGCTGCTCCCTTAATTCCGATTTGTGGTACCAGTACATAATTTAACACAACATCTATTAATGAACTGATAAGTCCAACCCACATAATTGGTTTTGTTTTCTTTTGAACTCTTAATAAATTTGTCAGCGAAAAGTTTAATAATGTCAATCCGATATATGGAGACATGAAGACTAAATAAATGGTGGATAAGGACAATAGTTGCCCTTTAAATCCATAGAGCTGCTTCAAGATTACATTTCCAAAAATAATGACAAAAACCGCAAAGGCAACTCCGATAATTAAATCTAAGGTTAGATTTGATTTCAATAAATCATCAAACCTGTTAGTTTGCCGATTAGAGTACGCCTTAGAGCTTTTAATATTAAATGACAAACTGAATGCTCCTAAAAGTCCACCAAAAGCAAATAAGAGATTCTGAATAATGGAAATTCCTGACAGAGCAATTGAGGAATTGTTCACAGCAAAATGCAATGCTATCTGCCCAATAATTACTTGACCAATATTTGTTAAAACTAAGGGAAAGGCAAATTTGTTAATTTCTTTTGAATCTATCATTTTTCCTCTCTAAAAGGCTTCAAATGTAAGTAAAGATCAGATTTAACTAAATTTGCATAAATAATATGCAAAATAGGAGTTTCTTCTAAAAATGAAATAATTGCCTGCTTACAATCATTAGCAGATACCTCATAATCTTGCTGTAATAGTTCTACAATCTTGTCTAAAGAAAAATTTTTAGAAATGCAATAAAGTATTTCTGCTCCTATTTCATCAAATGAATAGTACTCTAATCAAGTAGATCGTATCCTATGTATTCATCTGCTACTTTATTTACAATGAAATCTCTCTTACCTCTTATCACAAAATGTTCTTTCATACGACTACTCCACCTCCTTTTTGTTCATAAAAGCAGGCTAAATCAGAGCCCAGTAACGTTCCATCTAATTTCAAGGCACTGCATCGACATCCCCCACCACACCATGGTAGGGGACATTCTGAACATTTCCCAGAAATATCATCAAATGTAATTGATCTTAGTTTATTAAATACAGCAGAATGGTGCCAAATTTCGCTAAACTTTTGTTCTTTAACATTTCCAGCAACTAATTCATCTATACCATTCATCAAGTCACACCCGTATACATCTCCTTTATGATTAATTGAACATGCTCTAACTCCAGCTTGACAAGATATTTCCCTTGGCTTATCAAAATTTATATCTACTTTTTGATGCCAAACATTTTCTAATAAATCTGATCTATTATAAAATGCAAGCGGAAAATAATGTGTCAAAAAAACATCACTTTCATTAGGAGGAACAATTTTAAATTTAACTTTGAACTCTCCTTTAGAAATCCGCTCTGTTAAATCAAGAAAAACAGGATACCATTGTTTTTTATCTGCTAAAATACTACCGTCATTAGCCCTACCAGTAGGACAAATAACCATAACTGACATATACTCAATACCAAGCATATCATTCAATCTTATACTCTAAAGAAAATATCTGCTAAATTTGCAAACAATTGTGCTATCAATAATTTGGCAAATGAATTAGAAATACAACTTTTAAGTTCTTTTCTCTCTGTTAGAAAATGAATAAGATACTAAGCAACAAAGAGCTACTATACCAAATATTAAATAATTGCTCCTAATACTAAAGTTATCAGCAAAAATACCAGCTAGGAAATCAGCTAACATAAAACTAATCGAAATAAACAAATTATATACTGACCATGATACTGCTCTATTTTTTTCTATTGACATATTAAATTTATAATAAAAATGATTATTGTAGTTGGAATTAAGAACACGCATTAATAAAAGGATTATAATTTGGATGATTAGATTAGTTTGAAAAAACATGAGTATAGCTAATACTGGTAACATCAAGCTTACTTCAAACTTAATTTTTAGATAACTCCCCAAAGCCATAGATATATTAAACATAAATAGTATAATTCCCAGCATATCTAGTGAAAGTCCCTGTTCATTTAAGAATATCCCTGCATAAGAATTGCTAATCATAATTAGAGTTGAGAATGCTACTCCTAATATTATTAATAACCATGGAATATTTTGAATATTATCGAGGCTAAAAAATTTTTGTTTATTATTTTGTTCCTTTTTAATCTCGGGTAATCCTATTAAATATAATAAACTGAAAATTACAAATACAATGGATATAATAATAGGATAAATATAATTCCTATGCAATAAAGGTGGAGATATAATCGTAATAATAGCAATAAAAATATATTTTAATGTGTTGAGATTTTTCAAAAATGATTTATATACAACTTCGTCATCAATTATTTCAAAATTATAAGAAATAAGAACTCCTGAAGATAATGATTCTGACAATCCAAAAAATATCGCTGAAATATATATTATATTTGATTTTCCAAACAATAGGCCCCATAATGCTAAAATTAATAATAAATTTGAAATAGCCAAAATTTTCTTGTAACCAATCTTACTTGAAATATAACTTAAAGGAATATCAAAAACTGAGCCACATAGCTCAGTAATAACTGATAAAGTAGCTATTTCTGTGAACGAAAAACCTAAGTGCTTTAATAGTAAAATTCCTACAAAGTAGTACGGTAATCCAGATAGAAACATATTCATTCCGTATAAATTAAAAATCTTCTTACTCATAAGTTACAAACTGGGTCTCTAAAATATTTTGGACTCTTCTCCTTAATCAAGTTAACATAGCAGCCACCCTCGCAAATTTTTAACAATCCACAAGATAAACACTTAGAATTCTTCGTTCTAAAAGAACGAATCCCTCCATACAACGGATCATCATACCAAACATCTAACAAATCTTTTTCAAAGGCATTCTGCTTAGTTTGATTAACTCCTAAAAAAGCAATGCAAGGCAAGATATCCCCATTAGACATTATTTCCATCTTAGTATATTTTGCACGACATCCATAATACATTTCGCCAAACTCTGAAAATTCAATTGAATTATTTATCAACTCCGGATAAGCGGTGAAAAGATGACATCCCTCAGTAGCAAAATTTAAATTAGCTTCCCGTTGAGTTATATAATCTGTAACATACTCATTCAACCTTCTCAAATCAGCTAAATCGTATTTTTTCTTTATTTTCGTATATCCTGTTACCTCAGAATAATTAGCTACTGAAAATCTATCTATTTTATTCTCTATACAAAAATCAACCAATTCTATAATCTGCTCATAGCTTTGCTTTGTATACACTGCATTAATTCTACATTTTTTTCCAACCTCTTTAAAGTACTTCGCTAATTTAATTTGTCTATCAGGTCTCACCCCCATTAATTCAAAATTTAATTTAGGATCTAAAGTCTGCAAAGATAAAACCGGTGTAATATATTTAGATTTAGCTAGAATTTCCACTGTACTTTTCTTTATTAATTGGGCATTAGTTGTTATAGTAGTCTTTATCTTCAGTTCTTCACAAGCTATCAACAAATTATCAATATCAAAATATCTAGTCGGTTCCCCTCCTAAAATTGAAACACTTAACACTCCATTATCTTTTGCTTGGCGCAAAATTCTTTCCCAATCTTTAGCAGGTTTGGCATTTCTATCTTCACGATTTGCTAAAAAACAAAAACCACATTTTAAATCACAGTACATACTGGGGTATATTACTAGTTCAAGCGGAAAACTCAATATGTTATGTTTTTTTAATTTTGCTACATGCTTTCTCGCATTTTGAAGAGTCTCGTCAGGATTTTTCGATGATCCCTCAATATTATTATCAGAATAGATATTTAATAAGAGTACTCGCTCTAGTTTCCCTGCTTTTATTTCTTTCTTAAAAAAGGACGTAGCAATTTCAAAACCATGATTTTGAACCAAATAAAGAAAATAAGCTTCACTCTCATCTAACTCAATTCGGTCAAAAGTTACTTTATTTATCAAAATTCCACCAAACTTTTCTAGTCTAAATAAAAAATCTTCTGAAATTGTCATCATATTGAATACCTTTCTAAAAAAGCAGAGGAAAATATAGCCTCTGCTTAACTTATGGGATAAATTACTTTATCACTCCCAGCCGTCACCTTTTGCCATCACCTTCCAGCCGTCACCTTTTGCCATTGAACTAGACTCAAGGACTTTTTCAAGCTCTTTAGACATATTTGGTACTCCTTTCGAATATGATACTGTGATTATATTTCTTTTCAACACTTACAATAAAATATTCCCATATTTGCATTTTCTAACTACTAGCTAAAATTTTTTCTAAATGTCCTTCATAAGTCTTTGCTAAGTGATGACTTCCTGCTAATTTCATCGCTCCAACACACTTCTTCATTTCAATAATTGCTTTCACATTTCCATCCTCTTTATATTGATAAAGATTTTGTGCATACTTAAAGACTAAACGTTCATATACTTCTGTCTCAATAAAAAAGCATTGATTTAGCTGCTTTTCAAAATATAAAGCATCCATAAATTTTTCTCTTTCAACACATGTAATATATCCATTTAAAAGCATCGTTGAAATTAATCGTCTGTTATTTGGAATTTCTTTGTAAAAATCAGAACGCCTAAACATTTCTCTTGCTAAGACCATGAAAACATCATGATTTAATACATCTAAAGTATTCGAGAAAATCAATAACTCATAGTACCCCCAGTATTCTACACTAAAGAGATAATCTGTTAAATATGTCAAATCATCCTTTGTATAGTAAGTTTCTCCTGATAAATCCTGTAGACGAATTTTCAATAAAATAATATTGATTTGATGAAATTTTTCTCGCCTATCTTCCAGTTCCATCTGAGAATAAAGTAATTTTTTCATACCTTCTACGTCACGTGTTGACACAAAATGACGTACTTTCGATAACAGTTCGTTTAACTCATCTCTATGAAAATCATGGACCGCATACATAAATTCATCTATTGGCATATTGATTTCATCTAAAATAAACATGAACTTTGAAATCGTTAAATCTGTTTCTCCTTTCTCAAATCGAGAGAGCTGAGACGTTGATATACCAGCCTTTGCGACGTCTTTTAATCGTAATCCTCTCGATTCTCGAAACTTTTTAAAAATTTCTCCAAATTTTTTCATACTACACCTCCATCACGCATATATGGGAATAATTTTCATTTGCTTTCATCATATCATACAATAAAGAAAAACAAAAGTGAGGATTATCACATGAAAAAGCAAATTTTACTAACACTTCTTCTTGTCGTATTTGAAGGCATTATCGTTATCGTCGTGGGATAAAGAGTCTGGGACAAAAGTCCTTTAGCTCCAAAAAGCAACGGCATAATGTACTGACCCCAAAAAGTTAGACAAATAATTTAAGTAAAGGATTTAGTTCTGTATTGTACAGGACTGAGTCCTTTTAGTTTTACCTTAATGCGTTTGTTGTTGTAATAATTAATATAGTCTGCAATTGCTTGTTCCAAATGCTCAATTGACTTAAACGTCTTCTCATAACCATAAAACATCTCAGACTTAAGAATGCCAAAGAAGGATTCCATCATGCCGTTGTCTGGACTATTGCCTTTACGTGACATGGATGGTTGGATTCCTTTCTCCTCTAAAAAATGATGATAGAAATCATGTTGATATTGCCATCCCTGGTCACTATGGAGAATTGTATTTTTGTAATGTTTCTCTGTAAAGGCTTGTTCTAACATAGCTTTCACTTGTATCAAGTTCGGTGACTTAGAAAGATTGTAGGCGATAATTTCACTATTGAAGCCATCTAAAATTGGCGACAAATAGAGTTTTTGGCTGCTTGCTGGAATGGCAAATTCTGTTACATCTGTGTAGCATTTTTCCAATGGTTTGGATGCTTCGAACTGGCGTTGGATGAGATTCTCTGCTTTCATACCAACCTCTCCTTGATATGAAGAATACTTACGTTTACGGCGAATTCTAGCGGTTAAACCAAGTACTTTCATAAGACGTTGAACTCTCTTATGATTAATCACAATTCCTCGATTTCTCAATTCAAGAGTCATTCGACGATAGCCGTAATTTCCTTTATGCTCAGTAAAAATGGCTTGAATTTCAGCTTTAATGTCATAATCCTTATCATTTTGATCCAGCTGTTTTAAGTGGTAATAATAGGTTGAACGAGCAAGCTTAATAATCTTTAGAAGCATATCTAAAGAAAACTCAGTTACCAATCCTCGGACAATTTCCGTTTTTCTTCTTGCTCTTTTTCTTCCCTCAATCGGAGTTCTCTCAACTTTTTAAGAACTGCATTCTCCGCTCTAAGGTACTCATTTTCTGCTTGAAGACGTTCCATTTCTTCCAGTTTTTTCTTTGGCTTACGTCCCATTTTAGATAACCTTCCTCTTGTTTTCTCAACAATAGTATACCCGTTTTTCTTATAGTGTGCGAGCCAGTTAGGAAGCGTCCCACGATTTGGGAGAGCATATTCAAGAGAAACTCTATCTTGAGAATAGCCTTTATATAGGACTTTATCAATCATTTCTTGTTTTAATTCAGGAGAGTAGTAACGATTCTTTCCTTTTTTAGCGATTTCTATTCCGTATCGATCAATCAATTTAATCATGTAGCTAAGATTAGAAATGTTTATCCCAAATTTATTTGAAAGCTGATCTAAGCTATATCCTTGGTTTCTAAGTTCATAGATTTGAACCTTATCTTCATAAGTCAATTTCATAATAAAAACACCCCGAAAGTTAGATTTTTTCTGTCTAACTTTTGGGGTGCAGTTCATAAAACCGTTGCTTTTTGCATGATTGTGATAGACTTGGTGAAATAGAATTGACCAAAAATCTTCTGAAATATAACAAGAGAGTGACTCGAATTTAAAAAGCTAGAGTTCCACAATTGGAAATCTCTAGCTTTTTTGTGACTGAGAACTTTTTGTCCCAGCCTCTACTTTCTACTGACTACTATCCTGCATGCCCTAAGTCGAGATAGAGAATATCTCGCTTAGTGGCATACTCTAGCGCATGTTCAACAGCCTCAAATAAATCTGAAGCTAGAAACCTTTTCGTAAAGACGGTTTCGTCTTTACGCTTAAATTTCGCAACATAACTATGTTTAGTCATTTTTTCTCCTTCTAATATTCATATTGTCCTTTAACACCACTATAGATCCAGTAAACTGCTTTATCATAAACTTGTTTAAAGGAGATACCTAATCGATTGGCTACATCAAGAATTGAAATTTGCTTACATTCCTCTATATTCATAAAATATCATCATTTTGTCGTAGTATTCGGCAATGATGGAACAGATGAGGATTCTTCTAAAGTTTTAGGAGTTGCCTTATCTAGATCATCTAACCCAGATTTCCAAACCTGTACTTGGTTGACCAATAACTTACCAGGTAGTTTCGAATAGTTCAAATTAACCGTTCTGGTTTCTGTTTAGTTTGTCTTTGATTGGTTGGCATTCTTTAAATCAGATACATAAGTTACATTATAAGAGACCATGGCAATGGCTTGATTCGTAGTCTGATTGACAAAGATATCTGCTTTTTCAAAATGATAATCCAAAATATAGTCCTTATACACTTGGTTCATGGCATCATTTTGACTTGTCAATTCTTGAGAATAGGCCGATTCAGTCATATAAGGTTGAATACGTGTATTATTTTCCCCTAGTTTTTCTTTCGTATAGTACTGTGTCAAAAATTCTTTTACAGTATCTGATGATAAAATACTTGCTTTATCTTCTGCTTGTTTGTCCTCTACAAGTTTAGCTGCAGCCAATTCGATTTCTTTTCGACTTTGTTTGGCAGTAGAATGTTGACCAATAGAATTAGCAGTAAGTTGTGGTGTTGATGAGGTGGATATACTAAAAAATGAGGAGGAAATTGATAATGACTTCACCTAGCTAAAAGTTCAACGAATTAGGGAGACATTAGGTAGCCTCATATTACCTTGATTAGTTTTTGCTATAACATTGTCAAATATGATGACAAAAAAATCCGTCCGCACTTTTTTACGAGTAGGACGAATTAAATATGTTATACAAACCATCAGCTTTTTAACAATTCTACATAAGGTAGTTGTTAATGCAACTACCTTTTTTCTATGTTGATTAGAACAAATTTGACATGGCTACAACTGCGATTATCTGATATAGAGTATTATATAAACTGATTCCTCCTACCCCTTATCCACAATTTTAATACGGCTACTGCCATCGTGCGACTTGATGATAACTAGTTGCTGAGCAATACCTTCTTTCATATCGTCCACGTGGCTGATGACACCGACCATGCGATTTTCACCGATTTGTTCTAGGACAGAGATAGCCTTAGTGAGGGCTTCCTTATCAAGTGAACCGAAACCTTCGTCGATGAAGAGTGCTTCAACAACGGCACCCTTGCTGGTATTTTGGACAACTTCTGAGAGGGATAGGGCAATGGCCAGTGCAGCGATAAAGGTTTCACCACCAGACAAGGATTTAACGGAGCGTTCACTACCTGTCAGCTGGTCATAGACGTTGATATCCAAACCGAAGTGATCACGCGCCCTGCGTCCTTCCTCACTTAGAACAAAGGAATAGCGGTTATCCGTTAATAGTCCGATGTAGTTAGCATTGGCATAGTCCAAGATTTGTTGGAAATACTGACGGATAACGTAGACCTCAAGATTAAGACGACCAGTTAGAGCAGTATTTTCTCCCTTAACCACCTTAACCAAATCACTGAGTTCTTGGTGGGCCTTAAAGGCCTCTTGGTTGCTGTCTTGAAGGGTTTTAGCCGCTTGGTAGGTAGCCGTCGCATCCTTAAGTCCCTTTTCCATGACAGAAAACTGAGCGAGCTGCCTATCATAGATTTCCTGACAATTCTGTACTGCTTGCGCTAGACTATCGAGATCTGGTTGTTCTTGATTTTGGAGAAGCTCTTGCCCCTTACGAATCTGCGCCTGTAATTCTTGTTTGAGCGTTGCATAGGTCGTTAATTTGGCCTGAAGCATAGGAATAGCTTGATTATTTACCTCAATAAGCCAGAGTTCGACCTGCTCTAAGTCATTGGCGAGGGCTCCTTCAGCCTTGAGACTTTGCTCTAATTCAGCAGATAATCGCTTAACATCTTGATTTACCTTATCTTTAGACTTAGTTATACTCTCAATCTGCCCCTTGATTCCTTTAATGTCGGCATGAAGTTGGTTGTAGGCTTCGCTATTTTCCTTGACTTGCTTATTGTAGAGGTTCAGCTCCTGATGAGCAAGGGAAATCCGTTCTTGATATACCTCAACAGACTCAAGTTCTGGATGAGCTTCCTGCAAGTCCTCTAGGCGTTCTTGAGCTTGGTCAAGCACTGCCTTGGCCTCTTGATAGGTTTTAGCCAAATCTGTCGCTTTTTTTTGAGCCTTACCTAGCTCATCTTGATATCGGATATAATCTGTCTCTTCCTTATCATAACGTTTTTGTAACTCTTGATAATACTGCTCAACCTTCAGGAGTAGGGCTTGCCCACGGTCAGTTTCATAGTCTATCGAAAAATCAAAATCAAACCGTCCCTTAACGTGCTCTTCTAATTCTTGATAGTGCTTTTCAAGAGTTGCCTTGACTTTAGTCACTTGGTCAAGCAAATCCTGACGTTTAGATGCAACTTCACTCAAGGTAGCCTGACGATTTGATAAAGTAGCGACTTGCTTTTCTTTTTGAGCTTGAAGCTTCTCCACCTGATCCATGAGATTTTTCAAGGCCACTTCATCAGCCTGTGCTCCACCAACATTAGGGTGTTCCAGAGCACCACAAACCATACAAGGATGCCCCTCCTCTAACTCTGCCTGCAGTTGGACAATCATGAGTTGACGGCGTGAAACCAAAGTCCTTCTTAACTCCTCTTCCAATTCTTTGAGAATTTCTTGAGCTTGATCAATATCAAAAGATAACGTTTGATGACGTTTTTCGGTCTTTGTCAACTCCTGATTCAAGTTCTCTATCTCTTTCAGGTCCTGAGCAAGTTGATTCTCCACACTGTAGCCCACAATCTGGAAGAGTTTTTCGGCCTCATGTAAACTCTCTAAACTAAGACGATTAGCCTCCAAGTCAGACAAGGACTTGTTAAGCATCTCAACCTCTTTTCTAGCCTGCTGATAGGTCTCTTCCAACTGCTTGTAGTTAGTCGTTGAACGTTTGATTTTCTCCTGTTCTTGGGCAAGACTCTGGGAATAGATAATATCCTCTTTCCAAGTTTCAAGCTCCTCTTCTTTTTGAAGAAAATCCTCAGATTGAATTGCGAGTTCCTCTTTTTTAGCCTTAACATCCTCAAACGCCTGTTGCTTTTCACTTAAGGCTTCTTGAGCAATTTCAAGGTCCTGCTCTAATTGCATCAACTGTTTCCGATACTGCTTCAAGGTCCGAATGGTTTCCTGCAGACCTTGAGCAAACTGTAATTCCTCCAGATGCACTTTTGCCTCTGCCTGTCCTTGAGCCCCCTCCTCAATTTCCAGACGGTAACGTTCCTTGGCTTGCTCCAATTCTTGAAAAATCTTTGCCAAATCTTGGGCAGTTTGGAAGCTCTTCTGCAGTTGTGCCAAATCCTCGTGGGCAGCCTTCAAGATACTTTTTTGCTCCGTAAGACTTTCTTGACGCTGAGACAAAAACTCTTCAAGACGTGCCAATTTTTCAGAGGCTGGCGTTGACGCCAAGACAGTTAATTCTTCCTCCGACCAAACCTGACTGGCAAAGTGGCTATCTATCTGAGCCTGACGCTTATCCATATCCTTATTGCTCTGACGAAGACGCTCTTCCAAACTCTTTTGAAAACGGTCAAAGATACCTGTCCCAAAGATTTTCTTTAAAATTTGAGTCTTAGTCTTGGAATCTTCCTTCAAAAAACGGCTAAAATCATTTTGCGGTAAGAGGATAATCTGTTTGAACTGCTCAGCATTGAGCCCCAAAATCTGCTCAATCTGGTCACTCACTTCCTTGATCTTATCCCCAAGCTTTTCAATTTCCTGACCACCAATCTTATCCACAATGACTAGAGAAGCCGTCGCCTTTTGCATGGTAGTGCCCCCACCCTGCTTGGCCCTCTCTTGCTGGAGAACTCGGTCAATGCGATAAAGGTGATTGCCTTGTTGGAAATAGAAAGTCACCTTGGTCAAATCATCCTCTGGACCAGCGAAAGTTGACCGCATCTCCTCAACATTACGATCACCACTGGTCGTAGCAAACAAGGCTACCGTCATGGCATCAAAGAGAGTACTCTTACCAGCCCCTGTATCCCCTCCAATCAAAAAGAGGGGAGCATGGTCAAACTGAGTGAAATTAATAACTTCCTTACGATATGGTCCAAAATTGGTCAATTCTAACTGGACTGGTCTCATTGTCGACTCCTCTCAATCTCCTCAAAAACACTTTCCACAAGGGCAGTCTGTCTCTCAGATAAGACATCGCCCCCAGTTACTGTCTGGTAAAAATCAAATACGATTTCCTGGGGCGACTGCATTTCCAAATCTTTTAAGTGCTGATCAACGGTCAAGTTTTCTTCCCTAACATCACCCAGACGACTGAAAGTAATTTCTACAATGTCTGTCCCATAAATCTCTTCCAGTCGGGCACGCACATTGATACCCTCTAATTCCTTACGACTAGACAGTTGAATATCAAAGGCGAACCAGGCTTTTTGACAAGGTTGATTCTTATAAAATTCAGGTGACATCAAGGTTTCAAAAGATTCCTGTAAAGCCACAATCGGCCGTTTAACCTCTAGAGTATGGAAGGTCTGAGACATATCACCAGACGCATCCAATTCAAGAATATAGACACCCTTTTCTTCCTTACGCTTGGCTTCTTTGACATTAAAGGCGACTGGACTGCCTGAATATTGCACGCGCTTGGTAGGACTAGCAAAACGCGTATGGATATGCCCTAAGGCAACATAATCGAAAGACTTGAAAAGGTCACTGGTCACATTGGTAAGACCACCTACCGTATTACTGGTTTCAGACAACATCAATTCTCGAAGACCCTGACCATCGCTATCATCCTTCTTAGAAACCGCAAAATGCGTCACCAAGACATGAGCTTTGTCAGGATCAAAAGCTTTTTTCATATCCTCAAGAATGTAGGTCAAGGCATCACCAATCCCCTGAATTTCCTTTCCCTCATCATCCTTATAGTAAATACGAGCATCAATAGGATCGATAAAAGGCAGCAGAAAAATCTGGCAATTCTCCAACTCAATGGGCTCAAAAGCCTCCTCCAAACGTGTACTTAAATGAAGGCCCTGATGTTGAAAGAAGTCACGCCCAAAATGTAAACGTTCAGCCCCATCGTGATTACCACTAATCGCATAGACAGGAATCTGCTCCTCCAGTACCAAGCGGGCCAAGGTCTTATTAAAAAGCTTAATCGCATCCACAGGGGGCACCGCACGGTCATAGAGGTCCCCAGAAATGATAACCCCATCCACTTTTTCGCTAATAGCCAAATCCACAATTTGTTGAAAAGCCCACTCCTGCTCCTCCAACAAAGACCAGCCATTGAGGGTTCGTCCTACATGCCAATCTGACGTATGTAAAAACTTCATGACAACCTCCTCATTCATTTTGTCTTACTTCTATTGTACCTTATCAAGCTAAATACTGCTTAAAAGTTTCACAGGCTTTGATAGTTTTCCCGTTTTTTAGCTGTAAAGATCAAAAAATCTCTCCCAAGCTATCCTGTACTGACCCCAAAAAGTTAGACAATTTATGTAAGCAAAGGATTTAGCTCTGTATTGCACAGGATTGAGTCCTTTTAGTTTTACCTTAATGCATTTGTTGTTGTAGTAATCAATATAGTCTAGATTACCCTGCCTCAATTGGTTAAGTAATTTAAATACCTCTAACCAAGAAAATCAATATTATCTATTCTTTTAATTGACTTTTATAGATTCTAAGCATTATCATATAGGTTGGTACTAGTGCACATCTTGTATTTTAGGCAATAATATTTACTCACTTTTCGTTATTGTCAGTACCGATCCTTTTTAAATTTTTCACCATGAAAACCTAAAAATAATCCGAACCCTAAGGGCTCCTGACTTTTTACTTTATTCTAGGCTTTTTTTATCCGTAGCTTGTTAGCTGACTTGGAACTAGGCATGTAGTATTTACTATTTCCCTACTTGAGATTTTTTATAAGTCACATGCATTATTCCATCTGAACGAATGGTATGATTTTTATTTCTTTTAGAGAAACACCGGTAATAGCTAATTCCTATCTTAAATCACTTGAAATATATTTATAATGTGTTGGAGTGCTAATCAGTACCGCTTGTAGATTTTTGGAAGATACTAACACACTAATGATTTAATCTCCTTTAAAACATGAAAAGAGAAGCCTCCAAAGCTTCTCTTTTATAATTATCAAATAATGTACAACTAGATTCTTAATAACTACCTAATTTAGTGGTTCAATCATGAAGCTTAATTGATAGCTATCTGCTGAGCTAAGCAAGAATTCGTCATGAACTGGAGCACCCCATGTGTCGTCACCACCTACACCCATTTGAGCAGCAAGAACTTTAATCCATGTAGCATCAGATTCTTGCAACTCATATTGGTGACGAGCATTTTCAATTTGTTCAGTACTGTTACGCAAAGCACTGAATTCGAATGCTTTATTAAGTGCGGTGAATTTAAGACCATTATGGTTATCATCAGATACTGTGAATTCACGAGTACCATAGTGATTACCAGATTCTTGTGGCATTAGATATGGAGCAAATGTCTTTTCAACAGATGTTTCATATCGACCAAGATAGGCACCAGGAAGTTTATCACGGTAGCTTTCTTCTGCACCGTATCCATAATAGCTAAGGTTTGTAAATTGTGAACCGATAGCAAATTCTAGACCAAATTCAGGGAAGTTTGGCAAACCTGCTTTACCATCATAGTTTGCAGTAACAAAGATTCGACCCTTGTAATCAACTTGATAAGTTACCTTAACTTCGACATCAGACAAGCCTGGCAATTCATGAACATAAGTCACTTTAACAGAGTCGTCTTCGATTTGAATTTGAGTATCTGTAACTTTACTATAGTTTCCAGCAACCTTCCAGCCTGCCATTTCGAATGGATATCCAGCACCACGATCGTTGTCAGTGTAAGCACGAGTGAAGCTAAGTTTAGGACCTTTCTCAATGAATTCAACACCATTATACTTAGCAGATACTAAAGTATTTTGTGCACGTGAAAGCAAGATTGAGAAGTTTTGTCCTTGAATACCGATGTTGAAGTCGCCTTCAACAACATTCAAAGGTGCTTTAACTGGTGTTTCAGTGCTAATCTTTTCAACAACATATTGACCACGAACAATTTCATGACCTTTAGGAGCCCATTCAGTTGCTTCCCTCAGAACACAAGCAACTTCGTAAATTTGTTCAGAATTTGAAGCCTCGACTACAAAGTTAACTGGGAATGTTGCTTCTTCGCCTGGTTTAACATCAAAGTGATATTCACTTTCACTAACTTTTCTACCATCTTCGTAAACTCTAGCTAGGAAAGTATAAGCAGAAAGATCTTCGAAGAGATTATCATTCTTGATAGTTACTGATTTTTCATCAACAGCAATCTTAATATTAGAGTAAAGATGTTTAACTGTTTGAAGTTTTGGAGTTAGGGTACGATCTGCAAAGACGATACCATTTCCACAAAATTCGTAGTCAGAAGGTCTATCATGCCAGTCACCACCATATGATAGGAATTCGCTACCATTTGGAAGTGTTTTGTAAATAGCTTGGTCAATGAAGTCCCAAATAAATCCACCTTGGTATTCTGGATATTTCTCTAAGTCAGTGTAGAGTTGCAATCCACCACCAGAGTTACCCATTGTGTGCATGTATTCACATGAAATATAAGGTTTTTGAGGTTTGTTAGTTAGGTTACCTGAAGCAAAGTGTTTATCACTAACGCTTGAAAGATCAACTAGTTTACCAGTTGTGAGGTATTCTTCGATATCAGCTGGTTTCGCATACATACGACTTTCGATGTCTGTAATGTAATCAAACTCACGACACCATGCAACACCTTCATAGTGAACTGGACGAGTATTGTCAACACTACGGAAGTAATCAGCCATGTCAGCAATATCTTTACCAGCATATGATTCATTACCACAAGACCAAATGATAACACTAGCGTGGTTCTTATCGCGTTGGAACATGTTATTGGCACGATCCAAACAAGCAGGCAACCATTCTGGTTCACTAGCTGGGATATTCCATGAAGGTTCGCATAGACCAAGTTTTTGCCATGTACCGTGTGTTTCAAGGTTGGCTTCATCGATAACATAAAGTCCATATTCATCACACAATTCATACCAACGTGTTTGGTTAGGATAGTGTGAAGTACGAACAGCATTGATGTTATGTTGTTTCATCACTTTGATATCCCAAAGCATATCTTCTTCAGTGATACAACGTCCTGTTCTAGCGTTAAATTCGTGTCTGTTAACCCCTTTAAAGACAATTCTCTTACCATTCAAAAGCATAAGTTTATCTTTAATTTCAAAGCGTCTAAATCCAACTTTAACTGGAACGACTTCAACAACTTGGTCATCATCCAAAACATGAAGGATCAAATCGTAAAGTTTAGGACTTTCAGCACTCCAAGGTTTGATTTTAAGATTTTCAAGACTTACAGATAGTTCACCGTCACCATTAACAGATGCATCACCTTCTGTAACGATGCCTTCATAATCTGAAAGAACATATTTAATCTTCTTGTCTTCATAATCACCAACAGTCTTCAAATCAATATCCAATTGACCTGCTTTTGTTTGGTAATCATAATCTCCCTTAACAAAGAGATCTTGAACGTGAACTTTTGGAATAGCATACAAGTAAACATCTCTAAAAATACCGTAAAGTCTCCAGAAGTCTTGGTCTTCCAACCAGCTTGCTGTAGAATAACGATAAACAGCTACCGCCAACTTGTTATCACCTTCAACAAGGTAATCACTAATTTCAAATTCACTAGGTGTAAATGAATCTTCACTGTATCCTACGAAGTTACCATTGACCCATACAAAGATGGAAGTAGCAACCCCTTGGAATGAGATAAATACTTTTTTATCTTTTAATGCATCATTCAAGGTAAAATGTTTAACGTATGATGCAACAGCATTTGATTCTTGAGGAACTTGAGGTGGACGAAGGAATTCTTTACCATCCCAAGGATATTGGGTATTCACATATTGTGGAGAACCAAAACCTTGAAGCTCTAAATGACCTGGTACATTGATGAAATTCAAATCAGTTTCATCAAATTCTGTTTTATAAAAGTCTTTTAAAACCTGATTTGTATTCTGAGCATAGTGAATTTTCCATTTTCCATTAAGAGATTGTCTTAACTTCATCTCCCCTTCAGAAAATTCTTCAAGAGATTCAAAATACTTATGATCTGAGTGAGCATCAACAGTATTAACGCTAACAATCTTTGGATCGTTTAAATAAGTTTGAATTTTTTCAGTCATGTTCATAGATTATTCTCCTTTTTTGAAGGTAATAACTTCAGACAAAGCTTCTACCTTTTCTCCAACTTTTTGTTCAAGATGGAAAGCACTGAATTTTTCTGAATTAGTTACAGTGACAAGTACTGTGTCATCAAGACCATTTTTCTCAATAATTGGTGACCAGAACTCAAGAAGTTTTTGTCCAACTTCAACACGATCACCTTGTTCTACGTAACTAATGAATCCTTCACCATTAAGTTTAACTGTTCCGATGCCAACGTGGATAAGAACAATGACACCATCTTCACTTTCAATACCAACTGCATGGCGAGTAGGAAGAATTTGACGAATGGTACCACTAATTGGTGCAAAGACAGCTCCATCAGTAGGTTTAATGGCGAAACCTTTACCCATGCTACCTGAAGCAAAGTGTTCATCATTAACACTTGAGAGATCAACCAAATAACCAGTTGTAGGGGTTACAAGAGATACGACGTTAGCTTTAACTTCATTTTCAGAAGTTGCTACGCTAAAGCGATGTTCCAATTCTTCAACAATTTTAGCGTGACGTGCTTCAGTCAAAGTGATTTTACGAGCAATAATGAAGGCACCGATAAGCATTGCTGCTGCTGGGAAACCAAACATGCTAAGCTTAAAAATAGACTGTTGATGTGTTGTAATTGTTGATGCTGAGGCACCTGTTGTCATACCGGCAGCTACGGCAATTGTAGAAACAAGCCAGTTTGACATCGCACCACCAAGTTTATCAACAAGTGGACGAACTGACAAAGTAAGTGATTCATCACGGTGTCCCAATTTCCATTGACCATATTCTACTGAGTCAGAGATAATCATAAGGATAACAAGGAACACAAGAGGTTGTGGAATGAAGAAGAGTTCAGCTGCAGTCAAGATCATTGGAAGTGAAGTACCTGCAATACTAAAGATTCCGATACCACCGAGCATTACTGCAATACATCCATAGAACAAACGTTTACGGTTGAATTTACCAGCAAGACTAGGGAACAGTGAAACTGAAACCAAACCAACAACTGTATTCAATCCGTAAAGGATTGAGTATTTCCCTGAATCACCAAGGATAAATGTGAAGTAATAAAGTTGAAGAGCATTAAGTGTATTAATACCAAGACCATAGAACCAATATCCGAGAGACAGCCACATCAATTGGTCGTTTTTACCAAGAACTTTAAAGACTTGTTTAAGGCTAGTTTTTTCATTGTTATCACGAAGTTTTGACTCAACTTCACGTGTACCAATACCAACAGCAATTGATGTAATCACACCAATGAGTGCAACGATAAATGCAAACCAGAACCATCCAGATTTATCTCCAGAGCCACTACTGTTCGTCATAGAGAAGAACAAAACGATTGGCATGATGGCAACACCTACAATATTGGCACCAATCGTAGAACCAATACGGGCAAAAGTTGCCATTTTTTCACGTTCGTGACTGTCAAGAGACAAGGCAGGAAGCATTGACCAGAAACCGATATCTTTAATCGAGTAGAAGACATCCATTATAAGGTAGATAATTCCAAAAAGTACAAGGTACAAGAAAGGATTTGTTTTATTCAAACCACCTAAATCGGTGAAGAGAAGCAACAAGGTGATAGAACTGATGATACCACCACCAACTACCCATGGTTTGAATTTACCATACTTAGTATTAGTGTTATCAATCATATTACCGATCAATGGATCGATAAATACTTCCAAGATACGCAAAATAGAGATAATGTTAGTGATTAATAGTACGTAGTGACTATTTTGCTTTGGATCACCTGTGTTAAACAAGTGAGTTGTCACAAACATGATAAAGTATGTTGACAAGGTTGCATAGAAGACGTCGTTACCAAAAGCACCAGCTGCGTAGGATAAACGAGACTTCATCTGACCTTTAGATTTTTCCATTTCGGAAACCTCCTATTATTTGAATACGTTTACATTATATGAAAATTGGTTTATGCAGTCAATAATTTCAGTGTTTTTTACTAAAATTTTACTAATACATGGTTATCTTGATGAATTAAAGTATTGGAAGCCAATTTCATAGTTTACACTATGACCTTTATCTAAGATAATATCTCCAAAACCTTTGTGATTAACGGCATCTGGAAGGGTTTGAGCTTCCATAGCAATAGCTTCACGCCTTTTTGCCATTTTGCCTTTATCTCTTGCAAAGTAAATATTATCTTCGATATCATCCATCGTAAAAATGACTAAACCATTTCTGTTTGAGAAGATTTCAATACCATCTCCACTTTCTTTGTCATGCAAAATAGCTACTTCTTTCACATGATCACAAGTTCCCCCTCCAACTACAAAGGCATCATCAAAACCATTATTTGCTTCAATTCGAGGTAGCAAGTCAGTTGTCTTTCTAAAATCATAATTCGTTTCATCTACATTAATTTTTTGTCCTGTTGGAATTAACTCAGAATCCAACTCTAAACGATAGTCTGAATAGATTTGTAACTCATGACTTGATAAATCCTGTTTGTCGCTAAGATTAAAGTAAACATGGTTTGTCGGATTAAAAATTGTTGACTCTGTAACATCGAAGGCTTCAAAGAGTATTGTTAAGCGGTTATTATTGTTAAGTCTATAACTAATAGAGACTGTCACATCACCAGGAAAGCCATCTACACTTGAATAAAGTCTTCTAATAAATTTTGTCTCAACATATTCATCATTCAGGTTTGTGACATAGTTCCAATTTTGGACCTGCATTCCTTTTGGACCGCCATGTAAGCAGTTTTCTCCCTCATTCTTAGGAAGGCTATAAAGAACCATATTATGAGTATACGAAGCTTTCCCAATTCTTCCAGCAACCCTACCAATGGACTGGCAGGCACATAAATTATTCTTATAGTAATCCTCGAAATCACTGAAACCAAGTACTATATTTTTAAGAGCACCAGTTTCCGTTGGAACCAAAAACTCCTGAAGTGTAGCACCTGTTGTGAGTGTGGAAATGACAACACCATTATTATTTTCCATTGAAATTTTACTGACATCGCCTGAATCAACTTTTCCAATAATTTCGCAGCTTATTTTCATATTATTTCCTCAAAAAACAAAGAGTACAACAATTATATATACTCTTTGTTTTTTTGTTTATTATTTTAATTATCCTCGATCATCGTACCCTTTTGGATGGCTAGAATGCCATGCCCAAGCACTTGCGATGATTTTTTCGATGTTATCAAATTGTGGTTTCCATCCAAGAACTGTACGTGCTTTTTCAGATGAAGCAATCAATATATCAGGATCACCAGGACGACGATCAGCTTTTTCAGCTGGAATCTCTTTACCAGTTACCTTACGAGCTGCTTCAAGAATTTGAAGGTTTGAGAAACCTGTTGATGAACCTAAGTTAAAGGCTGTAGATTCATTACCTTTACGAAGATATTCAACAGCAAGGAGGTGAGCGTCCGCCAAGTCGAATGGATGCACATAGTCACGAACGTTAGTCCCGTCTGGAGTATTGTAGTCATCCCCAAAGATCATGATTTTTTCACGAACACCTTGAGCTACTTGAAGAATAATCGGTAGAAGGTGAGTTTCTGGACCGTGGTCCTCACCAATCGAACCATCAGGTTTGGCACCCGCCACATTAAAGTAACGAAGAGGGACATACTTGATGCCGTAAGCTTGGTCTGACCACTTCATAATGGTTTCCATCATCAACTTACTTTCACCATATGGGTTGATAGGATTTTGTGGTGTTGTTTCAAGAATTGGAATTTCTTCTGGAATTCCGTAAGTTGCTGCTGTTGATGAGAAGACAATGTATTTAACACCACATTCGTTCATAACCTCAAGCAATTTAACCATTCCAGCTGTGTTGTTATCAAAATATTTGAGTGGTTTTTCCATTGATTCACCAACCAAAGAATAGGCCGCAAAGTGAATAACAGCATCAACATCAGGGTTTTCTTTGAAGACCTTTCTCATAAAATCCTGATCAGAAAGATCGCCTTGATAAAAAATAGCATCTGGATGTACGGCAGCACGGTGACCTGTTACCAAACTATCTACTACTACTACTTTTTCTTGACCTTTTTCAACTAAGCGATCAACCATGTGAGAACCGATATAACCAGCTCCACCTAATACTAAAATTGCCATTTTTTATCTCCTTTCTTCAGAAAAAACAATTAATCAGCTAAATTTACAAAATCTACAAATGCTTTAAACTGATCCAAGCCTTCACTATTAGTCTTATAAACACCTGCATCTTCTAGTACACGAGCAAAGATATCTGCAACAGATTGTCGAACAACTTCTGTCACTTCCTCAGCCGTAATATTCGGATTTTGAGCTTTGAGTTCATCTGCCCATTCTTGGTGAATTGGAGCAACTTGGTTACCTTGACCTAATAGATAATCTTCAACATCTTTAAGTTCTGTTTTCAAACGAGGTGGAAGAATGGCCAATCCCATAACTTCAATCAAACCAATATTTTCTTTCTTAATATGTTGAACATCTTTATGTGGGTGATAGATACCGTCTGGATATTCTTCAGAAGTTTGATTGTCACGAAGAACCAAATCCAATTCAAATTTGCCGTCTTTTCTACGAGCAATTGGAGTAATGGTGTGGTGAGGTTGTCCATCAGACTCAGCCAAGACCCCAGCTTTTTCGTCTGAATAACCACGCCAGCAATTTAGGATTTTAGTTGCAAGAGCGATAAGTCTTCCCTTGTCTTCACTTCTTAGACGAAGAACAGACATAGGCCAATTAACGATGCCAGCCTCAACATCAGAGTAACCATCAAAGCTAACTTTTTCTTTAATGCCTGCTACTTCCATTGGGAAGGTATGGCGACCACCTTGATAGTGTTCATGTGTAAGAATTGAACCACCTACAATTGGAAGATCGGCATTTGAACCTGCGAAGTAACCAGGGAATGCTTCAACAATTGTTAGGAGACGGCCAAACGTCAATGGACTGATGTGCATTGGTTCGTGCTTACCATAAAAGAAGATAGAATGTTCGTTAAAGTAGGCATAAGGCGAGTATTGGAAGCCCCACTCCTTGTCTTCCATTTGGAAACGAACAACACGGTGATTGCTGCGGGCTGGGTGATTAATGCGACCCAAATAACCTTCATTTTCCATACAAAGTTGGCATTTTGGATAATCAGAAGCTACCGCATTTTTAGCTGCAGCGATGGCTTTGGGATCTTTTTCAGGTTTTGAAAGGTTAATCGTAATTTCCAAGTCACCGTATTTAGTTGGTGCTTTATAAGCAATATTTTGTGCAATGGCTTTGACTTTCACATAATCATTTCGTTTACTTTGTGCATAAAAGTCAGCAATTGCTTGCTCTGGGTTAGATTTATAAGTATCCCAGAAGTTACGATTGACAACGCTCGGTCTTGGTGTAATTAAGTCCATGAGTTGAGCACCGATGATATCTTGTTCTTCGTTAAGTTCACCTACGGAACCAGCTTTAACACCTGCTTGAAGCAACTGGTCTTTAAGGTCAATCAATTCAGAGCTATCTGTTTCAACATCAGCAACTCCTTCTCCAACCAAAGTAAAAACTTTGTTTGTCAAATAGATACGGTCCAATTCCTCATAATCACTATTTTCAATAACCTGAGTTACAAAAGTGTTTACTAAATTTTCAGCCATAATCTCTACTTCTTTCTCATTAATCAAGTACTCGTGAACCACCAGTTACTTCGGCAATATAGAAGCTTGGTGCATAACCAACGACTTCTTCATAGCGTTGACCAACTGCTTTTTTGAAGTCTTCAACTTTGTCTTTGTTTACAAGTGCAATGGCACACCCACCGAAACCAGCTCCTGTCATGCGGGCTCCTAATACTCCTTCTTGTTCCCAAGCTGTGTGTGCCAAAGTATCAAGTTCAAGACCTGTAACTTCGTAATCATATTTCAAAGACACATGAGAAGCATTCATAAGGCGTCCAAAGCCTTCCAATTCTCCTGCTTCAAGAGCTTTACGAGCTTGAAGTGTACGTTGATTTTCAAGAACTGCATGGCGTGCACGTTTGATACGGTTTTCGTCTTTAATCAAATAGCTGTATGCGTCAAATGTCCAGAGGTCTAATTCACCGAGAGTTTGGATATCCAATTTTTCTTGTAGTTCAGATACTGCTGTTTCACATTCAGCACGACGTTCATTGTATTTAGAATCAGACAATTCACGACGTTTGTTAGTGTTCATGATGACTACGACATTATCCTTGAGGTCAAGGGGTACCAAGTCATACTTTAGAGTATTTGTGTCCAAGTAAATCGCACATTGATCAGCTCCCATACCAATAGCGAATTGGTCCATGATACCAGAGTTAACGCCAATAAAGTCATTTTCCGTTTGTTTTCCGATTTTAACCAAGTCCAGGCGTTCCAATTTAAGGTCATAAAGTTTTTCAACAATAACACCAATCAATAATTCCAAAGATGATGATGATGACAAGCCTGATCCGTTTGGAATGTTACCATAGATGTAAATATCCATACCTGAATCAATCGTATGCCCAGCTTCTTGCAAGAAATGAAGAACACCTTTTGGATAGTTTGTCCAGTTGTGTTCATTTTCAAAACGAAGATTTTCAAGTGGCACTTCGATGATTCCCTTCTCTTCAAAGTTAGCTGAGAAGAAACGTAAAACTTTGTCATCACGTTTGCGGGCCGCTCCGTAAGTACCTAGGGTAATAGCTACCGGAAGGACGTTACCTCCATTGTAGTCCGTATGCTCACCAATCAAATTAATACGACCTGGTGAAAAGAAAGTATGATCTGCTTCTACACCAAAAACTTCTTTAAACTTTTCTCTTAACTGTGATGTATTCATAGGATGTATCTCACTTATTCTTTTTGTTTATACTGAAATCGTAACCCCTTTCACATGGAAAATCAATATTTTTACTATTTTTTTAGTAAAATATAGGTAAAAAAATAAAAGTTATGTTATACTGAAATATGAGGAGGATACTATGGCTACATTAGCAGATATCGCAAAATTAGCAGGTGTATCTATTTCAACTGTTTCACGTGTTCTTAATAAAGATGAAACTCTTTCCGTAACAGAGGATACTAGACATCGGATATTAACTATCGCTGATGAAATCGGATATACTAAATACAAAACAATTAATAATTCAAAAAAAGAAAAGTATCAAGTGGCAATTATTCAATGGGTTAGTGAAGAACACGAGTTAGATGACATCTACTATTATAATATTAGACTTGGTATTGAAAAAAGAGCCTATGAACTAGACTACGAGATGCTTCACTTTTTCAACGACATTCCTTCAAGTCTAGGAGAGGAGGTCGTTGGTGTACTCTGTATCGGAAAATTTAGTCGTGAACAAATTACGAAACTAGAAAGACTAAAAAAGACTCTGGTCTTTGTTGATAGTGATACTCTTAATCAAGGACATCCATGTGTTACTACTGATTTTGAAAACTCCGTACAATCGGCACTCTGTTATCTTAAAGAACAAGGTTGTAATAATATAGGCCTACTCATTGGGCAAGAAAAAACAACAGATGCAACTGAAATCATCTCTGATCCTCGTTTACGTTCTTATCGGAACTACTGTATGGAAAAGGGAATCTATGACCCTCTTTTTATTCTGACTGGTGACTTCACTGTCCAATCTGGCTATGAACTTCTTGATTCTAAGATTAAGAGTGGAGCTACTTTACCTGATGCTTACTTTGCGGCTAGTGATAGTCTAGCTATTGGTGCACTCAGAGCACTTCAGGAAAATGGTATCAAGGTCCCTGACGACATTCAAATTATCTCTTTTAACGATACAACTCTAGCTAAACAAGTGTATCCTCCACTTTCTAGTGTCACTGTCTATACAGAAGAAATGGGACGAACAGCTATGGATATTCTCAATAAACAATTATTAGCACCTCGAAAAATACCAACACTTACTAAACTAGGAACAAAATTAACATTAAGAAACAGTACAAAATAGGTAAATCATATCTTCACTATTTTCTACGGTTTTGAGATCATAATTACAATATTCAGATAAATGATACCTTTTACTCCAATATCTAGTTTTTTAGAGATAACGATTTGAACCATAAACCTGAATAGGAAAATAACATACATAAATTGATTTAAACTAGAGATTTTCATAGAATAACAAATACTAAGGAAATACTATACCTGCTCAATCTCTTTTTAAAGCACTTTAAAAGACAGTACTAATTTAAACAACAATAATCCGTCTTACTTCATCAAGAGTGAGATGGATTATTTTTTCACCATTAAAAAGTTTGAAAAGCGGCTCAATTATCTACTCACCCCAAATAGATTGAATCCCATAGTCAAACTAAGGAAATTCTCTATTTTTGAACTAAAGTTCAGTGTAAAAAGCGTACGCAAAACCACCACCTTACTGTACTGACCCAAAAAAATTAGACAATCAATTTAAGTAAAGGATTTAGTTCAGTATTGCACAGGACTGAGTCCTTTTAGTTTTACCTTAATGCATTTGTTGTTGTAATAATTAATATAGTCTAAAATAGCTTGTTCCAATTTCTCAAGTACCTATAACGTCTTCTCATAACCATAAAATATCTCAGAATTAAGAATTTCAAAGAAGGATTCCATCATGCCATTGTCTGGACGATTCCCCTTACTTGTCATGGACGGTTGGATTCCTTTCTCTTCTAAAAATCGATGATAATACTGATGTTGATATTGCCATTCCTGGTCACTATGGAGAAAGATTATAAGCAATAAGTTCACTATTGAAACCATTTAAAACGAGTAATAAATAGAGTTTTTGGCTGCTTGTTGGAATGGCAAATCTGTATAGCGCTTTTCCATTGTTTTAGATGCTTCGAACTGGCGTTGAATGAGATTCTCTGCTTTCTTGCCAACCTCTCCTTGATATGAAGAATACTTGCGTCTACGACGAATTAGAGCGGTTAGACCAAGAACTCTCATCAGACGTTAGACCTTCTTATGGTTCACTACGAAACCACGATTCCTTAATTCATATATTTGAATTTTATCTTCATAACTCAATTTCATAATAAAAGCACCCCAAAAGTTAGATCTTCTCTGTCTAACTTTTTGGGGTGCAATTCATTTTCGCCAAAGGGAATTCTTTCATCTATTATTTGAAAATAGAACTTGTGAAACTATCTGTCTCTTGTAGGAGTTTCTTATAGACAGCTTCTTTGAGTTTCGTCGTATGACTTGTTGACACAGATTTATTCCCCTTATTATCTGTTTTAATAGTTGCAGCATCTTTTGCTACTGCAGCTTTAAACAAGGCTAATAAACCATCATAAGAGCTTATTGTTGTACCGTCAATTGCAACTGTCGTCAAACCATGTGATGATTTGTCTTTCACTTCTTTGAAATAGGCCTTCTTGAAGTCTTCTAGTAAGTTGAACTGACCTTCAGAAATCTTGCTAATGATAAAGTCGTCTCCAAGGGTGTCCTTACTAGCCGCTTTTGCTTCTTGTTTATACTTGTTAGTTGCATAACCTAGGAAGCCTTTTTCATAGCCATAGTAACCCCAGAGTCTGGAGGTGTTATGCTTGAAGGACATATCTCCTGGAGATCCCTCACTGGTATTACCACCATAAATAGCAGACATCATAGGGACATTGACATAGGCAGAAGAGAAATCATCTGGTTTATAGACACCATTCCCAGGACCACGATTGGTCATAAAGTTATTATCTACAAGGTCATCAATAGAAGTCAAGTTAATAGCCTTTTCACTATCACTTAGAGAACGAACCTGGTCGTATTGATTTTTACTGTTACCTCGTAACTGTTTATCTACCTTCTTGAAGCATGCGTTATTGAGGTCCTGATTTCCTTGATTGAGGACTGCTTCCCCTTCAAGTGAGTCAAGAAGCATGAGGGTGTCGTTGTAACCCTTCATGTAACGGTCGATGGCTTCACGTGAGTTCAACTTGTTTGGATTAGTGTTGTACCACTGATTACCGTCGTTTTCTCTTTCAAAGGCCATGTTCAGTCCTAAGGCACCGTATCCACCTTGATGCCCCTGAGTAGCTGGTGATTGAAGAAGACCTTGGGCATAAGCTTCAACGTCTGTTCCTTCACGACGACCATAATCTCCAAAGTAGGCAATACGGTCATTGAGGTGGGGAGTTTCATGCGTGAAGGCCGAAGCACCGTACTCACTAATCATGTTAGACATGACGTAAGTAACCTTGGCACGATTATCATATGGATTGTCATAGATAGCAGCATAGGCACCAGCCATGGCTCCATTGTCTCCATAGTACGCACCAACTGGACCATAGATTTCACGAATTGGCGCATAGACTTCCGTACTGTTCTTGAATTGGCCGTAACGCTCTGGCCAACCTGGCCAACCATGACCCCAGACATAGAAACCTTCCCAGACAGGATTGACAATATCTTTGAACAACCTGTTTTTAACTTTGTCTGTAGCCAATCTATAACAGAAATCAAGGTAGTTTGATTTGACGTTGGGCAGCTAAATCAATCTCAGATTTTAATTTTTCAAGAGTCGTATTGTACTTGTTATCTGTTCCATAAGACATGGTGTAATAGGTTGAAATCAAGAATATCTCTGTCTTATCAAGATTCAATAATGGTAGAATCATTTTTCTGTGTAGACCACGTGTTAAGTTATCTTAAGCACGATACTTGTGCTCGCCAACACCTTCATTTTGAGACGCCTTTTCTACAAGGTAGACCTTATCCTTAGTGGCATCGATAAACCAATCATTCATATTGTCGATAGTCGTAAAAAGTTTTCGATTGTAGTTGAGGAAGTCGTTTAAATCCCCAGATTTAGTATATTTCGCTAGAACTTCACCGAAAGAATCATATGTTCTTGAGCCACTGATATTATTTTCCTTAGAGCCAATTTCAATTAATATGATGTAATTTTAACAATATCTGTTATACTATCTTTAGTTAAGTTTCTTCACTTATGGAGATAGAAGGTTTCATATTTGAGAACAGAATAGAATCATTCGATACAGGATAGATTAGTTTCTACTGAATATGCTTTTTTTGACCATAACAAAACACTCCTGTTTCTAGTTTACCAGAATTCAACAAGAGTGTTTTCTTGTGTCTCATTTTATAGGTGCAGTGCCTTCAATCGCTGGCCTATCTGGTGGCCAAAAAGGAAAACTACTCCTACTGCACATCGTCATAGAAAGCCCTCAACTCTTGATCTTAGATGAACCAACCAGAAATTTTTCACCCACCTCACAACCCCAAGTCCGACAGCTCTTCGAGAACTATCCAGGTGCACTTCTTACAGTATTACATGATGTCAACTACCTCAGACAAGTTTGTCAAAAAATATATCGCCTGGACGCACACGGTTTAGAAGAAGTTGAGATTTAAGAGATCAAATCTATCGTTTTTACAAGAGAAAACTCAAAAGAAACCTTTTACATATTAATCAATTTCAAGACCGCCAGTATAAAGTCGGTAGTAGATACCACCTTGTTCCATAAGGGTATCATGGTCACCACGTTCAATGATACGCCCATGATCCATAACCAGGATAACGTCAGAGTTAACAATGGTTGAAAGACGGTGGGCGATAACGAATACCGTACGTCCTTCCATAAGCCGGCCCATCCCCTCTTGTACCATCTTTTCAGTACGAGAGTCAATCGAAGAAGTCGCTTCATCAAGGATGAGAACCGGTGCATTGGCAAGGGCAGCACGCGCAATGGCAATCAGCTGACGTTGTCCATTAGACAAGCCTGCGCCATCATCTGTAAGAACAGTGTCGTAACCATTGTCCAAATGTTGCACAAAAGAATCCACGTTAGCAATACGAGCAGCTTCAAGAATTTCCTCGCGAGTCGCATCCGCACGGCCGTAGGCAATATTTTCAGCGATAGTCCCTGTGAAGAGATGCGTATCTTGAAGTACGATACCAAGTGATCGACGAAGAGAATCTTTTTCAATCAGTTTCACATCGATGCCATCATAAGTAATCACACCAGATTGGATGTCGTAGAAACGATTAATCAAGGTAGATTCTTGGCAAATCCAGCAGAGGCAAAGGCTGCATAGTGTGCCGACTGCATACCACAGAAAAGCGACAGGAAGGCGCAGACCAACATGAGGCCACCATAGAGCCAAATGTTAGACATGTTAGATTGCTGGACACCTTTGTCCAAAAGATTAGCCATGACAAAGGGAATGGAAATCTCAAACATAACTTCTAGCGTCATGAAGAGGGACGCTAGAATTGAGGGTTTCTTGTATTCCTTTATCTGGGCGATCAGGGTTTGAAACATAATTACTTCCGTTTTTATTCTTTTTTCTTTTGATATTTTTCTTAAGTGGCTTCGGACGCTAGCAGCTTCCGTCGAAATCTCATAGCTAAGTTTTGATCCTCAGTCTCAAAACTTCCGTGTTATAGAAGTCTTTTGACTTCTATAACTACTACCACGGTGAAAAATATCGCCTACTCTGTGCAGAACGTGTTTCATTCAGTGATAGATAAAGCGAGTTCTCCAAGTCATCACAGTGAAAGTATCGCTGGGCGAACAGGGTGACTTATGAGATTATTGCTTTGTTCTCAACAAGACCTAGACTATTGGTTAACTACTGCCACTATGAAAAAAAATGTCTGCTCTATTCAAAGGAAACATTTAAAATATCCAGCTAAATGCTCATATTTTATCTATAAAAGAACGGTTATACCCTTTTGAAGGCATACAAAAGTCCCTGAGGGCATTACCCTAGGGATTCTTTCGTTCTCATATATACTTCACTGTATAGGCTAATTTGATTTAAATTGCAAGTAAAATTTTATGTAACTGAGAATTGTTCTAATTTCTCATTTTTTTGATTGAAATCTGTTCATTTTTCACAAACTCATTCAAAATATTCGGAAATTCCTCTTAACCGTAGCAGAAATTTGTTTTCTGTTCCTATTTATAATAGACTATCACTAACATTAGATGAAAAGGTGATTCTATGACATTAAACCAACTTCTTCAAAAACTGGAAGCTACCAGCCCTATTCTCCAAGCTAATTTTGGAATCGAGCGCGAGAGTCTACGTGTCGATAGGCAAGGACAACTGGTGCATACACCTCACCCATCCTGTCTAGGAGCTCGTAGTTTCCACCCCTATATTCAGACTGATTTTTGCGAGTTTCAGATGGAACTCATCACACCAGTTGCCAAATCTACTACTGAGGCTCGCCGATTTCTGGGAGCTATCACTGATGTAGCTGGCCGCTCTATTGCTACAGACGAGGTTCTCTGGCCTTTGTCCATGCCACCTCGTCTAAAGGCAGAGGAGATTCAAGTTGCTCAACTGGAAAATGACTTCGAACGCTATTATCGTAACTATTTGGCTGAAAAATACGGAACTAAACTACAAGCTATCTCAGGTATCCACTATAATATGGAACTGGGTAAAGATTTAGTTGAGGCCTTGTTCCAAGAAAGTGATCAGACCGATATGATTGCCTTCAAAAACGCCCTCTATCTTAAGCTAGCTCAGAACTACTTGCGCTACCGTTGGGTGATTACCTATCTCTTTGGGGCCTCACCCATCGCCGAACAAGGTTTCTTTGACCAGGAAGTTCCAGAACCTGTGCGTTCCTTCCGTAACAGTGACCACGGCTATGTCAATAAGGAAGAGATTCAAGTATCCTTTGTAAGTCTAGAAGATTATGTCTCAGCCATTGAAACCTATATCGAACAAGGAGATTTGATTGCAGAGAAAGAATTTTACTCAGCTGTTCGTTTCCGTGGACAAAAGGTTAATCGTTCCTTCCTTGACAAGGGAATCACCTACCTAGAGTTCCGTAATTTCGACCTTAACCCTTTTGAGCGTATCGGTATTAGTCAGACTACTATGGACACTGTGCACTTACTCATTTTAGCCTTCCTTTGGCTTGATAGCCCTGAAAATGTCGACCAAGCTCTTGCACAAGGCCACGCGCTAAATGAGAAAATTGCCCTCTCTCATCCTCTAAAACCTCTACCTTCGGAGGCTAAAACTCAGGACATTGTAACTGCCCTAGACCAACTGGTGCAACACTTTGGACTTGGTGACTATCATCAAGATCTGGTTAAACAAGTTAAGGCAGCCTTTGCGGATCCAAATCAAACGCTCTCTGCCCAGCTCTTACCCTATATCAAAGACAAATCTCTAGCCGAATTTGCTTTAAACAAGGCTCTTGCCTATCATGATTACGACTGGACTGCCCACTATGCTCTCAAGGGCTATGAAGAGATGGAACTCTCCACCCAGATGTTGCTCTTTGATGCCATCCAAAAGGGGATTCACTTTGAAATATTGGATGAGCAAGATCAATTCCTAAAACTTTGGCACCAAGACCATGTTGAATACGTCAAAAACGGTAACATGACCTCAAAAGACAACTACGTGGTTCCCCTTGCTATGGCTAATAAGACCGTAACCAAGAAGATTCTAGCAGATGCTGGCTTTCCAGTTCCTTCAGGAGACGAATTTACCAGTCTTGAGGAAGGACTTGCCTACTACCCTCTTATCAAGGATAAGCAAATTGTTGTCAAACCCAAGTCAACTAACTTTGGTCTGGGAATTTCCATTTTCCAAGAACCTGCCAGTCTTGACAACTATCAAAAAGCCCTTGAAATTGCTTTCGCAGAAGATACCTCTGTCCTTGTTGAAGAATTTATTCCAGGAACCGAATACCGTTTCTTCATCTTGGATGGGCGTTGTGAGGCTGTGCTTCTGCGTGTCGCTGCCAATGTTATTGGTGATGGCAAACACACCATTCGTGAACTAGTCGCTCAGAAAAATGCTAATCCATTGCGTGGCCGTGATCACCGGTCACCTCTGGAAATCATTGAGCTAGGAGACATCGAACAACTAATGTTAGCTCAACAGGGTTATACACCTGATGATATTCTCCCAGAAGGAAAAAAGGTCAATCTGCGTCGTAATTCCAACATCTCTACAGGTGGTGACTCTATTGATGTCACTGAGACCATGGATTCCTCTTACCAAGAATTAGCCGCAGCCATGGCAACTAGCATGGGCGCCTGGGCTTGCGGGGTTGATCTGATAATTCCAGATGAAACTCAAATTGCCACCAAGGAAAATCCTCATTGCACCTGCATTGAGCTCAACTTTAACCCTTCGATGTATATGCACACCTACTGTGCTGAGGGTCCTGGCCAAGCTATCACTACTAAAATCCTAGATAAACTTTTTCCAGAAATAGTGGCTGGTCAAACTTAATAGCTGTAACTTTAGGAACCTAAAAGCACCTTTATCATGGCTCTATAATTTCTGTAGTGGGTAAAACCACTGTAGAGATTATAGAGCTTTTTGAATGTAGACAATATGACTTTCAAAAACCTTCTAAAAACCCTCTTCTCGAACAAGCGGGAATGCCGACACTACTACGTCTTAAAAAGCGTCGCTTCCAGTGTAAAAATTGTAGGAGAATCACGGTGGCTAAGACATCAATCGTTGAGAAAAACTGCCAAATCTCAAATCTAGTCCGTCAAAAGGTCTCACAACTCCTAACTGAGAAGATGTCACTAACGGATATTGCCAGAAGACTTCGTGTGTCGACATCCACTGTCTATCGTAAGCTTGATCAGTTTTCTTTCAAGGAACATTTTGATAAACTCCCAAGGGTTATGTCCTGGGATGAGTTTGGTTTCAAGAAAGGTGAACTCGCTTTTGTTGAAACCAAACTCATAACTATCCTTGATAATCACCGTCAAACTACTATACGAAACTACTTTTTGAAGTATCCATTGAAAATCCGACAAAAGGTAAGGTTTATCACGATGGACATGTCAGGATCTTATATGCTACTAGTTCGAAGATTTTTTCTAAATGTCCAAATTATTATTGATTGTTTCCACATCATCCAGCACCTTGGACGTGCCTTTTTAAAGACAAGAATTGCCATTATGAACCAGTTTAATAAGAATTCACTACCTTATTGAGATTTAAAAAATCACTGGCGACTTTTTCAAAAGGACAGTCGTAAGCTATCTCTCAACTCCTTCTATTCAAAGACCTTCAGACAAACTTTGGTACCACATGAAATCATTGAGAAGACATTGGTCCTTTCAGAAGAGATCGCTAATGCCTACAAACTTTATCAGCTTTTACTTTTTCACTATCAGAAAAAAAAGAGTAGATGAGTTTTTTGAGCTCATTCAAGAAAACTTAAACGTCGTCAATCATTACTTTCAAACTGTCTTTAGGACTTTTCTTAGACACAAACAATACACATCAAGAATGCACTAGAAACAGACTATTTAAACGCAAAACTCGAAGCGACTAACAAGTTGATTAAAGACATCAAACGGTTGGGCTTTGGTTTTAGAAACTTCATCAACTTTAAGAAACGTGTCTTCATCACTCTGAACATACAAAAAGAGAAAACCTATCCGGTCCTCTCTAGATGTTAGCTTTTCGTAACCCACTACAGTTGACAAGGAGCCGAAAATTTGCGCCGAAACAGTTACTCTCACATCCTTTTATTATATTTAAAACATGTGTAAATGGTGGGTAGTACTTTTTCCATCATCACTCTTGAGTCATCAAAACCTTACGTGGCTTAGTGCCTTCAGCAGGTCCAATCACTCCGGCTTCTTCTAGTTCTTCCATCAAGCGAGTAGCACGGTTAAATCCGACCGACAGACGACGCTGAAGCATAGAAGCGCTAGCTTTTTGTGTTTCCAATACCAATGCTTTCGCTTCTTCGAAGAGAGGATCTCCTTCCAAGCTACCACTATTAGTGGATGAACCACTACCAAAATCATTCTCTGAAACTTCACCAGGATCAAAGCTCTCGTCATAGTTAGCTGAAGCCTGCCCCTTAATAAAGGTCACAATACGTTCCACGTCATCATCTGAAATGAAGGACCCTTGCAAACGAACAGGATGATTCTCATCAATCGGTTTGAAAAGCATATCCCCGCGTCCAAGTAGTTTTTCTGCCCCATTTTCATCTAAAATGGTACGACTATCTGTTCCAGAAGACACAGCAAAGGCCACGCGAGATGGCACATTGGCCTTAATCAAGCCAGAGATAACATCAACTGATGGACGTTGGGTTGCAAGAATCATGTGAATTCCAGCCGCGCGTGCCTTTTGTCCCAGACGGATGATGGCATCTTCCACTTCCTTACTGGCCACCATCATCAAATCAGCCAACTCATCAACGATAACCACAATCAAAGGCAAGGGAATCTGTTTCTCTTGCGACTTGGCATTCCAGTCCTCAACCTTGGAATTATAGCCTGCGATGTTACGCACGCCAAACTTACTAAAGAGTTCGTAACGATTTTCCATCTCATCAACTACTTTTTGAAGAGCCTTGGCGGCCTTACGTGGATTGGTCACCACAGGAATAAGGAGATGAGGAATATCGTTGTAAACAGAAAGTTCAACCATCTTAGGGTCGACCATGAGGAACTTAACCTGGTCTGGGCGAGCCTTCATCAGAATACTAGAGATGATTCCATTAACCGCAACAGATTTACCAGAACCAGTTGATCCAGCCACTAACAAGTGAGGCATACGACCTAGGTCAAAGCTACGAGCCGAACCATCAACCGCCTTACCAAGAGGAACTTCCAAGAGCTTATTAGGATCCGTCTTAGACTGTTCCCAAAGTTCACGGAAAGAAACTGTTGCTATCTCGGAATTAGGTACTTCGATACCAACCAAAGATTTTCCAGGTATGGGTGCCTCAATACGGACATCTTTTGCAGCAAGAGCCAGAGCCAAGTCATCCGATAAATTAGAGATACGATTGACTCGGACCCCAACAGCAGGCTTGACCTCATACTTGGTTACAGACGGTCCAATCTCAGCCCGCTCAACCTTGACATCAATGTTGAAACTTTTGAAGGTATCTTCTAAGATTCGGATATTCTTACGAACGATATTTTTCTCTTTAGACTGACTCTTTGGTTTATCAGGTGCAAAGAGATCTATATCAGGAAGTTTATACTGTAGGAGTTCCTTCGGTGTAAAATCAACCTCAACAGGAGCATCATCTCCCTTAACCACCATAGATGGTGGGAATTCTTCGGTTAGCAATTCCTCCGGATAGGGAACATAACTATCTTGGAAATCCTCACGATCCCCTGGAGGCGGATTATCATAGTAATCCTCAGAGGCATAATCACTGATTTCAGGTTCAGGTTCAAAAATCTCGGCTTCTTGTGGTAACTCTTCTGAAGCATCATCCAAGATTTCACCCGTTTCCTCGTCGACAATCAAATCGGCCAGACGCTCTTTCTCGGCACGTTCTTGCGCTTCACGCTCTTTCTGAGCCTGACGTTCCGCCTTCTTCTCCAGACGTTTGACCGTTCGTTCCAAATGCTTCTCGGCACCTCTCTGCCAGATGCCTTTTGCATAATCCATGATATCTAAAACATCCCAAGGACTAAAAATGAAAGCACCCAATAGAATAATCAAGCCCCCAATCATGAAGCTACCAATATTTGAAAAGAGGAAAGAAATAGGCTTGTACAAGAGTGCACCCAACATACCACCACCCGCAAAACGAGCCACCTGAACACTCACCAAATCTCCAAAAAGCAAATCCTTAGTCCCCAGAAAAATATCCAGCCCATCCATGCGTTCTATACTAAAGAGATAGGCGTGAAACTCGAGTAGAAGACCTGCAAAGACCATCCAAAATCCAGTCACGTAGTTACTATGTTTCCGTAACCATTTAAAACCAAAGAGATAGATATAGATGGCAAAAATCAAGGGATAAGCCATACTCCCCACGAACACTCGAAAGAGATTATATAGTGTAATCCCAAAGAAACCCAATCGAAAAACTGGGAAAATTAAGACAAAGGCAAAAAAGAAGGTCCATAGCATTCGCTTAATCGCCTTCTGTCTGTCTAATTCTGCTTTTGTGAGACGCTTCTTACCACTCTTAGAAGCCGCCCCTTTTTTCATTTTTTTCGTTGTAGCCATAAATGTATTATACCATGTTTTTAGACACGAAAAAAGAGAGACGAGTCTCTCTTAAGATTGAAGACAAGGTCATCTTTTGAGACTTTCCTAAGGTAATAGTAGAAAATCTCCCTGTTCGCCCACTTCGAGTGACTTATCTCTTCTTTTTTTAATTATTCTTCAATTAATGATGTTGAGTGAACCGGACGATTCTTACCGTCTGGTTCAATATATTGAATAGCTTGGTTGATAGCAATAGGAGCTTCACCCATACCAACCGCAATCAAATCAATCTTACCGTCATATTCTGCCGCACCACCAATAGCATAGACACCTTCTTGTGAAGTTTCAAACTGAGCATTAACAGTAATACTAGAACGTTTGTAGTCGACATTCCAGTTACGAAGATTCTTGTTATTAGTAGAGAAACCAAAGCTAACAATGAGGGCATCGATTGGCAATTCTACAACTTCATCCGACTTAACTCTCTGAACAGTCAAGCTTTGAGCATGACCATTTTCACCCTTAATTTCGAGAGGGACATAAGGTGTCATCACATTAACTGATGATTGATAAAGAAGCTCCACACTATGCTCATGGGCACGAAAGGCATCACGACGGTGAATCAAGGTCACACTCTCAGCAACACCATCCAAGTGATTGGCCCAGTCAACAGCTGAATCACCGCCACCAGCAATCACAACCTTCTTGCCAGCAAATTGGTCCAGACTATGCACATTATATAACAAGTTATTGTTCGCAAAATCTTCTTCATTGTCCACACCTAAAGGACGTGGAGCAAAAGCACCATTTCCACAAGCAATGACGATAGCCTTGGACAAGTGTTGACCCTTGCTAGTAGCGATTGTGAAGATACCATCTGTTTTTTTAAAAGTTTGAACTTCCTCTTTTAAGTGAATGCTGACACGATCTTCAAAACGCTTAAGCTGGATCAAGAGATTTTCTATCAATTCGGCACCTGTCGTCTGAGGAAAGGCTGGGATATCATAGATTTTCTTTTCTGGGTAGAGAATGGCAGGCTGACCACCAAGCTCTGATAAACTCTCGATAATATTCACAGTCATACCACGTAGGCCGGCATAAAAGGCGGCCCAAAGGCCGACTGGTCCACCACCGATAATAGTAATATCGTATATCTTTTCTTCTGCCATTTTATTTTCCTTCTGATTTTATCTCTTCTAAAATCTGACGTTCTTCGTCTGTAAAATCATAGTTTTCCAAGAGATCAGGTCTACGCTCCCAAGTCTTTCGCAAGCTCTGCTCCATACGCCAACGTCGAATATTAACATGATGGCCCGACAAGAGTACATCTGGCACCTTCATGCCACGAAATTCAGCTGGGCGAGTGTACTGTGGGAACTCCAAAAGACCTGATGAGAAACTATCATCCTTGTGACTGGCTTCCTTGCCTAAAACCTCAGGAATCAAGCGGACAGTGGCATCTACAATAGTCATAGCGGCTAGCTCTCCACCAGTCAAGACAAAGTCTCCTAGTGATATTTCGTCAGTTACTAAAGTTTTGATACGCTCATCATAGCCCTCATAATGGCCACAGATAAAAACTAATTCCTCTTCTTGCGCCAATTCCTCAGCATAGGCCTGATTGAAGGTACGACCTGCAGGATCTAGGAGAATAACGCGAGGCTTAGTCACATTTAATTTATCAAAGGTATCAAAAATTGGCTGAGCACGTAACAACATGCCTTGTCCACCACCATAGGGTTCATCATCTACATGACGTGCCTTCTCCGCATTGTCACGGAAATTGTGATAGTTGATTTCTAGGATGCCCTTGTCCTTTGCCTTACCAACAATGGAGTGTTCCAAAGGAGCAAACATATCTGGAAATAGAGTCAAGATATCAATCTTCATCGTCTAATCCTTCCATGAGCTCAACCTCAATACGACCGGCTGCGACGTCAACATCAAGAACAACTGGTGGAATATATGGCAAGAGCAGGTCTTTTTTCCCTTTACGTTTCACTACCCAAACATCATTAGCACCCGGTTGGAGAATCTCTTTAACCTGACCGATTAGCGTATTACCCTCATAGACATCAAGACCAATGATTTCATGATAGTAAAATTCACCGTCATCAAGATCTGTTAGATTTTCCTCAGCAATCTTTAGGCTACAGCCCTTATACTTTTCTACATCATTGATATGGTAAAGACCTTTAAACTTAACAATATCAAAGTTCTTATGCTTACGGTGACTCGCAACCTCAACATCCATGATGTAATTATCTTTGTCATCAAAAAGAGCTAGTACACTCTTCTTCTTAAAACGTTCGTCCGTAAAATCTGTTACAGACAAAACACGAAGTTCACCCTGCAATCCCTGTGTATTTACAATCTTTCCAACGTTATAATATGTCATTCAACTTCCTTATTATTTCTTATTCAAATCAAACCATGAGTCAACGAATTATCAAGTAGCCCATGACGGCTATCTCAAAACGCACATTTTAAACCAGGTTAGATTTTTATTATTCTTCATTTCAAAGCGATATAAAATGTCTGGATTAGACCATTCAACCCCTCTATTTTATCAAAAAGGACACAAAAAAACCAGCTTTCTCTAGCTGGAGCTTATAGTCCGTACGGGATTCGAACCCGTGTTACCGCCGTGAAAAGGCGGTGTCTTAACCCCTTGACCAACGGACCATAATCTGTATCTCTACCCTCAGATAGAACTGGGGTAGCTGGATTCGAACCAACGCATGAGGGAGTCAAAGTCCCTTGCCTTACCGCTTGGCTATACCCCAAAAGACTCTTATTATTCTACAGAAAAATCAGGAGGCTGTCAATACCTTTCTTAACTTTTTTTCAAAAAAAACAATCGGCATAACCGATTGCTAGGAGTTAGGAGATTTTATCATATAAGTGACCTTAGATGATGATTCGAGGTTGAAGAAACCTCATATGAAAAAAAGTTTTAGGACAGACTAATTATATATGTTGCTAGAAATAAAGTCAAACACTTTGACTCGTAAAATAAGAGATAATTTGCACAGCCATAATTAACCTTTTCCAACTCCTAAAATAGATTTATTCATCATCCTGTGAAACCAGATGATGTCTAAAGGCATAAACTACAGCCTGAGTACGGTCATCAACATTTAATTTCCCAAGGATATTAGACACATGAGTCTTGACGGTTTTTAAAGAAATAAAAAGTTCGTTAGCAATGGTTTGATTGTCATAGCCTTTAGCTAGGAGGGCTAAGATATCACGTTCGCGCGCGGTCAAGTCATCATGTAAGTTCGGGTGACTATCATGGTATTTAATCTTATTGTCTACCTCAGTTTCGATAGCTTCCTCTCCACGGTAAACCTTACGGATACTATTTAGAATCTCTGCTGCACTGCTCGTTTTAAGCATATAGCCTTTGGCGCCAGCTTCAATGACTGGATAAATTTTTTCATTGTCCAAATAGCTGGTCAAAACTAGAATCTTAGCTTCAGGCCATTCTTTTAGCAATTCCAAAGTCGCCTGAACACCATCTAGCTCAGGCATAACAAGGTCCATAACAACGACATCTGGTCGTAGCTCCAGGGCAAGATCGACACCCTCACGGCCGTTTTCTGCCTCTCCAACCACTTCTACATCTCCTTGGAGATTCAAGAAACTCTTAAGGCCTAAACGAACCATTTCATGATCATCTACCAAAATTACATTAATCTTATTCGACATTGTCTTCTCCTCTTAATATTGGCACACGAACATCAATAGACGTCCCTTTACCTTTAGCTGATAGGAACTGCACAGTTCCCGCCATTTCATCAACACGCTCTTGGATATTTTTTAGTCCATAACTCATCTCGTCAGTCGAGGCATTCAAATCAAAACCAACACCATTATCTAGCATTTTTAACTGAATTTCCTGACTATTTTGATAGAGGTAGACCTCTATTTGGCTGGCCTTGGCGTGCTTAAGGGTATTAGAGATAAACTCTTGGGCAATCCTAAAGAGATTATCTTCAATACGCTTAGGCACTTTCTTAACCATATCCTTATAGACAACACGGATATTGGATTTATCAGTTAATTCTTTAAGAATCATCTGCAAGCCTTCCTGCAAAGTCTTGTTCTCAAGTTCTGTCGGACGAAGGTGCAAAAGCAAGACACGCATATCATTTTGAGCATCAGTCAGCAAGGCCTCGACTGCCTGAATCTGATGATGTAAATCTTCCTTACTTAGCTGGTCCACCATCTGAGAAACACCAGATAGAATCATACTAGCCGCAAAAAGCTCCTGGCTAACGGTATCGTGAAGATCTCGAGCAATGCGACCTCGCTCTTTCTTAATAATATCACGACTTTTCAAAGCCTGAGCATTTTCCGTTTTTTGCAGATCCTTGGTCAATTTACGCATTTTATGAGATAGACGCATCATATTCTTGTCCAACTCACTATCTCCCTGACGTTTGACAGGTTGGTTATTGATAATACGACGCAAGTCTTGATTGACCGAACGCATACTATTATCATTTGCAATGGCCCAAAGAATATACAGCAAAATGAGCAAACTCAGAACCACAAAAAACATGTTAAAAAGGAAGTGAAATACCTGAGAGATACTACCGAAAACCAGTGAAAAGTTGAGGTTAAAGCTATCCATAACCACAAGGGTAACCCCAATTAAAACAACAACTGAATAAGTTAGGATTAAAAATAGGTACTGTTTCTTCATTTACGACGTACCTCCACTGGTCCAGCTCCCACATTGAGAATCAATTTAAGCGTTCGATGGGCATGCTCATACTCTGCCCCCTGCAAGGTCAAGCTTTCGTAACGGAGGTCGTATTCATCTTCATCAAAGAAGGTCACAGAGCTATAGATAGCTGATATATTCAACTTAACGGAAATATCAATTGGTACCAAGATTGTCGTTGGTCCATAAAGTTTCTGTAAAATGACGACATTTTCTCGACCTGAAACGATAACCTGGGTCAAATCAATCACATCTGTCCCAAAGAAACGGATAATATTAATATCATCAAAGTCATAGCGATCACTGACAGGTTCCATATGAGTTCCAATCCACTGATTTCGCACAGCCTGTGGATTCAAGTCATCTTCCTTAAATTGAATGAGAGCGTAACGATTCTTTTTCTTGACCTGTGAAAAATGGTTAATCATGACATAGGCCACACCCACTAAGATAGCAAGAACCACATAGATATTCCACATGGAAACCAAAAAAAGTGAAATCAAGCAGATCGTCAAGACAAAGTCGCTCTTGGACTCCTTGTTAAAAAAGCGAACGGCCAACAAGGTTAAAACCAGTATGAAAATAAAACGGATAATATCATTATTAAAGATGGTGATTAAGCCTAGAGTTAAAAGAAGAGCCTCCACCACTAAGAAAAAATTAAATTTGGTCATAAGGACCTCTCAAATAAAAGTATACAGGGTTCATTCTATCAAATTTTGGACTAATTGACAAAGAGGACTAGTTCGAGAGATTACTGGCTATACGAGATAGCGACAAAAAAGCACCCCCATCATAGGAAGCACAATCTTTAATCTACAGAAAACCTAGTCGTCGTTCTTATTCATTTTCCTACTCATAGCAAGCACCGTACTTCTGATTTCCTCAAGAATGACACGTTATTCAGCCAACTCCTTCTCAAGCTCAGCTATTTTTCGTTCAGTTTAGCGACCTGAACGCAAAAAAATATTATTAAGAGAGCTGTCAACAACCCCAGAGTAGCAATTCCACTAAACATGAGCACAACAGCAATTGCCTTACCTACGAGGTTTTTAGGGACAATATCCCCGTAACCTACTGTGGTAACTGTTGCCACAGATCACCAAATATCATCTATAAAATTATGATGCTCCACACGGGCAATAATACTACTACTGATAAGGATGATAATACTATTAGCCGAAAACAAAAAGTGAAAACCATTTCTACGATTAATACGATTTGAATTATGCTTAAACTTACTACTTAGACCAATTCAACGTGAGATTTTTTCCAAACGATCAAAGCGTTCCAGCCTTGAAAAACAAAGGAAGGTGAATACTTCATTTTAAGAAATGATGGTCAACAAGTCCAACACATGCGTTTTAACAAAAATCCGCTCCCGAAGTGCCAAGGAAAAACGAATAGTATAATCTAAAGCAAATTTAAGGGTAATGGTCTGATTAATAGATAGAAAAGAATGTCTCCCAATAGTAATCAACCCAACCAAATCAAAAAATTACTCTCCCTATGAAAAGAAGGGCTAGAACCGTCATGACAATATCGTAGCTAATAATATACCTTTTTCAGTTTTCTACGGTTTCTCATTACGCCTCTCCTCTATGTGATGCGCGTTCATCATAAAAGAATCTGCCATCCCTGACAAGCAGCCACTTTAAAATTCCCAAGCAATTGAATTAAAAAGAGAGTCAGAAAGCCTCTCTTTTTCTTATATCTAAAATTTTCAAACTCATTATTGCTCTGTGTGAGTAGCTTCTGTAGCTGTTTCGGTACTAGAAGCTGTACTACTTTCAGAACTAGAACTTGTAGATGACGACGATTGTGTCGTACTTGCTGAGCTTGACTGTTGAATACTTGAACTCTTAGTTACGACTGAAACATAGAGAATCACTGTGCCATCAACAGCAGTACCAACTTGAGGATCTTGATAAAGGACCTCTGTATTACTAGGTACCTTACTCTTATCCAACTTAACACCAGTATTATAGTCATGATACTCAATACTGCTGCTTGAAATGTCTTTACTATTCAAGGTTTGGAGTGCTGTCGAGACAGTTAAACCAGTCACATCAGGCATAGTTATAGGCTTAGGAGTTGCCACACGAAACTTGATTTTTGCCTTACTATCTTTAGGATTGAAGGACTTGTTTTTCTCCGAACTTTGAGATAGAATTTCGCCTTCTTTAGCATTATCGTCTTCGACATGTTGAATATCGATCTGATCCTCGGAAACCCCATAATTCGAGGTTAAATCCTCAATGGCATCCTTATAATTTTTCCCCTTGTAATTTTTCAGAGTGAAACCTTTGCTACCAGAAGAAACATAGACATCAATGCTTGCTCCCTCTTTACGCATTGTCCCAGCTGTAGGGTCGGTCTTGATAACTTTGCCCTTATTGACTGAATCATTTTCGACTTCTTTAACATCGCCAACCTTAAAGCCTGCACTTTCAAGTTTCGTCTGAGCTGTTGACAACTCTTGACCTACAACATTTGGTACTTGGACATTGTCAGGATTGGTAAAAACAAGATAGGCAAAAATGATAATTCCTATAAAGACGAAGCCTAGTAAAACCTTGAGTAGAGTTGAAAAGAGATTTTTCTTTTTTTTAGATAGAGAAGCTTTTTCCCTCGGTTGTTTGCTTGGAGCCGGTGTAGGCTCTGATGGTTTAGGAGAAATCTTTTTCTCAGGACCTACTGATGAAACTGAATCAACCTTTGGCAGGGTCTTAGTATCCGTCATGTCATCAAAAACTACCTTAGAATCACGACTATGACTAGGATGCAAACTAGTTGCTAGGTCGCGACTCATTTCCAAAGTGCTGTTGTAACGATTTTCAAGCTTTTTAGCAGTTGCTCTAATAACAACATTTTCTAAAGCTTGAGGAACGTTACGGTTCTCAGCCAAAATCGATGGCAGGGGCTTTTGGAAATGTTGAAGTGCAATGGTTACTGCACTATCGCCATCAAAAGGGATATGCCCTGTCAACATTTCAAAGAGCATAATCCCCATAGCATAAATATCACTTTGGATAGTGGCTTTAGAACCACGTGCCTGTTCTGGTGACAAATAATGGACTGACCCCAACATTGAGTTAGTTTGTGTCAGGCTGGTTTCAGCAAATGCTACTGCGATACCAAAGTCTGTAACCTTAGCTCTACCATCCTTAGTTAATAGAACGTTCTGTGGCTTAAGGTCACGGTGAATAATACCCTTTTGGTGGGCAAGAGTCATGGCGGAAAGGACTTCCCCCATAATACGCACAACATCTTGGTTAGACAATGGTGCATGGTCTTGAATGAATTTCTTCAAGTCCGAACCATCCACATACTCCATCACCAAGAACTGCTGACCGTCTTCTTCACCAATATCTCTAATCGCAACGATATTCGGATGGCTAAGCTCAGTCATGGCACGTGCTTCACGCTGGAAACGCGCCACAGCAACCTGATCAGTTTGATAATTGGTACGTAGCACCTTAATAGCTACACTTTCATTATCCAGAATCAGGTCGTTAGCCAGATAAACATCCGCCATACCACCACGTCCGATAGATTTAAGGATTCGATAACGTCCAGCAAACAATTTGCCAACTTGGATCATTATCCTTCCTCACTTTCTACTTCGATGAGAGCAACTGTAATATTATCATGACCACCGGCTTCATTGGCAGCAGCAACTAAACGACTGGCTTTTTCTTCGACAAGACCAGGACTGTTAACAATATGAATAATCTGTTCAATTGAAATCATATTAGTCAATCCATCTGAATTGGCCAAAATATAATCTCCCGGTTCCAATTGTTGAACACCAAGATCTGCTTCAACTGGAGCAGCTTGCCCTATAGATTGCGTAATAATATTACGTTGTGGGTGAACTGCAGCTTCTTCTTCTGTCAACTGACCAGCCTTGATAAGAGCATTGACCAAGGAGTGATCGCTCGTTAATTGCTTATACTCACCATTACGGATAAGGGCAATACGTGAATCCCCAACATGAGCGAAAATCACAGCATTATCAACTAAGGCAAGAACCTCGATAGTCGTTCCCATTCCTTTATATTCTTCATTTTGACCAAGCTCATAGATTTTACGATTTTCTTCATCGATGGCAGCAATCATCCAATCACGAATATGGCTCAACTCACGATGATCAGTGTTAATCCAGTCACAACCAAGGTCAGATACTGACATCTCACTGGCAATATTTCCAGCACGGTGTCCACCCATTCCATCTGCAACAATGACAAGTGTAACACCAGCCTTGTTGACAAATTTATTAACAAAATCTTGATTATTTGACCGTTTTTGGCCAATGTCCGTTAATAATGATATTTCCATAATTTTCTTTCTGACTTGCGTCAGTGTTTCCTCCTCTGTAACCCTAGACTTTCTTACGCAACTGAGCGATAAAAAAACCATCAGTTAGATACTGTTCGGGGGTGATAGCCAAATAGCCATTGACCACGATGTCCTTGCATGGATGATCCAAGGCAACTTGCTCAAAATCAGGATGGCTCTCAAGAAAGGCCTGAATTACCTCTTGATTTTCTTCTGCTATGATGGTGCAAGTACTGTAGGTTATTATACCACCTTTTCGTAGGGTTTGACAAACACTGGATAATATATCCAATTGCACAGACTTGAGGGATTTAAAGTCTTGGAGATCCTTATTGTATTTTATGTCTGGTTTTCGACGAATGAGACCGATCCCTGAGCAAGGAGCATCCACTAGAATCTTGTCAAAACTAGCAGTCGGAAAGACTTGATGCACCTGACGAGCATCTAGTTTCTGAGTTTTAACCTTATCAGCCAGACCAAGTCGTTGTGCATTTTCTTTAATAAGAGCAAGCTTATGATCATAAAGGTCAAGAGCCGTCACATGTCCACTCGTCAAGTATGATGCCATATGGACAGTCTTACCTCCGGGTGCCGCACAAGCATCCAGGATTTCTTCCATACCTTGAATTGCTAAAGTTGGTGCAACTAGCTGACTAGTCTCATCCTGAATGGTCAATAACCCCTCTTTAAAATAATCAGTCCCAGCAAAATAACCCGAAGACTTAACAAGCCCAACTGGTGACAAATCTGAACGCTCAGCTCCAGTGGCCTCCGCAATTTCTTCCATACGGGACACATCCGTCACACGGACACTGGCCTTGTTTCTCACAAAGAGACTTTGGAAAATAGCAAGGGCTCGCTCTTCCCCATACTGCTCAATAAGCTTTTTCACCAACCATACAGGTAGGGAATATTGAACAGAATAGCGTTTATTGACACGTTTAATCTTGCTTGGATCTGGCAATGGCTGGCTAGATAGTTTGCGAAGAACTGCATTCACCAGCTTCTCAGCTCCTTTTTTATTGCCACGATTTTTGGCAATAGAAACGGCATCGTTAACCACCGCATGGGATGGAATCTTATCCAAGTAGGCCAACTGGTAAAGACTCAAAAGCAATAGGTCATAGACCCAAGCTTCAAGTTTATCTCGATCCTCAATGACATGGGCTAAGATCCATTCCAAAGTGATCTTACGGGCAACAGTTCCATAAACAATTTCCGTTACCAGGGCCTTGTCCTTATCTGTTAGACATGAATTGCTCAGACGTGCATTGAGGGCAATATTTGAGTAAGCCCCTTCTTGAAAGACTTCTTCTAAAACTTCAAGTGCCTGTCCACGGGCTGTTTTTTTCCAATCATTGGCCAAAGACATCACCTACTTCAAGATTGCGACCGACTCCATTAAGGAAATCAGCAATAGCCATACGAGGTTTACCTTCAAGCTGAACACTCTTAAGCGAAATAGCCCCCTGACCAGTCGCAACGACCAAACTCTTCTTAGTTTTTTCGATAATATGACCAGCCTGTCCTTGTCCTTCTACTAAGTCTCCCTCATAAATTTTGAAACGTTTGCCATTAAGCAAAGTGTGTGCCACAGGCCATGGATACATACCTCGGATTTGATTGAAAATGTCACGACCCGACTTATTCCAATCAAGGCGCTCCTCTTCTGGGCTAATGTTTGGTGAAAACGTTACCTGACTGGCATCTTGAGGAACAGGTTTGATTTCTCCTGCAATGTAGGCAGGCAAGGTTTCAAGCAAGAGGTCACGACCCAAAACTGCCAATTTTTCAAACATAGTACCGACATTATCTTGGTCCAGAATTGGCAAGGCCTTTTGGCTGACCATGTCACCAGCGTCCATTTCCTTGACCATTTCCATAATGGTCACACCAGCTTCTGCATCACCATTGATGATAGCATAATGGATAGGTGCACCACCACGATATTTTGGCAAGAGCGATGCGTGAACATTAACCGCAAAGTCCATGCTATCAAGCAATTTGCTTGGCAAAAATTGACCATAAGCCGCAGTAACAATACCATCAGCTCCAAGTGATATCAGTTGGGCCATTTCTTCAGAGCCTGATAATTTTTCAGGCTGATAGATTGGCAACTCATGCGCCAAGGCTAATTCCTTAACTGGTGTCATGCGAATTTCTTTTTTTCGGCCGACAGCACGATCTGGCTGTGTGACAACAGCGACAATGTCGTAATGCTCATCTGTCAAAAGTCCCTCCAGCACTGTCGCTGAAAAGGCCGGCGTTCCCATAAATATTATTTTTGTCATATTCTTCCTTTTCTAAATTAGGTAAAATTCTGAGGCTCATGATCGATAATCAAACGTAGATCCTTATTTTCAGGTTCCTGAGTCATATCAAGGATCCTATTAAGTGTCTCTTCCAAGCTATCCTCAAAACGATATTTGATAATAATCTGATAATGATAAAGGTTATGTGTTCGGGCAATAGGTTTTGGTGTTGGTCCCAAGAAAGTCACCTTGTCCGACAAATGTTCTCTTAAACAAGCCATGACATCATAGCTCTTACGGACTACAAACTCTTCATCCTTGTGGGAAAGAGTGATCCCTACCGTATAAAAATATGGCGGGTAGGCCAACTGACGGCGAATCCCCATCTCATAGGCATAGAATCCCTCATAATCCTGTTGCTGAGCAAAACGAATGGCATAATGACTAGGGTTATAGGTCTGAATAATAACCTCCCCTTCCTTGTCCCCACGACCAGCACGACCAGCCACCTGAGTCAACAGCTGGAAAGTGCGCTCAGCCGAACGAAAATCTGGTAAATTTAGCGACGTATCCGCATTTAAGACCCCTACCAAGGTAACATTGGGAAAATCCAAGCCCTTGGCAATCATTTGAGTGCCTAGCAGAATATCAGCCTTGCCACTCCCAAAAGTCTCTAAAAGTTTCTCGTGAGCGCCTTTTTTACGTGTAGTATCAACATCCATACGAATCACTCTGGCTTCTGGAAAAAGTTCCGTCAATTGATCATAAGCCTTCTGTGTCCCAGTCCCATAATAGCGAATCTGACGACTCTGGCAATTAGGACAGACATTAGGAATAGCTTTTTGAAAATCACAGTAGTGACAATTCATGGTCTTGGTATCCATATGCAAAGTCAGTGAAATATCACAGTTCGGACAGTCATCCACATAGCCACAGTCACGACACATGACAAATGAAGAATATCCACGACGATTCAACAACAAAACGACTTGTTCCTTACGTGCCAATCGCTCTCGGATTTTCTCCAAGAGAGGTGGCGTAAAATCACTCGCCTCTTGTCTACCGACAAAGTCCTTAAAGTCCACCACTTCAACCTGCGGAATTTTAGCACTAGGATTGGCCCTCTCCGTCAATTTAAAAAAATGGTAGACCCCTTTCTGAGCCCTCGCTCGCGACTCAATAGAAGGCGTGGCTGAACCAAGTACAAGAATAGCGCCATGGCTTTTGGACCTAAGCAAGGCCACATCTCTAGCATGATAGCGAGGATTGGATTCCTGCTTATAGGTCGCCTCGTGCTCCTCATCGATAATGATAGCTCCAATATTGTCCAAGGGAGCAAAGATAGCAGAACGTGCTCCTACAACGACTTTTGCTTGACCAGACCTAACCTTACGCCACTCGTCAAATTTTTCACCATCTGACAAGCCTGAATGCATGATTGCTACCAAGTCACCAAAACGGGAGATGAAACGATTGGTCATTTGTGGCGTCAGAGAAATTTCTGGAACCAAGACAATGGCAGTTTTTCCCATAGCCAAGGTTCTCTCAATAAGATGCAGGTAAACCTCAGTCTTACCTGACCCCGTCACTCCTTCCAACAAGAACGGCTTCCCACCATGACCAATCTGACCTGTCATTACTTCAACAGCATGTGCTTGCTGAGCATTAAGCTCTAGAAAATCCGTCTTCTCTACCTTTTCAAAGTAGCTATCAGCACGATTGACCTCAACTTCAGTGATGTCTAGAGCTCCAGCCTCAATGAAAAACTTCACCACATCTCGAGAAAAAAGTTTATGCAGGTCTACTAACTTTCCAGGCTCATTCTTTTCTAACAAGAAGTCCCGCAACTCCAGCCGCTTCTTGGCTCGTTGCGAAATATCCAAAGTCTCTAAAATGCCTCTTTGCACACTATAATGTTTCTCCGTTTTTATATTTTGTTTATCCCTAGCAATGTAATCAACCGTTACGCGACCAGATCCCACCAAACGCGGAATGGCTTGACCTTGTTCTTTCGACAATTGAGAGAAGAGAATATGGTCTCGCCCCTGAAGAAAAATGTCCCTCTCCTCTTCGCTCAGTTTATCAGTTGCCATGATAACTTTGTCATACTGTGAATTAAGGAGACCCGGAAGCATAGACTTCAAGATGGAAATCTTATAGGAAAAAACCGTGTGTCGCATTTGGTCAGCCAAATCCAGCTGATCCTGATTAAGGACTGGTTCATAATCCAAAAGTTCCGCAATTGGCTTCAAGTCTGGCAGATTTCTTACATTTTCTTGCTCTCCAAAGCCAATAACAAACCCTTGCAAGAGACGATTTCCTTTACCAAAAGGCACATGAATCCTCATACCGATGGTAATTTGCCCCTGCATGGATTCTGGTACAAGGTAACTATAAGGCCTGTCCGTCTGCATTAGAGGAACATCTACAATTATTTGTGCAACTAAAACCATATATCTCCTCTCTTCACCTTTGGTCCAGCGATTTCCTAAACTCCAGAAATCCTGAGCTAGTGATATGCATCATAAAGAAGGAAGCTGAGACACTATGCCTCAGCTCCTCTTATCCTCGTAAACCAAAGCAAGACTTTGATTTTAGATTTTATCTCCTTCTTCTTTTTCTTTAGCGATTTGTTCTTTGATTTTACGTTCTTCTTCCTCAGCAGCAAGACGCGCTTGGATAACTTTCAAACGTGCCAATTTACGTTTAGCTTCTGGATTTGGGTGAATAATGACATTACCAGATTCAATTTCTTCAAGGGCTTGAAGCGTATATTTTACAGACGAAAATTCTTGAGTAGGTTCAGCACCAGCTGCCAATTCATGGGCACGTTTTGCTTGCAAAATAACTAATGAATATCTTGAAGGCACTTTATCCAAAAGTTTATCAATAGAGGGTTTCAACATCATAATTCTATACCTATTTCTAATTTATTTATCTGATAATCTCTTATCTGAAATCATATTACGATAGTGGCCAATCACACGTTCAACTCGGAAGTGTTCCGCTTCAACAACACGCTTTACACGCTCGGCAGCCAAAGACACCTCGTCATTGACAATGGTATAATCGTATTCGCTCATGAGAGCAATCTCTTCACGCGCACGTTCAATACGTTGAGCAATAACTTCTTCAGAGTCTGTCCCACGGCCAACTAAACGTTCTTCAAGTTCGTTCAAATCTGGTGGTGTCAAAAAGATAAAGACAGCATCTGGAACCTTTTTCTTAACCTGTAGGGCTCCTTGAACCTCGATTTCAAGGAAAACATCAATTCCCTTATCCAAGGTTTCATTGACATAGGCCAAAGGTGTTCCGTAGTAGTTGCCTACATACTCAGCATATTCCAGCATTTGACCATTACGAATAAGCTCTTCGAATTCCTCACGCGAACGGAAGAAATAATCCTTCCCATCAACTTCACCAGGACGTTGAGCACGTGTGGTCATTGATACTGAGTATTCAAATTTGTGGTCAGATTTTGAAAAAATCTCCTGACGAACAGTTCCTTTTCCGACACCAGAAGGCCCTGAAAAAACAATTAAAAGTCCACGTTCAGACATGTCTTCTCCTTAAACTAAGATTAAAATTCTTATTATGACTTACCATAAAAAGAGAAGTAAATCATCTCTTTTTATGGTTTAGGGGTTGTTCAGTGATTAAGTTACAGCTCACTTTTCAAAGTAGCCTTATTCTCTTACCATTCTATCAATAAAAGTGACTTTTTTCAAGGTGAGGACACTATTAAAAAGAGTGAATACCTTTTCCCAGTACTCACTCTTTTTAAATATCTTTTTAAACCAGTCCAGTCAAGAGACTTTGCATGAATTCTTCTGAATGGAACTCGCCAATATCATCAATCTTCTCACCGAAACCAATCAACTTAACTGGGATATCCAACTCTTGGCGAATGGCTAGAACCACACCACCCTTGGCACTACCATCCAACTTGGTTAAAACAAGACCCGTAAGAGGTGTGATTTTTGAAAATTCCTTAGCCTGATTAAGTGCATTTTGACCTGTTGAAGCATCCAAAGCCAAGAGGGTTTCATGGGGTGCTTCTGGCACCACACGCTTGATAATACGGCCAATTTTTTCAAGCTCTGCCATAAGGTTGTCTTTGTTTTGTAAACGACCCGCAGTATCAATCATAAGAACATCAACACCTTCAGCAAGAGCCTTCTCCATACCATCAAAAACCACGGAAGCAGGGTCGGCCTTTTCAGCACCAGTCACTACAGGCACATCAACACGACGTCCCCACTCGACCAATTGAGCAACAGCTCCCGCACGGAAAGTATCAGCAGCAACTAGCATGACATTTTTGCCTTCTTGTTTGTATTTATTTGCCAACTTACCAATAGAAGTCGTTTTACCAACCCCATTAACACCAACAAAAAGTATAACTGTCAAACCATCTTGGAAATTAATCTGCTCCTCGTAAACATCGTCCTTCTCGTAGATATCCACAAGTTTTTCAATAATCAAGCGTTGCAAATCCTCAGTCTTTTTGACATTCTCAAGTCGAGCTTCATAGCGCAAGTCTTCCGTTAATTGCGTCGCAACATTGACCCCAACGTCAGAGAGAATCAGTATTTCTTCCAATTGTTCGAAAAACTCTTCATCAACACGACGGAAATTAGCGAAGAATTCATTCAAGCGAGCAGCAAAACCAGTACGCGTCTTCTTAAGCGTACGATTATACTTTTCTTGCTCTGTTTCAGTCTTGGAATCAGGTAATTCTGTAGCTGTTTCCTCAACCTTACGGGTTTGGACCGCTTCAAAAGTAACTGTCTCACCTTTTTCCGCAGCTGCAGCTACTTGAGCCTTCTTAGCATAGTAATCAGCCATGACATCCGCAAAGTGGCTATCCACAGTTGCTTGACTATCGACTGATTCTGAAGCTATTTCTGATTCGCTTGAGGGCTGATTATCCACAGAAAGTTCTTCAGTAAGTGCCTCTTCACTTTCATCTGTCACAACAGATTCTGTGGATAAATCTTCTTCTACTTGAGTATCAGTCTTGCTAAACTGTCCTGCTTGATTTCCAGTTGTTAATTCACTTGATGACAAATCTTGATCAGCAATAGAATCCGTTTCTGAAATCGCCTCTGTAAGCTCTTTATTAGCAAGAGTTTCCTGTGACTCGGTTTTCTTTTGTCTAAATAATCGATCAAATAGACCCATCTGTTTCTCCTTATTGCTCTAGAATGTATTTATGGATGGCCTCAGCCACTCCAGATTCTTCATTTGTTTTTGTCGTTACAGCCTTAGCAACAGCCTTAACCTGAGGAACACCATTCGCCATAGCGACACCCAGACCAGCCCACTCTAGCATGGACAAATCATTCTCTTCATCTCCCATAGCCATGACTTGACTTCTGTCAAGAGCGAGATAATCAGTCAAGAGTCTCAAACCCGCAGCTTTATGAACACCCTTTGGCATAACCTCTAGGATAATTTCACGAGACTTAAAGACCTCAAACGCTTGGTATAGATGGTCAGGTAGTTTTCCAATTTGGGAATCCAAAAAGTCTCCCTCACAAACCGTAACTACCTTATTATAGACGATATCTTGCGGAATGTCATCAATGCTATCCACATCAACAAAAGTCAAAGTAGGATTAGCCTGACGATAGAGCGAATGATTCCCTTTACTAGGCACTCCATAGACAATACCATCACTAAGAACATCCATAGGGAGTCCCAGAGGTTCAAAAACAGCATAAATCTGCTTTAAATCATCTCTGGTCATCTCTTTCTTGATTAAAATATCGCCGTTATTACGCTGAACCAACCCACCATTGAAGGTTACGCTGTAGTGCTTGTCGTCTAACAAACCCAAGTCTCCCAAGACATGATTAATAGCTGGAAGGGGACGACCGGTCGTGATAACCACGTGAATCCCCTTAGCTTCTGCCGCCTTAAGAGCAGCTCTATTTTCAGCAGTCACTTGCTTATCCTTGGTAAATAGCGTCCCATCCAAATCCAAGGCCAACAATTTAATCTCAGCCATCTGAACCTACCAATCCTTCCATGTAGTCAAAGACTGCACCATCTCTATGGTGACCAATCACCTCATCTGCCACTTCCTTAATCTCATCACGCGCATTTTCCGTAGCAACCGCACATCCTGCAAATGTCAGCATCTCCATATCATTGAGATTATCACCAAAAGCAACGACATCTGAAGCCTGACGCCCCAACTCTTGACAAAGATGGTAAAGCCCAAATCCCTTGTCTACACCTTTAAGGATAATATCCATAGAATCAAAGCCAGTAGTTACAGCTGTTATATCCTCAAAAATCGTATTGAGATAGTCACCACGTTCCATGATGGTATCCCCTTGAAACTTAGCAGTAACCTTGAAAATATCATCTGTAACCCCTTCAAGGTTTGTTGCCATGACATTTTCATAGTAGCGTTCCATGGCCTTAAGATAGGCTGGATCTGCATCTTCTGGTGCATAGGCTCCTCGACGTCCTGACAAAAGAATTCCCTCACAAGTTGGTAAAGCTGAGGTCGTATCTGCAATTTCCAAATAGTCTTTAGGTTCTAGCTTAGACTCAAACAAGACTTCACCCTTGTACTGAACCAAGGCCCCATTTTCCGCAATAATAGCAATGCGGTCCACAAAGCCGTCAAAGAGTTCTTCCAAAGCTAAGAGAGATCGACCAGAAGCTACTGTAAAGACGTAATTTTTAGCTTCACAAGCATCCAAAAGCTTATCTAAACGCACCTTATCATAGGAACCAAGGTGGTCCAAAAAAGTACCATCCATATCTGTCGCTAAAATATTCAAAATAAACTCCCTTCAGGTCGAATATACTTGCCCCTATTGTACCAAAAATAAGGATATAAGTTAGGGAAAAGCTAAAGAAATTAGAGAAAATATGGATTATTACTTGCAAAATCACCTTTTTAGTTGTATCATTACTTTAGTACAAAAAAATAATACTTTTATATCTCTTAGAAAGGAGTCTCTTATGGCTTGGACATTTGATGAAAAATCACCAATTTATCTCCAAATCGCCTATCGTGTGAAATTGAAGATTGTTTCCAAAGAATTAAGTATGGGACAACAACTTTTACCCGTGAGAGAGTTTGCTCAGGAAGCCGGTGTCAATCCCAACACCGTACAAAGAGCCTTCCAAGAACTTGAAAAAGAGGGGTTGGTTTATTCTGCCCGTACGTCCGGTCGCTTCGTTACTGAAGATGAGAAACTCATTGATCAAAAAAGACACGAGATTGCTCAAACTCTCATGAAAAACTTTGTCACTGAAATGACAGCCATTGGTTTTAGCTCACCTGAAATCAAGACTATCATCACTGACTACATCGAACAAACAGGAAAGGACTTATAGACCAATGACTGATATTGTAACTCTAACAAATCTCACCAAGACCTATAACGGTATTCCAGCCCTTAGAGATGTGACCATGTCCATCCCGTCAGGAAAAATTGTTGGCCTTTTAGGTCCGAACGGTAGTGGTAAAACAACCCTAATCAAAATTTTAAACGGTCTCCTTCAACCGACTTCTGGTTTAGTGACCATTAATGGATTTCATCCGTCACCTATCACTAAGGCGCAAGTAGCTTATTTGCCTGACATTACCTATTTAGATGAAAGTAAGACAATCCAGTACTACTTGGATTTCTTCCAAGATTTTTACGCTGATTTCCGCTATCCTCTTGCCTTGCAACTCTTGGAGGATCTAAAGCTCCAACCTGATTTGCGACTTAAAGACCTTTCAAAAGGTAATAAAGAAAAAGTTCAGTTGATTTTAGTTATGAGTCGTGAGGCTAAACTCTATCTCCTTGATGAACCTATTGGTGGGGTCGATCCTGCATCACGTGACTATATCCTAAAAACTATTATCAACCAATACTCTGAAGATGCTTCTGTTATTATTTCAACCCATTTGATTGCAGACATTGAATCTGTCTTAGATGAAGTTGTCTTCTTAAAATACGGTCAGATCGAACTTCAAGGTGATACAGATAATATCCGTCAAGCCCATGGCAAGTCTATTGACAAACTCTTCAGAGAGATGTTCCACAATTAGGAGGTATGAGCATGTTTTGGAAATTAGTTAAATATGAATTACAATCAGTCCGTAAGTGGTATCTTGGCATCTATGGAATTGCCATCCTACTGTCCATACCTTTGGGCTTAATGCTTCAAAAACTAACGGTCACCTTTGAACACATCCACAAGGAACCAAGCTTACTGTTTATGGCTTTCTTTACACTGATTGTGATTGCCACCATTGTTGTTTGGGGAACCATCTATATCGCAACCATTGTTCTCATTATCAAACGCTTTGCGACTAGTGTCTTTGGACGAGAAGGCTACCTAACCAATACACTCCCAGTTTCTGCCCACCAATTAATCTTGTCTAAACTTTTGGCAGCTTTTATTTTAGATACGATTTCATCTCTCGTTGTACTCGCTTCAATTGGCATTATAGCCGCTTTCAACCTTGATATAAAAGATATCCTCCTGACTACCAGCTACTTCGGTCAAATCTTAAAAGAAATGGGGGCCCTCTACCTCTTCATCCCTTCTATAATTTTAGGAAAAATTAGCGGTATCCTATTCTATTACCTCTGTATTAGTATTGGAAACCTCTTCAATACCAACAAAGTTCGTATGGGATTTGTCGCCTATTTCACCATTCAGGCCATCCTATTCTTTATTGGTTTCTTCTTTGGAATCGGTGCAGCCTTGACCGGAAATGCAACAAATACTGTAATTAATAACTCGTCATATATCTTTAGTCTAGTCCAGTCTCTCGTTCTCATCGCAGCAAGTTACTTTGGTACCTACTATATCATGACAAAGCATTTAAATTTGGACTAAAGAAAAATCGTGTTCCTTTTGGAACACGATTTTTTTGCATTGAAAAGACTTACTTACTTACTTTGTTCTTTACGATAAGTCTCAATTTCTGTCTTGTTACCCCAAACGAAGTGACCTGGGCGTACTTCCACCATTTCTGGTTTATCAACCGAATAGTCGTGTTGGTTTGGATCATAAACCTTCAAGACTTTCTTACGTTCCAAGATTGGATCTGGAATAGGAACAGCAGACAAGAGTGACTTGGTGTAAGGATGGATAGGATTGTTGTAGAGCTCTTCTGTCTCAGCAACTTCCACGATTGTCCCCTTATAGATAACAGCGATACGGTCAGAAATGAAACGGACCACTGACAAATCGTGAGCGATAAAGAGATAGGTTAACCCCAACTCTTTTTGGAATTTCTTAAGCAAATTCAAAACTTGGGCACGAACTGACACGTCAAGGGCTGAGATTGGTTCATCAGCGATAACCAAATCAGGCTGCATGACCAAAGAACGCGCAATCCCGATACGTTGACGTTGTCCCCCAGAAAATTCGTGAGGGTAACGTGTTAAGTGCTCCTCAAGAAGTCCTACTTCTTTGATGATTTCCTTGATTTTAGCCTTACGTTCTTCCTCATCTTTATAAAGATGGAAATTGTACAAGCCCTCAGACAAGATATAATCGACTGTCGCACGTTCATTCAAACTAGCCGCAGGGTCTTGGAAAATCATCTGAATACGACGGATAAGGTCGTTTTTCTCAGAGTGAGATAAGTATCCATTGATCTTCTTACCGTCAAAAATAATCTCACCATTACTTGTGTCATTTAAACCGATAATGGCACGTCCAATAGTCGTTTTACCACTACCAGACTCACCAACGAGGGAGAAGGTTTCACCCTTGTTGATGAAAAAATTAGCATTGTGGACAGCAACGAACTTCTTTCTTCCTTCGCCGAAGGAAATTTCCACATTTTTTACTTCAACTAATTTCTCAGGCATTGCCTTCCTCCTCATCTCCTAAATGTGCAAATCCCATATTGGCTAGGATTTTTTCATGTAGATTTTGGATAACCGCAGGTTTATCAACTTTTGGCGCATCCTCATGTAAGAGCCAGGTCTTAGCCCAGTGAGTATCTGAAACTTGGAATTGTGGTGCTTTTTCCTCAAAATCAATCTGCAAAGCATAATCTGAACGCAAGGCAAAGGCATCCCCAACAACTGGTGTATAAAGTGATGGTGGCGTCCCTGGAATTGAGAAGAGTTTTCCATTATCATCAGCCAATTGTGGCAGACTTGAAAGCAAGCTCCACGTGTATGGATGACAAGGCTCATAGAAAATTTCCTCAACAGTTGCGTATTCAATGATTTCGCCAGCATACATGACAGCAACCTTGTCCGCGATACTTGCTACGACGCCAAGGTCATGGGTAATGAAAATGACCGAGAAACCATACTCCTCTTTGAGTGATTTCAAGAGGTCAATGATTTGAGCTTGAATGGTCACATCAAGGGCAGTTGTTGGTTCGTCACAGATAAGGACATCAGGACGACAAGCCAAGGCAATGGCAATAACGATACGTTGACGCATCCCACCAGAGTATTGGAAAGGATATTCATTGAAACGTTTTTCAGCATCTGGAATACCAACCTTGTCCATGTAATCAATTGCCATTTTTTTAGCTTCCTTGGCTGTTTTCCCTTGGTGCTTAACAATAACTTCAATAATTTGACTTCCGATAGTCTTAATTGGGTTAAGACTGGTCATTGGATCTTGGAAAATAGTTGCAATCTTAGCTCCACGGATAGCTGCCCAATCTTGGTGACTCTTAAATTTAGTCAAGTCTTTGCCACGGTAGTCGATAGATCCGCTAGCTACACGACCATTTTCTTCCAGCATCCCTGTAAAAGTTTTAGTCAAGACTGATTTTCCTGAACCAGACTCACCAACCAAGGCTAAAACTTCACCTTCAACTAAATCAAGAGAAACCCCTCGAATAGCTGTCAAAACACGGTCACGAACGTCAAATTCCACGACGATATCGCGAGCCGATAATATTACATTTTTATTTTCTGTCATATTGGACTCCTATCTATGCGTACGTGGGTCACTAGCATCCGCTAAGTTTTGACCAACAATAAAGAGGGCAAGAGAAACAAGAATCAAGGTAGTCAATGGAATCCAGAAGAGATAGGCATTGACTGTAACGTTCTGTGCATAGTCTGAAATCAAACGACCAAGACTAGGCGTAGTAACAGGAAGACCCAAACCAAAGTATGAAAGGAAGGCCTCATAAGAGATAAATCCTGGCAAAAGTTGACTAGCCATGGTTACAATAACTGACACAAGTTGTGGCATGATATTTTTAATCACAATCTTAGCCGTTGGTGTTCCCAAATTGCGAGAAGCCAAGTTATACTCCAAATCACGATAACGCATGATTTGAATACGGATTGTATAGGCAATACCGATCCAACCTGTTACGGTCATGGCAAAAATCATATTCCAGAAACCAGCACCTAATGAGTAAGTCAAGACGATAACCACAAGGAGAGAGGGAATATTTGAGATGATGTTGTAGATTTCCATCATAATCATATCGAAGGTCTTAGAAATCCCCCAAACAGCACCTACAAGCAAACCAATTATAACATTCAGGAAGGTAGCGATAACAGCGATAAGGATAGAATTACGAGCCCCAAACCAAACACTGTCAAATAGAGACTTACCATTACCGTCAGTACCGAACCAGTATTGAGCGTTTGGATGTACATAACGCAAACTGAAATCATTTACTTTTGAGACATCATTGAAGTCAAATTTAGAAAACATTGGGTAGATGAAACTCATTAAAATAATAGTAATCAAGATTCCCAACATTACAACTGTTGATTTCTTTTTAAAAAATTGACGCATCACTGATTTCCAGTATGAGTAAGACGGTGCATCAATTGTTTCAGAGGCAAAATCATCGCGCTTTACAAATTGGAACTTACTTTTATCAATTGAAGCCATTATTTACCTCCTTTAGATGTCAATTTGATACGTGGGTCAATAATAGTCATAAGGATATCACCCACAAGCAATGAGAAGATGGAGAGAGCTGTAAAAATAAATACCAGCCCAACGACCATAGCATTATTAGAAGCACGAACAGAATCGATCAACATTTTACCCATACCAGGGTAGGCGAAGATTGTTTCTGTCAAGGTTGCCCCTGTGATAACCCCAACAATAGATGCTGGGATCCCTGAAACCAAGGAAACCATAGCGTTTTTTAAAATGTGTTTATTTGAAATTTCTTGTTCTGACAACCCTTTGGCACGTGCAAAACGAACGAAGTCTTGTGATTGCAAGTCAATCATGTAACGACGAATCCAAATCGCAAGACCTGGTGTTGACAAGAGACCGAGAATAACAGATGGCAAGACGTATGAACGCCAGTCACCTGCACCCAAGATAGGGAAGGAATCTGGAAGACCAATCTCAGAACCAATCAAACGAATGATATAAACCAAGGCGATGGTTGGTAGTGAAAGCAAGAAAGTCAAGACACCTGTTGACACACTATCAAAGAGTGTGTTTTTAAAGAGTGCCATGTATGATCCCAATGGAATTGCCAAAGCATAAGACAAGACCAAACCAATCAAACCTGCAATGGCAGAACTTGTCACCATTGATGGGTATTGATAACGACTCTTGGTAGCTGTGTATGGATCATTTCCATAGTAAGAACGATCTCTAGCGTCAGCCTGACTTGGTGATTTATAAGTACGAGAGTAGATATCTACTGAAGATATTTTCTTACCAGTAGGGAAGTTAACCACAGAGCTTTTTGTCTGTCCTTGGCCTTGTGTAATAACATCAAGAACACCTTGCCCAGCATAAGTTGGGTATGAAGTTCCAAGATTCATCTTCACAAAATTTTGGTGAACAAATGGGAACTGACCATTAAAGTAAAGCAAATATTTATGCTTAGTCCCTGAACCAACAACTGACCAACCGATAGCTGGGTCATTTTCAATACGGATATAACGCTTCAAGTTTGGATTTGTTTTATCTTTAACCCATCCAGTATTGTCAAATTCAAAGAGGTGCGTATAGAAGCCAAACACACGTTCAAGCACTGGCACATCACGTGTCGCATAGAATTGTTTACTTTGCTTGAACTGATGCAAACGCCAACCACGTCCTAAACTATCCACATATTTTTGGTAGACAGCCTTATTTTCTTTTGTTGGCTTAGTGGTTACTGACTTATCAAGGGAGCTAGCTTTCTCCTGCAACTCCTTGGTGTCATAGTAATCAATGTAACCCAAGCGTTCATAGATTGTATTTTCATAGTTAGCCTTAGAATCAGCTGTCTTAGCAATCTTGTTGTAGTTCGGGTCTTGTCTGAAAATCAGACGCCTCGGCACCATGGTATAGATAATCGTGTAGGTCAAAGCCGTCACGACAAATATTGACAATAGAGAACGGAGTGTTCTCAATAAAATGTATTTTTTCATGTCTCTTCCTTTAATTCCAAAAGAACTTTTCCCAATCTAATGAGAAAGTTCCATCGTCCTTTTATTTAATGTGTTTCTCAAGATCTTTTTGAGCTTTTTCGTTAGATGCTTTCCTTTCTTTAAGCCATTTTTCACGACTTTGTTCATATTCTTTCTTAGTAACTACTTTTTCTTGTGATTTCACATATTTGAGGTAGGATGAGCCCTTATCACCCACCTGTATGCTAGCACCCGTAAATGGTGTCAAACGTGAGATAACTGGTGCTGCACCGTTACTAACAGTCAATGGAATGATAAGAGAGCTATCTTCCAACCAAGCTTGGGCTTGAGCATAACGGTCGTAACGAGCGTTGATGTCTGTTGTTTCTGAAGCTGCTGAATCAAGCAAGGCATCATAATCCTTAAGACCTACTTGGGCTGCTGCTGCATTGTTTGGATCATCATAACCATTGAAAATCTTGGTATTTTCACTTGATGTTGTTTTTAAGATATCAAGATAAGTTGATGGATCTTGATAGTCTGGACCCCAACCCACACCGTTAGAAATATCCCAGTCTTCTGCTGCAGCATTTGCCGCATTACTAGTCACATTATTCATGTCATCAGATGACATTTGGTTAATATCTATAACAACATTTTCGCTACCCAATGATTTTTCAATGGTTTGTTTCAAAGATTGAGCTTGAGCAACACTAAGTTTAGAACTTTGATCAACTGGAAGGTCTAAGTGAACTGGGAATTGTACCCCTTCTCCTTGAAGAGCCTCTTTGGCTTTGGCAAACTCAGTCTTAGCTTTTTCAGCATTGTAGAGACCCTCTTGACCATCTGCAAAGTTAACACCAGACCACTCATCACCATAAGAGCTCATTTTTTCTGTCACAAGATCACCAAAGGTCTTATCGCCTGCACTGACAAAATCATAAGGAACAAAAAGGTTACGTAGAGCAAGAGCTGCGCCATCTTTACCGTTTACTTGTGATTGATAGGCTGTACGATCAATAGCGAAGTTGATTGATTGACGAAAGTCTTTGTTTAGAAGAGCCTTCTTAGTTGATGTCTTTTCAGCATCTGTCTTCTTAGCTGAGAATTTATAGCTTTGGCGGTCAATGTTTACACCAATAACCGATGTAGATGCACCTGGTTCTGTGTAAAAAATATTATCTTTATATTTTTTTTCTACCGATGCATAGTTTGAACTCGTAGGGAAGACACGTGCAATGCTGAGAGCGCCGTCAGAGAAACTACGTTCTATTGATTCTAGATCCGATCCATCAGAATATGAGAATTTGATAGAGTCAAAATGCACGTTTTTCTTATCCCAATAATTCTCATTCTTAGTCAACTCGATAGATGATTTAGCTGTCAAAGATTTAAGAAGGAAAGGACCGTTATATAGGATAGAGGTTGGGTCTGTTGACTTACCAAAATCTTTCCCTTTGTTCTTAAGAAAGTCTTCGTTAACTGGGAAGAGCACACCATAGGTTGTCTTAGAGTTCCAGTATGGTTCCTGTTTTTTTAGTGTGTATTGCAGAGTGTAATCGTCGATTGCTTTAACGCCAACATTTGAGAAATCTTTATTGGCACCAGAAAGGTAGTCAGACAATCCAGCAATAGAATCTTGTACCAAATAAAGGGCTCCAGATTTGGCATCAGCTGCATGCTTAAGACCCGTTACAAAGTCCTTAGCAGTAACATTAGCGTACTCTTCACCTTCAGAAGTATACCATTTGATCCCTTTACGAATTTTATAGGTATAAGTAAGACCATCTTTAGACACAGACCAGTCTTCAGCTACTGATGGAACAAGATTACCATATTTGTCCGCTTCCATAAGACCATCTACACCATTAGTCAAAACATCTTTTGTCCCTCCCATAATTGATGTAATATAATCCAAGGTTTCTGGATCCGAACTGTAAACGTAACCATAAGTAGTTCCGCTAGTGTTTGATTTAGATGAACAAGCCGCTAACACACCAACACCTAGAAGTGCTACACCCGCGAGGGCCAACCATTTGCTTTTTTTCATAAAATGCCTCCAAAAAAATTTTTTACAACTTTATTATAGCATAAATAATCAAGCAGTCTAGCTTTTTATCAGAAAATTTTGTAAAATTCGATAACATAATGTAAACACGATAACAACTGTAATTCCTTATCAATAAAGGTTCTCATTTAGTTAACATTGATTTATTTTTAATTACAAAAGTTCCACAAAAAAGCCCAGTCGCTTTGTACTGACCCCAAAAAGTTAGACAACTAATTTATCCAAAGGATGGAAAGGTTATAATAAACTAGACACAAAGTTAAGAGAAATCGTGGAAAGGTTTATTATGGCAAGAAGAAAATTCGATAAACAATTTAAAAATTCTGCAGTAAAACTCATTCTTGAAGAGGGTTACTCTGTTAAAGAAGTCAGCCAAGAGCTTGAGGTTCATGCCAATAGTCTTTATCGCTGGGTTCAAGAAGTTGAAGAATATGGAGAAAGTGCTTTTCCAGGCAATGGGACAGCCCTAGCTAATGCCCAACATAAGATTAAATTGTTAGAGAAAGAAAATCGTTATCTTCAGGAGGAACTTGAACTTCTAAAAAAGTTCCGGGTCTTCTTGAAGCGAAGCAAGTAAAACGTTTTGAATTTCTCTTGAAACATCATGGGAAGATAAAAATTAAGCATGCAGTAAAAGTTCTTAAGGTTTCTCGCTCAGGTTTCTATGAATACATGCATCGTCGTCCTTCAAAACAACAAGTGGAGAGAGAAATTCTCTCAGAGAAGATAAAAGCTGTCTTTCATGAGCATAAGGGACGCTATGGTGCGGTTAGAATTACCAAGGTACTTCATAATACTGGTATTATGACCAACACGAAACGTGTTGGGAAACTGATGCACTTGATGGGACTTTATGCCAAGGGAAGCCGTTATAAATATAAACATTACAACAGAAAAGGAGCTTCGCTTTCAAGACCCAATTTAATTAATCAGATCTTTAAAGCAACAGCTCCTAATAAAGTATGGCTGGGAGACATGACCTATATCCCTACCAAAGAAGGCACCTTATACTTAGCCGTGAATATCGACGTTTTTTCACGTAAGATTGTAGGCTGGTCAATGTCTTCACGGATGCAAGATAAACTGGTGAGGGATTGCTTCTTACAAGCTTGTGGGAAAGAACATCCTCAGCCTGGCTTGATTGTCCATACTGATCAAGGGAGTCAATATACAAGCTCTCGTTATCAATCTACTCTTCGTCAAGTCGGTGCTCAATCTAGCATGAGTCGTAAAGGAAATCCCTATGACAATGCAATGATGGAGTCTTTTTATAAGACGCTAAAGAGGGAGCTTATTAATGATGCTCATTTTGAGACAAGAGCTGAGGCTACTCAAGAAATATTTAAATACATTGAGACCTATTACAATACAAAAAGGATGCATTCAGGTCTTGATTACAAGTCTCCAAAAGACTTTGAAAAATATAATTCTTAAATTCTCTTAACTCCGTGTCTAGTTTTTCGTTGACTTTCCAGGATTTAGTTCTGTATTGCACAGGACTGAGTACTTTTAATTTTACCTTAATACGTTTGTTGTTGTAATAATCAATATAGTCTACAATAGCTTATTTCAATGCTCAAGTGACTGAAAGGTAGCCTCGTAACCACAAAATATCTCAGACTTAAGAATACCAAAGAAGGATCCCATCATACCATTTCTGATTTATCAACCGAATAGTCGTGTTGGTTTGGATCATAAACCTTCAAGACTTTCTTACGTTCCAAGATTGGATCTGGAATAGGAACAGCAGACAAGAGTGACTTGGTGTAAGGATGGATAGGATTGTTGTAGAGCTCTTCTGTCTCAGCAACTTCCACGATTGTCCCCTTTTAGATAACAGCGATACGGTCAGAAATGAAACGAACCACTGACAAATCGTGAGCGATAAAGAGATAGGTTAACCCCAACTCTTTTTGGAATTTCTTAAGCAAATTCAAAACTTGAGCACGAACTGACACGTCAAGGGCTGAGATTGGTTCATCAGTGATAATCAAATCAGGCTGCATGACCAAAGAACGCGCAATCCCGATACGTTGACGTTGTCCCCCAGAAAGTGAGTGAATAATGCCACTACGTGGACTAACACCAATTTCTTGGATCTTCCATCCAATAATAATCCAGTCCAATCTCACCATGACCAATCACTTTTGGATGCTATAGGTTGGCGACAATCATATCCTCAACCTCTTGATTATAAGAGCCAGCTTCAGTTGGGTGCCAACCGATTGTGGCATAAATTTCTGGGTATTCTTCAGCTAATTCAATAGCTCGTTTAATGGTTGGTGCATCAAAACCGACGACGTTGTGTCGAGTAACGCCCATTTCTTTAGCGAGGGCTAATTCTTCTGCTTCACGACCAGCAAAATCATCAGCGTTAAGATACGTATGTGTATCGAAAATTTCCATGCTTTTTTATAACACACACCACAAAAGACACCAAAGCAAGTGTGAGGAAAATGGGGGGAAAGTTCCCCTTATTTTACCTTAAAATCTCTCACCCTTGGTCGTTCTGTGGATAATGACTATTTTAAAAACATTTTAAGTTTTTCACATGTTGATAACTTTATCATCAAAAAATAAAAACTTATTTAACCAAATCATCAAACTCTGAACGTTATTATTCATTCTTTTTATATTGTTCGTGTTTATTTAAAAATAAATACTACTTTACTTATTTAAAAAAATAATATACAATAATATCCTATCGTTTATAAAAATTAATTGGTTTAATATTCGTAAAAAGGAGAAAATATGTTAGCCAAAAATCGTTACCTCATCGCAAGCTGCGGTGTTATCTTGCATTTAATGTTGGGATCTACTTATGCTTGGAGTGTTTATCGTAATCCTATTATCGCTGAAACTGGCTGGAATCAATCGTCAATTGCTTTTGCCTTCTCACTTGCGATTTTCTGTCTGGGCATGTCTGCTGCCTTTATGGGACAAGTTGTTGATAAATTTGGTCCTAGGGTGACTGGGACCATCTCAGCTATCCTGTACGCATCTGGAAATATTTTAACCGGTGTTGCACTTGCTAATCATAGTCTTTTACTACTTTATCTAGGCTATGGTGTTCTTGGCGGTATCGGGCTTGGTACGGGCTATGTCACACCCGTATCAATGATTATCAAGTGGTTTCCTGATAAACGTGGGCTGGCAACTGGGCTAGCTATCATGGGGTTTGGCTTTGCCTCTCTTTTAACCAGTCCAATTTCGTATTTCTTAATCACCAAATATGATGTTATCAACACCTTTTACCTGTTAGGTGTGGCTTATTTTCTGGTTATGCTTATCGTCTCACAATTTCTCAAATTTCCATACTACAGTGAACAGGATACTAACGACAGTCATAAGCAATTAAGCCAAGGTATTGGGGCTAAAAAAGCCTTAAAAACGGTTGAATTTTACCTGCTCTGGCTAATTCTCTTCATCAACATTTCTTGTGGGCTTGCCTTAATCTCTGTTGTCTCACCTATGGCACAAGATGTAGCTGGCATGACTGCTAACCAAGCTGCCATTATCGTCGGGCTTATGGGAATTTTCAATGGCTTTGGAAGATTGCTCTGGGCTAGCTTGTCAGACTATATTGGTCGTCCGCTGACCTGCACTATTTTATTTGTTGTTAATATCCTCATGACTATATCTCTCATATTCCTTCACGCGCCAGCATTATTCACCATTGCCATGGCTGTGCTCATGACTTGCTACGGAGCTGGCTTCTCACTCATTCCACCGTATCTTAGCGATATTTTCGGTGCTAAAGAGCTAGCAACCATGCACGGTTATATTTTAACAGCTTGGGGAATGGCTGCGCTAGCAGGTCCAATGTTACTTGCTGTCATATACTCAGCAACCAAATCATACACAAGCACTCTTGTCGTCTTCATCCTACTTTATCTATTTGCGCTAGCTATTACACTTTGTCTAAAATCAAAAAAAGAAAATAAATATTTGTCATAAAAATAACCCCTACAATGTACTAACCCCAAAAAGTTGGACAATTAATTATTGAAAGGATTTAGTTCTGTACTGCACAGGACTAAGTCCTTTTAATTTTACTTTAATGCGTTTGTTGTTGTAATAATCAATGTAATTGATAATGGATTGTTTGAGCTCGTCAAGTGAGTTGAATTGTTTCTCAAAACTATAAAACATTTCAGATTTTAAGATGCCAAAGAAAGATTCCATCATACCGTTATCTGGACTGTTTCCCTTGTGGGACATGGATGGACGAATTCCATTTTTCTTAAGAAAATCATGATAAAACTGGTGTTGATATTGCCAACCTTGGTCACTGTGAAGAATCGTCTGGTCATAATGTTCTTCTGGAAAAGCTTGTGTTAACATAGCTTTGACTTGTTCTAAATTCGGTGAAGTGGATAGCTGATAAGCGATAATCTCGCTATTATAGCCATCTAAAACCGGTGATAAATATAGCTTTTGTGAACTGACTGGAATGGCAAATTCTGTGATATCGGTATAACATTTTTCGTAGGGCTTTGAAGCTTCAAATTGTCGTTGGATGAAATTATCTGCTTTCTTGCCAATCTCACCTTTGTAAGATGAATACTTGCGTTTACGACGAATACGGGCTGCCAAATCAAGTTCTTTCATCAAGCATTGGACTTTTTTGTGGTTAATCAAAATACCTTAGTTTCTTAGTTCCAAAGTGATGCGACGATAGCCATAATTTCCTTTATGCTCATAATAAATTTCTTGAATTTCGCCTTTAGTCTCTTCATCTTTGTCGTGCCCATCTAGTTGTTTCAACTGATAATAGTAAGTCGAGCGAGCTAAACGTGCAGTTTCAAGAAGTAAATCTAGTCGAAATCATCCTGAAACCATTTCTCTAACTGTTTCTGCCTTTCTCGCTGTAAGACTTCGTCCCTTTTCTCTAACTCTTTTAACTTTTTTAGATAGGCTACCTCGGTACGTAAGCGTTCATTCTCCTCTTGGAGTCGCTCTAGTTCTGTCATTTCTTTCCAAGTTTTCTTACGTTTACGCCCCATTTTAGGTACTCTCCCTCTTCTTTTCTCAACAAGAGTATACCCATTTTTCTTGTATTGTGCTATCCAATTAGGCAACATTCCACCACTTGGAAAACAATAATCAAGACTTACACTTTTTTTGTGAACGACCTTCAAGTAGCACTTTATCAATCATTTCTTGTTTTAATTCTGGTGAATAGTAACAATTCTTACCTTTCTTGATAATTTCTATTCCGTAACGTTCAATCAATCTCGTCATATATTTTAATCCAGAAGCATCCACACCAAATCGTTTTGAAAGTTGGTTGAAGATTTGACCTTGCTTTCTCAATTAATATATTTGAACTTTATCTTCATAAGTTAATTTCATAATAAAAACACCCCAAAAGTTAGATTTTTTCTGTCTAACTTTTGGGGTGCAGTTCACTTAGCCAGACTTTCTTTTATTATTGCTTTTAATTATTAAGAGCTTGAGCAGCTGTGATAATAGCTAAGTTGTAAATATCTTCAGCACTAGCACCACGAGAAAGATCGTTTACTGGTTTATTAAGACCTTGTAAGATTGGTCCGATAGCCTCAAACATTCCCAAACGTTGGGCAATCTTATAACCAATATTACCAGCCTGTAAACATGGGAAGACAAAGACGTTAGCTTGTCCTGCTACGTCACTGTCTGGTGCCTTAATAGCTGCTGTTGCTGGAACAAAGGCTGCATCAAACTGCAACTCACCATCAATAGCCAAGTCAGGACGCATTTCTTTAGCAATATTTGTTGCTTGAACAACCCTGTCAACTTTTGGTGATTTAGCGGAACCTTTTGTTGAGAAGCTAAGCATTGCCACTTTAGGATCAATACCAAAAACTTTAGCTGTTTCTGCAGTATTAATTGCAATTTCTGCTAATTCTTGAGAATTTGGTTCAATATTGATAGCACAGTCGGCAAACATCAAGCGATGATTGGTGTCTTCACGGTTCATAAGGAAGACACCTGATGTACAAGAAATACCAGGTTTCGTTTTGATAATTTGAAGAGCAGGACGAACGGTATCCGCTGTTGAGTGAATCGCGCCTGAAACCATTCCATCTGCTAAACTAAGTTTAACTAGCATAACACCAAAATAGTTGACATCACGAAGCAACTTGTCTGCATCTTCAATTGTCGCTTTCCCTTTACGGACTTCAACAAATTTTTCCTTCATTTCCTCGAAGCCTTCATAGGTTTCAGGATTAATAATAGTACAGTTAAAGTCTACAAAACCAAGATCGTTCAAGATTTTGTGAACCTCTGTTGGGTCTCCCAAAATAATAGGATCAACTAATTCTTCAAATTTCAAACGGGCAGCTGCACGAACCACACGGTCATCATTACCCTCAGGGAAAACAATCCTAACACCTTTCCCTGAAATATGTTCACGAAGTTCACCAAATAGACTACGCATAAAAATTCCTCAATCAATCTTTTTTAGTTTTCAAATCCATGATAACGGTTTCAAAATCATCTGTCAAGGAAGACTCATGGACCATTTCTTTTTTGGTGAAAGGATCAACAAATGCAAGTCGGTGGCAATGCAAGGCCTGGCGCTCAATACCATAGTCTAGAGAACCACCATAAAGGTCATCTCCTAAAAGGGGGAGTCCCAAATGGGCAAAGTGGACACGAATCTGGTGGGTACGCCCAGTATGCAAATTGATATCAACCAGTTTAACCCTACCATAATCACCTACCAAACGATAACTAGTGTGGGCATATTTCCCCGATTTATGGACTCGACGTGTGATAATGGAATCCACATCACGCGCAATCGGTGCAATGATTTCACCCTCCTGCTCAAGCTTGGTCTCACCTTCAACCAAGGCATAATAATGTTTTTTTATAGACTTCTGTTGTAACTGTTTATCCATACGAGCATGGGCGTAACCATGCTTGGCAAACAGCATGAGACCAGATGTGTCCTTATCCAAACGTGTCACGATATGGACACGCTGGTTGGGATAATTATTGCTGACAAAGTGATGTTTGACAAAGTTAGCCATGGTATTATCATGGTTAACACTTGGAATACTAGCATAGCCATAGGGTTTATTAATCACCAAGAAGTTATCATCCTCATAGACTATATCCAAGTCAAAAGGAATTGGCTTCAAGGTTTCATGCGGGGCCTCATCAGGGATTTCTATGGCAACCACGTCTCCCTCATGGACAGGATAAGTCGCAAACTGCTCCTCACCATTGACCCAGATGTGACCTCCCTCAAACTTAATTTTGGCTAGAAGTCCTTTTGAAATATCGTGCTCCTTCAAAAAGGTTTTAACTCGACATGAACGTCCTACAGTAAATTCATATCTCATTCTTCCATATCTCCAATAAAGGATTCACGGACACGTTCCCAAAAACTTGTGTGACTAGCGCTAGCAACAAAAGAAATCTTACGTTGGTCAATCGAAAATTCTATCTTTTTCACATTCCGGTTGGTATAGGTCTTATTATCAACCGACAGAGTGTAGCTCCCCATTCGAGTAGGATAGACAGTAATCTTCTCATGTTTTGGCACGATAAGTGGACTACCTAAGGTACGGTAAACACGATTATTAAGACTAGCAATTTCTGTCAACTGCAAAGCCTCAATAGTGGGATGAAGTACCGCACCACCCAAAGATTTATTGTAGGCGGTTGATCCTGTAGGCGTTGACACCGACAACCCATCTCCACGGAAGCTCTCAAACAAGACATCATTAAGGCAAACATCTGCTGCCATGGTTTTCTCATTACGCTTAATTGCTGCTTCATTGAGGGCAATTGACGTAAAAGAACGACCATCAGCCAGGGTCAATTTGATATTCAAAAGAGGGTAAGAAATCTTTGCTCCGTTATCTTTACGTAGGGTTTCAATTAATTGATTCACTTCACTGTCCAAATAATCCGTATAAAAGCCTAGATGACCCGTGTGAATCCCTACAAAACGCACACGCGCAAGCTCTTTTTCATACATATGAAAGGCCGATAGCAACATACCATCACCACCAATTGAGATGACCACATCTGGATTTTTCTTGGTCAAATAAAAATCAGGATCATCTCGAAAGGCATTAAAAAGTTTCGAGGCAACACGCCTACTTTGGGGTTTGCCATTGGCAATAATAGCTACCTTCATCTCATACGAAGAGGTCTTCATCTGTGTCATCACTATTTCCTACACTATCCTTCAAAGTTCTATTAATTGGATCAAAGAGCAACTGGGCTTCTCTAATATCATCACGTATCTTCCGCATTTCTTCGTCAAGCTCATAAGCCATGCGGGCCGTAGTTTCCAAGCGAAGTTTAATTTCCTCAGGAAAATTCCCCTGATACTTGTAATTAAGAGAATGTTCAATGGTGGCCCAAAAGTTCATGGCCAAAGTCCTAATCTGAATCTCTGCAAGAATTTCCTTACGACCATCTATGGTATCAACGGGATAAGAGATAATAACATGATAAGAGCGATAACCAGAATTTTTACGGTTTCTGATATAGTCTCGCTCTGAAACAATCGTCATATCACTACGATGACGAAGCAAAGCCAAAACCTCATCCACATCATCGACAAATTGGACCATGATTCGGAGACCAGCGATATCCTGCATATCTTGAGCCAAATTTTCAATCGAAAGACCACGAAGGGCAATTTTCTCCTCAATGGAAGCCACTGACTTCACACGTCCCGTCACAAACTCAATAGGCGAGTGACGGTTTTGCTTACGAAATTGTTTACGAATGCCTCGGAGCTTGATTTTGAGCTCACCTACGGCCTGAATATAGGGGTCTAAAAATTGTTCCCAATCCATGGTCAAGATAGGATTCCTCCTTGTCAAAAGCTTTAGTTTTTTATAAAATAAATACAATCTGTTATATTATACCACATTTAAAAGAACAAGGGAGGACACACATGAACCATTTAGAGATAGAGTACAAGACTCTGCTCACCAAAGACGAGTATAATCGTTTAGCAGTGCTTTTCTCCCATGTAACACCTGTTACGCAAACCAATTACTACATTGATACACCCCAAGGTGACATGAGGAATAAAAGGTTGTCTTTACGTATCAGAACCCTTCCCACTCATGGTGAGTTGACCTTAAAAATTCCTGAAAAGGTCGGAAATATGGAATACAATGTCACCATGGACTGTTCAGAGGCTAAGGCTATGACCAAGTCTCTTGACTTCCCTGAATGCCAAATCAAGTCCATTCTTCTAGAACGTGGTGTTAAGTTAGAGGATCTAACCATCCTTGGACATTTAACCACAACCCGTCGTGAATACCAGACCAATATTGGTCTCATGGCACTTGATGTCAATGTCTATGCTGATAAGAAAGACTATGAGCTTGAGTTGGAAGTTTCAGATGCTAAGAGAGGTAAAGACGACTTTTATGCCTTTCTTAAGGAAAATAATATTAACTTTAAGTATGCCAAGAGTAAGGTTGCACGTTTTATAGCAACCCTAAAGCGAGATAAAGACTAGTTGGTGAAATGTGAGTTTATAGAAATTCTGCTAGTCATTTTTGATCCGTTCTGAGGCGGACTTTCCACCGTAAAAACGTCTATAAAAACCATTTACTTCATTTTAAGACAAGGATCAACCCTTGTCTTTTTTATATATGCAAAAACAATTTGGTACTTGTGGCAACTTCCACAATCTCTCTTCTGTCTAAAAACGCATACAAAAATGATTCAGTGATTTATGGTTCGTCAATTTTCATCAATATCGCTTTCTGAAGGCTGAAATTTCTATTTTTTTTTGTTAAAATAGAAGCATCTGTAGTTTTATTATAATAGCCCTAATTGGGCTTCGCATCTTATTTTTTTAAAGGAGTCACCATCGTCATGGTACATCAAAAAGCAAACCCAAAATTGAAATTGTTCTCGCTCAGCTCAAATCCAGAAATTGCTGAAAAAATTGCTGAGAATACCGGATTGCCACTTGGAAAAGTATCTTCACGTCAATTTTCTGACGGTGAAATCATGATTAACATTGAAGAGTCTGTTCGTGGAGACGATATTTACATCATTCAATCTACTAGCAACCCTGTTAACGACCACCTTTGGGAATTGCTCATCATGATTGATGCCTGCAAACGTGCCAGTGCTAACTCTGTCAATGTAGTTATGCCTTATTTTGGTTATGCACGTCAAGACCGTATTGCTGCTTCACGTGAACCAATCACTGCTAAATTGATTGCCAATATGTTGGTTAAAGCTGGTGTCAACCGTGTCTTGACGCTTGACCTTCACGCTGTCCAAGTTCAAGGCTTTTTTGACATCCCCGTGGATAATCTCTTTACTATCCCTCTTTTTGCTGAATACTACAACGAAAAAGGGTTGACTGGTGCAGACGTTGTCGTTGTTAGCCCTAAAAATTCTGGTGTTAAACGTGCTCGTAGCTTGGCTGAATATCTTGATGCTCCAATCGCTATTATTGATTATGCTCAAGATGATACGGGACGTGAAGAAGGCTACATCATCGGTGAGGTTGAAGGTAAAACTGCGATCTTGGTTGATGATATCCTTAATACGGGTAAAACTTTTGCCGAAGCGGCTAAAATCCTAGAACGTGGTGGGGTTAATGACATCTATGCAGTAGCTAGTCACGGGCTCTTTGCTGGTGGTGCCGGTGAAGTCCTCAACGCTTCTCCAATCAAAGAAATCTTGGTTACAGATTCAGTTGCAACTAAAGAAAATGTTCCTACAAGTGTTAAATACCTTTCAGCAAGTGAGCTTATCGCTAATGCTATTACCCGTATCTTTGAACGTCAACCACTTAGCCCACTTTTTGCATATACTGCCAACGAGGACTAATTTATGGTTTATTTGGATAATGCAGCAACTACTCCTTTGAATACTGCTGCTATTTCAGCGATGACACATGTCATGACTGAAACCTTTGGAAATCCATCCAGCCTACATGCTTATGGTCGTCAGGCTTCTAAGGAACTCCGTGAGGCTCGTGAAGAAATGGCCAAGCAATTTCAAGTTCCTGCTCGAAAACTCATTTTCACCTCTGGTGGGACTGAGGGTAACAATACAGCTATCAAAGGTTATGCCCTTGCCAATCAAGCTAGGGGGAAACATTTGATTACGACTGCTATCGAGCATCACTCTGTCCTTCACACCATGGCCTACCTGGAAGAACGTTTTGGTTTTGAGGTTACTTATATCCAACCGGTCAATCAGGTCATTACAGCCCAACAGATTGCTGAGGCCTTACGTGACGATACTATTCTGGTTTCTGTCATGTATGCCAATAATGAAACTGGTCAGTTACTTCCTATTAAGGAAATTGGTGACCTGCTCACCAACCACCAGGCTGCTTTCCACGTGGATGCTGTTCAGGTTGCAGGAAAACTTCCAATTCACCCAGAAGAACTCGGTGTCGATTTTCTCTCAATCAGTGCTCATAAATTTCATGGACCTAAAGGTGTCGGCCTGCTCTATCATAATGATTTGCACTTTGACAACCTACTCCACGGTGGTGAACAAGAGGAAAAGCGTCGTGCCAGCACTGAAAATCTTGTCGGTATTGCAGGCATGACCGCAGCTTACAAACAAGCTAGTAAGAACTACCAAGACAATTACAAGCATGTTGAAACGATCCGTCAGGTGTTCCTTAATTCTCTCACTGTTCCTTACGAGATTAACAGCGTAGGACCCAGTCTACCTCACGTTATCAACATTAGTTTTTCTGGCAAGGAAAATGGACCTCTCTTAACCCTGTTAGACTTGGCTGGATTTGCTGTCTCAACTGGATCTGCTTGTACTGCTGGAACTGTTGACCCAAGCCACGTCATCCAATCCCTATATGGCAAGGATTCTGACAAGCTTAAAACAGCTATCCGCATTAGTTTATCAGAGGAAAACAATGCTGAAGAACTTCAGGCCCTAGCAGAAAAACTTAATCAAATCATAGGAGACTAAGATGGCATTTGAAAAAAGCATCCATTTGGCTGACTGTAAATACCGTTACACCATCAGCTCTAATGTCAAAAAATTCACCCTTCGTGATACAACTTTTGTACAAAATAAAATTGGACACTACGAGTTACACCGTCTACTCGAAAAAGTGCCTAACTCAGGTGAAGGTTTCCCACTAAAGATCACTATTAACAAAGATTTGACAGGTTTCAAATTGTCAATCACAGACAAATCTGGCCTTCGTAACATTAATATCTTTAAAAATGAAGACCACCATATCTTACAAGAAAAATTCTACTTCTTGATGCAGAGTTTAGTAGACCGTCAAGTTTTTGAGCAAGAAGAGGTCTAAACCATTTTTAGATATATAAATAACCTATCCTAGTGATAGGTTATTTATATCGCATCATTTATACTATTTTGTTGCAATCTTCACAAACCTTTCCTAAAATAATATAAGTGAATCATATTAATTCAAGAAGGGAAATGCGATCAATGACATATGAGAAAAACATTCCAAACGCTACTGCTAAACGTCTCTCTCTCTATTATCGAATATTCAAACGATTCCATCGTGAAAATATCGTCAAAACAAGTTCCAAACAAATTGCTGAAGCAATTGGAATTGATCCTGCTACAGTGCGTCGTGACTTCTCCTATTTTGGTGAGTTAGGTCGTCGTGGTTTTGGTTATGACGTTAGTAAGCTGATGACATTTTTCGCAGAACTCCTTAATGATAATGCGACAACTAAGGTGGCCCTTGTAGGAGTAGGAAATATCGGACGTGCTCTTCTTCACTACCGTTTTCAAGAACGTAACCGCATGCAGCTGGTTATGGCTTTTGATACAGACGATAACGAACTGGTAGGAAGCCAGACTGAAGACAATATTCCTATCTATGGTATCTCTCAAATCAAGGACAAGATTGCCCAGGAAGATATCAAAACGGCCATCCTGACAGTGCCATCAGTCAAGGCACAGGAGGTGGCTGAGCTTTTGGTTGATGCTGGAATCGAAGGCATCCTCTGCTTTTCCCCAGTCAACCTCAACCTTCCACGCCACGTGGTTCTCCAATACGTAGACCTGACTAGTGAACTACAAACCCTACTCTATTTCATGAAAGAAGAAGAAAAAGCAAGGAGAAACAATGACTAAACCAATCATAGGTATCACAACTAATGTAAGAGCTAATCCAGCCCATGAAGATATCAACTGGTCTTATGCCCCATCTGGTTTTGTGGAAGGAGTTCAAAAAGCTGGTGGTCTAGCAATCCTTCTACCAGTATCTGATCCTTCGGAGGCTAAAACCTATATTTCCATAATTGACAAGCTTATCCTCATCGGCGGTCAAAACATTGACCCTAAATTCTACAACGAAGAAAATCATGCCTGTGAGGATGACTTTTTCCTCGAACGTGATCTCTTTGAGATGGCTCTAATTGAAGAAGCTACCAAACAAAAGAAACCGATTTTTTCAATCTGTCGTGGAACACAACTCATGAATGTTGCTCTTGGTGGTAGTCTTCATCAAGATATTGAAAGGCACTGGCAGGATAAGCCTTCCGATTACCTTTACCACGAAATTATTATCGACAAAAACAGTAAGTTAGCGGAGATTTACGGTCTAGAAACCTCTATCAACTCTTTCCACCATCAGAGTATTAAACACTTGGCCTCTGACCTCCGTGTTATTGCGCGTGATCCTGAGGATAATACTGTCGAAGCTATTGAATCAAACACACCAGATCTTCGTTACCTTGGTGTTCAGTGGCATCCAGAACTTCTCCTACACAAACGTGAAGAAGACCTCAAACTCTTTGAATACGTTGTAAACGAACTTTAAAAGCAACTGATACTGCACTCAGTTGCTTTTCTTGTGTCTTTATAGACTCTACTTAAAGTTCAAAATCCTCCCTCTCCTCACGAAAGGAATAATAAGTTGATTTTCCAACAATAAGATGGTCAAGAAGACAAATTCCCAAGTCGTCACAGGACCTCTTAATCTTTTGAGTAAAATCAATATCATTGCGACTAGGATAGGCTTCCCCCGAAGGATGATTGTGGACCACAATCAAGGAAGTTGCCATCAGATGACAAGCATAATGCAAAATCTCACGCGGCTCGGCAATCGAACGGCGAACCCCACCAATAAAGACCGTCTTTTGCTGAATAATACGGTTCTGCGTATCAAGGTAGATGGCCACCAGATGCTCCTGAGGCTTGTCACCAATATCTAACATCATACGACGAGCCACCTGCTGACTGGACATTATCTGCTCGGAACGAGCCAACTCAGCCTTCTCAATCCTCTTAGCCAACTCCACCATAGCCTTCAGCTCAATGGATTTCACACGCCCAATACCAGGAATTTTTTGAAGCTCATTCAAGGACAAGCGAGACAAATCCGCCAAACTCGTCATTCCTTTTAAAATACGGTTGGCCATGGATAGGACCGACTCAGACCTCGTCCCCGTTCGCAGCACTATCGCCAACAGTTCCTGGTCAGACAAGACCTCTGCACCCTTTTGTAAGAGACGCTCACGAGGCAAAAGCCCCGACTCCTCAGCTACAATACTATACATAAGAAAAAACCTCCTACTTACTTATTCGTAAGTGGGAGGGGAAGTTACACAGCTGATGATTTTTTCTTTGACCAAACTCTGAAACAACAAAAGAAGAAAAACATTTTCTGATTTATTGACTTCCTTCTATCTGTATTGGGAGAGCTTCGATTATACCTCAAACAAAGATAAATTATGTCTATAACTGAGTATATATGCCGATACTTATAGTTAGGATATTTAGATACACTAACAAATATTGTAAAGTACTTTCAAAATTTAAGTTTTCACTCGTAACAGTTTCAGCAATGCCGAATAATTTTCTAAACCAGGAGCCACAATAAAGTGGCATGAACATAAGGATAAAATAATAATAACGGCCTTGAACGCCACCAACAATAATATCTCCTTTATGGTATACTCTAGGATCTCCAGATATGGCAATCACTATCAGAGAAGCAATTGCTATAAGCAAAATAAGGCTAAAATATTTAAAGAATTTTGGAAGTTCAATCTTATTTCTCATTACAACAATAAATAAGAGTAAAAAGAATATTATTGTTGATATAGCAATTAAAAATGCTGATGGTTCTTTGACGTATTTTAATGGCTCAGAAACAAAGTCATTAATAATACCATACGGTGCTTGGAATAAAGTTCTAATTAAAGGCAAAGGATGGGTTATAAAATAGTAAATTCCCGGTCCATTTCCTGAAAGGGCACCTTTAGAAGGAAATAACTTAATTATTCCAGCATAAATAAATGAGACTAATAAATTCAAAAAGAACAAAATTGAACTTAAAATTCTCACCGATTTATTCTCGTAGTATTTATTAGGTAAAACGGAGAATAGACTGCCAATTAGTACAAACGGAAATTTTGAAAATGAAAAAAGCAAGGTTGAACATTGAAAAGCGATTGCATACCTTCTATCAATTTTATGGCTTCCACTAAGAACATTTGTTAGTAAAGCAAGACTAAACATGCTCGCACCAAAATACAGATAATCATAATGATAACCCGCTATAATATACAAGACTGCAGGAAAAGTAGAAAACAAATAGATGACTTCTCTATAAGACTTACTTATTTTCAAAGCAAAAAATACTATTAAAGCAAATGCTAGCACCTCAAATATTCTTCCTAAAAAGTAAGAGATATACACTTTATTTGAAATAATCCTACCAATATTCCATCCTATTGAACTAGGAATATATGCTGGATTGTCGAATCCAGTCTTAACCCCGCTAATCTTACTTTTTTTATGTTCAACATTTAACCAATAATTTTTATCTTTTTTAGCAGGATTCCTAAGAGAATCATATGCAAATACCGAATCATAGTCTGTTAGTTTTTCTTTAGAATATTTGAAAATTGGACTATCCGAAACACTGATTACATTTGGTAAATGTGACTCCTCGTCTAAACCGTACTGAACTGGTTTTACAACAGAAATAATTGTTCCAAATATAATAATCAAAAAGAAAGCATTTATCGGTAATTTTTGTTTATCTGTTGGATCGAAAATTACAAAATACATTATTACACCCAGAATTAAAAGATAAACATTGGTATTGATAGTGAAGTCAAATAAACTAGCTAAGAACACCTTCGAAAATAAAATCAGAAATACCGAAATAATAATATTAACTATTTTTGTCTTATTTATAATTTTCACAATACATACACTACTTTCTACTCAATAACCTTTTGAGAATATATTTCACAGCTCTTGCTGGACCTATCACAATATACTTCAAAGCTCCCTTAATCCCACCAATTTGATTAAAATCCACAAAGGTATGTGGTTGGAGATCCTCACGATTGTTCAACTGCTTATTATCGATAAATGGTGTGAGAACGTGTGGGTTTTGGGAGATCCTAAAGTCATATTTTTGATCCCAAGCAATATAGACTAATAAGCGTTCAATCGCATGAAGAATTGAATTTTGAGGAAGAGGTTCAGCTGGAACATCTGATACTGTCAAATTCAAATCAAACAAGGGTTTCAATGCATCATATTTAAACCAAACAAAAGTACCATAACTCATGACAAAGGTATTAAGATTCTTGAAATCAATGTTCTTGGTCGCTCCCATCCGTTGCCAGAGCTTGTTCATCTCTGGTGAAATGAGAGCTTCATTCCAGGCAACCACTATTCGATTGTAACGGAAGTAGGTTGGAATATCTCCAATGGTGATTCCGACTTTTGGATTGGCCTCCATATTGGCAAGGATTTGATCTGCCGGCTTGACTAGCATATCGATCAATTCTTTCCGCCAGGATTCACCCGCCCAGAAATCTGCTTCTTTGGATTTCTTGGTATGGAAATGACCGACATAATCATAGCGCGAGAGTTTCTCTTTTAAGAGCAGCATTGGTAACACGTCTCGTCCAATATTTCCAGTCACTACAATCGTCGCATCTTGACTCCGACGAGATAGAATTTGCTCAATTTCCTGTTTCTTCTCTTCTACATCTGTCGTAATCCATAGGTCATAGGCGAAATGAAAATCTTGGAAAGCATCTAAAAATTCTTCCAAGAGGTCCACATAAAAGACATGGAGATGAACCGCAACTTTTTTATCGAAATCTCCTGTCAATTCTTGGTTTTTCAAGTACTTACGAGACAAGAGATAAGGATAGTCTGGACGATCAATCATAGACATGTGGTTGAGAATCAGGTCTAATGGATAGTCTGATACACGCTCCAATTCATCAAAAATATAGGGCATGATTCCTTGATTGTTTGCAATGGACTTGACCTTGATAAAAGGAACCTTATGTTTGAGAATCGCTGTAGGATTGTAGTAGGAAAAGTCTGGATGGAGCATCCCAGTTGTATCTTCATGGATGGTATGAAAGACAGTTTTATATCGAAAACCAGCATCCAAGAAATTTGTTGTGATCTTGGTTTCGTAGTTATCTATCACATCTTGAACATTGGTAAAGTCTTGAACACCCTGCCAAAATTCATGGAAAGAACATGATTCAATAACCTGTTTTTTAAAACTAAGATAATAACTCTGAATATGCTCGTTAAAATCCTTGTTTTTCCGGTAATTGGTCATTCCCCAGAAATCCACTTCATTTTCATTTTCAAACCGCTCATAGATTGGTTCTAGATCCCAAAGAGGTCCAAAGCAGGTATCATTCATGAGGGTAACTGAATCAAAGTGAGCCAGTTGGTCAAAGCCAACTGTCTTCATTCCATCCCGCCACGCAGCGAAGTCAAAACCACTATTCTGACGTTCAAGGATATCATCCACCAAGTGTTGATTGGACAAATGGTCCTTCACATCTTCTGGTAGATGACTATTGGAGATAAAGACCACCCGTGAATACAAGGGACGAATTTTTTCTAATTGATAGAGTACATGCCCACTAATAAAATTAAACTTATTGTAATGAACATATAAAAGTAAACGTTCCATATTATTTCCTTATTCTTAAGAATTTCAAAATCTTTGTTGGAATGGTCCAACGGGGCGAATGGATGACGGAATTGTATTCATGAGATAATTTTTTATGTTTCTCGATGACGGAATTGTATTCATGAGATAATTTTTTATGTTTCTCATGTAAGTTGAATAGGTGTCTGCTAAATTCTTTGTCACTTTCTTTTTCATAGGAGAATTGAAATTGATTACCTGAACTATTCGAAAGATCAAAAAGAATATGTGGATGGGTATTAAAGAAAACCAAAACATCCTCGAAATCAATTCCGTTTGAAGTTACAGGAGGAATTTCTCTTTGATCCTCCAATGCTATCAATGACAATTTTTTATAAGAGCTTGGAAATTCTGAAAGTAATATTTTTAGACTCTTTTCATTTTCAAGCTGAAAGATAATGGTGCCCGTATTTTCCATTCTCTCTTTTGTTATTTCATGGTAGACTGAATGGAGCCCATCATTAGAAGCTGAAATTACCACTTGAGATTTACCAATCACTTCGATATCACGATTCTTGAATTTCATCCCCAAAAATCGAGCATACTTGGACGATAGTTTATTGTTAACAATTGGCGTTCTTTCCTCGATATATTCTCTAAAACCAGCATAAATTGTCTTAAGATTATATTTCTTTCGAGCAAGTTCTTGATCCAGTAATTGTTTTTCTTTATAGCTATCAAAATTATCCATCACTGTAGCCATTTGTTGACTTAGCAAATCCCTATCCCCTAGTGAATATAAATTTCCAGTTTCTAAAAATTTACTCGAAGATAAATGACCTAAATTATCGGAAATGATTGCAGGAACACCATTTAGGACTGATTCCACAAATACCAAAGAAAATGTTTCTAATGTAGCAGGCAAGACGAGGATATCCTTATCTGTCACCAAGGACCATGGATCCGAGTGAAACCCAACAAACGTCACACGATCTAGATGATGCGTTTGAATATAGTCATCCATCAACTTTTTGTATTGCTCATCCCATCCTCCGATGAAGACCAGTTCGATATCTTTCCGATTTAAGTGATTATAGGCTACAAGCAACTCAAGCTGATTTTTTCGTTCGTTAATCCCACCGATTGATACAAAACGAGAAATAGTAGAATTCTTAAGAGGACGCTCTTGAACTTCTGTATAGGGAATAAACGGGATCAATTTATCAGTGGTAAAATAATTCGTTAGAGTGTGGTATAATTCCCCTTCAACTACAAAAATTTTATCAGACAAATCATCAATTAAGGGAATTAGGTCCTTATAATAGCCAAACTCGCCAAAAGGAAATTCATGAATAATATAAAAATGTCTCACCTTTTCACATGCAGCTGCGATAGCTCCCTGAAACACATTTACTGTATTCGAAATAACCAGTTCAATCTGTTCATTCTGAATGATTTCTCTTACTTCATCAATATTCTTTTGTTGAGAAGCTTGGATTTCTAAATCGGAAATATCCAGCGTTTTAGATTCAGGCCACCACCACTGATTGGTTTTTAACTGAAATAGTTTAATTCCAGTGGTATCCATATGACGGAGATAGTCTTTATCGATGTGTGGAGCATTATCCGGTATTACATTGTAAACTTCATGACCTTGCTGAACTAACAATTTCATCAGGTTCACAATCGATACTTCTGCTCCACTAAACATGGCTCCAACAGGAGAAACAAATAAAATTTTCATAGCCCACACCAAAGGTATTATTCCCACTTGCCTTGACGGACTAACAATCCAGTAGAAGAATCCAACTCTGAACGATTGGTCCGATCCACAACCCGATCAATTGAAAAGACTGGAGGGTTTGTTGTCGACAATATTGCTAAGTTTTCTTGATTTTCGTCTCTTAAAAATGCTACTAATCTTAACTTCACATGATTAAAGTACGGCAACTTACATTTATAAGTGATTTTTTTGGGTCCGACACCAGATAATGGAATATCCATGGAATTATCATTATAAAGTCCATTCCCAGTAGAAATATCAATAAATGAAAAGGCTATATGAGGATTCACAGAATCATCTAATAGATCAAATGAAAACTCAATAACAACCTCATCATCAGGAGTTACTTTCTTAGGAGAAAGCAATATAGCTGTAAAACCTTCAACTTTCGTTGTATCCAAGCCCTCGTCTTCATTTCCATTATGATGAGAATTCGATTCCAAATTATCAAAACTATATTGATCAGAAACGTCAAAAGGATCCCCGATTGCCTTCACCAATCCATTTTCTATCAAAACAGCCTTGTTACAATATTTCTTAACGGCTCCCATATCATGGGTAACTAGGATAGTGGTTTTCCCTGATTTCTTGCGTTCTTGGAAGTAATCGTTACACTTGCGCTGGAAGGCTTCGTCTCCTACTGCTAGTACCTCGTCCAAAATCAAGATATCACCCTGGGCCTTGATCGCAACCGAAAAAGCTAGACGAACCTGCATTCCTGATGAGTAGTTCTTGAGTTTTTGGTTCATGAAGTCATGCAACTCAGCAAAGTCTACGATATCATCGTACATGGCATCAATTTCAGCTGTTGAGAAGCCCAGCATAGCTCCATTCATGTAGACATTTTCACGTCCAGTAAGCTCTGGGTTAAAACCCACACCAAGCTCGATAAAAGACACCAGTTTCCCATCGATAGTGACAGTACCTTTTTCCGGTACATAGATTTCAGAAATAATTTTTAAGAGGGTTGATTTCCCAGAACCATTTCTTCCGAGGATCCCGAAAAAGTCTCCTTTTTCTACCTCAAAAGAAATGTCCTTGAGGACGTGTTGCTCTTTGTAGCCTTTGATTCCTTTGAAGCGATTGACCAGGGCAGTTCGAAGACTATTGGTTGCCTCTGTTGGCAACTTAAAGTACTTACTGACATGGTCTACTTTTACTGCAATTTGTTTATCTGTCATTAGAGAATCTCCGCAAATTTCTTAGCATGTTTGTTAAAGTAAGCAAAGCCAGCGACAAAAATAAGAATTGGCAAAACATAAGGGGTCAGAACCAAATACTTATTCTGCACCAAAAGCCATACTGGAGTGTTAGCTTTATCAATCAAGAAGTAACGCATGTCTTGAATAATTTGAGCCAAAGGATTCATCATGACCAACTTAGCCGCCCATGGATTTTGGTCTGCAATAAAGCTAATCGGGTAGATAATTGGCGTCGCATACAAGCCAGCTTGCAAGAGTACTTCCCAAACTTGACCTAAGTCACGGAAACGAACAAAAAATGTCGCTAAGATCAATGCGCATCCTGTCGCCATCAAGAATAACTCAAAGAACAACGGAATCACCATCAAAGCTGTCCAAGAAAATGTCACCCCATTAAAGAATGAAAAAATCAACACGACAACAAGGTTAATGACAAAGTTAATCGCTGCTCCTGAAATTGCAGATAAGACAATGATGTGTTTTGAGAAGTTCAACTTCCGCAATAGGTCGCCTCGACTAACGATCGACACCATCCCCATAGATGTGGCTTCTGAGAAGAAGCCCCAGATTACATTGGCCAACAAGAGGGCAACTGGGAAATGGGGAACATCTCCACCTAAGCGTAAGAATCGAATGAAGACAATATACATGATCGTAAAGGTCATCAGGGGTTTTAAAATCGACCAAAGATAACCAATCGCTGATCCTTGGTAGCGTAATTTAAAGTCTGTTTTGATTAATTCTCTTAATAAAATTCGATTTTTCTGATTAAAAACGTCAAACATTATTTTTTACCTCGATATGCAAACTTTGTCAAAACCAAGCTAGTAAACACAACGGTGTGAAAGGCTCGGTTCTTCCGATAACCATACTGACGAATCCGTCTCAAACGTTCTCTTAGCGGTACGTCCATAATGGTAACAAAGTTTTCAATGATTTCTTTAGTTTGGGAACTGACAGGCAGATCCAATAGATTTTTTGCTTGTTCTTGACTGGACTCAATGAGATTCCAATATTTAGCAAAAAGAATATGAGGGCGAACCCAGTTTTTGACCCGTTTTCTAAGGGTACGAGCCCCCAGAACATTGCTACTGTGTTGACGGTACAATTCGGTTGGCTGATCGATATAGATGAGCTTTCCAAAGGCAGTTGCTAGTAAGGCTAAATACCAATCATGCATAAGGAGTGCATGATTTTCTTGACCTGTCCATAATTCCGCCAGGGCATGGTTAATCATAGCAACTCCGCCAGTTACTGTATTTTCTGTCAATTCTTGAATCAGTTCCGTATTGGCATGATCAGACTGGGTGCGAATCATACTTTCATGCTGCACGTTCAAGTTTTCATCGACTACTTTTAAATCTGTGTAGACTAGCAAAGGTACTTCTTGAGGGTGCTTGGCCGCTTCTGCTACTTGAAGAGTAATTTTTTCAGGAAGCCAAACATCATCTTGGTCACTGAAGCAATAAAGATCTGCTTTTTCATATTTCAAGAGGGCATGGAAGCTCTTGATGACACCAAGATTTTCGATAGCACCTTGATTGATAAAGCGAATGCGCTCATCCTGCGCCACCAACTCTTGAATGATCTCTACCGTACCATCGGTTGATCCATCATCTCGGATCAAGAGTTGCCAGTCCCGATAGGTCTGGTCTTGGATACTTTTGACCTGCTCTTTTAGATACTGCTCACCATTATAGGTGGACAACAAGATATTTACTTTCATGATAAAAATAATTCCTCGTACTCACCTACAATTTTTTCCCAGATAAAGTTTTGCTTCATATTGGCTTTGGCTCGTTGACCCCATTCAGATATATCTTCCAAAGGATCGACCTGGTCGATCAAATGCGCCAAATTCCCAGTCTCTTTGGTCCAATATTGGGCTGTGTCCTTTGCAACCGTTTGGTTAAAGGAGACTCCTAAAACTAAATTCAGATCCGTCTGAGCAAGAGCTTCTAGGAGTCCCGGATTGGTTCCGCCCACTTCATGGCCATGAATATAGGCAAAGGCTTCTTTACGGATATACTTCAACAGATCTTGATCATAAACCGTTCCTACAAACTTGACACGTGGATCCTGATCAAAATCTGTTCGAACCCGAAGCTCTTCAAAATAGGGATTGCCTTCATGGTTACAAATGATGACCAAATCCCTCTTGGTAGAAGAGGCCATAAATTCACGAATGGCGGTCTCGTAATTATTTTCTGGAACAAAGCGACCCAAGATTAAGTAATAGTTTTTCTCGTGTGTCTCCCACTTTTGATATAGTTCTCTGACTTTCCTATCCTGACTGGTCAGGCTGGTCGGAGATAAATCCGTGCCATAGGAAATATAGGTCGTATTGGACCAAGGATAGGATTCCTTGATATAGGATTCAATACCCGGGTTGTCTGAAATCACCAAATCCGCATGACGCGTCATGATTTTTTCAGAATACTTGAGATAGGCTTGGATTGTCTTGGCCCACTTGGCCCGCTTCCACTCCAGTCCATCTGGATTGATATAGAATTGGCCGCCCATCTTATGAATCTTGCGTACAAAAGGCGCCACAAAGGCCCCGATGGTATTGCCCAAAATATAAAAAATAGGTTTTTCAATTCCTTGTTTCTTAATGACCTTCAAGGCATAATTGATGGCCATCATATCATAGGCAATGACCCGCGCAGGCCCAAGTTTGGGTGCTTTAATCGTAAAACAATCTACACCCTTGTAGTCAAAATGATAGTAGGCTTGATCATTAGAAAGGCAAGCAACATGGTACTTGATATTCGGTGATACTCGATTGGAGACCAATTGGTCCACGAAGGTCTCGAAACCACCATATTGAGCCGGAAGTCCACGACTTCCGATAATAAAAACGTGTTGCATATTATTTCCTTTCTTACAAATTACAATCCACTCAATTATACCATTTTCTGGGCTTTTTTCCTAATACAAAAAGAAAAGCGACTGTTCAAGTCGCCATTGCTATGAATATAAAAACAAATCAATTATTCGTCTTCTGACTCTTCACATACTGTTTCATTAAGAGATTTGCTATCCATTTTGGCCAAAAGAGTTGATACATATACAAATCTTCTTGACTACGAGTATTATCAGCAATTGTCTTAGAAGTCTCAGATTCCTCATGAATTCGGTGACACATTAACTTATCTGATATATAGACAAAACGTCCCTGGTATTCACTAATCTTATACCAAGCATACCAGTCAAGGCTAACCTTCATTTCCTCATCAAAATAGAAATTCTTCAATTTTTCAAGATTGTAGGTGACAGCTGGACAACAAATTGGATTCCCAAAAGCCATTACACGATTACGCCAAAAATGACTGCTAGGAAAAAGATTCATTGTTTTTAGCATTAAGGTTTTAATCTTGAGGTTTGTATTTGCAGGGATCTTAAGACCATTTTTTTCTTCAAAATAATCAGAATATCCAATTAGGACATCACTAGTTTTTTCCATCTTGGACAATACTTTTTCTGCATAACTTGGCTCATAATAGTCATCCTGATGGGCGATGGTAGCATATTTCGTTTCTACAAAAGAGATGGCGTTATTCCAATCCTTGCCAATTCCTCCACCTTGTTTCGTATAAAATGGGATAGCATAACGCTGACAAAGGTCCTTAATCGAATCAAGTGGTGTTGAACTATAACAGATAATTTGTGATTGGAGAGTTTGATTTTTCAAAGATTGAATACAAGCCTCTAGATAATCACTTTTTCCATAAGCGCAAATCACCCAAGTATGATTATCTTTCATTCTTTTCCTCTTTCTCTTCTACATGACTTTTGAGAATAGATAATTCCTGAACCAAATGCTTTATCTGTTCTTTTTGTTTTGATAAAGTCATGGTTTGTAAAAAAGCGATCACTAACAAGAAAAAAATAGCTAGCGAAAGTAAAAAATTCGATGTCAATTCAAATCCAAGTAACCTAGCAAAATAACCAGGAATAACATCAAAAATAGAAATAACAATCAATACCAGACTGATGACAATCCACATGAAAGCCTGTTCAAATAAGATATTATTCTTATTAATATTTCTAATGACTAGATAAAGGAAAAAGATGGAAGCTACCAACATCACAATAGATAAAACTGACATTATTCACTCTCCTTCATAAAGGCTGCAATAACAATCGACGAACATACTTCAAGCATATATCGAATCGATTTAATGGGCGTAATGGAAGAAACACCACCAGTACGTTCAAACATATTTGCTGGTCGTTCAACAACTCGATATTTACGTTTCAAAATATGAACAATAGTCTCTGGTTCTGGATACTTGATTGGATAACGCTTAGCGAACTGTTTAATAACAGCTTTATCAGCCAAACGGTAACCCGAAGTTGTATCTAAAACTCTTTGTCCAGTTGTCCATTTGATAAGATTGGAAATAACACTAATTCCGAAGCGCCTCATAAAAGTTGTTTGAAATTCAGACTTAACATCACCAACAAAACGAGAACCAATAACTAGGTCTGCTTCATTTTTTCGAATTGGCTCTAGTAAATCTGACAAGGATTCAATATCATGCTGGCCATCGCCATCAAATTGAACTGCTACATCATAGTCATGCTCTAGTGCATATTTGTAGCCTGTTTGAACCGCACCACCAATCCCAAGATTCATCACAAGGTTAACAGCATTAAAATGATTATCTTCCAGAATCTGTTTTGTCTTATCTGTTGATCCGTCATTGATAACCACATAGTCCAAATCAAAATCAACTTTCTTGCGGTAACTCAAGATACTCGTTACCGTGTCAAAAATACTTTCCTCCTCATTGTAAGCAGGAATTATCATTAAAACTCTCATCTACTTCTCCTTTCCTTTACAGTAAAATCTCGAAAACAGTGAAACTAATCTTAAGCGTTCCAACGTTCTAAAAGCCATTACAGAAATAACTGTTTGATTTCTTTCTCCAGTTATCTCGGATGATAATGGTGTTAAATTTGAATCAAGATTTTCTTTAGAAATCCATTGCTTAATTCTTCTATATTGATCCATAAACGATGAACTTGAAGCTGCTCTTCCAGAAAAGAGTAAGTACCATATGTAATATCGTTTAATAAAATAGCGAATATATTTTGAATCACCAGCAACTTGAAGCAAGTGACTCAAGAAATACACAATATCTATATTCGGATTAAACCCTCTTTGAGATGTGTTTGATATACTCTTCTCGTTAAAAAACCAATTATAGCCATTATAATCAATTATTTTAATTTTTTCTGTTAGATTGTAAGCAGTCAAAGTAAAGATAACATCTTCACCTATTGGATAGTCAAAGAACTGGATATTATTATCTGTTAAAAACGAAGTTCGATAAATACGTGCCCAAGGTGCAACAACTATATACTTAGACCATTCAGATTGTGTTAAATCTTGCTTAAAAAGTGTCTTCATTTCCTGATTAACACGCTTATAACCACCAAGAACAATATCTAGTTGTTCTTGATCTATTTCATTATAAAAACGCTCTAAATAATCTGAATCAACAAAATCGTCATTATCGATAAATACAATGTACTTTCCATTAGCAAGTTGTATACCCTTATTTCTGGTTTTAGCAACTCCCTCATTTTCTTTATCAATTACTCGGATAAAATCATTATCAGCTGCATACTTTTTAATAACTTCTAAACTATTATCTGTAGAGCCATCATTTAACAGAATAATCTCAAAATCTGTAAATGATTGATTTAGAAGAGAATCCATACATTGTTTAATTCCCTCTTGTGCATTATATACAGGAATTATGACTGAAACGGTTGGATTAGACATATTATACTTTCTATCTATTATTTTTTATAAAATTTCATCAAATATGGGAATATTTTAATTGATAATCTCAGTCCAAATAATCTTGTTATCATTCCAGTGTATCTGAATGGTCTATTCTCTATCTCATCTAAAAACTTAAGAAGGAATTTGTACTCTCTAAGTAAACGTTGGATTTCAGGATGAGATGAATATTGATTAACGTAAGGAAGGATTGAGATATATGAAATCGCAAAGTAAATACTCAATGCATATTTAACATCAGGGTCAAGTCTATTAACATCAGTTAACCCAATTTCGATACTCTTTAAAATATCAATTACATTTTTTTCTTTTACAATATTTGTAATACTTCCCAATCGATTCTGTCTGTATTGATAACAATCTATATTTAAAATCGAATAAGTAGAAATCATTTTTAATAGCTTCGCACAATATAAACAATCCTCAGATAAAAAACCAATAGGGAAGTCTAGTCCTTGTTCAAACAGGTTCTTTTTCACACATTTATTCCAAGCTGGAGCGGTTAAAATCTCGTTTTTGACTAATCCTTTAATATTCTCTTTGGTACCTCCATAGTCGGGAACAAAATCAAAACTAACCCTGACGCTATCATCTAATCCATAGTATTTATTATAAGAAAATATAATTACATCACTTCGAAATTTATCAATGTTCTTCGATAATTTATCAAGAAAGTCTGGATTACTCCAAAAGTCATCACCATCAACAAACAACAAATAACCTCCCTTAGAATATTTAATTCCAGTATTTCTCGCTGAAGATAATCCGCCATTTTCTTGATGAATGGTTCTAACTACCTCAAATTCAGATGTTAATTGATCACAAATCATTCCTGTTCGGCCATCTGTAGAACCATCATCAACTATAAGAACTTCATATTCAGAATCGGGGAAGTTTTGACTTACAAGACTTTCTATACATTCTTCTAAATACTCTGCCACATTATATGCAGCAACTATAATTGAAAATTTCATTTTATTTTTTTCCTTCTAAAGATTATATATGGATTTGTTACAAAATAAATTACTAGAGAAGCAAGTAGCCATGCTATCATCGCACAAAGAAATGATAATGAGGCTCCAAAAATTTCAAATTTCGACACTAGAGGCTTGGCAGTTAAGATTGACACAATATAGCCTACAATAAAGGAAATAACTAAAAAATGTTGTTTCCTAAATATTGTCAAAATGTTATCACATACAGTTGAAAAAGTACTTGCAATTCCTCCAAGCAATAAAACAACAAAACTAGTTTGATACTGTTTAAGATTAGTCCCATATACAATATCCAAAGCTGGGATAGCTATAAAAGCACCAATTAGAAATATTAATATACAAGTTCCAAATAAAATCTTGAAGAGATTATTCTTGTAAGTGACAAAATGAGAAATCTTCTTTTCTTCTAAAAAGACTGCAAGTTGGGTAATCATTGGTCTTAGAAAGACAATCATCAGATTCATGGCAAAAATAGGGGTAAACAAAATACTAAAATCCCTCTGAACACCGTTACCAATTAGTCCCTGGTTAAAAATATCATTCAATGCATATTTAGGTTGGTTATAAATTGAAACCAGCAAAAAAGCATTAATAAATAAAGGTAAGCAATCTTTCAATACATTGATAATATTACTCGGCTTAACACTCTTAAGATTTAAGCGATGGAAAAATTTTGAATGAGGGTAATCGAATAGAGCAATAAAAACAAATGAACTAATAGTTTGTGAAATAACAGACCACAATAGATTTTTTGAGATAACTAGAGTTAAAGCAAATACAATTGTTGAAATAGTATTTCTCAAAAACAGTGATTTTCCGGCAATATCCAAACGTTCCTTCTGCTGAAATAATCCTTGAAAAACATCCGATAAAGCTTCACTAACACGGAAAAAAGATACCCAAAAAATTATCCCTAGATTTGAGTGAGTATTTGTATTAAAAATTAAATACATCACTAAAAGAAGAACCATTGCAACGTTTGAAATAATCCTTGTTACGAAATAAGTATCAAAAGAATACTTCTCTCTTATATCTGTCGCTTGGAAATCTCTAACTTGAAAACTTGCTACAATAACAAAGAGATTCGCAATCGCATAGGCAAAACTATAGGTATCCGCTGAAGCACTATTTAAAGCACGTGTAACAATAAAAAGAAGTATAACTGAAACAGCAGCTGAAGACATACTTCCTAAAATATTCCAGAAAAATACCTTTTGGGCAGTTACTTTTTTCAATTATTTCACTCTCTTTCGATAACTATATTCCATTAATTATATCATATTCTCAATAAAAAAAGAGAGAACAGCATTACACACGTTCTCTCTTTTAACTTAAAAAGCTTATTAAGTATTTTTATTTCACTTCTTGTTTATAAAACTCTTTCAAAGCATCTTGCCATGTTGGGATGACAAATCCTGTCGCCTTAGCCTTAGCCAAGCTCATTGTTGAGTTAAGAGGACGTTTAGCTTTAGCTGGGAATTGGCTTGAATCAACAGGTTTCACTTCAACATCAGTATCTTTGAGGATTTCGACCGCAAAGTCATACCAAGTTGTATCTTCTACTGCATCATTTGACAAATGATAGTAACCATATTCCTTACGGTTTTCAGCCAAATAAGTCATAAACTCTGCCAAAGTACGTGTCCAAGTTGGACGACCATGTTGGTCATTAACAACTGTGAGTGTCTTGTGAGTCTTAGCAAGATTTTGCATGGTGAAGACAAAATTTTTACCATAGTTACCGAACACCCAGGAAGTACGGATAATGTAGTAGTTAGTCACATGTTTTTCAACTAGCTCTTCACCCATACGTTTTGTACGACCATACTCTGTCTGTGGATCTGGTTTATCATCAACTTCCCACTCTTGACCGACTGGTTTTTCACCATTAAAAACGTAGTCCGTTGAAATATAAACAAGCGTTGCACCATGTTTTTCTGCAGCCTTAGCGACATTTTCAGTACCAGTCACGTTAATAGCGTAGTCAAGCTCTTTGCCTTCATCTTCAGCAGCATCAACAGCTGTGTAAGCAGCACAGTGATAAACCAAGGTTGGTTTTACTTCCGCAAACACTTCATCTACTTTTTCGGCATCTGTGATGTCCATTTCTGCCACATCTACTGCTACATACTCTTCGTTACGTTCATCAAGTAGGTGACGAAGTTCAGTTCCGAGTTGGCCATTTGCACCTGTTACTAGAATCATATTTTTCTCCTCGTAATTCAATACTATTAGTTTTATTTTAACAAAAAAAGCAGAAAAAATCTGCTTTCATCCTTAGTTTTTCCACGTAGGTGTAGTCCCCAAGATAAATCCTCTATAGACGATAGTAATTAAATATAATATTAAAACACTAGCTGTTGAAAAAATAGCAATATAATACCTAGCTTTTGGGGATATTCTAAAATTCATTTTAAATCCTAACCAGGACATCAATGGTATAAGAAAAATAATGTATGCATGTAAATATCTACCTGTCAGATCATCAAAAGGCAAATGTTCAGGATGTGAGCTATAAAAGCCTAAAAATATACCAAACCAATTTAATAGATAAACTATTAGACCGGCTAGAGCGGTAGGTAATTTGTACTCACTCTTTTGAGTTGACATCATTACCAATACTAAACAAACAATCCAACATATATTCACTATCTCTGGGAGATTATCCTGAACTACAGAAAATAAAGTTGTACCTCTTCCCCCCATAGTCGCAACATTAAAGTAATTATTGAAAAATACCTTTATCAAATCGATAATATTATAGACTCTGTGGACAAATAAACCAACAATAAAGAATAATAGACTAGTTACAATTGTTAATAATACTCTCGTTATTCTCGAACAACGTTTAAGTGCTGATAATATAGGTTTATATACTATTGGAATCCCCAATAATACTGGTAAAGCAAAAATATAGTTAAGTTTTGTCAACAAAATCAATGCTATAGTCATTAATGTATAAACAACATCTTCTCTCCTTACATCTGATACTTTTTTTAACTGACTCAAATATAAGAAATTTGTCCCAAAGGATGCTACAGCAAGAAACGCAAAGATATCATATGATGGACTAGCTATTTTCTGCATAAAAGGGACAGTAAATATCATCAAGAAAATCAGATGATCAAACTTGGCCCTTCTAAAAATTAGATACATTCCTCCCACAAAGAAGATTAAATTAAATAATCTAGCAGATAATAGCATTACACCGTAGCTTGGGTAAAACAATCTTCCTAGGAGTAGACCAATTGCAGGTACAAGATGCCCAACATCTATTTTTAATGTTAGATTTTGGTCAGTTGAAACATTAAATTTAATTCCATCATTGGCCACACTATCAATCTTTTCACTATAAAAATTTCTTATAGAAATTTGTTTAGTTTGACTAATGGCAGTAAGCTCAATCTCTCTCAATCTTTTTTCTGAGGTCTCCTTAGGGGATGTCTCAGAAAACACAGAGTAACTTTTTGCCATATGGAAACCTTCATCTCCATTTGAAAGAGGATAAGAGGTAAATAATGATATTAAACCAAACAAAAGAACAATTAACACAAAGGCGTTAATTGTTTTCTTTTTTTCACTCATTCTTTCACCCTTTTTCTTTAACAATATACACCGGCCGTTTCTTGGTTTCTAGGAAAATCTTTGAGATGTAGTTCCCGATGATTCCCAAGGCTAAGAGTTGGATTCCTCCGATAAAGAGGATGATTGAGACAAGGCTTGCCCAGCCTGCAACACTCCCACCTATAGTTAGTTTTCGGATAACGACAAAGAAAATTCCAACCAAAGAAATTAAGAATGAAAAGGTTCCTGCCCAAGTAGCAAGTTTCAAAGGCACTTCGGAAAAGTTGATAAAGCCATCAAGAGAATAGTTCAATAATTTCCAAAAAGACCACGAGGTTTCTCCGGCAACGCGTTCACGATTTTCATAAGAGACGTAGGCTACATCAAAGCCAACCCATGAAAAGAGCCCTTTTGAAAAACGGTTAACTTCTTTAAGCTCTAGGATGGCATCAACAACTTGACGAGTCATCAAGCGAAAATCACGCGCCCCATCTACCAATTCCGTGTCAGAAACTTTATTAATCAACCAATAGAAGGCCTTGGCAAAAAAGGAACGAATCGGCGGTTCACCCTTGCGGTCAGCACGACGAGTCCCGACAACGTCGTAACCTTCTTGGATTTTGGCATACATCTCGATAAGAAGTTCAGGTGGATCCTGAAGATCGGCATCCATAACTGTGACGTAGTCGCCTGTAGCACGCTGAAGTCCTGCATACAGCGCAGCCTCTTTACCAAAATTCCGAGAAAAAGAGAGGTAGTGAACATTTTCAAATTGCTTTGAAACCTGTCTCAAAACATCCAAAGTTCGATCTTTAGAACCGTCATTGACAAAATAGTAGTTGAAAATCAACTGATTAGCCATTTGTCGTTCAACTGCTTGACAGGCTTCTAGGAAAGGAGGGATAGTCTCTTCCTCGTTGTAACAAGGGACAACGATAGCTAGTGTTTTCATAAGCTTCTTCTAACGAATACCTAGAGCGATACGAGCGTAGCGACTCATCTTTTCAATAGTCCATGCTGGTGTCCAGACTAACTTAACCTCAGTCTTAGTGACTTCAGGTACTTCTTTCATAGCGTCATAGATTTGGTCTGTCAAAAGATCTGCTAAAGGACAGCCCATAGTCGTCAAGGTCATATCGATTTCAGTATAACCGTCTTGTTGGAAACGGATATCGTAAATGAGGCCTAGGTTGACAATATCAATCCCCAACTCTGGGTCAATGACCATTTCTAAGGCTTCCAAGATACGGTCTTTGATTTTTTCAATTTCTTCTTCAGTGTATTTCACTTCAGACATAGCTTTTCCTCCAAAATCAGGGCCTAACAATCAGGCCCCTTCCATTTACTATCTTAGTCTTCAATAAAGTCTTTAAGTTGTTTGCTGCGACTTGGATGGCGTAATTTTCGAAGGGCTTTAGCTTCGATCTGACGAATACGTTCACGAGTAACGTTGAAGACTTTACCAACATCTTCCAAGGTACGCATCTTACCATCATCAAGACCGAAACGGAGACGTAGAACATTTTCTTCACGGTCTGTAAGGGTATCAAGCACCTCATCCAATTGTTCACGAAGAACGACACGAGTTGTGTAATCTACTGGATTTTCGATAACTTCATCTTCGATAAAATCACCCAAATGGCTGTCATCCTCTTCACCGATAGGTGTTTCAAGTGAGACTGGTTCTTGAGCAATCTTAAGGATTTCACGAACCTTATCTGGTGTCATATCCATACGCTCAGCAATTTGCTCAGGTGTTGGGTCTTGTCCCAACTCTTGCAAGAGGTTACGTTGCTCACGTACCAATTTATTGATAGTTTCAACCATGTGAACTGGGATACGGATGGTACGTGCTTGGTCTGCGATGGCACGAGTGATTGCTTGACGAATCCACCATGTCGCATAAGTTGAAAACTTGAAACCTTTTGAGTAGTCAAATTTATCAACGGCTTTCATAAGCCCCATGTTACCCTCTTGAATCAAGTCCAAGAACTGCATGCCACGTCCGACATAGCGTTTAGCGATTGAGACTACCAAACGAAGGTTGGCTTCTGCCAAACGTTGTTTAGCTTCCAAATCACCATTTTCAACAGCGATAGCCAATTCTTTTTCCTCTTCGTTACTCAAGAGGGGCACTACCCCAATCTCTTTGAGGTACATACGAACAGGGTCATTGACTTTAGCTGAGTTTGAACCAAGAAGCTCCTCGTCTGTAAGCTCTTCTGGTTTTGGTGCCTCAACAACATATTTAGATGAAGGATTTCCATCTTTATCAGTAATAGAGATACCACCATCTGTCAAACGTTCCAAAAGGTCATCAATCCCATCAGCATCTAAAACAAATGGGATAACTAGTTTTTCTGTGATTTCATCATCAATTGCTGTACCAGCTTTTTTGTGATTACGAATGAAATCAGCGACTTGAACGTTAAATGCTGTATTTTGTTTTTTCGTTGCCATGTGTTACTCCATATCTCGTTTTTGGGCGATGAGCATTTGCAGGGCTTCCACCGCTGCATCCACATCACCGTGGTTACTTGATTCTCTTATTTGTTTACTTTGCTTACGGAAGTCCTGTTCCCTCAGAAAATGATTTCTACGCTCTTCAATAGCCTGGACTTCCTCTAAATTGGTTTCAGGTGGCAAAATTTCCTCTAAAACCTGATAATAGGCTGTTTGTACTTCTTGAGAAAGCACAGACAAGGCTACCGTATCAATTTGACCATCTCGCTTCAAAATCTGAAAGAGTTCTTCTAACTCAGGTGTTTGGAAGAAAAAGTCATCCCGCATACGATAGTCATTTAAAATCATAGGATGATTAAGCATGCGATGGAAGAGTTGATTTTCCGCGCGACGAAGACCTGTAATCTTAGGTGTAGAAGGTAGTTTGACCGTCCCTCTAAATCCTGATGCTGAAGACTCGTAAGCACTATTACTAGCAGCTGATAATTGAGCCATCTGCTGATTTCTCATGGTCAACCGTGCGTTATTGACCGCTTGCTCAACTTGGAAAAAATCAAAGTCTGGCAAAAGGTCAGCCACCTTAGAAATGTAGGAATTTTGTGCCGTTACAGAAGGCGACTTAGCAATAATCTTTGCAATCTGCTCGACATAGGCAATCTCCGCTTGAAGGTTGTCTACATTAGCAGGCTTGAGCTGTCCAATCCAAAATTCCACATCTGAAATGCGGGACTCAACCAAGAGTTTACCCAAGGCCTTTTCGGATGTTTTCTGTAGATATTCATCAGGATCCATACTGTCTGGAATTTTAACTATATCAACTTGAAAATCCGATAACAGTTCCAAAGACTTGGCAATCGCATTTTGCCCAGGTTTATCACCATCATAGGTTAGAACTATTTTTTTAGTCAGTTTACGAAGACGATTGACATGCTCAGGAGTCAGAGCCGTTCCCATAGAAGCCACTGCATTAACATGCCCAGCTCTATAGGCGGCAATGACATCCATGAACCCCTCCATCAGATAAACCTCATGTGTCTTCTGTATCACTGGTTTAGCCTGATCCAAGTGGTAGAGTTCGTAGGACTTATTGAAAATACGGGTAGCCCTTGTATTTTTGTACTTGGCCTGCCCCTTCTCTATATCTTCCTTAGTCCAAACACGTCCTGAAAAACCGATTGTCTTTCCAAACTCATTTTTGAGTGGAAACATGATTCGATTTTTAAAAGTATCGAAAATACGATTATTTTCAGAAAGATTAAAAAGACCTGATTCTGTCAGCACCTCTTCGTCATATTTTTTTGAAACTGACTGGTAGAGATAATCTGGTTCGTCAGGGGATAAGCCAATTTGAAAAGTCTTGAGTAACTCGTCAGTCATTCCACGCTCATAGAGGTAGGCACGCGCCGCTTCTCCTATCTTGGTCGTCATGAGGACTGCGTGGTAAAACTTAAGCGCATCCTCATGAAGATCATAAAAAGCTTGATTAGGAGAATTTTGCCGCTGAACTTGCCTTGGCACATCTATACTAACTGCGATACCTAGTCGATCTGCCAAAACCTTGACACTTTCTTGAAAAGAAATCTGACGATATTCTTCTAAAAATTTGAAGACATCGCCAGACTTGCCACAACCAAAGCAATGGTAAAACTGCCTATCCTCAATAACGTTAAATGAGGGAGTTTTTTCCTTATGGAACGGGCACAAGCCGAGGTAATTACGACCAGCCCGATTAAGACTGACAACTTCACCAATCACGTCGACGATATTGGTACTGCTCTTAATATCTTCTATTAAAGTTTTATCAATTACCATCTAATCACCCCCTACCTTACCATAATTGCATTACCCCTAATTATAACATGACGAAAAATGAAAGTAAAATAAAATTGATTTTTCATGAGCGAAACCCTTGTTAAAATTTACAAAATCAGATAGACTATTAAAACTGAATCAAGCTGAAGAAGCTGCTGAAGAAGCTGGTCCATCACAAGAAGAATTGCTTGCTGAAATACGCGACCTTCTTGCAAACAAATAATCTTTATTTGTTCAACTAAAGACACATGAAACTTAGGACGTCTGAAATCTCAGACGTCCTATTTTTTGTTTCTCATGACTACTAACTGACTTATTTATTCGATAAAAAGAAAAAAGCTTGAAAATACTCAAGCTTTTTTTCTGTTAATTTCATTCTTAATTAGATTTTTTTACGTTTGCGAGCTGCCTCTGATTTACGTTTACGTTTTACAGAAGGTTTTTCGTAATGTTCACGTTTACGAGCCTCTTGAAGAGTACCAGCTTTAGTCACAGAACGTTTGAAACGACGAAGAGCGTCGTCAAGTGATTCGTTTTTACGTACTACTACTTTTGACATTGAATTCACCTCCTCAAGATAAAGTAACATTTTACACGTTCTATCCAAGTATACAAGACTCGCCTTTTTCTGTCAAGAAATATATTTAAGTTTAGGAACTTTTTGCTATTACAGTTGACTTCTAAGTCTACTAAAACTATCAAAGGTTTTTCCTATACAAAAAACTAGAGGATTCATCTCCCCTAGCTACTGATTTATTCAGCTGCTGTATATTTAGAAGCATCCTTGATATACTCGTCGTAAGTACCATCTGCTTTCAATTTTTTGATGACTTTATTGACTGCTTCTTTCAATTTGTCGTTGCCTTTAGCCATAGCGACTGCTTTTGCATCGCCATCATCAACTTTGAGGGCAACACTTGCTAAGACCAAATCTGAATTTTGTGCCACGTAACCTTCTGCTACTGGTTTTTCAAGGTCAACAGCATCAACTTGACCAGATTTCACCTCGTTAATCGCCTCACCCATTGCTGTAAGTGATATGACTGTTGAATCTTTCAATTGTTTCTTAGCAAGACCTTCTTCAATGGTACCTTTTTGAACTGCTACTTTCTTACCTTTGAGAGCATCAAGACTTGAGTAAGTAGACTCTTGATCTTTACGAACGATGATAGCATTTTGTGTTTCGTAGTAAGGATCTGAGAAATCAAAGGTTTTCTTACGTTCGTCTGTTACTGAGATACCTGAAATAGCAAGATCAGCCTTACCTGATTGAAGGCTTGAGAGCACGTTATCAAAGCTCATTGTTGTAACTTCAAGCTTAACACCGAGTTCATTCGCAATAGCTTGTGCCAACTTGATATCTGAACCAACTACTTGGTCTTTACCATCTACCAAAGTTTTGAACTCAAATGGTGGATAGTCTGGGCTGACAGCCACGACAAGTTTTTTATTTTCTTTAATAGATTCGTCAGCGTCTTTTTTTGACCCACAAGCTACCAAAGTTACAGCAACAAGGAAAGCCATCGCCCCGAGGAAAAGTTTTTTCATAAGAAACTCCTGTATAAATATATTTTTTGCTTGTTTATTTTATTTAAAATTAGTAGCATTGTCAACATTTATTAAGAAATTGCGACAGTTTTTCCAAGCCCTTTTGAAGAACTTCCTTATCGCAACAATAACCAATACGGACATGTGACTCCTTGTCAAAACGGTTACCTGGAACCACAAGTACACCGTACTCCTGTAGAAGCTCTAAGGCAAACACTTCAATGGGACGATCAACATCTAATTTGACGAAGGAGGTTGACACACTAGCAGGACGAATCCAGCTAGCCTTAGGCTCTTTGGCAATCCACTCATCCATAAGAGCTAGATTTTCCTCTATAATCTGACGATTACGTTCCAAGATGGCTTCTTTATTTTCCAAAACAAGGGTAGCCACCATATCGTCAAAGACACCGGCGCAAATCATTGTGTAATCGCGGTAGTCACGTAGTATGTTTGCCACCTTAGTATTAGAAGCCACCCAGCCGACTCGAATACCAGGAATCGAATAGGTCTTTGAAAGACTGTTAACCGCAATTCCCTTTTCATATAAATCGACGATAGAAGGTGCAGGCTGGTCAAAACTACAATAGACCTCATCTGAAAAGATATAGGCTCCCACTTCTTTAGCGATAGCCACTAGATCCCCAAGGTAAGCAGCATCCATAAGGGCACCGGTCGGATTGTTAGCATTGTTAATGCAAATCATCTTGGTATTGGGACGAATCAGACGACGTAGTTGGTCCAAATCAGGCAACCAGCCCTTGTCCTCCTCAACTTCCCAGAGATCCACTTCCGCTCCTAGTGACTTGGGAATGTCATAGAGCTGTTGATAGGTTGGATACATGGAGATGATATGGTCCTCAGGCTCAATGAGAGCATAAAGCGCTAACATAGTAGCTCCTGTAGCTCCGTTGGTTTGGAGGATATTATCAACTGGCATGTTCTTGTATAAGCTAGCTACCTGAGTTTTGAACTCTGGTGAACCTTCAATCCAGCCGTAATCCATTTTTTTCTTTAGTAATTGAGAAAAAAAGGCATCCTTATCAAGGCCTGATAGGTCAAATAATTCTCTCATTGTAAGGGCCTTAATTGAAACTCCTGCGATATCATAAATGGCAGATTTTTCATGGACATTAAGCCATTCTTCAACACCAAAACGTGGTAGCTTCATCGTTTCTCCTTGCTTTTATCGAGCTCTGTCTACAATTTTATTTGTCATTTTTGGAAGACTTACCTACTTTGATAATAACTGTTTTTAGCAGAGAATTCAATAAAAAATGGGGGTATTCCTCATTTTAGATTTAAGAATGTTTTGAGAATTCCCTTTAGCTGCCAAAGCTAGCTCTAATCGAGACTTTTCACCGTGATGAAAATACCTGAAGCGGGCTTGTTTCAGATGCTCGAAAATTTCGAGAACTTAGTCATGAAACTTCAAAGCAGTTCGCTAACGTCCGACATTACCTAATAAAAGTTTCTAAAAGAACTTTTATTCAATGCAAAATAGAAAATCTTTTGAGTTTACTTACTTTGTTTGTAACTTGATGCTTCTTTTAACCATTGGTCAAATTTTCCAGACTCCTTGGTCTCTTTGATGACAGCATTGATTTCTTTAAGTAAATCGTCCGAACCCTTACGTATCGCGACTGCATAAGCATCTGAACTATCTGACTTAAGGTTAAAGCTGGCAAGGGTTAAATCATCATTTTGTGCGATATAACCTTCTGCAATAGCTTTTTCAAGGACAACCGCTTGAATCTGTCCTGACTTGAGTTCGTTAATCATCTCGCCATTTGAAGCGAGTGAAACCACACTTGCCTTAGAGAATTGTTTCTTAGCAATTGTTTCTTGAACAGACCCTTTTTGCGTACCGACAGTTTGTTTAGCGAGACTATCAGCACTTGTAAAATCATTTACCTTGTCTTTTTTGACAATCACTACATTTTCAGAGGTATAGTAGCTATCAGAAAAATCATAGACTTTTTTACGCTCGTCTGTTACCGAGATCCCTGCAATGGCAATGTCTGCTTTACCACTTTGCACACTAGCAAGGACATTGTCAAAAGACATAACAGAAAATTCAACTTTCACACCAAGTTTTTTCCCGATAGCTTTAGCCAACTCGATGTCTGCTCCAACTAAGGTATCCTTGCCATTGACCAACGATTTGAATTCAAATGGTGCAAATTCAGACTCTGTCGCTACGACAATTTTCTTATTTTCCTTAATCGTTTTTGTGCTCACTCCTTGACTCCCCCTACATGCAACAAGAAAACACGTGGCAACTAGGGCTGTAAGCATAAACCAAAATTTCTTCATATTGTGACTCCTGATTTGCTAGAACTCTTAAGTGAAAGAGCGTAGGCATCTTGAACACAGCTGTCAATTTTACCTTCTTTTTTGAGTTTAGCGATAATCTTATTAACCTTGGCTTTAAGATCATCACTGCCCTTAGGCATCGCTACAGCGTAAGCATCGTTTGAATCTGATTTTAGAGCAATATCTGACATAGTTAAATCACTATTTTGGTCCACATAACCTTTCGCGATAGCCTTTTCTAGCACCACTCCTTCGACTTGACCTGATTTCAACTCATTGATAGCTTCACCAGGTTGCGCCAAGGAAACCACATTGGCATCCGACAAGTTAGCTTTGGCAATATTTTCTTGAATTGAGCCTTTTTGAACAGCTATAGATTTCTTAGAAAAGTCGCTGATTTGTTTGTAGGTTTTTTCTGTGGCATCTTTTTTGACAAGAAGAACCGTTTCAGAATCATAGTAAGTATCTGAAAAGTCGAAAATTTTCTGACGTTCTTTAGTAGCTGATATACCAGAAATCGCAATATCAGCTTTACCAGATTGAACACTGGCTAGGACATTGTCAAAAGACATTTCAGAGAATTTGACTTTCACACCTAGTTCATCACCAATAGCCTTGGCAATTTCGATGTCTGCCCCAGCAATAGTATCCTTACCATCTTGGATTGTTTTAAATTCAAAAGGGGCAAAGTGGGGATTAAGAGCGACAGTCAAAGTCCCCTTATTTTTTACTTTATCTAATGTGTTAGTCGATGAAGAACAAGCCGCTAAAGATGTCAAAGCAAAGATACCTGCAAGGCCCAATAAAAGTTTTTTCCACGGTTTCATAATCAATCTCTTTTCTATATTTATTAACTATGTAAGTATAATAATGTATTATTATACATTTGTCAACGCAAAAATAGACTTTTATTGATTTGTTTTTATTTTTATTAATTTCAGAATCGTTATAAATTCCGAAAATCGTTTGTTTTAAAGTTTTCTATCTAATTTCAAAGACTAAAAAAAACTATTCATTCATTTGAATAAATAGTTCATTTTTCACCAAAATTCTCTTAAGAAGTCATTTTCAAGGCGCTCACGATAGAAGAGTTCTGAAAGATTATCCTCTTCAAACACACGAAGGAGATTAAGCATGTCATAGGCTAAATCCATATGAACTACCTCCTCTCGAGCAACCCACCGGACTTCTCCCTCTTCCGTTGAACGAAGATCCCCTTCAAAATCCGAGGTTCTATAGAGGAAAACCAAGTACCGTTCGTCATCTGTCGTGTACCAGTGCTTCATACCGACCAATTTAGGACTTTTGATGGTCAAACCAGTTTCTTCCTTTACCTCACGGATAACTGATTCTACTAGACCTTCATGTGCTTCGATATGACCACCGGGTAGGGCTGCTCCCGACCAAGAATAACGTTTTGGATCGCGGATTTGCATGACAATGTTTCCACGGCCATCTTCAATGAGACACATGTTGGTCAAAATAGTTGCTTGTGAACGTGACATATATTTCCTTTCTTACTTATATTTCCTAAGTAATGAACCTAGCCTTAATCCATACTCTTCAGCTCTAGAACCATATCACGAATTTGGGCTGCCAATTCAAAATCAAGCAGCTCTGCCGCTTCGTGCATTTGCTTTTGAAGTTTCTTGATGGCTTCTTGGCGTTCTTTCTTGTTCATGGCACTGTAGTTCACAGTATCCTCTGCCACTTCTGCTTCATTGGTCTTGGTAATCGAAATAAGGTCACGAATTTCTTTCTTAATCGTTTGCGGAGTGATACCGTGCTCCTTATTATAGGCCATTTGGATTTCACGACGACGAGCAGTTTCATCCATAGCTTTCTGCATAGACTCCGTAATCTTATCCGCATACATGATAACGTGCCCATCACTATTTCGGGCAGCACGTCCAATCGTTTGGATAAGCCCACGTTCATTACGAAGGAAACCTTCCTTATCAGCATCCAAAATAGCAACCAGACTAACTTCAGGAACGTCAATACCCTCACGAAGAAGGTTAATCCCAATAAGAACATCAAAGACACCCAAACGCAAGTCACGGATAATCTCAGTACGCTCCAAAGTCTTAATATCAGAGTGCATGTATTTGACCTTGACTCCCATTTCCTTGAGGTAATCGGTCAAGTCTTCAGCCATCTTCTTAGTCAAAGTTGTTACAAAGACACGCTCTCCTTTTTCAGTACGGGCATTGATTTCACCAAGGAGGTCATCCATTTGACCCATAGTTGGACGAACTTCGACTTCTGGATCAAGAAGTCCTGTCGGACGGATGATTTGCTCAACGACAGTCTCAGTCTGCTCCATCTCATAGTCACCTGGTGTCGCTGACACATAGACAATCTGATGCACATGACTTTCGAATTCTTCACGACGAAGGGGACGGTTATCAAGAGCCGATGGTAAACGGAAGCCGTAATCGACAAGCATCTTCTTACGGGCTTGGTCTCCGTTATACATTCCTTTAATCTGTCCCATGGTCATGTGACTTTCATCAATCATGATGAGGAAATCTTCTGGGAAGAAATCAAGTAGAGTAAACGGTGGCTCACCTTCTTTACGACCATCCATGTGACGTGAGTAGTTTTCGATACCATTGGTGTAACCCATCTCACGAAGCATTTCGACATCGTATTCTGTCCGTTGACGAATACGTTGAGCCTCGATGAGTTTACCCTCGGCTTCAAATTGATTAACCTGAACCTCCATCTCTTCCATAATATTCTTGATAGCTTCTTCCATATGCTCTTCATTGGTCATAAAGTGAGTAGCCGGAAAAAGAACAAGGTGCTCGACTTCACCGAGATTACGTCCTGTCAAACTTTCAATTTCACAGATACGGTCAATCTCATCACCGAAAAATTCCACTCGAAAAGCATTTTCATCACGGCTGGCAGGGAAAATTTCAACCACATCGCCACGTACACGGAATTTTCCGCGTTGAAAATCAATATCGTTACGCTCAAACTGGATATCAACCAAGTCATTGAGCAACTTGTCCCGAGAAATTTCTTGACCAGGACGCAGGCTAACAGCTGAATCCGCATATTCTTTTGGCGAACCCAAACCGTAAATACAAGACACGGAAGCCACAACAATTACATCATTGCGTTCCAATAGGGCTGATGTCGCTGAGTGACGGAGTTTATCAATTTCATCATTAACAGAGCTATCTTTTTCAATATAGGTATCTGATGAAGGCACATAAGCCTCTGGCTGGTAATAATCATAATAGGAAACAAAATACTCTACAGCATTGTCTGGGAAAAACTCCTTGAACTCACCATAGAGCTGGCCTGCCAAGGTCTTATTGTGGGCGATAACCAGAGTTGGCTTATTAACACGTTGGATGACTTGACTCATGGTATAGGTCTTACCTGTCCCTGTCGCACCCTTTAAAATTTGAGCCTTCTCCCCACCTTTGATATTATCAACCAAGGTTTCGATAGCCTGGGGCTGATCTCCTGAAGGTTCGTATTTAGAAACCAAATGAAATTGGTTGTCTTCTTTTCTATCTATCATGGTTTTTCCTTTCATTTATGCAATCATTTATCTCTTGATCGGAGAAAATCTCCCCACTTGTAAGTGGAATCTCAATCATTCGCATCTTTGCGACATAGGTACGTTTCTTCCGTGATTGATGACCAAGTTTTTGTCATAGGTAATGGCTATCTCACCATTTTTGAAGAAGATAAGCAAGACCTGATATCTCTTTTTATCATCAACTTCAGCATCAAGTCAAAGACATGCTCGATGCATTTCAAAGAATATCTCACCGTCGAAGAGCGTTCAATATCCCCCATCTGCGTTGACCAAGCCCTCTTGACAAACTCAATCTCTGATAAGGGAATTTCAAAGGTTTTGCGTCCAAATACTTGGCCGTAGTAGGTCAAAGAATTGTCATCAAGTTCCAACAGTTTTCCATGACCTTTGAGATTTACAATACCATCTATGAGAAGAACAATGGATAATAAGAGCCAAAATAAAACAATGAGACCAAGGAACTGCTTGACTAGATCTTCACGAAGGGAACCTCTAATAAGCTCAGGAAAAAGGATCCATAGAGACAAGACGGAAAATATAAGGCTAACCACTATTTTCAATTTCAATATGAGCCCATCAAGCTTTACTATTATCTCGTCCCCTTTTTCAAATCTTTCTTCTATTTTAACATAGAAGTAAAAAGACCGAGTCTTTAGAACTCAGCCTTAAGAATTTTCTTTTTTCAATTGTAGTCGAAGAATAACAATACCAATCAGGAGAACGATACAGGTGATAATATTACCTTCTAGACCAAAGGGCTCCACCTGATAACCAATCCGGTACACCTGACTTGGTAGGGAAGCGCAATAGGCTATCACCTGCATTCTGTCCACTGACTGCCACGCCAACTAGATTTCCTTGCGTAAAGTTCCAAGCACCATGAAGGGATGCCACTCCCCAGATATTATCTGTCTTGAGCATGTAAAGAGCCATGAGGACTCCTACTAGAATAATACTGATAAGAGACAAGGCAGTGACACCTTGATTTCCTAGGTGTAGTATTGAAAAGAGAGATCTTGAAATAGCAATTCCCCAGGAAAGGTTCAATTTACTAGTCACCGTCTGAAGTAGCCAACCACGTGTCACCAATTCCTCAGTCCCGACCTGGATAAACTAGAAAGGAATCAAAGATAAGAGATATATAAAGATTCTTTGAGAAAAGTCCACTTTTACAAACTCTAAGCCACCAAGTAAAGAAGTCCCAAGGAAACTCGCTAACAAGAGTAGAGTCCCAAAGCCCCACCCCTTAAGTAAGTTCAAGCAAATATTCCCCTTAAAAAATCCGAGTGTACGAATGGGACGTTTTTCAACAACTTTAACTCAGATAAAGATAACTAAGGCAGTAAAGACAAAGGTTCCCAGCTGAAAATACAAGCTTGAAAACAGTTTAGTGGAAATCGTATTTATATTCCGAAACTGAATGTTGCCATTAAATATCAAGAATGAAAGAATAACAGTCATGGGAACTCCCACAACAATCCCTGCTAGAAATCCACCTATAAGGACATATCCAGAGGCAATAAAACAGGAAAGCATAATCATCAGCCAACTAGGGACTTTATCATATCGGCTGGTGTATTTCTCAAGCATACTTTTCTTCATTTTCAGCTCCTGTAACCAATCTTCCCTGTATTAGGGTACAGTGTAACGAATTGACACAACTTGTCAACTTCTTCTAAAACAACTCTCATAATTAACAATTATTGTTATATTTTATAACATGACGCTTCTCAGAGTTTGATAACAAGGGCTTTTTTTGATAGAATAGAAAGGTATTTTATAAAGGAGAACTTTTTATAATGAAGAAAAAACTTCTGACACTCTTTTTGAGTGTCATGTCAGCTCTCTTTGTTTTCGGAGCTAAGGCATCTGCTAGCACGATTTCAGTAGTTTCAGATACAGCCTATGCCCCATTTGAATTCAAAGACTCTGATCAGACCTACAAGGGTATCGATGTTGATATTATCAACGAAGTTGCCAAACGTAAGAATTGGGATGTTAACCAAACTTATCCTGGTTTTGATGCAGCCGTTAACGCAGTTCAGTCAGGACAAGCAGACGCCCTCATGGCAGGTACAACTGTAACCGATGCACGTAAGAAGGTCTTCACTTTTTCAGACACTTATTACGACACATCAATTGTTATTTACACTCGTAGCAACGACAAAGTCAGCGACTACAAACAATTGAAAGGTAAAACAGTTGGTGTTAAAAATGGTACCGCCGCTCAAACCTGGCTTGATAAAAACGCTAGCAAGTATAGTTTCACTGTTAAAACTTTTGACACTAGTGACTTGATGAACAACAGTTTGGACTCTGGTTCAGTTTATGCAGCCATGGACGACACACCAGTTGTTCAATATGCTATTGGTCAAGGTAAAGACTATGCTATCAACATAAAGCCTGAATCTATCGGTAGCTTCGCTTTCGCTGTAAAAAAAGGTGGAAAGCACGAAAGTCTTATCAAGGATTTCAATGAAGCCCTTAAGGAAATGAAGGAAGACGGCACCTACGATGAAATCATGACCAAATGGTTGGGTGACTCGGCAAAAGCTTCTTCAAAATCTTCATCGTCAAAACCGTCGGAAGCTCTTAACTTGACTGGTGATGCTAATGCAAAAGCTACTCCTACTAAGGAAACTTACACCATCTCAATGGACTCATCGTTTGCACCATTTGAATATCAAAATGGTTCTGGTAAGTATGTTGGTATCGACGTTGACATCATCAATGCCATTGCTAAAAACCAAGGTTTCAATGTTAAATTAACTAACCCTGGTTTCGATGCATCACTTAATGCCGTTCAATCTAGCCAAGCCGATGCGGTATTGGCTGGTATGACCATCACTGATGCCCGTAAACAAATCTTTGATTTCTCAGATCCTTACTACACTTCAAACATTCGTTTAGCTGTGAAAAAAGGCTCTAACATTAAGAAATACGAAGATCTCAAAGGTAAGACTGTTGGTGCCAAAAACGGAACATCTTCTTACTCTTGGTTAGAAGAGAATGCCGACAAATATGGCTTCACGCTTCGTGCATACGATGAAGCTTCTACTATGTATGATAGCTTGAACTCTGGTTCAATCGATTCCCTTATGGATGATGAAGCCGTACTTCTATACGCTATCCAACAAGGACGTAACTTTGAAACACCTATTAAGGGAATCTCTACTGGTAAAGTTGGCTTTGCTGTTAAAAAAGGGGCTAACCCTGAGTTGATTGAAATGTTCAACAATGGTTTAGCTGCTATTGTTAAAGACGGTACTTACGATAAGATTATCAACAAATACCTTGACAATAACAAATCTAAAGAAAAGAGCTCAACCAATGTTGCCGATGAAACTACAATCGTAGGCTTAATTAAAAACAACTATAAACAACTTCTCCAAGGTCTTGGAATTACCCTTGGATTGACCCTTCTTTCATTTGCTATTGCCATGATTATCGGTATTATCTTCGGTATGATGGCAGTTGCACCAAACAAGACCCTTCGTGTGATTTCACAAATCTTTGTTGACGTTGTCCGTGGTATTCCATTGATGATCGTTGCAGCCTTCATCTATTGGGGTATTCCGAACTTGATTGAAAATATCACCGGTCACCAGTCACCAATCAATGACTTCGTGGCTGCGACTATAGCCCTCTCACTTAATGGTGGTGCTTACATTGCTGAAATTGTGCGTGGTGGTATCGAAGCTGTCCCTATTGGTCAGATGGAAGCCAGCCGAAGCTTGGGTGTCCCATACAATACAACAATGCGTAAGATCATCTTGCCACAGGCTGTTCGTTTGATGTTGCCAAACTTCATCAACCAATTTGTTATCTCATTGAAAGATACGACTATCGTATCAGCTATCGGTTTGGTCGAACTCTTCCAAACTGGTAAAATCATCATTGCTCGTAACTACCAATCATTCCGTATGTATGCGATTTTGGCCATCATTTACTTGGTCATCATCACATGCTTGACGAAATTGGCTAAACGACTAGAAAAGAGACTTAAATAATGGCTGAATTGAAAATCGATGTGCAGGACTTGCACAAATCATACGGCGACAATGAAGTCCTTAAAGGCATTGACGCCAAATTCTACGAAGGGGACGTTGTATGTATCATCGGTCCTTCAGGTTCAGGTAAATCAACCTTCCTTCGTACTCTTAACCTACTTGAACCAATAACTTCTGGTAAAGTAGTCGTTGATGGCTATGAATTATCAAACCCTAAGACAAACCTTGACAAAGCCCGTGAAAATATCGGGATGGTTTTCCAGCATTTCAACCTCTTCCCACACATGACTGTCCTTGAAAATGTGACATTCGCACCAGTTGAACTGGGACGCATGACTAAAGAAGAAGCTGATAAATTAGCTATGGATCTTCTAGACCGTGTCGGACTTTCTGACAAAGCTGATGCTACACCAGATAGCCTATCTGGTGGACAAAAACAACGTGTGGCAATTGCGCGTGGTTTGGCAATGAATCCTGACATCATGCTCTTTGACGAACCTACTTCTGCCCTTGACCCTGAGATGGTCGGAGACGTTCTTAACGTTATGAAAGAATTGGCAGAGCAAGGTATGACCATGATTATCGTTACTCACGAAATGGGATTTGCCCGTCAGGTTGCTAACCGTGTCATCTTTACTGCAGACGGTGAGTTCCTTGAAGATGGTACACCAGATCAAATCTTCGATAACCCACAACACCCACGTTTGAAAGAATTCTTGGACAAAATTTTAAATGCCTAATTATTAAAACAGTTACTCCTGATGAGGTAACTGTTTTTGATTACCAATTTAAATAAAAAAACAGGGCAAGTACTACACTTGCTCTGTTTCTTCATTTAATTCAGGGTGTTTTGCCGCTTCTTTCCTTGCCAAACGCTCACGCTCAAGACGGAGTTTTCGGTTAGGGTTTAATCGCGTAAAGAGTTCTTCAAGTTTCTTCGGATTCCAGACATCAGCCGCAGAAACAAAATTCCCATCTTTATCCTTGAAGGATATTGGTTTATTTCCCATTGTAAACCTCTCCTTTCAATAATTTGTTGTATTCAACATGTATTTATATCACACTAATCCATGCGACACAAGTCAATCCTTAACCCCCACTTTAGGCAGGTAATGAGGTTGCCATAGCGGCCGCCGTAGACTATCAAGTGCTGAAGCACTTGATAGTCTTTCAACGTCAATCCACAAACTCAAATTCGAAGTTACCAATACGAACAATATCGCCGTCCTTAGCACCACGTTCACGAAGGGCTTCATCAACTCCCATACCACGCAATTGACGAGCAAATTTCATAATAGATTCATCACGTTCCATGTTAGTCATGACAAAGAGTTTTTCAAGTTTTTCACCAGAAAGTACCCATGACGCATCATCGTCACGACTGATTTCAAATGGACGTTCTTCTTCGTTAAAGCCGTAGTATACTTCTTCTTGTTCCATATCATCTTCGTTATAGAGCAAGAATTCATCTGTTTGATCAAGTAGTTCAGCAGTAGCTTCCAAAAGATTTTCCAAACCTTGATGGGCCAAACTTGAAATAGGGAAAATTTGTGGCAACTCATCAAATTCATCATAGTTAGCAGCCAATTTTTCCTTAAACTCTTTCAAGTTTTCCTCAGCCTCAGGCATGTCCATCTTATTAGCAACAATAATTTGTGGACGTTCCATCAAGCGCAAGTTGTAAGTTTCCAGCTCTTTGTTAATTTGAAGATAATCCTCGTAAGGATCACGCCCCTCACTCGCTGACATATCAATAACATGAAGGATAACACGTGTACGCTCGATGTGGCGGAGGAACTGTGTTCCCAAACCAACCCCCTGGCTAGCACCTTCAATCAATCCTGGGAGGTCAGCCATGGCAAAACTCTCTCCTGACTTTGTACGGACCATTCCCAAGTTAGGAACAATTGTCGTAAAGTGGTAAGCACCAATCTTTGGTTTTGCTGCCGTTACCACACTGAGAATTGTTGATTTACCAACAGATGGGAAGCCAACCAAACCAACATCAGCCAAAATCTTCAATTCCAATTGAAGTTCGCGCTCTTCACCTGGTTCACCATTTTCAGCGATTTCAGGGGCAGGATTACGAGGTGTCGCAAAACGGATATTTCCACGTCCACCACGTCCACCATGAGCAACGACAAACTCTTGGCCATCCTCGACCATATCAGTAATAACCTTACCTGTTTCAGCGTCACGCACTGTCGTACCAGGCGGGATGCTAACGATAAGGTCCTCAGCTCCTCGACCATGCATACCCTTGGTCATCCCTTTTTCACCGTTCTTAGCTTTGAACTTACGGTTATAACGGAAATCCATAAGGGTGCGCAAGCCTTCGTCAACCTTGAAAATGACTGAGCCACCCTTACCACCGTCACCTCCCCAAGGACCGCCATTTGGCACATATTTTTCACGACGGAAGGCAACCATCCCATCGCCACCACGACCAGCTTGGACACTGATCTTGGCTGTATCTAAAAACATACTCATTTATATTCTCTCTTTCTGATTTGTATGCTGTGTTCTAATTTGATCTCAGACCAAAGAATCTCCGACATACACAAAAAAACGCTTGATAGCGTCTTAACGGACAGCTGAGACTGCTTGGAAAATCAATGCCCCAACTGTTACTACTAGCATAATCAAAACGACTAATACTGTTAGACGTTCAAAAAATGATTTCTTACGTGGTCCGTTATCTCCAAATGCCACTTGAATTTACCTCGTTTTTTCTTCTAGAATATCACAATAATAGTAACAAAAATCCGCCTATTTCGCAACTACTAGACTATCTTAGGCCAAAGGAATTCCAAAAATAGTTAGAGCGTCTAACTCCTCCTGTGTCAAACGTCGCCAAGCACCAAGCTCTAAATCATTTGGCAGGCTTAAAGGTCCCATTTTCAAACGTTGTAAATCCGCCACTTTCTTACCGCAAGCGGCTACCATACGCTTAACCTGATGGAATTTTCCCTCGGCAACGGTAATTTGAACCAAACTAGTACTCGCATTCCTGTCGACTGATACAATCTCTAATTTCGCTGGCTGACAAGTATGGTCTTTAAGCTTGATCCCTTTTTCAAAAGCCAAGATATCCTCTTCATCCATAATACCAGCCACCTTGGCCTGATAAATCTTGTCCACATGCTTCTTGGGAGACAGCATAGCGTGAGCTAAGTCTCCATTATTGGTCAATAGAAGAAGACCATGAGTATCAATATCCAAGCGACCAACTGGAAAAACCTGCTTATGTCTTGCTGTCTCATCGAGTAAATCGAGGACAGTCTTATGACGAGAGTCTTCCGTTGCTGAAATGACACCTTGCGGTTTATTTAAGAGATAGTAAACAAAGGTCTCATGTGTCAACTCCTGACCCAAGTATGCAATTTGGTCTTTATCCTCATCAATCTGAGTCTTAGGTGATGTCTCCACCTGCCCATTTACGGTCACTTGCTTCTTTTTCAGAAAGGTCTTGACTTGACTACGACTCCCGACACCACAGTCTACCAAAAACTTGTCCAGACGCATCTATACTTCCTCCTTTATTGGAATCCACACTTTCATCTCATAATCGTCAGCCTGATGATTACCTAGGGGATAAACCTCTACACTTGGTTGGTCAATCATCTCACAATGTTTCTTCGCAGAATGAAAACTTCCCCAGACAGCTGCCGTTGCAGGTCCCTTCAACTTGAAAATGGCATACGTAGCTGACGCAAGAACAATCATTTCCAGACTATTGTCCTCACCATCAAAAGCCATCCCTGAAAAACTCAAAAAACTTTTCGAACAACCTTCATATCATGACGAACGGTTACTAAATCTAACTTTTGTATCACTTTTTTAAGCTTTGTCAGCTCAACTGGAACCTCATCATCTAGTATATAGGAATTTTTTTCTACAAATGCTTCTTTTTCAACATTTCAAGATCCAACACCCAACCTTCAGATCTAACACTCTTATCTTCAAAAAGGTAGCTAAAATGCTTACCTCTCTCATTGAATGACCCATCAACTAAACAATAAAGGGATTCAGACAAACCAATAACCACCATCTCCAGCCCAGTCACTTGAAACATAAGTTCTTGGTCCCTAAGTCGTACCTTCATCGTCAGACTTTCAGCATATATAGTAAAACTATTATCCAAATCCATTACGGACTGAAAAAAGATCCGGTGTATACTAGAAAAAGTCCAGACGGTATGCCAACGACACATCATCTCATAATCATCAATAGTCACAAGAAGAGAAAATTCCTGCTGATCAGAGGCACAAGAATATTCCTGAATACTCAATTGGTCTGGTGTCAGGTAGTCATTTACAAAGACTGCAAAGTCATCCATAGTTTAAAAATCCGACATAAGATTCCCTTCTCTACTCCGAAATCGAGCCCGTCACATACATGGTAAAGGTCGCTCTAGTAAGAATTTTTTCCTCCTGATTAGTAATGAGGACTTCTACCAACTTGGTCGTTTTACCATTATGCACACAAAGACCTTCAATCTTGAGTTGGTCAGACAAATGACCTGCCTTTAAATAATTGATATTGGACTGAAGAGTTACAGCGTAGTCTCCTGTTGAAAGTGCCACAAGTCCTGCCACCTGATCACAGAGCGTAAATAAATAACCACCATGAGCATTACCAAAATAATTTAAGGACTTCTCGACCACCTCAGTAGTGACAATCACATGTCCAGTTTCAAATAGTTCTTCTTGAAAATTCTCAAACACACGGATTTCATGTAGTTTGTCTTGCATAGCAAGCCCTCCTATCAATACCCATTCCACCACAAGTGAAACAGGTTGTCTATAGCTACTAGTATAACACGAATTTCTCAACGGATAACAAGCTTATTTGACTAAGCTGATATCAACATCTATATCCTCACGAAAAAAATTCTTCGCTCGGCAATAAGTATCTAAAAAAGACAAGATTTCCTGCTCATTATCACTATTCAAGTCCTTAGGTAGATGAATGTCAAGCTTGAAATGCCCTTCTTCATAGCTAGAATCAACCTGAATTGCAAGCTCCTCTATTTCCTGATAATTGGAAAAATAACTCTGTAGACACATGGTCACGCAAGAGGCTAAAGCAATATTCACCCAACTCATAGGTGTCATCCCATCTTCCGTATATCCGAAGAGTTCCACAGACACTCCGTAACCCTCTGAAACTGAATAATAGCGTTGTCAACTTTAATCGTCGTTTGATACGTAATACACCTACATTTGTTTTTTTATTATAACAAAGAGAAACCTAACAACCGAACTGAACACTTTGAAATATCTATCACAACCCTTAAGGAATCCTCTTACTTTTCAACAGATTAATCTTATACAATACCTACATTACTAAGAGATTACAATTAGGTAAAAACAACTGGAAGTGCTTTTAATTTGATGAGTTTTCATTAAATTAAATCTACTAATAAAAAAGGGAGATTATTATGAGAGTTTTTTCTAAATTAACTTTAGCATCTGTCTCAGTTCTCGTTAACCCTAGCAGCATGTGGTAACTCCAAAGATAAAAGTAACTCATCATCTTCTTCATCATCAAGTAGGGTGAGAAAAGACTCTTCTTCTACCGACTCAAGTGCCTCAGTTAAAGTTAACAAAGACGGTTCAACTGAATTGAACGGCGAGAACGGTAATTCTGCCAAAATAAATGGTGAAAATGCTGTTTAAGCCAAGACGATACAAATATAAAAGTTGGCTCAGACGGAACTGTCTCAATTGGTAACTAATATAAGATGGGCTAGCTATTCTGCAAATCTTTTTAGATTCAGAATCATAAAATCGTTACCTAAAGATGCTATAATAGGGGTGGAAATCCATAATCAGGGGGTAAGACAATGAAAAATAAAATCATCTTGGGATGTTTGGCTGCAGCTGCCTGCGAGATCCTTTTTGGGCTCAGTTTTATATTTACCAAATCGATTACAGCACAGGCCAGTGGCCTTGCTTTAATCTCTTGGCGTTTTGTCACAGCCTTCTTCTTTGTCAACCTTTATCTTCTCACAAGAAGACAAAAGGTAGTCATAAATGGCAGAAATCTCAAACCACTGATACGTATTGCCATCCTTAATCCTATTATCTATTTTATCTGCGAAACGATTGGGATTCGTATGACTACTGCCTCTGAAAGTGGAGCATTCCTCGCTTGCATTCCGGTCGTCGCACTTATCATGTCTAGTCTTATTTTGAAAGAATGGCCAAGTCGTTGGCAAGTGGTAGGTGTCGCTACAACCCTCATCGGTATCATTATTGCCGTATTCGCTGCGGGTGGCTCCACCAACTTCTCACTTGTCGGATACTTCATTTTAGGTTTAGCCGTTGTCTCCTATGCCCTTTATTGCGTTGACGTTGAAAAAGCCAGTCAATTCACTAGCTTTGAGATTAGCTATTTTATGTTAGCCAGTGGTTGCCTTACATTTGGACTCTTTGCACTAAGCCGTAGCTTTCTAGCGGGTAACTTGAAAGAGCTTTTAACGCTCCCTTGGAGTAATCCAAAGTTCGCCATAACCATCCTGTACCAAGGATTGGGGTGTAGTGTTATAGGGTATATCCTTTCAAATTTTGCTATCGCAACTATCGGGGTTAACCGAACTGCTTCTTTCATTGGCATATCAACGATTATCTCAATTCTAGCTGCTGTAGTCTTCTTAGGAGAGCCCTTCTCACAGTTACAAATCTTAGCGGGAATCTTGGTAGTCCTTGGAGTCTATGTGGCTAATAAAAATTAAAACTCTTGGAAATTTATCCTCCAAGAGTTTTTTGCTGTCAATCAAGTTCTAACTGAATCAAAACCACAAGCTCTTTCTCATTAGGAATACTACTTACTGCCGTCAAATCAGGCAAGACCTGGTCCACATAATAATAAATAATATAAGCCAAAAATACTGACGATTTCGTCATAACATTAAATAAAGAAGCTACCTGAATAATCCGACCAAAATTGGGAAAACTAATCCTGCAAGATTCCTCAATCGTGTGAAAAATAGCTGGATATTCGTATAACATGTCCCTTCTCACATTTCAATACTAGACTCCTTTATGATAAGATGAGTTCTAAGAGATGTCAACCGAAAATTGTGATAACAAAAGTTTTGGAACCATTCGAAACAACACAGCTCTAAAACACAATTATTTTTCAATGAAATTAATACTATGTTTTGGAACCATTCGAAACAACACAGCTCTAAAACTTTAAAGTAGTTTTATCTTGATAAAGTTCTGTTTTGGAACCATTCGAAACAACACAGCTCTAAAACTTTATGACAAAAGCAACTAACGAATATGAGGTTTTGGAACCATTCGAAACAACACAGCTCTAAAACGTGTCTCCAATGAGGACAATATTGTACTCTGTGTTTTGGAACCATTCGAAACAACACAGCTCTAAAACTTAATCATGGCTACTGCGGTTTCCCAAACAGTTTTGGAACCATTCGAAACAACACAGCTCTAAAACTATATGGGCGTATGGAGAGCCACGACAAGGGTTTTGGAACCATTCGAAACAACACAGCTCTAAAACTAAGTTTTCGTCTTGGATACCACTCATTGAGTTTTGGAACCATTCGAAACAACACAGCTCTAAAACTAAGTACTCGTACAGTGAACCTTTTTCACCGTTTTGGAACCATTCGAAACAACACAGCTCTAAAACCTCGTAGGATATCTTTTCTACCAGATTTCGTAATCGCACTATTAATCTCAGCATGACTTCAGCTTCAAAATAATTCCATTTTTATATTTATTATACCTTAAAAATCCTTATATATCAACGTTTTAGACAAGATGTGACTGTCACCATATTAGATTATTTCTTAATAATCATATGTCAAGCAACTTAATTCCTCCTCTATCAAATCCTTATAATCTACTCTCTAACAAAATGATTATCCCATTCAACTTCATACAGAAACTACTAAATACTAAAAGATAGTCTTGAAATAACTCAAGACTATCTATACTTATTACCAATTTACTAGTTATTATAGGGCATCAAAATATAATCCTTGTCTAAAATAAATTGTTGAATCCCTTCAATCTGTCTAGGTTCCAAAAATAATACATCAGCTTGTGATAACTTTGTATATTCCAAGATTTGATAAATTTCATCTTTAGAAAAATACGACAAGCTATTGACGAATACTAAAATTCTCTTTTTAACTAAATATTTAAAAATCTGTAAAATATCAAATATTTTTTCAAAAACCGTACAAGACTTAGTTTCGATTCTGACACCTAATGCTTTAATTAGTTCTAAAAGTGTAATCTCATCATACTCTATATCTAGTTCATTTTCTATACACTCTGCCATTATAATATCAGTAATTAATGATACCAAAGAATCTATTTCTGATCTAACTTCAGGTTTATCATTCAACTGGCTTACAATATCTGTGTGAAGCAACTTTAATACCTGAGAAGTATTAATATCGTAACCTAAAATATCCGTTATTAAAAGTAATTCAGAGGACCTTATACTCCTTATTTTACTATCAAATATTGTTAAATTCGATTGTTCATCATACTGATAGAATTCCTTGACTAACTGAGCAAACACACTCACATCCTCAATTACGAGAACTGTTCCCTGGTTAATCTCCAAAGGCTCATCTAAAAGCGAAAAATTAATGTTCATCACAATAGTTTTCTCCTAAAAATACTAATCTTTCGTCTGAGTTGGCAATACTTGTGTTTTTATCTCCGTACAAATAAATCATACGGGCAAATTGCTTTTCAGTAACTGTTAGTATTGTTATATTTCCTTTTTTAGGATTATTAGCCTTAAGTCGTCCAATCATTGCTTTATTTGCAGTATTATTTAACAAAAGTTTACTATAAACCGAAAACTGGTGCATGATAAAACCTTCACTTAAAAGAAACTTTCTAAACTTACGATACGCTTTCCTCTCTTCAGCAGTATCTGTTGGCATATCAAACATTAATATCATTCGCATATATCTATAACTCATATTCTAAATTCAGGAATTTCCTCACCTAACTGATTTAACGCTTTTATAACTTTTTTTGTATAATCACTAACAATGTTTGATAAATACATCTCTTTTCCATTATAGAGATAGGTTTCTGAAAAGATCGAAAAAAGTTCTTTTTTGATTTTGACGAAATTATTATGTCGATTTTGATAAACAATTCTATCTATAATTGGCCTAAATGGCTCCATAATATCACTAGCAAGGTTAAATTGATTAAACTGGTTAGCATGTTTTAAACCAATTTGTGTCATACAACCACAGACGACAACCTCACGTGCAAACATACTCAATAACAAGGTATAACCATAATCCAGCGCTGCATTGATATCATTATCACTTTCCCTAGTAAAATCATTACCGAAAAGCGTATTAAAATAAATTCTGGCAGAGTGACCCTCACGATTACTAGGATCAAACCGTTCTAATCCATGATATAATTCCATAATAGATTGAGATTTCTCAAAGAAGGAACATTCTCCCAAATAGTAAGATTGATTCAATATCTTTTGCGCAATAATAGCAGTCCATACCTCACATTTAACATTTTCCTTCCACGCAATTTGTCTAGCTATTTGCAGACTAGAATCATGACGTGCATAATACGGTGTAAGAAAAGCTGTCGGCAATCGTTTATCATCACAGAAAATAACTAGAATATTTTCATCAACTAATCTCTTCACTAACATAGTAGTCAATACAATGTCAGTTGTTTCCAATAAAAGTATATCAATTTCAGAAAGATGAATCATCTCAGTTTTATATGAGTTTCTAAAAATAAGGTGATTATTCTTATATGACAGTTTAGAATGTATGTTTACGACTACTGTTCTCCAACCTGCCATTAACCCTCTCCTAGTTTGGCAAGGTCTATTCGTGTTTCATAGAGGCCTGTAACAGATTGATGAATAAGTGTGGCATCTTTTAATAGGGATGATGGGGTATAGTCTCTATACCTTGGAATTTTAACACCTAAAAATTCAAAATCAGCAGCACTTCCACGAGAGGTTAATTCAAATAGCCCCTTTCTTTCACTTCCGGTAGGTCCTATAAAACTACTACAGAGTTCATCTATACTATGATTTTGCCAAGATTGAAAGGCAGAGTTTAAGAGTTTACCATTCTTTTTAGCTCCAACATAATTCTCATTAAACTCAAGAATGTAGTAAAATAATTCTTCAAACTCTTTTTTATGGTTCTCAACATATTTTCTATGATTCTCATTAATTGTGTTACTTATTCTCTTAGCATGATAAAGTAATTTCACAAACTTCTGTGAAAGAAAAATCTGATTTCCTTTGTGAATCTCTCCCCTCTTATTATTCGTTGACAAAATACTAGCCAACATACGACGTGAACCATCTGAAAGTTCAAATAAACTATATTTAGGTAGTTCAATAATTAACTCAATATCTTTATAACCTTTTTCAAGTAAAAAATTAAGTTTATCTTTTCTATAATTAATCCTATCTAAAATAGAAATACCTTGAAATTCTAGTACATTTGTTATTTTTTTCTTAGCACCTTTTTCAATTGTCCCTTTAACAAGAACAGTAAAAGAATTAGAAATTCCAGCATACCCCCCATACTTTTTGGGGTCAAGATACTCTTTAGCACCTACTAAATTTTCATTACTATTTGGTTTTGGCTTTGAGGAAAGATTTGCATTAAACAATCCCTTTGGTTTTCCTCTATCCAATCCGTGATTCTGTTCCTCAACTTTTTTCACAACATTTACTTGCGGATAAGAGAGTACTCTCCTTACAGTTGCTAAATCAGATTCTTTATTCCAAACGGATTCGCCGGTCTCCTCATTTACCTCAATAAGTGGTCTTTCAATAACTCTACCATCAGCTAAAGAAATAGATTTTTTAAAGATATTCATGATATTTGAATAGAAATATACCTTTTCTGTAGCGGACTTTCTTTCTCTAAAACTATTGTATTTTGGATAATCACCGTACACAAATTCTGGCTCTAGTTTAGGGTATTTCTTAAGTAAAGCACTTGCTACAACGGCATTCAAGTAAGCATCATGAGCATGATGAAAATCATTGATTTCACGAACTTTATAAAGTTCAAAATCCTTACGAAATTGAGAAACTAAGGTAGATTTCAAGGTAATAATTTTTACTGTTCGTACCGCTCTATTATTTTCATCTTTTTTATTATTAAATTTCTCATCAAGTAAACGAGCTACATGTTTTGTTATTTGACGTGTTTCAACCAACTGGCGTTGAATAAAACCAGCTTTGTCCTCAGGTGACAATCCTCCCCGTTCAGCTTTTGTCAGATTATCAAATTTTCGTTGAGAAATTAATTTTGATTTCAATAATTGATACCAAAATGTCTTTCTTTTTTTGACAACCTCTAAACTTGGAACATCATCTGATTTACCACGGTTACTAGCAGATGAAACAAGTACTTTATTGTCAATAGAATTATCTTTCAAAAAAGCTTGAGGAATAATATGATCAATATCATAATTACTTAATCTATCAATATCTAAATCATCTCCGGTATACATATCTTTTCCATTTTGAAGATAGTATAAGTAAAGTCGATCATTTTGAAGTGCGTTATTGTCTATTTTAGAAAGTTTTGCAGGAATATTTTCCTTAAGTATCTTACTACCTAACTCTTTGAGAGATTTTTCTAAACGTTTCAAGCGTTGTTGGGAATTAGACTTACCTTGATTGGTATATTGATTTTCACGAGCCATCTCAACAACAATTGACTCGGGTTTTCTTCCTCCCATTACTTTGACCAATTCATCTACAATTTTTATGCTTTGTAAAATACCTTTTTTAATCGCAGGACTACCTGGCAAAGACTTAACGACCTCTTTAATATTACCTTTATCTTCGTCACCAATAATTTGTGCTTTCTGTATCTTCTTTTTAAAAGAAAGAGCATCATCGTGAATAAGTTGCATGAAATTACGGTTAGAAATACCATCATCAATTAAGTAATCAAGAATAGTATTACCAGATTTTTCATCTCGAATACCATTAATAAGCTTAGCAGATAACTTACCCCAGCCAGTGTAATGTCTACGAGATAACTTTTTCAAAACGGATTTATCGAATATATTCTCAAATTTTGAAAGACGTTGTTTTATCATCTCTCTATCTTCAAAAATTGTCAAAGTATGGATAATTTCTTCGATAATCGCTTCATTTGAACTATCATCCAAAAACTCTTTATCATTAATAATATTTAAAAGATCGTGATAAGTAGATAAACTAGAATTAAACTGTTTCTCTATGCCTTTTAATTCAATTCCATCATACCCATAAATTGCATGTAAATATTCAATAATATCCTTATCAGTAACTTTCCTTTTATCTTTAAAATAAAGTCTAACAATATCTTTCTTCTGCTTACTATCTAAAAATTGATAATCTCTCATACTTTCGGCAATAAATCTAACTTTTGTTAATTCATTATATACATTAAAAGTTTCGTATAAGAGACTATGCTTTGGAAGTACCTTCTCTTCTGGCAAATACAAATCAAAACTAGTCATTCGATTAATGAAGGCCTCTGCCGAAGATTCTTTGTCAATAACGTCCTCAAAATTCCAAGGTGTAATTTTTTCATTTCGTTTTCTTATTGACCAGGCAAAATCACTATTCCCTCTCGCAAGTGGACCTACATAATAAGGAATTCGGAAGGTTAAAATCTTCTCGATTCTTTCTTTATTTTTAGCCAAGAAAGGATAAAATTTAGCTTGCTTATCAAGAATTGCTCTCATTTCTTGAAGATGAATCTGATATGGTATCGAACCATTGTCAAATGTACGTTGCTTTCTCAAAAAATCTTCTCGATCAATTTTTTCAAGAAAATAATCCGCACCTTCAAATTCAGCCAATAGTTTTTTTAGATATACGTAGAAATCTTCCTGATTTGTTTTTCCATCAATATAACCAGCATAACCATTTTTGGTGTCATCTTTAAATACTTCATTATACGTTTTTAGTGAAATATTTCTTATATATTCCTTTAGTAACGCTAAATCTTCTTTGTGTTCATTATATCGCTTTATCATAGCAGAAGAGAGAGGTGCTTCTGTCTCATTATCAGTTACAGTCAGAAAACCCGATAAAAGAATAGCATCATAAAGTTTCTTTGCTTTGAGAAAGACATCACTGTAATCATCTCCAATATAACCTAACAAAGTCTCTAAATCTTCATCATAGCTTTCTTTGGAAAAATGTAAGGAGGCTTTTTCGTCTAAATTAAAACATTTCCTAAAATCAGCTTGATTTCCTACAATCAACTTTAGAAACTCTGAAAAAATCCCCGAATTCTTCTCCCCAGGGAAGAGTTTTAAAATACGATCTTTCTTTTCTAATTTACTAATCTTATCTTTAACAATTTCCTCAAGTTGTTTACTATTCTCAAGTGATAAATCCGATTCAAAAATAGCATTATAAGTGTCCAAAAAGTCTTGAAAATTCTTCTGAATATCATTATTTTTTGAATTAAACTCTCCTTCAATTAAGAAGTGACCTCTATATTTAATCATATGAGCCAATGCAAGATAAACTAGACGCAAATCTGCTTTTTTAGTACTATCTGCTAAATATTTCCTTAAATGATAGATAGTTGGAAATTCATCATGATAGGCTTTTTCTTCTACTAAGTTTCCAAATATCGGATACTTACTATCACGTTTATCATCAGGAACTAAAAACGAATCGTCAAGTCTTTGAAAGAAAGCATCATCTAATGTAGCCATCTCTGTGCTAAAAATTTCCTGCAAATAAAGGATACGATTACGGCGTCTAGTATAACGTCTTCTTGCAGTACGCTTCAATCTTCTTCCTTCTGCTGTGATTCCAGAGTCAAAGAGTAATACACCTAACAGGTTCTTTTTGATATACTTTTTACTCGTATTTCCTAAGACTTTCATTTTTTTAGACGGAACCTTGTAATTATCAGTTGTTACAGCCCATCCAACACTATTCGTTCCAATATCAAGTCCAATTGAGTATGGCTTAGTCATACATTTCTCCTTATTTGAAAAATCTAAATTTATAGAAATTATTATACGCTTATTAAACAATATTTCAACATCTAATAGAATTACTGATTAAATAGTATGACGTTAAAATCTTGTAATCAAGAATAAAATTTTTTATACTTTACCCTATAGTAAATTGACATATTAGTTATAAAACTATATAATAATAATTGTGGTTTGAAACCATTCGAAACAACACAGCGAGTTAAAATAAGGCTTAGTCCGTACTCAACTTGAAAAGGTGGCACCGATTCGGTGTTTTTTTTATACACAAAGAGTCCCTTGGAATCATCCAAAGGACTCTTTTATCTCTACTATTTTCCCACCTCATCCAAGATCTCAATGACCTTATACAAATCTGGTTCTGTGATCTGATAAGGAGCTTGTGCACGGACAATTGGTTTGGCACAAAAGGCGATGCCTATGCCGGCTGTCTTAATCATAGGCAAATCATTGGCTCCATCACCCATAGCAATGGTTTGAGAGAGTTTAAGTCCATTTTCCGCTGCCCAATCTTTAAGCTTAGCTACCTTGACATCTTTGGTAACAATCTCACCATAAACCTTTCCAGTTAAGAAACCATCGATCACCTCAAGGTGATTGGCCTTCACATAATCAATACCTGCCTCTCTTGCCAGTCTATCAACTGTCTCATGGAAACCACCAGAAACTAAACCTACCTTGAAGCCACGTGAGTGGAGTTCATCCACAAGTTCCTTGGCTCCCTTGTTGAAATGAATGCGGGCATAGACCTTCTCAAATATACTGTCAGGCAATCCCTTAAGGGTTGCCACACGCTCATTCAAAGCCTGTCTGAAATCTAATTCTCCACGCATGGCCCGCTCTGTGATTTCAGCGACCCCTCGACCAACACCAGCCTCTTCCCCCAATAAATCAATTACTTCTTCTTGGACCAGAGTTGAGTCTACATCCATAACTAATAAGCCTTTTACTTCTGACATAATTTCCTCTATTCTCTAATACCTATATAACTTTTATTAAGCTTCTCATTAACCTAAAAAGAGATAAGGTTCTTCAAAAAAGATTCTGGACCTAGGCCCAGAATCTTTCTTCTACATACGAATTTGTTCGCGTGTTTTTTCGTAAGACGATACAAAACGATCTGTTACACCTGGTTCTACTTTTTCCAGGGCGTAAGAGATTTCTTCCAAAGATGCATCGTAGTCATGGTCGACTTCGAACAACTTAAGCGCATGCTCAAAGCTACTTTGAACAGCAGGTTCGAAAGAGCGGTAACGGTTTGAGTACTGCAAAAGTTGTTCAGTCAAGGTTGCATTTTGAACAACCAAATAAGCAGTCTTTTCCAAATGCTCAATAGCATTTTTTGACGTTTCAGTCAAACGCATTACTGCATCAATATTAATACGTCCACGGCTGAGCTCATCCATTAGAGCTTCAATTTGTGCACTTGTTGAGAAGAATACACTCAAGAAGGATTCAGGAATACCTGGAAGATTACGTTTTTCCATGTAACGCTTGATAACATGCAATTTATCAATATAAACATCAAGCTCATCACGCGCCTTAGCTTCATTTTTCTCGATAGCTCGAAGATTTTCAAAAACCTCAACCTGTCCATTTTCAACAGCAGACAAGGTGTTGAGACTCTTTTCGAAGATCTTTTCAAGTTCTGAGAAGGGTTTCACCTGATTATCAAAGTTTTCAAGTGTTGGAAGAACTGCTGTTTCAACACTCGAAATATCTGAAGTAAAGCTACGTACAGCTGCTTCATAAGTTTCATCGAAAATGTAAGTCAACATGAGACGCTCAAGCTCTTCTTGAAGTTTCTTGTTGTTTTCTTTAGCATGCTTGAGATAATCTGGCAAAATTTTCTTTTGACGCATAACAACCTTGTATGATGCAATTTCACGTTCGAAAATACTATACAAGTTGTCAATCTTTTCTTGAATATCAGCATTTTTTTCTTCCGCACGATCCAGATCAAGAGAAACCAACTCACTTGAGTTTGAACGGATAGCTTCACGAATTTCCTGGAAGTGACGTTCGATATTTTTCTCAGGGAAGTGGTAATTTTGTTCAATCAACTTGCGGTAGCCAGATTCCAAATCATCCAACTGATCTGGGAAATCATCTTCCAACTTAGCTACAATGGCTGGAATCTTCTCTGTAATTTGACCCAAAGCAATGGTGTGCTCCTCTGCACGGTCCAAAATGCTCGATGCCTCAACAGGGTCACCTGATGAATTAAGAGTCACGAATTCGGCAAACTCCGATTCAATATTTTTAAGCTGTTTAGTGATCTCATCCAAAGTAGAGCCAAAATTATCAGAGTTTCCTTCAATAGAATTTTGCAACTCTTCGTACAAGTCAAGTGCGTGTTTAACACGAGCACTGTTCTTTTCTTCTTGTTCTTTCAAGCTTGAGATCGCCTCACGGATAGACTTAATGTCTTCTTCCACAAGATCTAATTGACTCTCAATATTATTGATTTCAGCACTAGCTTTGAAGAAATGAAAGTTATCATTCATGTTTTCAGCTTCAAAAATATGATTTTCAATATCTGCGAATGAATTTGTTGAGATATCTATCCATTTCTGATTCCATTCACGGAAAGTTGTTTGACTTTGTCCAATTAAATGAAGATTTTTAACTTCTTCAATTTCTTCGTTAATTGGCAAGTCAAACAATTTTTGCTTGCGTTCTTCAAGCTGTGCAATCCGCGAATCATTTCGTTTTCTAATAAGAATACCGACTAAGTAAGCGACAATTACAAGTATAACTGCCACTACAATCAGTAAAACAATTCCGCTAGACATAGTTTCTCCTTAATCGTCTATTATGTTCATAAATGTAGAGTAATGTTACGATTATAACATAGTTATCCTAGCATTGCACCCTTTTCTAAAAGAATATTAGATATCCAGAGTACTGTAAACGGCATTTTCTTCGATAAATTCGCGGCGAGGTTCAACCTTATCTCCCATCAGCATATCAAAAATCTTATCGGCCTCTGCAGCATCATCCACAGAAACACGTGCCAATAAACGATTTTCAGGGTCCATGGTAGTTTCCCAAAGTTGGTGGTCATCCATTTCACCTAAGCCTTTATAACGTTGTACCGTAGGTTTTGAACGCCCTACACTGTAGTTTTCAAGAGCAGCACGCAATTTTTCTTCTTGATCCGCACCTGGCTGGATATACTCTTTAATCTCAGAACCAACCTTAACACCATAAATTGGTGGTTGTGCAATGTAGACATAGCCAGCTTCCAAAACTGGATGCATAAAGCGATAAATCAAGGTCAAGAGCAAGGTACGAATGTGAGCCCCATCAACATCGGCATCGGTCATGATAACCAACTTGTGATAGCGAGCTTTGCTGACATCAAATTCTGATCCAAAACCGGTTCCCATAGCTGTGAAAAGAGAACGAATCTCTTCGTTGGCTAGAATCTTATCCATGCTAGCCTTCTCAACGTTCAAAATTTTACCACGAATTGGCAAGATAGCTTGGAATTCACGATTACGACCCGATTTAGCAGAACCACCGGCTGAGTCCCCTTCGACAATGAAGAGCTCATTCATTTCGGGATTGTTTGACGAACAATCTGCCAACTTACCTGGAAGGTTTGAAATTTCAAGACCTGACTTCTTACGTGTCACCTCACGAGCACGCTTAGCAGCGATACGGGCCTTAGAAGCCAGAATTCCTTTTTCAACAATCTTTTTAGCAATAGCAGGATTTTCCAAGAGGAAGCGACTTAAGGCTTCACTGAAGAGACGATTAGTAATCTTAACCACTTCTGAGTTTCCAAGTTTGGTCTTGGTTTGCCCTTCAAACTGTGGGTTGGGATGCTTGACAGAGATGATAGCAGTCAAGCCTTCACGAACATCATCACCAGTCAGATTATCATCTTTTTCTTTGAGAATCTTATTCTGACGTGCATAATCATTGATAACACGAGTAAGAGCCGTACGGAAACCTTGTTCATGAGTACCACCTTCATGAGTGTGGATATTATTGGCAAAACTCATCACCGTTTCATGGTAGCCGGTCGTATACTGCATAGCAACTTCGACTGAAATGCCATCCATCTCACCATATGTGTAGATAGGCTCATCAAAGATAACGTCTTTGTTTTCATTGATGTACTTCACATAAGATGTGATTCCACCCTCATAGTGATAATGTTTCTCTTGTTCAAGACCTTCACGCTTATCTATAATAGAGATACGTAGACCCTTGTTCAGAAAAGCTAGCTCTTGGAAACGTTTAGCTAACTTTCCAAAGTCAAACTCCGTCGTTTCTTGGAAAATTTCTGGATCTGGAATAAAGTGAACAGTCGTTCCATGTTCTTCAGTTTCACCAATAATCCTTAAGTCGTCTACCACAACTCCTCGTTTATACTCTTGGAAGTGAATATGACCGTTTTTATAAACCTTAACATCAAGCTGAGTTGAGAGGGCATTAACGACCGAAGAACCAACCCCGTGCAAACCACCAGAGACCTTATAACCGCCTCCACCGAATTTACCACCAGCATGAAGAACTGTAAATACTGTCTCAACAGCAGGACGACCTGTTTTTTCTTGAATATCGACTGGGATACCACGACCATCATCAACAACCGTGATAGAATTATCCGGTTCAATAAAAACTTTGATATGCGAGGCGAAGCCTGCTAAGGCCTCATCAATTGAGTTATCGACAATCTCCCATACCAAGTGATGCAAGCCTTCTTTGGAGGTCGATCCAATATACATTCCTGGGCGCATACGTACCGCTTCAAGTCCCTCTAAGACCTGAATCTGGCTGGCATCATATTCTTGCGCTTTTTCTTCAAGATTTTTTAATTCATCAGTCATCTATGTCACAATCTCCAATAATGATTTATGGCCATCAACTAGCAAGGTATCCAAACCCGCTGCTTCTCCAGCCTCTATGTCTATCTGGCGGTCACCAATGACCAAGCCATGTTTAATATCGTATTTTTTAATTAAATAAAGGAAACTATCTGGACTAGGTTTTCTAGCAAAACCATTTTCAGAAGTTACGACCTCTGTAAAATAATGAGCAATCTCTACTCTATCAAGGATATCTAGCACCAAGTGATTGCGGTGGCTAACCAAGAAATTACGTCCACCCTCAGCCACAATCTTAGCGAGGGCATCCTTAGCACCTTCAAAAAGCACAGGTTCTTGCAAATGCTTGGCTTCCTCCTGCTTATAGAGGGTTCGAAAATCAGTTATATCAGGCGCAAACATGGCAATGGCCGTACTGGTCGACACCTTAAGGGCATCATAGACTGCTTGAAATTCTGCTGTACGCTCAAACCGTTCTAAAGTCGCTAGAAAGGCTTGGGTTGATATCTGGTAATTATCCAACAAGGTACCACCTAAATCCCAGATATAATCTCCATAATTCATAATCTTAATTATAGCATAAAAGGTCAGATTTTGCTTGTTTTTCATAGCTAAAAAGGCTTGGAAAACCTATCCAAACCTTAATTTTTTATCTCAGAATTAAACTAGCCACAATAGGACTAATAAAGACATATAAAATTCCTGTTACAGCGATTGATAGACCACCCATGGCACCTGCAACCTGACCATATCTGAAGGCAGTTCCAGTACCAACGGCATGCCCAGTTCCTCCTAGGGAAAGACCAATAGCAACTGGATCTTTAATACCAATCATCTTTAAAAAGACAGGTCCTAAAACTGATGTCAAGATTCCTGTAATAACAACTACGACCAAAGTCACTGTTGTAATCCCCTGCATTTTTTCCGAAATCCCTACAGCCATGGCAGTCGTTACAGACTTAGGAAAGAGTGAGATAGCAAGGAAATAATCCATACCAAAAAGCTTAGCAATCAAAGCGGTATAAGTAGTGTTAAGAATACAGGCAACTGTTGACCCAATTAAGATACTCTTATAGTGATGACGCATGAGGTGGAGATTTTTATAAAAAGGGACAGCTAGAGCAACCGTTGAAGGAATAATCAAACTATTAAGATAAGAACCACCTACATAGTAATCCCTGTAAGAAATGCCTGTATAGTGCAAAATGACAATAATTAAGGCAGTTGACACAAGAAGAGGCGTTGTCAAAGGATTAGGGAAACGGCGATAAAGCAAAAGCCCCAGTGTGTAAGCCAATACTGAAAGAGTTAAACCAAACAAGGGTGTGTTAAAAAAATTAGCCATGATTAACCTCCTCATAATCGCCTTCAAAGTGCTTTTTGATAAAGACGACAACTACGGCAATCACAACAATATTAAGAACCAAGGCACCCATAATAATCAAAATAATTGGAACAATATTCGCCGAAATAGCATTCCATCGTTCCATAATACCGACACCTGCTGGCAAAAAAAGGATAGTCATATTGGCTATTAAAAACTCTGCTACAGCATGGATATGACGTAGACGAATCCACTTAAGCTGTAGAGCAATCAGAAGCAAGAATAAGCCAATGATACTTCCAGGTACAGGTAATTTAAAAAAGGTTGAAAGAGCTTCACCAATCACAGCAAACAAACAAATCAACATGAATTGAATGTAGTATTTCACGAGTCGCCTCCTAGGTTTAATCACCTATTAGTCTACTCCTTTTATTTTGAATTTCAAGAGTTTTCAGTAGATTTTTTTGAAAAATCAGCAATCGTTAATCAACTCCTTAACACATAAAAAATCCAACCCCGAGGCTGGATTCATTCACAGATGCCACCACCGAGAATTGAACTCGGAACGGAGCATTACCATTGCTCTATTATACCATTTAACTATAGCGGCAACTGTTTCTATCTTATCATATTTCCACTTACTGTGGCAAGAGTTTTTGCTTATTATTTATAAATTTAAGTCTTTGTAAGGACTACGGTAACCAACCTGTAAAACCTTTCCATCCTTAATCAAGATAGGACGTTTAATCAACATACCATCTGATGATAAGAGTTTTACGGCTTCATCTTGTGATAAGGTTGGAAGTTTGTCCTTCAATCCTAAAGAACGGTAGGATTGTCCACTCGTATTAAAGAATTTCTTAAGCTCTAAATCTGCCCCCTCTAGAAGCTCTCTTAAAAATTGAGCTGAGGGTGGATTTTCCTTAATGTTGACAGACTCGACCTCGAGACCTAATTGATTGAGTTCAGCTTTTGCCTTACGACAAGTGCTACATTTTGGATATTCATAAAAAGTGTACATGTTTTTCTCCTTTTCTCTAGCATAAGCAATCTATCTAAGGATTGTCAAACCTAAGACCTTCCAAACGAAGTAAGAAACACTTGACATCCTCTCCTACCGCATAATTTCCTAAGTGACCACTACTAGGCAAAACACGATGACAAGGGATAAGAATCAGCCAGGGATTCTTACTAACAGCAGTTCCTACAGCCTGTGCGGATTGACAAGAGATTGCCTTACCAATCTGACCATAGGTTCTGATTTGCCCCATAGGTATTTCACTTAAAGCCAACCAAACTCTTTGTTGGAAAGCTGTTCCTTGTTCAGCTAAAGGAAGGTCATCTGGACTTGGACTTTCACCTTTAAAATAGGCCTGCAACCACTTCTTGGTCACTTCTAAAATAGGATTTGAGATGTCTACTAACTCCTCTTCCTTAAAACCAGCCTAAAATGATTTTGTCCTTCTAACCACATACCATAGAGGGCTTGCTCACTTGCAACCAAGGACAGGCGACCAATAGGTGATACAAAATACTGACGATAAAACATATTTCAATTATTCCAAAAAAGACAGGAAAGCCTTGTTCCTGTCAGCTTATTTCTGAATTATTTACCTTTAATCAAACGTACTCGTACGATGTTATCGCTCGCCTCAAACTTAGCGACCAATTCATCAATCTTAGACTTGTCTGTCTCATCAAGGTCAAGAAGGGTATAAGCATACTCTCCCTTTGAACGGTTAATGATATTATCTATATTAATATTAAAATCAGAGACCGCTGTTGAAATACGAGCTACAATGTTAGGCACGTTTTTATTAATCAAAGTGATACGATATGGAGCACTCAAAACCTGTTGTACACGTGGGAAGTTAACAGAATTGACAATTTCACCTGTTTCCATGAAGCGACGGATGGTCTGAGCAGCCATAATAGCACAGTTAAGCTCTGCTTCACCCGTTGAACCACCAACGTGTGGGAAGACTGTCACATTAGGCTTGTTAAGTAGTTCTTCTGTCCCGAAGTCAGTGATATAACGTTTTACTACACCTGTTTCCAAAGCATCAAAGAGCGCATCATTCTCTACTAATTCTGCACGGGCAAAGTTGATGATTGTTGTTCCTTTTTGCATGAGGCTAAAGGCGTCTGCATTGAAAGTACCTTTCGTATCAGGTGTCAATGGAACGTGAACAGTGATATAATCACAGTTTTCAAAGATTTCTTTGAGATCAGAAACACGTTTAACGTGGTGAGAAATATTCCAAGCTGCTTCAATAGAAACATATGGGTCATAGCCATAGACCTTCATTCCCAAACGATAGGCATCGTTAGCAATACGCGCACCAATGGCACCCAAGCCAATAACACCCAGTGTCTTACCTGCAATCTCGCTACCCGCAAACTGCTTCTTACCTGCTTCGATTTGTTTAGGCACATCATCACCGCTAAGTTTGTTAACCCAAGTATTGGCCGCAATATAATCACGTGCTGAAAGCAAGATAGAAGCTAAGACAGCTTCTTTAACTGCATTAGCATTAGCTCCTGGAGTATTGAAGACAACAATTCCTTTTTCAGTTGCTTTATCAACTGGGATATTGTTAGTCCCAGCACCAGCACGCGCAATAGCTTTCAAATTTTCAGGGAAAACTGTATCATGGAGATTTTGACTACGAATAATGTAAGCATCCGGATTTTCCGCTAAATCACCATCAATTTGAAAATGATTTCCAAGTTCCTTCAAACCAATTTGGTTAATATTATTATATGTTTTTACGCTAAATACCATAATTTTATTCCTCTTAAATTAATGAATTCCGTGGTGAGTAGCTTCATCAACTTCTTGATAAAAAGCCTTCTCCCTCTTGATTTTGATTTTCTGATAGGCAAGTCGTTCACCATCAATAGGAACCTTACCACAATAGACATAGCCAAGTTTCTCCAAAATGTGCTGCATGACAAGATTCTTTTCATGCGTGTCGCAACGAAAATCATGAGCGTCAGTTCCCTCAATAAGACCTTGAATAAAGGTTTGAGCATTTTTCTGTCCCGTAAATTCTCTTAAAACGGCAATTCGATGAAAGGTAACATAGCGATTATTATGATGCTTCCAATCTCCATCATAGATTTTTTCGTAGGCGGGCTCTCCATCAGTAACCACCGCAGCATAAGAAACAATTTGACCGTCAATGATACCGACATAGGCCTGTCCTTTAAGAACATCATCAAAGATGATTTCTTCTGTAAGATAACCATCAGCCCCTTGCCATTGAGAACTACCAGCTTCCGCTAAAGCAATTCTAGCACTCTCAATCACGGTCATGATAGCACCAATTTCATTTGGGAAAGCTTGTCTAATTTCCATCTCTTTCCTAATTATTTATTTTCATCTTCAAATTTCTTCATAAAGTCAATCAAATCAAGCACACCTTGACGCGGGAAGGCGTTATAAACACTGGCACGCATACCACCCACTGAACGGTGTCCCTTGATATTTTTGAAACCAAGAGCATCTGCTTCTGCTACAAATTTGGCATCCAAGTCTTTACTTGGTGTGACAAATGGAATGTTGCAGACAGAACGATCCTTGGCATCTTTAACAGGATTGGTGTAGAAATCAGATGATTCGATATAGTCATAAAGAAGACCTGATTTTTCACGTTGAATTTCCGCCATCTTATCTACGCCACCAATCTCATTTTTTACCCAGTCAAAAACGAGTTTTGAAATATAGATATTGAAACATGGTGGTGTATTGTAGAGTGATCCTGCTTCAGCTTGAATACGGTAGTCCAACATGGCAGACAATTGTGGTTGGTCGTTAAGGAAGTCTTCACGGACGATAACCACCGTCACACCCGCAGGTCCAATATTTTTCTGAGCACCAGCATAGATAAGAGCAAAATCCTCAACATTATAGCGAGCTGCTAAGATATTTGAAGACATATCTGCTACAATTGGCACACCATTAGTATCAGGCAAATCATAGATAGATGTTCCCTCAATTGTATTATTGGTAGTCAAGTGAACATAAGCGGCTTCTGGATCAATCGTTGAAGGATCAAAACTTGGGATATGATCGTAAACAGTATCCTCAGATGACGCCAAAAGAATTGGTTCAAAAGGAATAGTTTTTGAAAGCTTGACAGCTTCAGTATAGGCTTTTTTACCCCATGAACCACCTACAAGGTAGTAAGCTTTCTTACCTTGAGCAAGGTTCAGTGGAACCATTGTGAATTGCGTTGAAGCGCCCCCTTGCAAGAAAATAACCTTATAGTTATCAGGAATGGCCATAAGCTCGCGAAGTGTCGCTTCCGCATCTTTAATGATTTTGTCAAATTCTGGAGAACGGTGGGACATTTCTAGCACGGACATACCGGAATCTTGATAGTTAAGCAATTCAGCTTGTGCTTTTTCGAGCACAGGTTTTGGTAATGTAGCAGGTCCTGCTGAGAAATTATAAATTGTCATAAAGACACCTCCAAAATTTTAATGGGCCCATTATAGCGAATTTACTGAATATTGTAAAGTGTTAATAGTAAAAAACGAACGGAATTGCCCGTTCGTCACAAAAAAGTTAGGTATTTTATGTATATTTTTGCAAGTAATCAGATTTACTATCCGTTATCCTTGCTTAAGAAAATAGGCAGCACCGATTAGATTTGTTCCATTATGATGACAGGCTACAATCTTTGGACGTTTAATAATTTTACCGATAAAATCAATCTCATGGTGAACCTTATCAAACTGGCGGTTGACTTCTTCTATCAGAATAGACTGAGCTGAAATACCACCTCCAAGAACAAAGGTTTCCATATCAAAGATAGTTTGAAGATTCAATATAGTAATAGCTAGGTTTCGACAATAGGTCTCAAAGATTGGATAAACTGCTTCCTTTTTAGCATTAATTGCCTTAAAGGCTAGCAAACCATCTTTTAAATCAAGACTAGCTAAAATTTCATTAACTTTAGTAATCAAACCAATAGCTGAAAGAGTTGTTTATTGCATCAATGAAGGATCAAGTTTTTCCATTTGAAGAGGAAGGAGAAAGGTCAACTCTCCTGCCTGGAAATGGCTTCCCTGAAAAAGTTTACCATTGATTATTATACCTCCACCAAGGCCTGACCCTAAAACAAGAGCAGCACCGTTAGTCACTCCTTTCAAATGACCTGTGGCTAGTTCAGCCAAGGCTGCTGCTTTACCATCATTAAGCGCAGCTACTGGAAAATGATACTTAGCTTGCAGGGTTTATTTGACACGAAAACCATGAAAGAATCTCAACAAACCGCCGTGATAAATCACACCCTCCTTCCATATCAACAGTTTCAGGAACACTAATTGCACTGCCTGATAAAGCTATTTCAACCGAAGTTACTAAATGATCAATAACATCGAGAGCCTTATCCAAGGTCTGAGGGGATGATTGCGTTGGCAAACTCTTTCAGAGGACAAGGTCCTCTGAAACAAGAGCAGACTTTACCTGAGTCCCTCCAAAATCAATTGCTAAAACTAGAAAAAACGCTATCAAAATGCTATAATGGTTTTAGAAAACTAGATAAAAGGAGTCTCTCACATGACTAAATTTCTACACACTTGTGTCCGTGTTAAAGACCTAGAAGCTTCACTACAATTTTATCAAGAAGCGCTTGGTTTTAAGGAAGTCCGTCGTAACGATTTCCCAGAATATAAGTTCACTCTTGTCTACATGCAACTAGAAGATGATCCTGATTACGAGTTGGAATTGACATACAACTACGATCATGAAGTTTATGATCTTGGGAATGGTTATGGACACATCGCTGTTGGTGTTGATGACCTAGAGGCCACACACCAAGCCCACAAAGAGGCTGGCTATAATGTTACTGATCTCTCAGGTCTACCTGGTAAACCAAAAATGTACTACTTTATTACTGATCCAGATGGCTATAAAATCGAGGTCATCCGTTTAGCTCAGTTCTTGGAAAAATAATGAAAAAGAAGTCAGATTATCTCAACTCTGGCTCCTTTTTTACTTATTTTTTATTATCGACCTTTAAGGATGACAAAATTTGGGTATGAATATCATCCACGCCATTTGGATTATTTGGCAAGAATAAAGTTTGATTACCTTTATCCGCAAAAGTATTAAGGGTATCTAGATATTGGTTGGTCAAGAGGATAGACATAATCTGTTCCTCAGACATACCAACATTGGCTTCTTTAAGTTCTGCAATAGATTCAGCTAAACCATCAACGATGGCTTTACGTTGTTGGGCAATACCAACACCATGAAGACGGTCTTTTTCGGCTTCGGCTTCGGCTTCGGCAGCTGTGACAATCTTAATTTTATCAGCTTCTGCCAATTCTTGGGCTGCTACACGCTTACGTTGAGCAGCATTAATTTCGTTCATAGACTGCTTAACTTCAGCATCTGGCTAACCTTGGTAATCAAGGTCTTAACAATGATGTATCCATAAGCTGTCATTTCTTCGGCTACTTGATGTTGAACCTCAAGAGCGATTTCATCTTTCTTCTCAAAAAGCTCATCAAGCGTCAATTTAGGAACTGATGAACGAAGGGCATCCTCAATGTATGATTTAATTTGAGCCTCTGGTCACATGAGTTTATAGTAAGCATCTGTAACATTTTGTTCATTTACACGATACTGAGTAGCCACATTCATCATAACAAAGACATTGTCCTTTGTTTTGGTTTCAACCACAATCTCACTTTGAAGCAAACGTAGTTGAATACGAGCTGTATTTTATCGATACCGAATGGCAAACGCATATGAATACCACTCGTTGCGATTTTTTGATAGCGTCCAAAACGTTCAACGATGGCTACTGACTGTTGACGTACGACATAAAGCATACTGATGAGAATTCCCAAGATAATCAAGAATAAAATCAGTAAAAAGAGAAATGCTGCCTGCATGTTAAGTCCTCCAAAATAAACATTAAAGATTTCTTTGCTTTATTATAGCACAGTAATACAACTATTCAAGAAAAATAGTATATCTTTTTCAAGAGCTTTGACAATCATACAAGAGGCTGAAACACTAGCGTTTCAGCCTCTTGTATTTTGTGACTAAGCTTAAAACCCAACGGTCCAAAAGGAAACTTTTTATTTACGATACATCTTATCTTGAAGGTAAATGTCATTATAAATCCCAAGCCATTTTTTACCTAAGTTATTATAGACTTCAAGGTTTTTGATGGTTGATTCTGATGGGTAAAAGGCTTTATCATTAGTAATACTCTTTGGAAGTAAGGTTTTAGCTGCCTCGTTAGGTGTGGCATAGCCGATATATTCAGCGTTTTGCGCTGCATTTTCCGGTTTAAGCATGAAGTTGATAAAAGCATAAGCTTCTTTTTCATGCTTCACTGTTTTAGGAATGACCAGATTATCAAACCACAGATTTGAGCCTTCAGATGGAACAACATAACGAAGATCTTCATTTTTATCAAGCATCTCACTGGCTTCCCCTGAGAAGGTTACTCCAATAGCTGCATCACCTTGAATCATGTAGCCCTTCATCTCATCACCCACAATAGCTTTAATATTCGGTGTAAGGCTATTAAGTTTAGTTTCAGCCAGACGCAATTCCGTCATGTTCTTGGTATTCAAACTGTAACCCAAGCTATTGAGAGAAAAACCAATGACTTCACGCGCACCATCAACCATCATAATCTGGTTTCTGTATTCAGGTGACCAAAGATCATTCCAGTGCTGAGGTGCTTTTTTCACCAATTTCGTATTATAGACAATTCCGACTGTCCCCCAGAAATAAGGAATAGAATAGTCATTATTGGGATCGAAACTAAGACCCTTAAAGCTTGAGCCAATCTGATCGAAGCCATGGATTTTAGATTTATCCAACTTCACCAAAAGGTCTTCCTTGACCATCTTATCAATGGTGTAGTCCGAAGGTACAGCGATGTCGTAAGTCGTACCACCTTGCTTAATTTTAGTATACATAGCTTCGTTAGAATCAAAGGTTTCATACTGGACTTTTATTCCTGTCTCTTTAGTGAACTTGGTCAAGAGATCAGGGTCAATGTAGTCACCCCAATTATAAATAACCAGTTTGTCCGAAGCACTTCCGGTGCGACTTTGCATGTAGGCAGAAATTCCCCAAAGGAAGAAAATAATTGCTAAAATCCCTGACAGAAATTGATAGAGTTTACGCATCATGCTCCTCCTTTCTCTCCTGGGTAATCATATAATATCCAATGACTAGAAGAATAGAGAAGAGAAAGACAACCGTTGATAGGGCATTGATTTCCAAGGAAATCCCTTTACGAGCACGTGAGTAAATTTCCACAGCAAGTGTTGAAAAACCATTACCCGTTACAAAGAAGGTTACTGCGAAGTCATCCAAAGAATAGGTAAAGGCCATGAAATAACCAGCGATAATACCAGGTGTCAAGTATGGCAACATGACCTCGCGTAACATCTGCCATTGGGTCGCACCCAGGTCATAAGCTGCATTCACCATGTCTCGATTCATTTCCTTGAGGCGCGGCAAAACCATGAGAACCACGATTGGGATTGAGAAGGCAATGTGACTCAACAAAACCGATACAAAGCCAAGTTGGAAACCAATCCAGGTAAAGAGAATCAAGAAACTCGCACCAATCATAACGTCCGGTGCAACCATTAGCACGTTATTTAGGGATAAGATTCCAGTCTGCTGCTTCTGCTTGCTCTCATAGATAAAAATTGACCCAAAGGTACCAATAATCGTCGCCAAGAGGGCACTAAGAAAAGCTAAAAAGAAGGTTTGAGCTAAAATCAACATGAGTCGACTATCTGAAAACATGCTCTGATAGTTATCAAGAGTAAATCCTGTGAAACTATTCATATCGCCACCACTATTGAAAGAAAAGGCGATTAGATAAAAGATTGGCAGGTAGATGATAACAAAGACTAGAGCTAAATAGAGATTTGCAAATTTTTTCATTGACGTCTCTCCTTTGTTAACCACATGATTGCAATCATAGTAACAATAAGCACAACACCAATGGTCGCACCCATTCCCCAGTTTTGTGTTGTGAGGAAATGCTGTTCGATAGCCGTTCCTAGTGTAATAACTCGGTTCCCACCAATCAAACGTGTTAGCATGAAGAGGCTAAGACTAGGAATGAAGACCGATTGTACACCCGAGCGTACCCCATTAAGCGACAAAGGAAAGATAATCTTGGTAAAGGTCTGCCAATCATTAGCTCCTAAATCCTTACTTGCATTGACAATATTTTCATCCAAATCATCCAGAGCATTAAAAATCGGTAGAATCATAAATGGAATTTCAATATAACTGGCTACAAAAATGAAAGAAAAATCTGTAAAGAGAATTTGCATGGGAGCAATCCCAAAGAAACCAAGAAAGGCGTTAATTCCACCTTGTTGGCCAAAAATCCCCATAAAGGCATAAGCTTTTAGAAGAAGGTTGACCCAGGTTGGTAAAATAACTAACATCAACCAAAGTTGTTTATGCTTCAGTCTGGTTAGGAGATATGCGGTCGGATAAGAGATGAGGAGTGTCACTAAGGTTATGATGGCCGCATAAAGGACCGAGTTAAAGCTCATCCTCAAGTAAGTCCAACTGGAAAAGAAGGTTCCATAGTTGTCCAAAGTAAAATTGCCACTGATGTCAAAAAATGACTGGTAGAGCAGCATGAGTACTGGAGCAACTACGAAAAGTAGAAGCCAAAGAAGGTATGGTACCGAGAAGAGGCTAGCTGTTTTCTTCATGACGCTCCTCCTCAATGGCATTAATCAAGCCATCCTCAGGCTCTTCCATTTCCACATATTCTTCAATACGAGCATCGAATTCTTCCTCTGTCTCATTAAGACGCATGATATGAATATCTTCAGGCGTAAAATCAAGGCCAATAATCTCACCCTCAATCGCCTTACGGGTTGAATGAATCATCCATTCATTGCCAAGATTATCATAGGCAATGATTTCATAGTGGACCCCACGGAAAAGCTGTGTTTCTACACGAACCTGAAGCTTACCTTCCTCAGGAAGCGTGATTTGTAAATCTTCAGGACGGATAACCACTTCGACAGGTTCATTTGGACGCATTCCTCCATCAACAGATTCGAAACGTTTTCCGTTGAACTCGACCAAATAGTCCTCAATCATGACTCCTGGTAGGATATTAGATTCTCCGATAAAGGTTGCAACGAAATGGTTGATAGGCTCGTCATAGATATCAACAGGCGTTCCTGATTGAACAATTTCACCATCGTTCATAACAAAAATCCAGTCTGACATGGCCAAGGCTTCTTCCTGGTCGTGGGTGACAAAGACAAAAGTAATCCCTAGACGTTTCTGTAGTTCACGCAACTCGTATTGCATTTCAGTACGTAACTTCAAATCCAGTGCTGACAAGGGCTCATCCAAAAGGACCACACGTGGCTGATTGATAATCGCACGGGCAATAGCTACACGTTGGCGTTGACCACCCGATAATTTTTGAATCGAGCGCTTTTGATAACCATCTAGTTGAACCATTTTCAATGCTTCTTTTACACGCTCTTCAATTTCCTTCTTAGGCACTTTTTTTAACTTAAGCGCAAAAGCCACATTGTCAAAGACATTCATGTGTGGAAAGAGGGCATAAGATTGGAAAACGGTGTGAACATCCCTTTTATTGATAGGGATATCATTAATACGCTTTCCATCCAAAAGAACGTCACCACTGGTCGCATCTAAGAGACCAGCAATGATGTTCAAGATAGTTGATTTACCAGAACCAGAAGCCCCAAGCAGGGTATAGAACTTACCTTCTTCCAGTTCAAAGTTGATGTCTTTTAAAACTTGTGTGCCACTGTCTTCAAATACTTTCGAGACGTTTTGAAAGGCAATAATCGGATTAGTCAATTGTCATAAATCCTCCATGGATATCAAAAATAGGGTTAGTATTATTAATTTAATTTGTCGCCAATGATGCGAACTTCAGGCTCTAGTGTAACACCCGAATTTTCCTTAACCTTAGCGATAACATCTGCAATAAGATCTTCATAGTCTTTCGCTGTTCCTTGATCGACATTGACCATGAAACCAGCGTGCTTGGTTGAAACCTCAACACCACCGATACGATGTCCCTTGAGGTTAGCTTCCATAATAAGCTGACCAGCAAAATGACCTGGCGGACGTTTGAAGACCGAACCACATGATGGGTATTCGAGAGGTTGTTTAAGTTCTCGTAAGTGATTAAGGCGGTTCATCTCATGTTTGATTTGTTCGTAGTCTCCTGGTTTGAGGTTAAATTTTGCTGAAATAATCACTTCACCTGTTTCTTGGAGCACCGAACGACGATAACCAAAACGCATATCTCTTGCATCAATCGTACGAATATCACCATCTTTTGTAAGAACCTGAGCAGAAACCAAGATATGTGCAATCTCGCCACCATAGGCACCCGCATTCATAAAGACAGCACCACCAATACTACCTGGAATTCCCGCCGCAAATTCAAAACCGGTCAAACTATGGAAACAAGCCACCTTGGTTGTTGCAATCAAATTAGCTCCCGCTTCTGCTTCAACTTGATAACCATTGACAGCGATACCATTAAGCTTGTCAAACATAATCACAAAACCTCGGATACCACCGTCACGAACAATCAAATTACTGGCATTACCAAGCACCATCCATGGAATGTTGTGCTTGTTGGCAAATTTGACAATACGAGAAAGCTCATATCGGTTACGTGGAAAGGCCAAATAATCCGCTGGACCTCCAACCTTGGTGTAAGTATAACGTTTTAAGGGTTCGTCGAAACGAATATCAATCCCAACTAAATCTTCTTTAAGTTCATCTAACATGTTAATTCCCATACTTTTTCTATACATTTATTTCTTTGTAGGTATTGTGAAAAATTTCCCCTTATTACTATCACAACCTCAAAATGAGTTAGTATTTTCCCTAACAATTAAAAGAAAAATACCACAAAAAGCCAAAATTAATTATAGCAAAAAATCCCTATCTTGACGACAAGGAATTTTAGTAAAAACTAGTCCACTTGCTCCAATTTGCGGACATCACTAGTGTCTATTTGACTCAAATATTTTTTGTAGGCTTGACCAGTTTGAGGCTCAACTAAATTCTCGGCAATTTCTAGCAGAGGAACCAAAACAAAGGCCCTTTGAGTCATGAGAGGATGAGGCACTTTAAGGTGCTCAGTCCCCCAGATTTCCTGCCCATATAAAAGAATATCAATATCCACAGTTCGAGGGCCCCAATGCTCATGGCGAACGCGGTCTAAATCTTTCTCAATTGCCTGACAAGCACTCAGCAAGCTTTCAGCCGGCAACTGAGTGTCAAGTGCTAAAGCGAGATTCAAAAAATCAGCCTGGTCAGTTAATCCCCAAGCAGCCGTCTCATAATAAGAGGACACTGCTTTAACTTCCGTCTCAAGCAAGCGATCCAATGACTCCACCGCTTTTTTAAGATAGTCTTGACGATTTCCCATATTAGATCCCAAACTTAAATAAACTTTTGTCATCGACTACGCTCCAATTCAATTCCAACACTTCTATAGTGCCCATTAATTGGTGGATTTTCTTTAGTAATTCGAATTTTAATAGATTGGATTGGCACAAATTGATCAAACAAGTCCTCACAAATAGCACCAGCTAAACGCTCAATCAAAATATACTTTTCTTCTTCCACCTGTCTCTGTACGGCTTCAAAAACTAAACCATAATGAACCGTATCTGCTAGATTGTCACTTTGTGAAGCCCTGGTCAAATCAACAGCCAGCTCCAGATCTACCACAAAAATTTGCCCTAGGGTTTGCTCCTCAACAAAAGCCCCGTGATAGCCATAAAAACGGCAACCATTTAAAATAATTTTATCCATATTTTCTCCTTAAGACGACTAAACTCATCTTTATTCTAACACAAAAAAGTTGAAAAGTTGGGCTCTAATTAGTATGATATTTTAGACAAATCTGAAGTTATTGTTTTTCGGCCATACAATCGATTGCGTAATTCTTCTGATTTGGTAAAATAAAGGCACAGAAGTTTAAAAACTCCCTGATATCTAAACCAAGACTATGTCAACTAATAAGGAAAAAACTATGACAAATCAAACTGCAATGCAATACTTTGAATGGTATCTCCCAAGTGACGGCCAGCATTGGAACAACTTAGCTGAAGATGCCCAACATCTAGCAGACCTTGGCATCAGCCATGTTTGGATGCCACCTGCTTTCAAAGCTACTAACAAAGATGATGTTGGTTACGGAGTCTATGACCTCTTTGACCTTGGGGAATTCGACCAAAAAGGAACCATACGCACCAAATATGGTCTCAAGGAAGAATACCTTAATGCCATCAACCAACTCAAAAATGTTGGTATCATCCCTATGGCCGATGTTGTGCTCAACCACAAGGCAGCCGCGGATAAACTTGAAACCTTTTATGTGGTAGAAGTTGACCCTGAGGACCGTACCAAAGTAATCAGCGAACCGTTTGAAATCGAGGGTTGGACTCATTTCACTTTTGACGGACGTCAGAAAGCTTACAACGACTTTGAATGGCACTGGTACCACTTTAATGGGACTGACTTCGATGCCAAAAGAAATAAAAAAGGTATCTATCTTATCCAAGGTGACAACAAAGGCTGGGCACATAATGACTTGGTTGACAATGAAAATGGTAACTTTGACTACCTTATGTTTGCCAACCTAGATTATAGGCATCCTGAAGTTATAGAAAATATTTACGAATGGGCTGACTGGTTCGTCGAAACAACTGGTGTCCAAGGTTTCCGAATGGATGCCATCAAGCACATTGATTATTTCTTTATGCGTAATTTTATTCGCGACGTCAAAGAAAAACAAGGTCAAGATTTCTATGTTTTTGGTGAATTTTGGAATGCCAAGGAAGAGGATAATAATACTTATCTCGAAAAAACTGAAAACCGCTTTGATCTTGTGGATGTTCGCCTTCATTACAATTTATATGATGCCAGCCTCAAAGGAGCAGATTACGATTTGACGACTATTTTCGAACAAACATTGGTCAAAAATCACCCTGAGCATGCGGTAACCTTCGTAGAGAACCATGACACCCAACGTGGACAAGCATTGGAATCTACTGTTGAAGAATGGTTTAAACCATCTGCCTATGCCCTCATCCTTCTTCGTAAAGACGGCCTTCCTTGCCTATTTTATGGTGACTACTATGGCATTGATGGTGAGTTTGCTCAAGAAAGTTTCAAAGAGGTCCTAGACACCTTACTTTACGCTCGTAAAGATTTGGCTTATGGAGAGCAAACAGACTACTTTGACGACCCTAACTGTATTGGATGGACACGCTCTGGTAATGAAGACTGTACTCCATTAGCCGTAACCATTTCTAATGATGCTGCCAACAACAAATCTATGGAAATTGGAAGTGACTGGGCTGGACAAACTTTCTATGATATTCTTGGAAACTGCTCTGATACTGTAACAATTGACGAAGACGGGTGGGGAGACTTCCCAGTCTCTGAAAAATCTGTCAGCGTTTGGACAATTCAAGACTAAGAAAAAAGCTCGATTTGAGCTTTTTTTAATTTCATAAAATTCCTGAGATAGTCTTAACGACATCACGATTGGCTTCAACATTATGGACACGGACAATCTGACATCCTTTGCTAACAGCATAAGCAGATAAAGCAGCTGTCCCTTGATCACGGTCCTTGGCAGGAATATTTCCACCTAGGAGAAAATCCACAACACGCTTACGAGAAATCCCAAAAAGAACAGGATACCCAAGTCCAACAACTTTGTCCAAGCCCCTAAGCAGGTCAATATTGTGTTGAACATTCTTGGCAAAACCAAAGCCAGGATCAATCCAAATATTTTCTTTAGCTACACCTGCTTCCAAGGCAGCTTGCGTACGTTGACTAAGGAAAGTACAGACATTCTCTGTGACATCGTTGTATTTTTCTTCTTTTTGATTATGCATGAGGATAATCGGTACATTTTTTTCAGCTGATAAGGCTAGCATCTGACCATCATAAAGTCCTGCCCAGACATCATTAAGAATATCTGCACCTGCTTCAAGAGCAGCTCTGGCAGTGGCTGTCTTGTAAGTATCAATACTGATAAGAACATCATATTTTTCCTTAATAGCTTGTATAACTGGCACTATACGAGCAATCTCTTCTTCCTCGGTTACAAATTCCGCTCCAGGTCTTGTAGATTCACCACCTACATCGATAATGCTAGCCCCTTGGGAAATCATACGCTCAACCTGGGCTAATGCATCTTCAATTGTGTCAAAATCCCCACCGTCTGAGAAAGAGTCTGGGGTAACATTCAAGATTCCCATAATGCAGGCCTTACCTGCAATTTCATGTTTACCAATAAACATTTTAACTCCTATCAACTCCTAAAAATCACGCATCAAAGAAAGAATTTCCTTACGTTCTTCACGGTCTTCTTTATAGATGCCTTTAGCAACCGTTGTGATGGTCTTACTTCCTGGTTTTTTAATACCACGCATAGTCATACACATGTGCTCAGCTTCCACCATAACAAAGACCCCTCGAGGATTAAGGGCTTCTTCAAGCGCTGTAGCGACTTGATCTGTGAGACGTTCTTGCAATTGTGGACGACGGGCTGCCACTTCAACAGCACGTGCCAATTTTGATAGTCCTGTCACCTTATCCCCACTTGGCAAATAGGCTACATGAGCCATGCCATAAAAAGGAACCAAGTGATGCTCACACATAGAGTAAAAAGGAATATCCTTAACAAGTACAACTTCATCATGAACTTCTGAAAAAACCGCTGTAAACTGATCTTTCGGGTCTTCATTTAAACCTGAAAACATCTCAGCATACATCTTAGCCACACGTTTTGGCGTATCCAAAAGACCTTCACGCTCAGGATTCTCACCCAAAGCTTCCAATAATTGATAGACTGCTTGTTCTACTTTTTCTTGATTTTCCATAATTTCCTCTTGAAATCTTATAATACTATCTATTATAACTCATTTTGCTTGATTTTTCTTGCAAAAAATAAAATTGTCTAGCTGAATTCTAACCAAAAAAGCGAAAACTCCCCGTCACATGAGAACCGTTTTCGCTTATCTTTATTTAATCTTTTAAGTGGTAAGAATATGATGAAATGACAATATTTTCACGCCATTTGAGATAATATTTCAATCGTAAACTCGTCTGGTTGTGAAGTATATTTTGCCATGATTTTTTCGGAACAAACTGTGGAATCAAAACAGTCAGAGTCGCATTATCCTTATCAGCCTGAGTAGCCACTTCGTCTACATATTGAATAGTTGACTGTGTAATTGAGCTGTAAGGTGATCGGATATGAACCATCTCGATTTCTGGGAAATATTTTTTAAACTCTTGTTCGATTTCCTTATCCTTATTCTCTGTATCTTTAGTAGACACGTGCATAGCAATAACCTTATCACCAATAGAACGTGCATAAGAAATGGCACCAATATTAGCCTTTGTAACATTTCCCACCAAGATAAGGACAATGTTACCTTGAAAATGATGTTCTTTGATTGGGCCATCAATACGCAACTGTTGAGCAACCCCATCGTAATGTTTCTTAATCTTAAGAAACATCCACATCAAAATAGCAATAATTGGGAAGAATGGCCAAATATCCCCTAAACGGAAGAGAATGAGAATGAGAACAATACCGTAACAAATTAAGGCACCTAAAATATTAGCTAAAGAATGCTTCCAGAAATCCTTGCCATATTCACGACTCCAATGAACAACCATACCTGTTTGAGAAAGTGCAAAAGGAACAAACACCCCTATTGTATAAAGCGGAATCAAACGTTCCGTATTTCCTCGGAAAATGAATAAGAGAGTAATGGCCCCAATAGCCAGCGTCAAGATACCGTTAGAGTAGGCCATACGTGCACCTTTTTCAAGATAGATATGAGGCATGTATTTATTCTTAGCCATGTTAAAGGACAACATCGGAAAGGCTGAAAAACCAGTATTTGCTGCCACTGCAAGAATCATGGCAGTTGAGAACTGAAAAATATAAAATAAGATACTGCCAAACCATGAATCACCAAGAATTTCCCTAGCCAGTTGCGCCAACATTGTCACACCTGAATGAGGTGTAATACCAGTCCACCAGTTAAGAAAGGTAATTCCAGCAAACATAATTCCCAAAATACTTGACATGATAAAGAGGGTTGATGCCGCATTTTTAGACTTAGGTTTCTTAAAGAAAGGCACTGCATTAGAGATAGCTTCCACCCCTGTCAATGAAGCCGAACCTGAAGTAAAGGCCCTTAAAATAAGAATCACTGACACACCTGTAATCGGTTGGCCTAAATGCGCCGTAGCCGCATAAGGCATATGCCCCGTTAAGATCTGTAAGAAACCATATCCTAATAGGAACAACGTTGAGGCAATAAAGAGATAAACAGGAACCATCAAAGACTTTGCCGACTCACGCATTCCCCTGAGGTTCAACACCATTAAAAAAAGCACCAAAATTATTGAGATTTGAAGATTATAGGGGTGAAGTAATGGAATGGCTGAGGTAATGGCATCTGCACCTGCGGCAACTGAAACGGAAACTGTCAACATATAGTCGACTAGGAGGCTACCTCCAGCTATCAAACCAAATTTAGGTGACAGATTTTCCGAAGTTACCATGTAGGCTCCACCACCTTGTGGATAGGCCTTAATTACCTGTCTGTAAGAAATGGTAAGGCTAATCAAAAGGACTAAAACCAAAATCCCAATTGGGATAGACCACCAAATAGCAGCGCTTGATACAGCCATTAAGACCAATGCGACTTGCTCAGGGCCGTATGCGATAGATGATAGAGCATCACTCGACAACATAGCTAATGCCTGAACCTTAGATAATAAGTGATCATCACTGCTATTATCATGGGTCAAGGGTTCACCTATTAAAAAGTTTTTCAGACGTTGTAACATTTTTTCTCCTTACTTTTAAAACACATGAAGTATTATACGCCCCTAATTCTTATCCTTCAAGTCTTAAACAGCTCTTTCCTGCTCTAAAATCCATTTTCGAACTTGAGAAATAAAATAAAGAGATCCTGTAATTACATAAAGTTTATCATCATTAGCAGTCACGTGTTCCTCAATCCATGTCTGGAAGTCTGACACTTGTTTATAAGTAACTGGGTACTTGTCCAATTTTACACTATTTGGATACTCAAAGCTTGTTACTGTCAAATCACCGACTGACTCTAACTGAGCCAACATACTATCAATAGGCTTAGTATCAATAGCTGCGAAAAGCAATTCGATATCCTTATCCGCATACTCTGACCTTAACAAATCAATTAAGACCTTAACACTTTCGTTATTATGAGCACCATCTATCATAAGATTAGGCATCAAGAACTCTGTCCGACCTAACCAACTAGCATGAGCCAGTGCATCCTTTATGAGTTCAGGAGTTACTTTAGGATAATCCTTTTGAAGCAAAAGACTAGCCATGATAGCCAAACTAGCATTTGCCACCTGATGTTGACCAGCCATAGCCAAGGCTATACCCTCCAACCTCTGCTCCTTGTAAATAAAATCAAAGGAATGGCTAGACCCTTCAGCGGTGAAATCTTTACCCAACTCATAGGTCTTAGAACCTTCTTCATTCGCCTTCTGTTTAAAAACATCTCGAACGTCAGTACGGTCAGTCGCATAAATAAAAGATGCTCCATTTTTTAAAACACCAGCCTTTTCTGTAGCAATTTCAGCATGAGTATTGCCCAAGACCGCCTGATGATCTAAGCCAATCGATGGACAGATGACCACTAGAGGACTAAATAGATTGGTAGAATCATGCAGGCCACCCATTCCAGCTTCAATAAAAGCAATATCAACAGGATGGACTTGCCCAAAGTAGAGGAACATCAAGACTGTGATAATCTCAAACTCTGTCGCATTTTCGTGCTCTGTCTCTTTTGGAAGACGTTCAACCACCGGCTTAACACGCTCAACCAAGCCAAGTAGATTCTCTTCTGAAATCATCTGACCATTGATAGAAATGCGTTCTTTGAAATCAATAATATAGGGTGAGGTAAATGTTCCAACTTCATAGCCGGCTTGAGAAAAAATCGTTTGTAAGGCATTGACAGTAGATCCCTTACCATTTGTTCCCACAATATGCACAGCCTTAAGATTGTCCTGTGGGTTTCCTAGTTCTTCAAGCATCCAGGCCATACGTTCCAAGCCAGGTTTAATGCCAAATTTTAATTGACCATGAATCCAATCCAATGCTTCTTGATAAATCATAATTGCTCCTTTTTAAGCTAATGCTTTGACTTAGCCATTAAACTAACCATTAAACTAGTTTTTCTATGAGCCTAATACCACTTTAACCCTCTTATTATACCAAAGATTGCTAGCTACAACCAAAATATAAAAAAGGCAACCCTAGGGTCACCTCTTAAGCTTTCTCTTTTTCGTCAATAACAAGACGAACTTTTTTACCTTGAGTAGGTACCGAATAAACAATCGCTCTTATCGCCTTAATAGTACGTCCCTTTTTCCCGATAACACGCCCAATATCGGATGGGGCAAGATCAAGATGGTACTCCAAAAACTCAGGACCGTCAATAATCTTGATGGTCAACTGATCTGGTGAAGTAATTAAGGGGTTAATGATAGCGATAATAAGATTTTCAATGGTATCCATAGGCTAAAAAATTATTTTGAGAATTTTGATTCGTGGAATTTTTTCATAACGCCTTCTTTTGAAAGGATGTTACGAACTGTATCTGAAGGTTGTGCACCTTTAGACAACCACTCAAGAACACGTTCTTCTTTAAGTGTTACTTGGTTTTCTTCAACGAGTGGGTTGTAAGTACCAACTGTTTCGATGAAACGTCCATCACGTGGAGCACGTGAGTCTGCAACGTTAATACGGTAGAAAGGTTTTTTCTTAGAACCCATACGAGTCAAACGGATTTTTACTGCCATTTTAATTTCTCTTTTCTTTAGTTTTTTTATTATGGTGGAGGCACTTACTGCCTCTTTACCTTAACTAGTATACCATATCATTTTTATGTGTCAAGAAAAAAACTTGACAGATTTAAATTTTCTACAAAAAACTAGAGACAAGCTCTAACTTCCTTATAGGACTATTTCTTTGTAGTACTATTATGATTTTTTTCATAAGCCACCTTTGCTTCAGCATACTCGACTTCTAAGCCATTAACTGTCGCTTTAGAAGCTTTCTCAGTTCATATATTTGAACTTTATCTTCATAAATCAATTTCATAATAAAAACACCCCAAAAGTTAGACTTTCTCTATCTAACTTTTGGGGTGCAGTTCAAGTTTGACTAGGCCTTTTTTCTTTTTCCATACTTTTGCTATAATAGAGCCATACCTATCAAAAGGAACTCAATATATGATAATAGATCAGCAACTTGTTTGCTACAAACGCCTTCCAAACTGGACAGCCACAACACTCCCAGAAATGGTGACTCAAAAACATAACACTAAGGTTGGAACCTGGGCTAAACTGACTATTCTATCAGGAACTCTTCACTTTTATGAATTAGATGAACAGGGAGAGATTACTGCAGAGCACCTCTTCACGCCTGAAACAGAAATTCCTTTTGTCGAACCACAATCTTGGCATCGAATCGCTGCTGCTTCAGATAATTTAGAATGCTATCTTTCCTTCTACTGCAAGCCAGAGGACTACATGGCTAAAAAGTATGATACTAAAGCCCACTCTGAGGTTCTTGAAGCCGTCCAGTCTGGACATATTAAACCTGGTCGTACCCTTGATTTAGGCTGTGGCCATGGTCGTAACGCTCTTTATTTAGCATCACTTGGACACGAAGTTACTGCCGTTGATATTAACAATGAAGCCACACAACGTATCCAAATGATTGCTGATGAAGAAAGTTACAATGTTAGAGCTGGCTACTACGATATCAATGTTTCTGCTCTTCCTGAGTCTGAAACCTTTGACTTCATCCTCTCAACAGTGGTCTTCATGTTCCTAGATCCTAATCAAATTCCAGCTATTATCCAAAATATGCAAGAGCGTACAGCCATTGGTGGTTACAACCTAATTGTTTGTGCTATGGATACAGAAGAACACCCTTGTACCATGCCTTTCCCATTTACTTTTGAAGAAGGCGAGTTGAAAAACTACTATAGTGACTGGGAATTAATCAAGTACAATGAAAATCTTGGTCACCTTCACCGTTTAGATGAGCATGGCAATCCAATCGCCCTTCAATTTGCGACCATGTTAGCCAAGAAGGTAACATAAGAACGAATGACTGTAAAAGAACTGATTACAGCTTGACTTATCTTCAAATTAAAAACTAGAAATCCAGCTAAATTTCTAGTTTTTAATTGTTTACAATATCTGCATCCCCTGATTTAAGGTCTGCGTTTTCTGTTTTTTTGACATAATACACGCGCTACTATTAGTAGTTGGTGAGTAAAGAACAATGGGCGTTTCGTCTTTTTTTAGTCGTAAAGAAACAGTGGTGAACAGAAGCATTTCCCCATCTCTCATAAACCGAAATAATGGTATACTCAGAATTGCTATTACCAGTTGTAGCCATAGGTTGCATCCAAAGACAGACCATTGTCCTACATCCAACGGATAGGCAAAGAAGAGGATTCATTGTAATTTCTTTGTATCTAGACTTATTCATCTACTTTCCCCAAGAAACAATCAAACTAGCAGATTGACTAGCCCTGTCATTGGACCAACTCAGATTTTCAGTCTAGGCTTCCTTGGCATGATTAGAATTAGGTGTATCAATACTTGCACTGCTAGATTCGTTTGGCTTATTATTTTCACTAGATGAAGTGATAGTATCCTCTGTTGATGCGAATATCAAGCTAGCCACTGTGAAAGATGACTTAGTCTCTTTATAGTTCAAGAGTCAGACTAATGGCTACTACGATTGCTACGAGGTATTCTAAGAGTGTATAGATATACTTATAATGTTTCGAGACTTGAATAAGGCTAAACTAATAAGCCAGTTGTAGTTCATCAGTTTTTGGCTTACGTCCCTGAACTTACTCTTAGCAGGGGGATTAAAGACTTATAAGAGCAGACAGATTCAGTCAAAAGAAGGAAATCAGGAAACCCATGATCAGTAGGAGACTGATTAAGGTTGTAGTGTAAGAGATACCTTGGATAAATCAGGAAGAAGAAACTCATCCCTGGAAAAACGACAAGAGGAAGCACTAGCCCCTGTAACCACCAAATCATAACACTAAGAATGATTTGTACAAAGAAGAAAACCAAAAACAAATCATAAATGCATATTTATTTTTTTCATTGATTGTCACCTCCATCTAGGTTAAGTATAGTCCTCCTATCTTCAATTATCAATCCCATAACTCGTCTGACATCCTATTTTCTGCTACAATAGAAAAAAACAATTCAAAGAAGGAAACTGTACATATGAAATTAATTTCTTGGAATATTGATTCCCTAAATGCTGCTCTTACCGGTGACTCTACGCGTGCTCAATTATCACGCGCCGTTATCGATACTTTGGTCACTGAAAATGCGGATATCATTGCTATTCAAGAGACAAAATTATCTGCTAAAGGGCCAACTAAAAAGCATTTGCAAATCTTAGAAGACTACTTCCCTGACTATGTCATTACTTGGCGTTCATCTGTTGAACCTGCCCGTAAAGGTTATGCTGGAACCATGTTCTTGTATAAAAAAGAATTGACACCAGTCATCACTTATCCTGAAATCGGAGCACCTTCAACCATGGATTGTGAAGGACGCATCATAACTCTCGAATTTGACACCTTCTTTGTGACACAGGTCTACACACCAAATGCTGGTGACGGGCTCAAACGTCTACTCGAACGTCAAATCTGGGATGAAAAATATGCGGATTACCTAGCTGAATTGGACGCTCAGAAACCAGTCCTTGCTACTGGTGATTACAACGTTGCCCACAAGGAAATCGACTTGGCCAACCCTTCAAGTAATCGTCGTTCACCAGGCTTTACAGATGAAGAACGTGCTGGATTCACTAATCTCCTCAATAAAGGTTTTATAGATACTTACCGTCACCTCAATGGTGATGTTACAGGTGCCTATACATGGTGGGCCCAACGTAGCAAAACATCTAAAATTAATAATACAGGCTGGAGAATTGACTACTGGTTGACTTCAAATCGTATTGCCGATAAGGTCATAAAATCAAACATGATTGACTCTGGTGATCGCCAAGACCACACACCTATTGTCTTAGAGATTGACTTATAAAATAACTCTAGACCTAACCCCCTAAAAAGAGTAGAACCGCTACTCTTTTACTTTACCCAACTAAGGAGAAATGATGAAAAATAAACTTAACCCTACACAAAAGCTTGTTCTCTCAGCTATTATCATGGCCCTATATATCGCCATCCTCTTTATTTCTCAAGCTATTTCCTTTGGTGCTGTTCAGATGCGTCTTGCCACGGCTTTATATGGATTAACCTATATCTTTCCATTTTTGGTTGTCCCACTCAGTCTCGCAAATGCTATTGCTAACTCTTTTGGTGGCCTGGGATTGATTGATGTTGTCGGTGGTTTCTGTGCCAGCTTTTTAGCAACTGGTAGCATCTACCTCATCCGTAAAATTAAGCTATCTAGCTGGTTTATCGTACTCCCAATCCTACTCGTTCCATCCTTAGTAGTACCAATATGGCTTAGTGCCCTACTTAAACTTCCTTATGTCGCTCTCGTTATTAACCTTATCTTAGGGCAATTAGTTCCTGCAATCTTGGGAGCTGTACTTGTACACGAGCTAGCTAAACGCGGATACAAAGACTGACAATCAAAAACATCTCTGCAATTGCAGAGATGTCAGAATAAAGACAAACATCAAAAACGATGTTTGTCTCTTTTTATATTCACACTAAATTCTTCCATAATCGAATAATATTGGGGTATTTAGATAAAATACCAGGTCTTTCCTACCATCATTTTTACCAATTTTTTGATATTTAAACATGCCAAAGTAAGCCCAACCTTATCTTCCATTTTGGACTTTCCTTTTTCTCTGGTATAACGCAAGTTGTGATATTCTTTAGATGTTCCGAATAATCATTCTATCGTTTCTTTACGGTGTTGATACCGCTCCTTCATCTCATTTTGATGACGAATATCTTCGCAGACTTCTAGGGCGTCTTTCCAAATATGACGCACAACAACTTTTTGGTTCTGGCGACTTTCAGTACAAATCGCTAACAAGAGATAGATCTTACAAATTTTGGAATTGCTTTTATATTCTCTATAACCTTCACGTGTCGTTGTACGATAAGTTAATACCTGGTTCTCTAGACAAAGATAGCAGTCAGAATACTCGTTATAGACAAAGTCTTTAAGACGTAGAAAGTCTCTCCTATCTCTTGGCCTAGTGTAAGGGAATACCGGTATAATCCAATTTTCTAAAAGAAACTTAGCAACACTAGGTGTTTTGTAGCCTGAATCCGCAATAATGAATTCAGGTGAGAAGGGCTCTAACTTGGCTAAAAGAGCAGGAAAGAACTGACTATCATGGATGTTATCTGCTTCAACTGTAAAATCCAAGGCCCAACCGTGTTTATAACAACCTACCTGAGCATTATAAGCAAAGACTTCCTTGTGAAACCTACCAACATCAAATACCTTTTTCTTTTATTATACTCCTTCAAATCAATAAAAGTCCCCAAAAGTATAACTTCTAAGGACTTTGTCTTCAATCTGAAGCAATCTGACCTAGGTTGCTTAAAAGATTAATATTAATCATTTTCGATTTTTTCAGCTTCTGTACTGAATTTTTGTACAATAGCTTCGAGAGCCAATTTGTCTGTATCGGGAAGCGTGATAGCATCATCAGAAATCTCATCAATATTAGCATAGAATTCAATGTGATTCTTAAGATTTTGGAGGTGAATTGGGGCATCGCCACCGTATTCCCCATCCAGATTGATCATCATACGATCTTCACCTAAAGGCTCGATATCTAGCGAACTTGTTTTGATATAAGCAACTCTCTTATCGTAGATGTGCTTGCCACCTTGAAGAACCTGACGAATAAGGTCAACCAATTCAAAGAGGTTGGCCGTTTTAACCATAATTAGGGTAAATTGACCATCATCCAATTTAGCATCTGGAGCAATCATTTCAAAACCACCAACTGAATTGGTCAAGGCAACGAAAATCATAGAAAGGTCGCCTTCAAAGACACCTTGATCGTGCGTAATGCGGACCGGAACTTTCTTAACTTGAGGAAGTAATTCGGCTCCCTTAACAAGATAGGCCAAATAACCAAGGACTGTCTTAAGTCGACTAGGAACACTGTAGGTTAGTTCCGTAAATGACCCTGCAGCCGCAATATTGATGAAGTATTTATCATCATAGGCACGACCAATATCCATCTGAAGGGTTTGATTTTTAGCAATAACCTTGGCTGCTTCAACAGGTTTTCCCCTTGGAATCTTCAAGGCGCGTGCAAAGTCATTTGTTGTCCCTGTGGGAATAACAGCCATTTGAGGACGTTTATCAAGAGGGGCGATCCCAGAAACAACCTCATTAATTGTTCCATCACCACCAGCCGCAATAACCAAATCAAAGCCTGCTTCTGCTGCACGAGTGGCCTCATTTTTGGCTGAGTTCTCATCCGGGGTTGTTTGAAAAGCAGATGTCTCAAAACCAGCACCTTCCAGGATATCCAAGACCTCAGCAACATTTTTCTTCATAATTTCTTGTCCAGATGTTGGATTATAAATTAAGCGGGCACGTTTTTGTTTCATATTGAACTCCTATAAATCCAGCAACCAAGCCTCATCTTTTACTTCAATTCCTAGGCTTTGTGCTTTTTCCAACTTACTTCCGGCATCACTACCAGCAACCACTAAATCTGTTTTCTTAGAGACTGAACCCGTCACCTTAGCACCCAGGGCCTCTAGTTTTGCCTTCGCTTCACTACGTTTAAGATGCTCCAATTTCCCTGTCAAAACAACAGTCTTACCAGATAGAATGGCATCATCTGTTACTTTTTGACCAAGATAGGATAAATTAACACCATAGGATTCCAGTTCTTTAAGAAGAACTTGAGCCTCCTCCTTGGCAAAATAACGCTGGATTGACTTGGCGATAACCTCTCCCAAACCATCTACAGCAGCAATAGCTTGGACATCTGCACTTGCCAACTCCTTGATAGTTCCAAAAGATTCTAGCAATTGCTTACTAACTTTGGCACCAACATGGCGAATTCCCAAACCATAGAGCAGTTTCTCTGCAGAATTTTCTTTTGATGCTTGAATAGCTGCATATAGTTTTTCAGCTGATTTTTCCTTGAAACCTTCTAATTGGAGGAAATCCTGACTATTTAAACCATAGATATCAGCCACCTCTTTAACCAATTCAGCTTTAAAGAGTTTTTCAACCACTGAAGGTCCCATACCTGAGATGTTCATGGCATCACGAGAAGCAAAATGAATAAGACCTTCCTTAATCTGAGCAGGACAAGATGGATTGATACAACGTAGGGCTACTTCATCTTCAAAATGTAAGAGACCACTACCACAAGATGGACATTGACTCGGAACTGGCATCGCTTCTTGTGTTGTACGCTTACTTTCTACCACACGAAGAACAGCAGGGATAATATCACCAGCCTTATAAACAATAACGGTATCACCAATACGAATGTCTTTCTCCGTAATATAATCTACATTGTGTAGGGTAGCTCGGCTAACTGTTGTCCCGGCCAATTGTACTGGGGTCAAATTAGCCGTCGGCGTTACTACACCTGTACGACCCACCTGCCAATCAACCGAGAGAAGTTTTGCTTCCTTTTCCTCAGCTGGGAATTTATAGGCAATGGCCCAACGTGGTGCCTTAACGGTAAAGCCAAGTTCTTCCTGCATGGCCAAACTATTGACCTTGATAACAACTCCATCAATATCATAAGCCAAGTGATCACGATCTTGCCCAACAGCTTGAATAAAGTCCCAAATCTCATCCATCGATGATGTCACAATACGGCGTGGATTAACGGAGAAGCCAAGTTCTGCCACTTCATTCAAGACATCATTTTGTGTCAGGCGCTCAGTGGGACCAGCTTCTTGATAAAAGAAGGTGGCCAAACGACGCTCAGCAACTACTTTCGTATCTAATTGACGAAGAGTTCCTGCTGCAGCATTACGTGGATTGGCAAATTCGGCCTCACCATTCTCCTGGCGCTGGGTGTTGATGCGTTCAAACTCAGCTCGTGGCAAATAACACTCACCCCGAACGGTGATATTAAGCGGTTGATCCAACTTCAGAGGAATATCCGAGATTCGCTTAACATTTTCAGTGATATTTTCACCAACAGAACCATCACCTCGCGTTGCACCTACTTGAAGAATACCATCCACATAGGTTAGAGAAATTGAAAGGCCATCAATTTTGAGCTCGGCCATATAGTCAGCGTTAGGAAATTCGGACTTGATCCTCTTATCGAAGGCATCTAGCTCTTCTCGTGAAAAAGCATCCTGCAAACTATAAAGCGGATACTCATGTTGGTATTTCTCAAAACCATCAAGAACCAGGCCACCCACACGGTGCGTAGGGCTATCCGCCTGAACAAGTTCTGGGTGTTCAGCCTCTAAAGTTACTAACTCACGATAGAGCTTATCATACTCGGCATCTGACACCGATGGATTATCCTCGGTATAATACTCTTTTGCATACTGGTTAAGTTTGTCAACCAGCTCTTTCATTCGTTTTTCCATAGGAACATTTTAACATAAAAGCAGAAAAAAACGCCTTTACAGACGTTAATTTAAGAAACAAAATCGATTACTTTGGCTAATTTCTTGATAAGGACCGCACCAACTAAGAGTGATGCCAGTTCTCCTAAAGCGACAGTGAACCAAGTAGCCCAAAATGGCGCTTGAGCAACTAAGGTCAACTCTGCAGCGATGGTCACCATGAAGAATGAGAAATAAAAGGCAAAATAAACATGAGCCTTATCAAAGAGACCACCCAAAATATCTTGATTCTTAAAGCGGTCAAAGAAATAAACACCTGAACCAACAAAGACTAGCGTTGAGAGACTGCCAACAACCACATCAATCATGTTAAAACTAAAGAAATTAGCAATCACACATCCCAAAGTAACAGCAATGATATACTTGCGATTATAAAATCCTAAAAGATTGAACATTTCCGCAATACGGAACTGGTAAGGACCATACGAAATCAAGTTGAAAGGTGGCACAATGGTCAAGACCACGTAAAGTGCCGCCACAATCGCAATATGTGTTAAATCACGAACAGTTTTGTTTTTCACCTTTTCCTCCATAAATGAGATGTTTTTCTACTAACAAGGACCAACTAATCCATCAAAAGAGCCTGGGCTTAGCCAAGCTCTCTTTATGCTCTATGACTTATCCCTATCATTTTTTTGTTTTTTTGCTGTCACTACCGTCTCCAGAGAAACTCTGAATTATGGTAAGTACGTCACCCCTCCTACTGTGTAGTTCACCTTGTTTAAGTTCCTGATAGGTCGCATTAAAGATGGCACCAAAAATCAATATTCTAGCTAGGAAGATGAACCAAAGCATGAAGATGAAAATCATAATCGATCCGAACAGCTTGATATCAACCAATCTACTCAAAGTATGAATCACGTAAGTTCCAAACAAATTGCTCAGATACCCAATCACCAAAGTCGTAAAGATAGTCCCTGGCATGATGTAGCGGATTTTTCGAATCTTTACATTCGGAAGAATGAAATAAAGTACCATCATTCCCAGGAAGACAACTGCAACACTCAAGGGCTGAATACTATTCAAAATCAGTTGAGTTAGGTTAGACCCAATAGGATAGGTCTGATTGATTATCCGAAGGACCGACTGAATAATTGTAGATAACATGAGCGCAAAGGTTAACAAAAACAAGATAACCAAACTCAAGAGTCCACCAATGATATGACTGATAAAGACATCACGGTGTTCTGAAGCACCATATACCTTGTCAATCGCTTTTTGAAGCGAAGATAAGGACTTAATCATGGTCCAAAATCCCGTCAAAGAGGCCACTCCCAACAACCGTCCAGAAGGTGTGGAGAAGATATCCTGAACAACATTAGCTGCAGGTGCATAAAAATGCTTAGGAAGATGCTCATTCATAAACTTCAAGAGATCAGTCGTATCAATATTCAGATAGGGAAAGACATTGGCAGCAATGACAATGAGCGGAAAGACCGTCAAAATCAAATAATAAGCCACGGCAACGCTAGAAATATCTATCTCAGCACTACGATAATGACTAAGATAAACCTGAAAAGGGCGCCATTGAAGCTTATCTAGGAGACGGACCATTATGCCTTGTCGTTTCATATTAATAAGTTCTTTCTTCCCCTTGAGAAGTCAAAATTACTGGACCATCTTTAGTAATTACAAATTGGTGCTCATATTGGCATGAAAGGCCACCGTCAAGTGTCTTATGAGCCCAACCAGTTTCAAGGTCTGTATCGATTTCCCAAGTTCCTGTGTTAATCATTGGCTCGATGGTCAAGACCATTCCTTCTTTAAGGCGAAGACCACGTCCAGCCACGCCATAGTTAGGAACCATTGGTTCTTCATGCATTGTTGGTCCAACTCCGTGTCCGACCAAATCACGTACGACACCATAGCCTCGACTTTCAGCGTATTCTTGGATAGCTGCACCGATATCACCGATACGATTACCAACTACCGCTTGTTCAATACCAAGATACATGGCTTCACGGGTTACTTCCATAAGGTTTTTAACCTCATCAGAAGGCGTTCCAATCGCATATGCCCAACATGAGTCAGCCAAACCACCAGCATATGATTCTGTATATTTTTTTACCTGGGCAACATTATCAAAGTCCAATTTTGATACATCAAGCACTGACTTATCAATAGGTTCTGACAAGACCATATCAACTTTCAAGAGGTCTCCATCTTTCAAAATATAATGACGTGGAAAAGCGTGTGCTACTTCATCATTAAGACTACAACATGTCGCATAAGGATAGTCCATGATGCTTCCTTCAACCCCAATCTGAAGTGGCAGAACATTTTCTTCTTTACAACGACGACGAACATACTCTTCTACTTCCCACATATCCACTCCTGGTTTCAAGAGATCACGTAGGCCAATGTGGATACTTGCAAGAAAATCTCCCGCTCTATCCATCGCTTCAATTTCACGTGCTGATTTCAGTGTAATCATTATTTTCTCCGTTTTCTTTATTTCTTTAATTTTAAATGGCTTATTAAGTTTTCTTGACCACTACTACTGACTTACAAACCGTATGATTGCCATGAGTAACCATAAGGTCTAAATGAGCTCTGCGTCTGGTTTCCGAAATGATACTTGGTGTAATCTTCACCTTATCATCAATTTGAGCCGCCTGCAGAAAGTAAAACATCATCTCTTCAAACACCAGACTATTTTGTTCTTGTTTCTCCATCGTTCGGTAAACAACCTCTTTAACCATTTCTACAAGAACACCCTGTGTAAGGTTCCCAGAATTATCAATCATGGTCGGTTCTACCTCAAAACTAAAGGCATTCTTTTCACGATTAAGGTTAGCTATCATTTGATCGCTAAATGTATGGAGATCACCACGGTTATTATCTTGAAGTTCCTCTAAAATCTGACGACGAGTGATAGTCCCTAGATAATGTTTTTCGTCATCCACAACAGGAATCATGTCATAGTCTTCAAAAATCATCTTTTGTGCCACAGACGCAAGGCTAGCCTCCAAACGAGTTACTGTCGGTTTTGTCATAATAGCCTTAGCCATAGTGGTAGGAAGCTGATTAGCCACATCACGCATGGTCACAATCCCAATAACCCTATCATCCTCAGACACAATAGGAAAACGAACAAGGTTAGTCCGTTTAACCAAATTTTGAAAATCTTTGACTGTCATTTCTGGAGTCATATAGTTGTATTCTTCTCGTCTAGTATAGACTTGAGCAACTGTTTTAATTTCTGTTTTAATACGAACATTCGAAAGTGCCTGATTAATCATAGTCGCCACAGTAAATGTGTCGTAAGTAGTGACCATGACTGGAAACTGCTTCAAACGAGAAAGCTCTTTAACCCTATCAGAAACCCGAAAGCCTCCAGTTACCAGAATAGCATTATTGTATTCTAAGGCTAATAACTGGATATCTTCCCTGTCTCCAACAATGAGAAGGTCGCCTTTTGTTAGATAACGGGTGATATTCTCAATAGTCATGGCCCCAATGTAGAACTTACTGAAGACACGTTCTAAACCTTCATGACCCGAAATCACCTCAGACTCTGTAATCTCTGCAATCTCCGCAAAGGTCAGTTTGTCAAGCCGTACTTGAACTTTCTTTTCAATTCGAACTGTTCCACTTCGAGGACGCGTTTCAACTAGCCCTCGATTTTCAGCTTCTTTAATGGCTCGATAAGCAGTTCCATCAGAAACCTGCAAGTGGTTAGAAATACTACGCACACTAACTCGTTTACCGATGGGCAAAGCCTCTAGATAATCCATAATTTCTTGATGTTTACTCACAGTTCTTCTCCTTCTCAAAGCGGAGATAATCTCGCATGGTACGGGTGTATCGGTCTGCTCCTTTGAAACGAGACACCAGTTTAAAGCCAGACTTTTCTGCCACACGAATCGATGCCTTATTTTCCAAATGAGCAATAAGGATAATGCGTTCCATTCCCATAGCTGTCAATGCCAAATCTGACAAACAAGTAACTGTCTCAGTCATTATACCTCTACCCCAGTATAAAGCATTCAAAAAATAACCGAGCTCTGCAGTCCTTTTCTGGACATCTATCTTTTCAAAGCGAACAATCCCAATCAACTTATTAGACTCTCGATCTACAATTGCCCAAACACCCAAAGCCTCCTTCATGAAATAATGTACCAAGAGGCAATCTGTTTCATACTGAGTTTGCGTAGCAGGAAAGAAAAATTGTAAATTCTCTGGATTTGACACAATCTCATGTAAGTCAAAACGATCTAAAAAGACGAGTGGTCTAAAAGAAAGGCGCTCCGACTCAAAGAAGGCAAAAGCACCCAGACTAGTCCAAATATCCATGATAGTATTATAACACAGTTTTAGAAATGGAAAAAGGCTCAACCACTAGCGGTTAAACCTTAGACTTAATCTTCAATCAAACGAATATCCGCACCAAGATCAGAAAGTTTCTCAATGATATTTGAATACCCCCGAAGGATAAATTCAATGTTTATTATTTCAGTCTGACCATCTGCCATAAGTCCTGCAGTAACGAGTGCAGCACCCGCACGCAAATCACTAGCTTTCACAGGTGCACCAGAAAGTTGCGTTGGACCATTATAAACAATCTGACCACCAAGTACTTGAATATCAGCACCCATACGAGCCAGTTCAGGAACGTGATTTACACGCTTCTCATAGATCGTATCAATGATTTTTCCTTGGCCACTTGCTTTCAACAACAATGGTGTCATTGGTTGTTGTAAATCCGTCGCAAAACCTGGATAAGGTGATGTCTTAATGTCAACAGGTTTTAAATCACCCTGTTCTTCCACAAAGATTGCATCCTCTTCAACGGTCATGCGAACACCCATTGCTTCAAGCTTACAAATAAAACTTTCAAGGTGTTCATAGAGAACATTTTTAATTTTAATTCCCTTACCGATAGCTGCCGCCATGGCAATGTATGAGCCTGCTTCAATACGGTCTGGAATAACTTGATGGCGAGTACCATGTAGGCTCTCTACACCCTCAATCGTGATGACTTCTGTACCAGCGCCACGTACACGCGCACCCATATTGTTGAGAAGCGTTGCCACATCAATAATCTCAGGTTCACGAGCCGCATTTTCAATAACAGTACGACCGTCAGCCTTAGCCGCTGCCAACATGGTATTGATAGTCGCCCCCACACTAACCGTATCCATATAGATGTGAGCACCCTTGATACGTTGGCCGGCATCCATAGCAATACGCATAGCTTCTTCTTCATAGAAAATGCTAGCACCCATAGCTTCAAAGGCCTTAAGGTGAAGGTCAATAGGACGTGGTCCTAAATCACATCCACCAGGCAAACCTACTATAGCTTGACCATAACGCCCAAGCAAACTACCATAGAAATAATATGAAGCACGAAGGCTGTTAATCTTACTAAATGGCATTGGCATATCTTTAACGCCTCGAGGGTCGATTTCAAGTGTTTCGCCATCACGCTTAACAGAACCACCCATTACTTCAATAATCTCAATTAGATTATCGACGTCGCTGATTGCTGGTACCCCGTCAAGAGTAACCACTCCATCAGATAAAATGATGGCTGGAATCAATGCAACAACTGAATTTTTAGCTCCTGATACTGTAACTTCTCCTTGAAGTTTCTTACCACCATTGATGATAATTTTACGCATACTGCTCAATCTTTCTTATACTTGAATATTAACCTTTACATTCTACCATAGATTGAGGTGCATGACAAATTAAGAATCCAAACAATTATCGGACAGTTTCACTTGATAGTTGGAACCATCCCTTAAACCGAATGGCACCATCCTGGTCTGTGCGTAAAACCTTAATGTGACGTTCTTTGAAACGCTCTAATGTTTCATCATTTGGATGCTTATAACGATTATTTTCACCTGCTGAGACAAGAGCAAGTGATGGCTTTAGCTGGTCCAAAAAAGCTTCTGATGAAGAGCCTTTAGAACCGTGATGTCCTGCTTTGAGGACCCTTACTTTTAAATTTGGATAGCTAGCCATCAATTCCTCTTCTCCTTCTTTTTCCAAATCACCAGTAAACAGAAAACTGGTTCCCAATAACTTTCCATAGAGAACAAGTGAATCATTGTTACCACCATCACCAATTTTATTGGGATAAAGAACCTCTAGGTTACTTCCCATCATAGGCAGCTTATCACCAGCCTTTAAAGTGCGAACGGGACATTTAAGAAATCGAATACGTTTGGCAAAACTAGGCTTAGTCAAAGCCCCCTCACTGACACAAATTTTCTTAATCTTAAACCGTTTAGCCACTACCTCCAAATCACCAATATGGTCTGTATCCGTATGAGTCAGAACCAGATAGTCAATTTGAGACACTCCCCTTGCCTGTAGATAGGGAATTAAGGTTTTCTCCGCATTACTCGTCTGGCTCCCCTCTTGCCATTTTTTCTTAGAGCCGAAAGTCACCTTGCCACCTACATCTATTAGGACCGTCTCACCTTTCATACTCCTTAAAAAAATACTATCTCCTTGACCAACGTCGACCACCGTTACTTCATTTATTAAAGGATGTTTGACCCAGACCATCAAAAGACTAAAAATCATCAAGAGGGATATTCTAAACTGAGGCTTTTTCCAAAAATCAAAGAGCAAAACCAATACAAATATCATTGAGACAAACTGAAACAAGCTAGGTTTTCCTAAAATCAATGGCTGGACTCCCCAAGATTGTACCCAAGTCAAAAAGAACTCCATCCATTCAAAAAGTGGATTAAATTGAGAAAAAATTACCATTCCTGAAAGTGTAAAAAGTACTGTTAAGACAGGTAAGAGAAAGCTATCAAAAACTAGAGAGAAGATTGCCGTCAGAATCAAACTCAATGGTTGAGAAGTTCCATAATAGTAGGTCAAAAAAGGCAAAGTCCCAAGACTCAATACTAAACTCATATAAATTGACTTTTTAAAGGACGGCATCTCCTCAAAATTAAATAAACACAACAAGAAGGCATAAGAACAACTTAAAACACCTCCTACCGTTAAAAGAAAATGAGGCAAGACTAGAAAAAATAGAAGTAGCGTTATGCCCATATTGTTCAGTTTTTTAATACCACACTCAGCCAAGAGGCTTTGAATCAAAGAACGTAAGACTGAAGCCGTCCAACCAGTCATTAAGCCATAGAAAATCGAAAAAGGTAATAAGATAGCAAGGATATAATTTTTGGGAAGCCCCAAACGGAGAAGTCCATAGCGAAACCAGCCAAGAAAAAATCCAACCTGCATACCCGATAGCGCAAAAAGATGAATAATCCCCAAGCTAGTGTAGAGTTGACTCTGCTCATCAAACTCCTTGTCCAAATACCCAAAGAGCAGTCCTGTCATGTAGTGTCTCATCGGATTAGGAAAATGCGTCTGAATATGAACTAGAGCCTTCCTCCTCAATTGATGAAAAAAAGCTATTGGAGATATCGATTTTGGGGTTACGACATGTTCCAGACGCTCAATCTGAGTAATCCTATAAATGCCCTGACTAGCTAGATAAGACTGATAATCAAAGCCTTGAAAATTACGTTGACCAGTTGCCGAGGACAACTTTATTTTCCCTTTTAAAACAAGCGTTTGACTCGTAGTCTTAAAAAAATGCTGCTCCTTATCAGATTTTAGCCGGTAAAAGACCTGATAGGTTTGTCCATTTGACTTCCCGATTGCTGATAATCGCTCACCATTAACTGAGAGCGTATCTGCAACCAGTGTCACCTGATGAATTTCAGCAGGAGCTTGTTTATCTTGCATGATAGCTATATGGTATAAAAATAAAAAGTAGACCAAAAAGAAACCACCTATAAGTCCCACCAACTTTAGAGCTGCTCTATTCTTCCAATGATGCCTCAAAAAACATATCATCAGAAAGACAAAAGTCCCAATAGCATAGAAATTAGATACAAAAATAGTAAAATAAAGAGCAACTATTAAAAGCGCTAGGGAAAAAAGATTGATTGGAGCTTTTTTAAGCCACATAGAGGGACTCTCTGATTTTATCTAATGTTTTATCACCAATTCCTGAGACATTTTTCAAGTCATCTACGGACTGAAAGCCGCCATGACTTTCACGATAGGCAATGACATCCTCTGCCCGCTTAGCTCCAATTCCAGAAATGGTTTGCAACTGCTCTGAGGTCGCTGTATTTAAGTTAATTTTGCCATCCTTAGATACAGCCTGCCCTCCTTTGTCAGAGACCTGACCAGTACCTGTTTGATCAAGGACAGAAACATTTTCATCTTTATTGGCTACATAAATAACCTCTTCATCTGACAAGCTTGCGGCTAAGTTAACACTCTTAGCGTCTGCATCTTCTGTCATTCCTCCAGCTTCCTGAATGACATCTGTCACCCTAGCGCCTGCCTTTAGCGTATAGACACCTGGATTGACCACAGCCCCCTTAACATCTACCGTTACTTTTGACTTAACTTTTTCACTTCCTTCGGTCTTTGACTGGGAAGACGCCTCAGAAAGAGACTGTGAACTTTGTTTGGATGAAGACGTTGACAAAGCTGTCACATCTGTATAAGACGTCTCCGCCTCCATGCTGTTGCCGGCACCACAAGTCATCCATAAAAAGAAGCAAAAAATCACCATCAGTACAGCGATGACACTCACAAACAGACGATTATCTTTGACATAGGCTAGAATCTTTTCCTTCACGCTATTCTCCTTAATTGATACATTTTCTTTCTTATTCGTAAAAAACTTGAAAAATATATCAAAAAGAAAAAAACTCCATCAGATCTATGTCTGACAGAGTTATTAGCCTATTTCTGAGTTTCTTTGGCACGGTGTTTTTCAGGATTCCAAACAAAGCTAGCTACATATGAGAAAACCATGGTCAAAAGTACCGCAATGATAGCCACAATACCGAGAGGTACTCGATAAATATAAGTCAAAGGATTGGGTTTCTTGCCTGTTTGATAGCTCAAAGCTTCCTCATCAAGGCGATCAAATTCAGACTGGATACGACGAGCAACCTCTTGGATATTTTCGTCATTCAAACGCTTTAAATCTGAAATATCAATAGGATTACCATAGTTCATATCCACACGTTCACCTGTCAAGAGCCCCTTAAGTTCACGAGGTCCTTGATAGACAACCGGCATAATCTTAACCTTAGCCATCTTAGCGATAACTGCAACCCCCCCCTTAACATCAGATGAATGGCGGCTACCACTTGGGAACATAATCAAACTACGGTTACTCTTCTTAAGCATGTTAACAGGGTACTTGATAGCTTCTTGACCAGGATTTTCACGGTCAATTGGGAAGGCTCCGCACATACGGATCCACCAATCAAAGATACGACTCTTGAAGAGTTCTTTCTTAGCCATGAAAATAAACTGCTTAGGACGAGCTGAAAAAGCCATATAAACAGGGTCCCACCAAGTTCGGTGCGGAGCAACCAAGATATAGTTTTCGTCCTTGTTCAATAATTTATCGCGATTGTGGTAATGGGCATTCCCATTGATAATCCATAGAAGAAAGACAACAAGCCCACGTAAATAAGCGTAAAACACGTTTTTACCTCTTTTTCTACAAGTTTTTTCTATTATACCAAAAAAAGGAGCGCTAGTTTCATCGAATTTCTTTGTAAACTATTGAAAATGGTGTGGTACTTTCTAATGGTTTGAGCTATAATGTAACTATGAAAAAAAAAGTCTTGAGATTATAGGGAAAAATAGAAAGGCACTTAATCTTTGCCTTATTATTGCAAACTTGGCTGTTCTGGCTATCCTAGGCTTTGTCCTATTCCAACGCCATAACACGAAATATAAACAAGTAGCCAAGGCTGAAAAGACTGAACAAGTCGCTAATAGCAAAAGCTCATCTTCAGAAAAAGCTAAGGAAGATGATGAAACACAACTCAAGAAAGGTAGTAACCACAGCATTGAGGAGTCTGACTACGCCTATGATGTCACTGCCGTTAATAACACTATCCGAGGGAAATCAGATGATGTTAAGGGTAAGGTAGTCTTTTTAACCTTTGATGATGGGATTGATCCCACTTTGACACCACAAGTCATGAATATTCTGAAAGAGTATGGCGTTCACGCAACCTTCTTCCACATTGGCTATACCATCACACCTGAAAATGGGGACATCCTCAAACGCCAAATTACTGAAGGACATGCCATTGCCAACCACAGTCTTAGCCATAATTTCAATCTGCTTTATCCAGGACGTGTTCCAAATCAAAGTCAAATTATTTCTGAGGTTGACCAAACTATGGCTAATTTCAAGGCAATCTTAGGTAAGGACTTCAAAACAAGAATTTTCCGTTACCCTGGTAGTCATATGTCATGGCAAGGATTAGAGTCAACTGACCAAGCTCTTGCCAATAAAGGTATCCAGTGGATTGACTGGAACATGCTCTGTGGAGATGCAGAACCACTCTCTGTTCGTCCAACCACATCTGAAAGCATGATGGCTTATATGGACGGTTCACAGAAATATTTCCCTGAAACTACTGTTAAAGTTGTACTAATGCACGATACAGCTGGTAAGGAGCTGACTGTTCAGACCCTTCCACAAATTATCGAATATTTCAAAAATCAAGGATATACCTTCGGTGTCCTAGAGTAATCACTCGCAACAGTTCCTTTGGGAGCTGTTTTTTGCTACAATAAAAGTTATGACAAATCCAATTTTAAAAAACGGAGAACGCATTGACCAACTCTTCTCCACAGATGTAAAAATCATTCAAAACAAGGAAGTCTTCAGCTATTCTATCGATAGTGTCCTTCTCTCGCGATTCCCAAAAATTCCAAAGAAGGGGTTAATCGTCGACCTCTGTTCCGGAAATGGTGCCGTTGGCCTCTTTGCCAGCACACGCACTGAGGCACCGATTACCTTGGTTGAGTTGCAAGAACGCCTGGCTGATATGGCCAAGCGTTCCGTAACTCTTAATCAATTAGAAGATCAGGTGACTGTTGTCAATGACGACCTAAAAAATTTGCTTGACCATGCCCCACGATCTCAGGTGGACCTTATCCTCTGTAACCCTCCCTACTTTAAGGCGACAGAAACGTCTAAGAAAAATCTGTCAGAGCATTACCTCTTGGCCCGCCACGAAATCACGACGAATTTAGAAGAAATTTGCCAGGTCGCTCGTCATGCCCTAAAATCTAATGGACGTATTGCCATGGTGCATCGCCCTGACCGCTTTTTGGATATCATCGACACCATGCGCCAGTACAATCTAGCACCTAAACGCATCCAGTTTATCTATCCTAAGATGGGACGTGAGGCAAATATGCTCCTGATTGAAGCCATTAAAGACGGCTCGACAGATGGCTTGAAAATTCTTCCACCTCTCTTCGTTCACAAGGAAAATGGTGACTATACCGATGAAATCTTTGAGATTTACTTTGGAAAAAAGACTGAGGGTGAGTCCTAATCGATGACAGAAAAGGATAGCAAGGCCTACATGTATGTGGTTGAGTGTGCCGATGGCACCCTCTATACAGGCTATACTACAGACGTCGAACGCCGCCTCAAAACCCACAACGCAGGCAAAGGCGCCAAGTATACCAGAGCTCGCCTACCAGTTAAACTCCTCTACTCAGAAGCTTTCGCCAGCAAACCAGAGGCCATGAGCGCCGAAGCACTCTTTAAGAAAAAAAGCCGAGAGAAAAAATTGGCCTATATCAAAGAACACACGGAAAAATAACCGTGTGTTTTTTGGTCTTGAATTATCAAATTAAGTGCATACTTTCCTCTTATAAGACTTCATAAGATGTTTTTCCAGTTATGACATTTTCGCACCTTATTATTAAGTTTGTTCTCTCACAGCTGAATGATCTGATTATCAACCAATGTTAGATCACTTCCATTTGGAATATTGCTCTCATAGTAGTACAACTCACGCGCGTGAGTAATTCTACATGATCTAAAAAGCTTTAAAATCAGTAGTATTACTCCAAATTTAGTAAATAAAAAAGACACCCTGAAAGGTGTCCTGAATTATATCCGCAGTAAATGCCATAATATAGATAAACTCATCTTTAGGTATAAATAATCTTACAAAATGCTTCTAAGCTATCTTATTCTCTAATTAAACCTACTTTGATAAATTAAATTAAACAACCACTGAAGATTGATTAATAGTTTTGGTTGAGCATCAATCACTGGTTGGTTATAGAAAAACTTATGAGTTTTTATTATGTACTTATATTGTATATTCAAGGTATAGGAAAACGCTCTATTTTTTAGAGCGTTTTAATTCTTACTTATCACCCTTGTTACGGATAACAAAGCCATTTTTCTTTTCGCTTGAAGCACGGTGTGGGCGTTTGTTGCCACGATTTTCGAAGTCACGACTGTTATTCTTAGACTTGCGTTTGAAGTCTCGACGGCCACCGTCTCGATCATCACGGTTACGGTCGCCACGGTATCCACCACGGCGGTTGTTATCGCGACCACGGCCACGGCCACCTTTGCCACCTTTACCACCAAAGCCACCACCTGATGGTTTAAATGGCAATGGTTTTTCACGCGCAATTTCTACTTCTGGCATTGTCTCTGGATCTTGAACGGTCAAGCTCAAGATATAAAGCGCCAATTCTTCAGGTGTGAATTCTTGAGCCAATTTAACAGCATCGTCCTTAAACTTGTCAAAGTTAGCACGGATAGCTTCATCCGCAAAGTCACGTTCAATTTTCTTAAGGGCAACTTTCTTCTTAGATTGGAAGGCTTCTTGAGCTGTTGGTGACTTAAGGCCTTTCATGCGTTTCTTAGTCAAATTTTCGATGATGCCCAAGTAACCCATTTCGTTTGGAGAAACGAACGTAATCGATTGACCTGATTGGCCTGCACGGCCTGTACGTCCAATACGGTGAACGTAGCTTTCTGGGTCTTGTGGAATATCGTAGTTGTAGACGTGAGTAACACCTGAAATGTCAAGACCACGCGCCGCAACGTCTGTTGCAACCAAGATATCGATTTGGCCGTTCTTGAAGTCACGGATAATACGAAGACGTTTGTTTTGGTCAAGGTCTCCGTGGATACCTTCTGCACGGGAACCACGAAGTTTCAAACCACGTGTCAACTCGTCCACACGACGTTTGGTACGTCCAAAGACGATTGACAATTCAGGTTGGTCAACATCCATAAGACGAGTCATAGTATCAAACTTCTCTTGTTCCTTCACTCGGATAAAGTATTGATCAACGTTAACATTGGTCAATTCCTTAGCCTTGATTTTCACATGCTCAGGATCTTTCATGAACTGAACACCAATACGTTTGATGGCATCAGGCATAGTTGCTGAGAAGAGAAGGGTTTGACGTTTCTCTGGTACTCGACTGATAATTGCTTCAATGTCTTCTAGGAAGCCCATGTTAAGCATTTCATCAGCTTCATCCAAAATCAAAGTCTCGATATTGTTAAGTTTAAGGGCTTTACGTTTGATAAGGTCTAGGAGACGACCTGGTGTCCCTACTACAATGTGGGCACCTGAACGGAGGGCCTTGATTTGTTTCTCGATGCTAGAACCACCGTATACTGAGCGAACCTTAACGCCCTTATCACGGCCAAAACGGAAAAGCTCTTCTTGAGATTGCACTGCCAACTCACGTGTTGGGGCAATAACCAGGGCTTGAATTGTATTTTCTTCTGTACGAATTTTATCTAGGGTAGGCAAACCAAAGGCAGCTGTTTTACCAGTACCAGTTTGTGCCTGACCGATGACATCCTTACCTTCAAGAGCAAGTGGAATTGTCAACTCTTGGATAGGTGATGGTTGTTCAAAACCGGCAGCTACAACAGCTGATTGGATGTCTTCTGATAGGTTTAAATCTGTAAATTTCAAAGTATTCTTCTTTCTATTGAAGGTAGTGCGAAGCTACCTTATGAGACTTGGATGAGCAGATAAAGCATCTGCTTGTATTTTACAGTCGTTAATTTAACAACTCATCTATTCTATCATATTTAAGGATAAAAAGACAGAAAATAATGTTTTAAAACCGCCTCCAATTTGAGAAGACGGTTTCACTCACTGATTATTTTTTATGAACCAACCAACGCAGATAGCGGGCCAAAACCAAACAAAGAATGATACTACCAAAAACGATGAAAATCCAGGCTGGACTGACAGTCATAAAAGGTATAGGAACATTCATCCCAAAGAAACCGGTAATGACGGAAAGAACTCCCAAGAGTACCTCGATAATAGTCAAATTACTCAAGTTATTATTCAGATTGTTGTTTAGGATATTATTATAAGAACCTGATAGTTGTTGTAAGACCTTTGAAATAAGATCCGTCATGGCAACCAACTGCCTGGCTTCAATCATAGCATCATCAAACTGCTCTTTTTCGACCTCATTGAAACGACGATAAATGGCATGCCCATTAATGTATTCCAAAAGGAGACGGTTTTGTGTAGCTGCGGTCACCAAATAGACCATGCCTGTTTCCAAATCTGAAAGATCATAAAGATTCTTACTTGTCGTGGTCTGCCTTAGGCGTCGACTAACTTCGTCTTTTTGCTGATCCAAGCGTTCAATAACGGGATAATAAGCATTTGAAATCATCTCAAGTCCTGCAAAAAGCAACGTGTAGATAGACAAATTCTCATGGTTATCCACATAGTCTTGCATCTTTCTTATCACATAAGCGTTATCCTCGTTACTAATGGTCACCAAACGCGTATCTTGTACAATAAAAGTCAGAGGGATAGTTTCATAGTATTCCTTGTCCTTTTCAAGCGCCAGAACATTATAGATAAAGGTAATTGTCCCATTCTCACGGTTGTAATCCATGTGGGCTCGTTCATTTTTATCCAAGGCATACTCTACGGTTTCTTGGTCAATATCGTACTTAGTATAAAGGTAGGATTGCTCAGATACAATGTCTGAGTCAATATTAATCCAGTGACGCTTGTAACCAAGTTCCTTTTCAATAAACATAGTCAATTCCTCTTCACTCTAGCACTGCTGTTGCTAAAGCTTGCTGAATTTCAAAGACATTATTATCGCTCTTAAATTGAAGCACTTCTGCAGGATCAAGTGCTGATGAAATCCAAATCTTAAGTTCAGCATCTAGGTCAAAGTTCCCCGAGCTTTCTACAGTGAAACGAGAGATTGAGTGATAAGGGATAGATTTATAGGAAGTCTTCTTTCCTGTAACACCTTGCTTATCTACTAAAATCAAGCGTTTCTCTGTAAAGACAATCAAGTCACGAACAAGGACATAGGCTAAGTCCACCTGTTCACCTGGAATCAAGATATTCTCCAATTGACGCTCAACCTTGTCATTATCTTTCTTAGACGCATTGCCAAGCAATCCTGAAAAAATTCCCATAGTTGTTGCTCCTTTTTTACTTTAAAGATAGTTCTTGCTCTAACTATACCACATTTTAAGATTTAATACACTTGCAGAAATTGGTTTCTGGTAGTACAATAAAAGAGTCACAAGAGGAGCAATTGCTGAGAATGGCTAGCTTGAATCTTTTCTTCAAGACTCGCCTAAACTCTTACCACCTGATCAGGTTAGAACCTGCGTAGGGATGTGTCTCAAAATAGATTGAAATAGACTTCTATGATGTCGTTTTGATGTGGCAAAAAAATAGCCAATCAAGACGATTGGTATAGGAGGTTTTTTATGTCGAAAACAAGTATTCGACCAATGATTGATATCGCCCTTTTGGCGACCATTGCTTATATCCTGGACCTAGTTACCCAGCCAATATCCCTAGGCCCTTGGATTTCCCTTTCCTTTAAAATGGTGCCTATCTTTCTCCTCAGTTTTCGCTGGGGGCTTAAAGCCGGTGCTATGGGAGGCCTTATCTGGGGGCTTCTCCAAGTGGCGACGGGACAAGCAGCCGGTGGTTGGCTAACATTAACACAAGGTTTTCTGGAGTATTTTGTCGCCTTTAGCCTTATTGGGATTAGTGGTGTGGTCAAGCCAGCCCTAGATAAAGCCATTAAACAAGGCTATAAAGTTAAATCTCTGATGTATATCACTGGGGGGATTCTGCTTGGTAGCTCTGCTCGTTACCTCATCCACTTTATAGCTGGTGTCATCTTTTGGGGAAGCTATGCTCCTAAAGGGCAAAGCCCTTATCTTTATTCATTCATTGTCAATAGCTCATCTTTCCTAGGAGAAACATTGGCAAGCCTTATTGTTTTCTTCGCCCTGCAACGATTCCTAGGCAGATTACTCAATACGGAAAAATAAAAGAAACCATAGGACAGTCTTAAGTGGAAGTCCTATGGTTTTTCATGTTTTTATGAGATATTACGACACGAAGTCAGACGAATCGATATTATTCGTCTGACGTAGTTAGTGAGACGGCTAGCTAGCCACAAGATAGCCGCCAGTGTCAAAAGATGAACGATTTACATAAACTATACATAGTTGAGATATAGTTTCTAACAACTAAACAAATTATGCTAATAGCTACATGCCACAATAGTTAATTTGACACTCCATTACTCGTCTTTTCCTTAAATTCTAACTGAGAGTATTATTATCCAACTAAGATAACAATGATTCCTTCGCAAACTAAAACAACCAATAACAACAATTTTTGTTTCTTCATATGAATTACCTCACTTTTGTTTTACTGTATTTTATGTTAAGATACAAAAAAATACATATTCCCATATATGCAAACTGGGGGCTTCCATGAAAGAATTTGGAGCAATTTTTAAAAAATTTCGTAAATCAAGAGGGATACGATTAAAAGATGTCGCAAAAGCTGGTATCTCGACATCTCAACTGTCTCGTTTTGAAAAAGGACAGACAGACTTAACCATTACAAAGTTTATGTTAATATTAGACGAGATTAATATGCCTATTGACGAATTCATGTATGCTGTCCATGATTTTCATCGTGATGATCTGAATGAGCTATTATCAAAAATTCGACTTTTTGTATCGACTCATGATATCGATGGATTAAAGAAGTTACTCAGTTCTCAATTAGAATCAGAACCTAAACGAGAGAAGTTTCATCACATTAATACTATTTTATTAAAAATTCGCTTGCAAGATTTATCTGGAGAAAGCTACTATACGCAACAGGACCTAGCTGATTTAACCGATTATCTATTTAGTGTCGAGTACTGGGGTTATTATGAATTATTGATTTTTGCAAATACCTTAGATGTGTTGAACCATGAGACTCTTATGGTTTTGGCAAAGGAGATGTCTAGAAGGTCTGATTTTTACAAAGAGATTCCTAATAATCGACGCATGATATCAACCATGTTATTAAATGTTTATATTACATGCATAGAAAGAGAAGAACTCATTGATGCACTGTATTTTGAAAAACAATTAAACCAATGCTTTTTTATCGAGACTGAAATTTATGAACGATTGGTTTTTCAATATGCACAAAATTATTATCAATATAAAAAAGAAGGAAATAATCAGTCCATTATCGAAATGAAAAAATATATTGGGGCCATGAAATTGGCAGGGAGCGAGCATATTGCAAAGACTTATGAAGCACATTTGAAAAAATTGATAGAGGAAAATAGTTAGAAAGCATATATGGGAATTTATTAAATAAGATTATTATTCTTGTAAAATTATTTTGTTTAAAAAATATGTGAATCCAATTTCATTTCCAGATTTGGTAACCAATATGGAGAAACGATATGTCTAAATCCTTTCTGAAATTACTTCTCTCTCAATTATTTGCTAACTTAGCTGACATTTTTCTCAGGGTATCTCTCATTGCAAATATCTACGTCATTACAAAATCCGTTATTGCAACCTCAATGGTTCCCATTCTAATCGGATTATCAGCTTTCGTGGCAAGTCTTCTAGTGCCATTGGTGACTAAAAAACTAGCCCTAAATAGAGTTCTTTCATTCACTCAATGTGGAAAGACTTTTTTATTAGCAATACTCCTTGTAATACTCATTAAGGCTCAATTTGTTCCAGCCTTGGAAATGTATATCTTTGTTGTCGCTATTTCTATCTTAGATGGCTTTGCATCGCCCGTATCTTATGCCATGATTCCTAGATATGCCACAAATTTGGGAAAGGCAAATGCTGCCTTATCAATGAGTGGTGAGGGAGTGCAATTGATTGGTTGGGGACTGGGAGGACTCCTTTACGCTTCGGTTGGCCTATTTTCTACAATGTTGATAGTCCTATTTCTTTATCTTCTTTCTACTTCTGTGATGCTCTTTCTCCCTCAGGCTAAAATAGAGCAGTTAGAGGCGGAGACTAATCTGGATACTCTAGTAAAAGGATGGAAGTTAGTTGCAAAAAATCCTAAATTAAAGTTATTTGTCCAAGCAAATTTATTAGAGGACTTCTCCAATACAATCTGGGTATCATCTGTAATCCTTGTTTTTGTAACCGAGGTGCTAAAACAAACTGAAAGTTACTGGGGCTACTCAAATACAGCCTATTCCCTTGGTATCATTTTAGGTGGAATAATTGTCTACAAACTATCCGAAAAGTTTTTAGCTCATAAGTGGAAAAGTATTCTCTTTCCACTCTTAGCAATGGCGACCATCACAGCCAGTATCCTCTTTTTTTCAAACACACAAACATTTTTAATTTTCTCAAGTTTAATCGGCTTCTTTTCTCAGTTAAAAGAAGTCCCTGAAAGTGTCTTTCTTCAAGAAACTGTGGATGAAAATCAGTTAGTACATGTTTATTCTGTATTTGAAGTCATTTCAACCCTTGCTTTTTCAGTTTTCGTCTTTCTGATGAGTTCTATTACTGAAAGTTTTGGAATTACAACAAGTTTCTGGCTATCAACAATTTGCATACTTTTGGAAGATGGCTTGATTTATCATAATCGTGATTATCTAAAGTAATTAATCATAGCTATACTTGATAACTATTAGGGTTATAAAAAATATAGGACTATCTGATTAGATAGTCCTATATTTTGTGTTATTTTAGAGACGTGGCGTAGATATCATTATTAAGATATTACGACACGAAGTCAGACGAATCGATATTATTCGTCTGACGCAGTTAGTGAGACGGCTAGCTAGACACCTAATAGGGGCTAGCGTCAAAAGATGAACGATTTAAAATCGTCATCTTTTGTGCCGTATTACATCTTCTCTTCCAATGTTACATCTGGGTATTTATCCGCAAACCAACGAAGGGCAAAGTCATTTTCAAAGAGGAAGACTGGTTGGTCAAAGCGATCTTTGGCCAAGATGTTTCGGCTTGATGACATGCGTTCGTCAAGATCCTCAGGTTGAATCCAACGTACGGTCTTTTTACCCATTGGTGTCATGACGACTTCAGCATTGTATTCATTTTCCATACGGTGCTTGAAAACTTCAAACTGAAGTTGACCAACAGCACCAAGCATGTATTCGCCAGTTTGGTAGTTGGTGTAGAGCTGGATGGCTCCTTCTTGCACCAATTGTTCAATTCCCTTGTGGAAAGACTTCTGTTTCATAACATTTTTAGCAGAAACTTTCATGAACAACTCGGGCGTAAAGGTTGGTAGTGGCTCAAATTCAAACTTATTTTTTCCTACAGTAAGGGTATCACCAACCTGGTAAGTTCCTGTATCGTAAACCCCGATAATATCTCCAGCCACAGCATTTTCGACATTTTCACGGGACTCGGCCATAAACTGAGTGACGTTAGAGAGCTTAGCTCCTTTACCTGTACGGGTTAGGTTAACACTCATACCACGCTCGAATTCGCCAGACACGATACGAACAAAGGCAATACGGTCACGGTGACGTGGGTCCATGTTGGCTTGGATTTTGAAAACAAAACCTGAGAAATCCTTGTTAAGAGGATCAATCTCATCACCATCTACTGTCTTATGGCCATGTGGTTCTGGCGCGAATTTGAGGAAGGTATCGAGGAAGGTTTGAACCCCAAAGTTTGTAAGGGCAGAACCGAAGAAGACCGGAGTCAATTCACCAGCTAAAATAGCTTCTTCAGAGAATTCATTTCCTGCTTCTGTCAAGAGTTCGATATCTTCTTTAGCTTGCTCATAGAATGGATTGTTGGCAAATAGAGTATCACCATCTTCAATCTTGGCAAAGCGCTCGTTACCCTTGTAAAGCTCTAATCGTTCATTATAAAGGTCATAAAGACCTTCGAAGGCTTTCCCCATACCGATAGGCCAGTTCATTGGGTAACTGGCAATACCAAGCACTTCTTCCAACTCTTCCAAGAGGTCAAGTGGCTCACGTCCATCACGGTCCAATTTGTTCATGAAGGTGAAGACAGGAATACCACGGTGTTTGACAACTTCGAAAAGTTTTTTGGTTTGGGCCTCAATACCTTTGGCTGAGTCAACGACCATTACGGCAGCATCAACCGCCATAAGAGTACGGTAGGTATCTTCTGAGAAGTCCTCGTGCCCTGGGGTATCAAGGATATTAACACGTTTGCCGGCATAGTCAAACTGCATCACAGATGAGGTTACTGAGATACCACGTTGTTTTTCAATATCCATCCAGTCTGATTTGGCAAAATTTCCGGTCTTCTTACCTTTTACGGTACCAGCTTCACGGATTTCACCCCCAAAGTAAAGCAATTGTTCAGTAATTGTTGTTTTACCAGCATCGGGGTGAGAGATGATGGCAAAAGTACGGCGTTTTTTGATTTCGTCTCGAATGCTCATAGTTTTCTTTCTTCTTTAAAAATAATCTTTTTGGTACTTTTCCTTAGTGGTATCGAACGTTAGCAGCTTCCTTAGGAATCGCAAAACTTCTACGTTCCATAGCTACTGACAGTAATAGGTTTTAACCAGATTGAAAAGTAAGATAGTTGTAGCACTTCTTTCAGAAAATTTCTGTCTTTTAAAAGCTACATTTGTTGTCGAGGCTTGCAATAATTCTCGCAGGCATAACTCTTTTATTATATCCAAATTACAGTGTGAAAGCAATTTTGAAAGCGTTTTGTGTTAGAATAAAACAAATAAAATGACAAAACATGCTATCAGCTTTCTGATGGCGTGTTTCTTCATTTATTCAATACTTATCTTCAAAATATTCCAGACTCTTTTTCATAATTATCATAAGAATAATCAAAGTTGCTGAAACAGCAAGGTATTTGACAACTAAGGAGGGTCCCATAATAAATGGCGTGTGTTTAAGCATCCCATAGTTTCCACCGATGGTCTGATTAACTATTACCAGACCTAGATTTAGTAGGAAGGTAGCCACCACGATTAGTCCTAGGCTGATGGGATGGGTTTTATAACTGTTAAAAATGACATTCAGGCTATTGACGAGTAGGGCATAGTGACCAATTAGGAAAGAAAATCCTGTGATATGAGGAAACTCATAGGGATCAAATACTGGGTAAATCAATGCACAGTAGGTTCCGACGACTCCCATAATAGCGAAGTAGGTCTTTGTCCTACTATTTTTCAAGAGGAGAACAGCAAACATGGCCATACGGCAATGGTAAAGGGGCAGACTAATAAAAAGAGGAAAGCCTTGCCAGAGGTACCAGGTGTAAAGGGCAAAGAGTTGAATGGCTTGAATAGTGATAAAGGTCCAACGCCATACATTATTGTTATGCCAAAGCCAACTCAGGTAACTCAAGAGTACCATCGCCAAGAGCATAAGCAAATAATAGGGCAGAGGTATATGGGGGGGATGAGTTGGGGTCATTGTCAAAAAATCCTTCATTCTCTTCTCCTGATGAAATTGCTATGCCTGCTATTATATCAAATTTCAGGGTAAATCAAAAACCTGCTTAGAGAGCAGGTTAGAGAACTTAATCCTTAGCTTGGAGTTCTTGCACAACCTTGGCTAGGTTCATAGAGTTAGAGCCCTTAAGCAAGATTTGATCGTATTCGCCTAGACTTTCTTTGATTTGTTTGACCATAGCATCAAATTGGTCTTCATCAGATGTCTTCTTGAAATAATAAACATGACCAAGTGGGAACATTTGACTGGCAAGTTGTGACAATTCTGCAATGTCTTCACCATAGAAAATCACCGTATCAATAGCATCTGGTGTCAGGCTTAAAATCATCTGTGTATGAAGTTGTACAGACTGTTCACCGAGTTCTTTCATATCAGCTAGGACAGCGATTTTCTTGCCTCCTTCATTCTTAGGAATGGCTGAGAAGGTCTCCAAAACGAGCTTCATAGCTGTTGGATTGGCATTGTAGACGTCAGAAAGAATATCCGCTCCATTAGCCGCTTTTTTCCATTCGGTACGGTTTTTTGTGAGTTGCAAGTTAGCAAGAGCTGAGAGGATATTTTCCTCAGTTACACCCAAGTGTTTTGCGACATAGGCAGCAACCATGGCATTTGTGGCATTGTATTTTCCAGTGACTGGCAAGGTAACTTGTCCGTCGAGGAACTTTGTTGAAAAGGTAAGATGATCCTTGTATTCCGTCAACTCAGAGACTGTAAGCTCTGCACCATCTCCAAAGCGTACCACTTCAAGATTGCTTGGCAAGAAAGGATCAACGATTGGATCACATGGCACAAGCAAGAGACTACCATCAGGCATACCGTCTTGCATTTGCATTTTACCTTGAGCAATCTTGTCACGGCTACCGAAGAATTCCAAGTGAGCTTCTCCGATTAAGGTAACAACGGCTGTTTTTGGCTTAGCCAAGTTTGACAAGAGATGAATATCTCCCATATGGTCTTGCCCCATCTCAAGGACAATTTTCTCCGTATCATCAGGCATGTGGAGGGCTGTATAAGGAAGACCAATCTCATTGTTGTAATTGCCTTGTGTCTTATAAGTGCGGTAGGTCGTTGCCAAAATGTCATGAATCATGTCCTTGGTGGTTGTCTTACCGTTAGAACCAGTCACAGCAATAACATCAACACCAGTCTTTTCAAGATAGTAGGCAGCTAGTTCTTGGAAGGCTTCAAGAGTGTCATCGACTAGGATGTGGGCTTGATCAGCCGGTAATTCTTTTTCTGTGAATGTCGCTATAGCACCGTTGTCAAAGGCTGTTTGGATAAAATCATGCCCATCACGCGCACCTTTGAGCGGCAAAAAGAGATCCCCCGCTGTGATCTTACGGCTGTCAAATTCAATCTGGTTTAGGGCGACATCTTTATAGGCAGTGACATCATTTTTAGCACCAACAACCTCGGCAATTTCATGGAGTGTCAGTTTCATCTTAAAATCCTCTATTATATTTTTTTACAAGTCTGACAAGAAATAAGATTTTCTTGACTTCAATCACTCCCAATTATATCACAAATCGGGCTAGCTTTTGCTTGGGAGATGAATTTGTTACAATGGTTGATGAAAGGATTAGGCATGACAAAGAAAAAAATCAATCAGTTTCTCTAACAAAGAGAAAGACAGAAGAAGTGACTGCCAAAGTATTGAAGAACCTAAAGCTAGCGCTTTAATTGGAGAATGGTAGTTCTACTAGAGCCAACATCTGGATTGATCATCTTATTAATACTAGCACTGCTATATGGTGGTTTATATTATTACAATCATTATACCGTCAACAAAGATAATATTTATGGTCTCTGGCAGTCTGATCATCATCAGTTAGCGACTTCCTGTAAGCATATTCGGAAATGAGGAAATATTGACTGGCAGGTCACACAGGATGGTAAGGATGTTATCTATGCTACTAGAACTCGCCCAGTCAAGCTGCTTAATGACGGAGCTCTTCACATGGAGCTCTACACTGTGGAAGGCTACCTAACAGACCTCCCCACAAAGGACGGCTTCAGCTATATGGATTTCTATCTTCATAAAAACAATTATATTACCTATGATGGCGAGTCCTACAAACGAATAGACTCCGGAAACAGGTCCATCACTTGGAAAGATGATTCCACCAGCCCTTATGGTCAACGGAAAACCACTATAGATGAAGTTTTTGAATCCTTCTATTTGATACTTATTGGTATTTGCTCATTTCTTATCATTATAGAGGCTCGGCAAAAGAGGAGAGAGAAGCTCAATGAGACACCAAACAAAAAGAAAATACGCTGACCGAAAGAATCTCAATCGAAAATATCATCCACAAAAAGCATATCGGAAACAACAGAAACGCAAAACGGGATGGCGAGCACGCTGGGATAAATTTACAGACCGTTTAGCTAACATTTTTGGCATAGATTTCCTAATCCTCTTACCTGTAGTCATTATCTATGGTATTTTCTTTGGTCATGACGTTTATAAAGACGATATCTACGGTCTTTGGCAACCTGAAAGCCATCAGCTTGCCATATCCTACGAAAGAGGTGGCGAGGGAAGTAAGATTGATTGGGAGATTGTTCAAGATGGAAATGTCCTCATCAAAAATGCACGCATTGATGAGATTGAACGCTTTAATGGACGGTAACCTAGTTTATGCCAAGGAGCACCTTCTTTCAGACCTTCCCACAAAGAACGGCTACAACTATTTGAAGATGTATGTTCGTAAAGACAATTATCTGACCTATAATGGCGAATCCCACAAATTAGTGGATGATAAGGACAAAAGTATTACCTGAAAAGACGGTTCAAAATCCCCTTATGTCAACGAAAGACCTTGTCTGATCGTCTGAGACCTTATATCGTATTTGGAATGTTGGGTGGCTTTCTTATATATGTCCTTTTCGTTGAATGGAAGATCAAAAGAAACTATAAAAACAAGTAAAACCACTCCTGCTTCTAGCTAGACTAGATATAAGCAGGAGTGGTTGTTTATTTTTATTAAGCAAGACTTACCTCTCTAAGAGGGTGTTGGTCTTATTTCACTTGGCCACCTTCAACAACGAGGTCATCAGCTTTAGCAGCATCACCGTAAGTTGGGTGAAGTGTTTTTTCATAATCTTTGTGGAAGAAATTCTCTTCGCCAAGTTTCTTAATGTCTTTATTGATAAAGTCAAGGAGTTCTTTGTTACCTTTTTGAACGGCTGGAGCGATAGTATCTGGATCACCAAGTGATGTGATTCCGACTTCATAGCCTTTGTTTTCTAGAGCCCAAGCAAGAACTTCTGTATTATCTGTTGAGAAGGCATCGCCACGACCATCAAGGAGTGCTTGGTAGGCATCGCTATATTGATCATACTTTTGCAATTTGATATTTGGGTAGTTCTTTTCAAAATAAGTTTCAGCAGTTGTCCCCTTAGTAACAATCAAGGTCTTGCCTTCAAGCTCTTTAACGTCCTTAATGACCTTGTCTTTAGGTGACACTACACCGATTGAGACTTTCATGTAAGGAAGGGCGAAGTCCACTTGTTTCTTACGTTCATCAGTTACTGTAAAGTTGGCAAGCGTAATATCTACCTTGTTTGAAATCAAGAATTCTGCACGGTTGGCCGCATCTACTGAGACGTATTTCGGTTTAACACCCAAGTCTTTGGCCAAACGGTTACCAAGTTCAATATCGTAACCTTGGTAAGCACCCTTGTTATCTACATAACCGAAAGGTTTCTTGTCCGCAAAGACGGCGATACGAAGCTCACCACTCTTCTTAATTTCTTCAATAGTACGTGCTTTGGCTGTTGATTTACCAGAGCTACTGTTACTTGAGCAAGCAGTCACTGCCACCAAGGCAAAGACGAGGGCTAATAGGGCAAAAATTTTCTTTGTTAGTTTCATAATTCTCTCCTAAAATAATTTACTTTCACTAAAAACAATGGGTTACAAATAGGCACCAAACTGACTGAAATCAAAGACATTGAGGAACTCTTGAGCCCGCTGTGTCTTTGGATGATTGAAGAATTCTTCAGCAGTACCTTCCTCAGCGATGACACCCTTATCCATAAAGATAATACGGTCAGCGATGGCACGCGCAAACTGAAGTTCATGGGTTACAATCAACATGGTACATCCTTCTTGAGCCAGGTCATTGATTAATTCCAGAACCTCACGAACCATCTCAGGATCAAGTGAAGCCGTCACTTCATCAAAGAGGATAACTTCAGGATGCATGAGCAGGGAACGGACTATGGCTACCCGTTGCTTTTGACCACCTGATAGTTGTCGCGCAAAGCTGTGTTTCTTATCCAAAAGTCCCACACGGTCCAAGAGTTTCTCAGCCTCTGCAATGACTTCATTCTTGTTACGCCCTTGAGCTTTGACTGGCCCCAAAATCAGGTTTTGCAGGATATCCAAATGCGGGAAGAGGTCATAGCTTTGAAAGACCATTCCGATTTTCTGACGAATCAGGTGGAAATCCTTTTTACTACCAGTGATAGACTTACCATCTAGGAGAATATCGCCTCCTTGGATAGTCTCTAAGCCATTGATGCAGCGTAGCAAAGTCGATTTTCCACAACCTGAGGAACCCAGGATAACAACGACTTCACCTTGCTTAACATCTAAGGAGATGCCTTTGAGAATTTGATTGTCCCCAAAGGACTTTTTCAAATCCTTGATTTGTAAAATGCTTTCTGTCATCTTAATTCCTCCAACGATTTTCAAGATATGTAGACAGCTTAGATACTGGGTAACAAATGGCAAAATAAAGAATCAAAATTGTACCATAAATCCAGAAAGAAGCTGTTGGAATAGTCAGGCGGTTACTATCGATAATCTGCTGACCAACCTTGGTCACCTCAACCACGCCAATCAAAACCACCAAAGATGTGGTCTTAATCATCCGTGTCACCAGGTTAATAGCCTGAGGCAACAAGCGACGCAGGACTTGCGGAATAATGACATAGGTGTAGAGTTGCCCATTGGTCAAGCCAAGAGCCCTCCCACTATCAAACTGGTGTCTCGGTAGCGACGTGATTGACCCACGCACCAAATCGCCCATCTCAGCCGTTCCCCAAAGGGTAAAGACGATAATAGCCGATAGCTCACCTGAGATATTGATGTTAAAGTTCCTAGCCAGACCAAAATAGACAATAAAGAGCAAAACTAATTGGGGCATGATACGAATAAATTCTAGATAAATTCGTGACAAAAACCGAACAATCTTAGACTTCGAAGTCATGACAATCCCAAAAAGGGTTCCTAGTAAGAGGGACAGAAGCACCGAAACGATGGAAATTCTAATAGTTACGCCTAAACCTTGTAAGATACGTAGGAAATTATTCCCCTGAAGAAGAACCTGAAAGCCCGAATCCTGCATAGCGTAACCTCCTTTCAATCCAACTAAAGACTAGAGAAATCGGTAGCAACATCAAGAGATAAGCCACCACCAACATTCCTAGAGCCACATCAGTTTCGTAGTAAAGACCCATCAAATCCTTGGCCACATACATCAAATCCGCCAAGGCTACCGCTGAGAAAACGGATGTTTCCTTGATAAGGAAGATGACGTTAGCACTAAATGACGGAAGCGCCACAGCCACTGCCTGAGGAAGGACCACATAGCGAAAGACTTGGAATGGCGTCAAACCAATAGACAAACCCACTTCATGCTGGGTCTGACTAACAGCCTCTAGACCACTTCGGAAGGACTCCGCCATATAGGAACCGCCCAAGAAAATCAAACCTACCACAGCACAAGTCTCTGAGGATAGAACCAAACCGATACGAGGCAAGCCAAAGTAGAGAAAAAAGAGCTGAATCAAGAGCGGCGTATTACGAGATAACTCAATATAAGCCGTCGAAAGCTGACTCAAAATCGGTACTCGATAATGGCGAATAACACTCACCACCAAGCCCAAAAGAAAGGACCCAATAATCCCCATAACAGCAATATGTAAGGTTAAAAAGAATGCCTTCTGATAGAAGGGCAAATACTGTTGAACAATGGACCAGTCCAAAACTTACCTCCTCAAAACAAGATACAAAGGGCGTGTGAAATTTCATAAAGCAAATAGGAAACTGACGACGTGTGCTGGCACACTAGGAAGTTTATCCTTTGCTCTAGGAATTTAGCCTGTGTTCAATTCCACAATATACAAAGGGCGTGTAAAAATCCGTGAGCACCCACTGACATCTACTTCTGGCCCTTTGACCATCACTCGTCTCTGACGATATTTACGATAGGTGAATCTTCATCAAAAACGAACAAATTGCTTTATATTATTATTTGAAACGTTAGCTTTATTCTACCACCGCTGAGTTTCTTTGGATAATATGTATTTTTTATCAAGGTGATAAAGAAAAGATATAAATACAATCTGGATTTCTATAAAGAAAAAAACATCTCAATCTCAGAGATTTCGGCTCTATAATTTCTGTAGTGGGTAAAACTACTGTAGAGATTATAGAGCTTTTTGAGTGTACACTAAAAGTCCCATAAGAACTATAATGAAAAGTGACAAAACTACCATTAGGAAGAACTTATGAGA
>SKEV01000010.1_pt1 | contig 201448 bp, 185 predicted proteins | sample 4819531 | NCBI WGS metagenome assembly SKEV01 (sample SAMN11008800, study PRJNA524170) | human gut metagenome | biome: Human fecal sample; material: Feces; isolation source: fecal sample from pouch patient p9, p28 | host: Homo sapiens | place: Israel: Tel-Aviv | collected 2016-08-01 | reverse complement strand
AGGTGGAAGTACGGTAACGTATGGAGCTGACTGTTACTAATCGGTCGAGGCTTTAACCAAAGAAGGCTGAAGTGTAAGAGATGTAGAAAGATTCTTGTATGTTGTTTTGAAGGTATATCCTTTACAATTTAATAAAGGGGCATAGTTTCAATGGTAAAACATCGGTCTCCAAAACCGCAGTTGGGAGTTCGAGTCTCTCTGCCCCTGTTACGAAAACAGGTTAAATTTTATTTAGTCTGTTTTTTCTTTTATAGGAAAAGAAAGCGTATGTCAGATTTTACCCTTTGAATTTTAGCAAGATTACTTTGTGAAATGTTACAAAAATATTACAGAATACTACAAAACCACTTTACAAAAGAAGAATAATATGTTAAATTTAATAAATGTAACAGAAATGTAACAAAATATCAAAGAGTAGAATTGAGGCAGAATTATGATAAAGACAATAAAGAAAGTAGCTGTTATAATAATGACAGTCGTAATAATGATGTCGACAGTTACGATAGCTGATCAAGCATCGTCGACAACCGTTCAGGCAGCATCAGGGTACAGTGGAAAGATTTATAAACACTGGTGCAAATTAAGAACAGCAAAGTCTAAACGTTCTAAAACGATCAAGAAACTAAGTGTAGGAACAAAAGTTACAGTATTATCAACAAGTGGAGGCTGGAGAAAAATTAAAGTTGGTAACAAAACTGGATATGCATTAAAAAAGTATGTTTATATCAGTACAAATGCACCAAAACTTACGGGAAGTACTTATAACAAAGGACAAACCGTTGCAAGTTTTGCACAACGATTTGTTGGGAATCCATATGTATGGGGAGGAACAAACTTGAATACGGGAGCGGATTGTTCAGGATTCGTAAAAAGCGTCTATAAGTCATTTGGATATAATCTTCCAAGAAGTTCATCCTCACAAAGAAGTGCAGGACGTAAGGTTTCTTACAGTAATAAACAGCCAGGAGATCTGATCTGTTATAGTGGGCATATTGCTATTTATATAGGCAATGGAAAGATTGTTCATGCAAGTTCAAGAAAAACAGGAATTAAGATTTCGCCAAAGGCTAATTATCGAAAAGTACTTTCTGTAAGAAGAATTGTAAAATAATTAAGAAAGCAGGATAAGATATGAGATATGAAGGAATGATCTATCGGCCGCCAAGTGAAGCATACAGTCTGATCGTACAGGTAACGATCGGATGTAGTCAGAATCGTTGTATTTTTTGCAGCATGTTTAAAGAAAAACGGTTTAGGATCAGAAAAGTAGAAGAAGTCTTAGAAGATTTACAAGATGCAAGAAATAAGTATCGATATGTAGAGAAGATTTTTTTGGCAGATGGAGATGCATTGATTTGTAGGATGACAGATCTTGAAGCAATCCTTCATTTTATCAAAGATCAATTTCCAGAATGTAAACAAGTAACTTTATACGGATCGCCAAGAAGCATTTTGATGAAACAACAAGAAGATTTGGACAAATTAAGAGAACTTGGAATATCTATGATCTATATGGGATTGGAATCAGGAAATGATGAAGTCCTTACATATATGAAAAAAGGTGTAACATCACAAGAGATGATAGAGGCAGCACAGAAAGTAAAACAGGCAAAGATCCGTTTATCTGTGACAGCTATATCAGGGTTAGGTGGAAGACGGCTATGGAAGGAACATGCAAAAGATACAGGACTTGTTTTATCCCAGATGAAGCCAGATTATATAGGATTGCTTACATTAATGATAGAAGAAGATCTTCCGTTAGCAGATAAGATCAGAAGCGGAGAATTTGAACTGTTAAATCCATATGATATTTTAATCGAGACAAAAGAAATGTTAAAATATATGGATTGCCCAGATTGTATTTTCAGATCGAATCATGCATCTAATTATGTGAATTTAAGAGGAACATTAAATCAGGATAAGGAAGCAATGATCAATCTGTTAGACGAAGCAATCAAAGGAAATGTTCATTTGAAATCAGAGTGGATGAGGGGATTCTAATATAGCTAGAATCAAGGAACGAGACAATAGGAATATTATGAGCCTATTGTCTCGTTCCTTTTTATGCAGAGAAACTCATAACTTAATGAATTCAGGTTTCTTATCTCGAAAGACGGTATAATAACGAATTCCAAGATTAGACAGAAAATCAGGTAATTTATAAAAATCATAAGCCATATGTTTTGGACAATGGCCATCAGATCCGATCGTAATAATTTCACCACCAAGTTCCATATATCTTTTTATGATCTCATGATGAGGATTTGGATCACTCATTCCGTATTTAAGTCCAGCAGTATTCACTTCAATACCTTTGCCATTTTCAATGATCATCTTTAAAATGGCATCTAAAAGATCAGAATAATCTCTATAATGGAATTCAAAAGAAGGATCCTTGATATAACGTGCAGCATAATCAAGATGTCCATAGACACAATAATGATTAAAAGAAGAAATATTTTTTAAGATATCTTCAAAATAATGAGCAAGTCCCAGACGGGCAGGATATGTTTCAAAATAAATCGCATCATATGGATCCATAAAATCAACAATATGAGTAGAACCAATGATAAAATCAAAAGGCTCATCCTTGACGAATGCAGCACATTGATCTAGGGTTGTTGGCATTAATCCAAGTTCCACTCCATAATTGATTTCAATCTGATCCTGATAGTGTTCTTTCATTTTAAATATTTCTTCTTTATAGGAAGGAAGATCTAGAAGGAAATCAAATCCATCAGGATTAACAGGATAATCAATATCGTGATGCTCTGTAAAACAAATAGTTTTAAGACCAAGTGAAACAGCATGTCGGATCATTTCTTCCATAGGAGATTCAGAATCGGAAGAAAAACTGGTATGTAAATGATAATCTGCAAGAATCATAAAAAACTCCTTTGTAAATAGTTAATATAATACTTTTATTATATACATTATGACAGAAAGGTAAAGAAAAAATAAAATCTATGTAAAAAGTTCTTTAAATATAAGAGTAGGTTTGTTAAAATTATTTATGTCGAAATAACGACAAATGAAATATATGTGGGAGATCCAATAAGAGGGTCTGTAAAAACACAGGAGGAATCGTAAAAAATGAATACACTAACACATGTCGGTAATCTGTTTGCGTTTATCGGCGGACTTGGAATGTTCCTGTATGGAATGGATATCATGGCATCAGGACTTCAAAAGACAGCAGGAAATAAGATGAAAGACCTGCTTGGCTATTTAACAAATAATCGTATTTTAGGTGTACTTGTAGGAGCACTGGTTACAGCAATTATTCAGAGTTCATCAGCAACCACTGTTATGGTTGTAGGTTTTGTAAATGCAGGAATCATGAATCTTACACAGGCAGCCGGTGTTATCATGGGAGCCAATGTAGGTACAACGATCACGGCATGGCTGGTATCAGCTAATGAATGGGCGGGAGCGTTAAAACCAGATTTTTTTGCACCATTTATTTTAGGAATCGGAGCTTTCATCATCACATTCTCTAATAAGCAGAAGATGACACAGAAAGCGGAGATTGCCGTCGGATTTGGTATTTTATTTATTGGATTATCATCTATGTCATCATCCATTGGAGTATATCAGGATAGTCCGGTATTCTACAAAGCATTTCAGGTATTAGGAGGAAATCCAATCCTTGGTATTTTAGTCGGCGCTGTTGTTACAGCGATCATTCAGAGTTCATCTGCATCTGTCGGTATTTTACAGACATTAGCGATGAGAGGAATCGTAAACTGGAGATCAGCGATCTTTATTACGTTAGGGCAGAATATTGGTACTTGTATCACAGCAATCTTATCTAGTGCGGGTGCAAATAAAACAGCAAAAAGAGCAGCTGTGATCCATTTAAGTTTTAATGTATTAGGTGCAGCTATTTATGGGGTGATCATGACGATTTTCTTTGGAATCTTCCCAGATCTTGCAATGCAGCATATATCCAGTACACAGATTTCCATTTTCCACTCGATCTTTAACATATCTGTGACGATACTGTTATTCCCATTCGCGAATGCATTGGTAAAATTATCTGGACTTATCATTCGTGAAGAGCCAGTAGAAGACGAAGAAGAAGAACCAGAAGAGAAAGCATTACGTCACTTAGATCCACGTATTCTTGAAACACCTGCATTTGCAGTTGAGAATGCAGTGAAAGAAGTGGTACGTATGGGTGAGATCGTATTAAAGAATTTAAATCGTGTAACAAAAGAAGCAATGAGTGGAGAACCAAGACAGAGTAAGATCGATAAAGTTCATAATGATGAACAGGTGATCAACCATTTAGAACCAATGATCACAGAATATCTTGTAAAGATCAGTCATTTGGCGATCACAGAAAAAGAGATGAAAGTTGTCAACAATCTGTTTGATTCGATCACAGATATTGAGCGTTCAGGAGATCATGTAGAGAATATGGCAGGATATCTGCAGCATATCAAGGATATGAATGAAAATATTTCAGAAGATGCGATTGAAGAGCTTAGAAATATGAATAATATTGTAAGAGCTGCATTTGAGTCAGCAATCCGTGCGATTGAATTTGACGATACCAAAGAAGCAAAAGAAGCATTATCTTATGCAGAAGATGTATATTGTACAAGAAAGATCATCAGAAAGAGACATATTCAGAGAATGAAAGATGGAGCTTGTTCTCCAGATATTGGTGTATATTTCCTTGATATCATTTCTAGTATGGAAAGAATCGCAGGATATGCATTTACAATTGCAAGATACATTTTAAGTCAGAATGATGAAGAAGAATAAGGAAAAGTTTTTTATTCATTGTGCCGAAGAAACGGGATAAAATTTGGTAGAATTGTACAAAATCGTTTTATTGTATACATGATAAAAATACTAAATTTCACTTGAATTTTTTGTCAGTATTGTTTAAAATAAAAAGGAAGTTTGTCAATAGATTAACAGATTGGCAAATCCATCAAAATTTAATTAATCAAGACTTAGGAGGAATTTGAGATGGCAGTTAAAGTAGCAATTAATGGATTTGGACGTATTGGACGTCTTGCATTCAGACAGATGTTCGGAGCAGAAGGATATGAAGTTGTAGCAATCAACGATTTAACATCTCCAAAGATGCTTGCACACTTATTAAAATACGATTCTTCACAGGGAACATATGCATTAGCTGATAAAGTAGAAGCTGGTGAAAACTCTATCACAGTTGATGGAAAAGAAATCACAATCTACGCTGAAGCTGATGCTAAAAACCTTCCATGGGGAGAACTTGGAGTAGACGTAGTACTTGAGTGTACAGGATTCTACACATCTAAAGAAAAAGCATCTGCTCATATCGAAGCAGGAGCAAGAAAGGTTGTTATTTCTGCACCAGCAGGAAACGATCTTCCAACAATCGTTTACAATGTAAACCACAATGAATTAAAAGCAGAGGATACAGTTATTTCTGCTGCATCTTGTACAACAAACTGCTTAGCACCTATGGCAAAAGCTCTTAATGATCTTGCAGCAATCAAATCTGGAATCATGTGCACAATCCATGCTTACACAGGAGATCAGATGACTCTTGACGGACCACAGAGAAAAGGTGACTTAAGAAGATCTCGTGCAGCAGCAGTTAACATCGTACCTAACTCTACAGGTGCTGCTAAAGCAATCGGACTTGTTATTCCAGAATTAAACGGAAAATTAATCGGATCTGCTCAGCGTGTTCCAACTCCTACAGGATCTACAACAATCTTAACAGCAGTTGTTGAAGGAAATGTAACAGTTGATGAAGTAAACGCAGCTATGAAAGCAGCTCAGACAGAATCTTTCGGATATAACACAGACGAAATCGTATCTAGCGATATCGTAGGAATGAGATATGGTTCTTTATTCGATGCTACACAGACAATGGTTCTTCCATTAGATAATGGAACAACAGAGGTTCAGGTTGTATCTTGGTATGACAACGAAAACTCTTACACAAGCCAGATGGTAAGAACAATCAAATACTTTGCTGAATTAGCTTAATTTGATATTGGAATGAGGACAGGCCTGTAATTATACAGTGTAATAAGACTCAGATAAGGGGTCCGGTCTTTTGGACCGGGCCCCTATTTTTAATCAAGGATTGAGAAACCCTGATCAATTAAGATATGCCTTATGGCATACAATCTTAGGAGGAAAAACGAAACATGTTAAACAAAAAATCTGTAGATGACATTAATGTAGCAGGAAAGAAAGTCTTAGTACGTTGCGATTTCAACGTGCCTTTAAAAGACGGACAGATTACAGATGAAAATCGTCTGGTAGCAGCACTTCCAACAATCAAGAAACTGATTTCTGACGGTGGAAAAGTAATCCTTTGCTCTCACTTAGGAAAACCTAAAGGAGAACCAAAACCAGAATTATCTTTAGCACCAGTAGCAGTACGCTTAAGCGAACTGTTAGGACAGGAAGTTAAATTTGCAGCAGATGACAATGTTGTCGGAGATAATGCAAAAGCAGCAGTAGCTGCTATGAAAGATGGAGAAGTAGTACTTCTTCAGAATACTCGTTACAGAGCAGAAGAAACTAAAAATGGTGAAGCATTCAGCAAAGATCTTGCAAGCCTTTGTGATGTATTTGTAAACGATGCGTTTGGTACAGCTCATAGAGCACACTGCTCAAACGTTGGTGTAACAGAATATGTTGACACAGCCGTTGTAGGATATTTAATGCAGAAAGAGATCGATTTCTTAGGAAATGCGGTTAATAATCCAGAAAGACCTATGGTAGCCATCTTAGGTGGAGCGAAAGTTGCTGACAAATTAAAAGTAATTGATAACTTACTTGAAAAATGTGATACACTGATCATCGGTGGAGGAATGGCTTATACATTCTTAAAAGCACAGGGATTAGAAGTTGGTAAATCTTTAGTAGACGATGAAAAAATCGACTATTGTAAAGAAATGATGGCAAAAGCAGAGAAATTAGGAAAGAATTTATATCTTCCAATCGATACAACAGTAGCAGACGGATTCCCAAATCCTATCGATGCTGAGATCGAAGTATCTGTTGTAGCAGCTGATGCAATTCCAGCTGATAAAGAAGGACTTGATATTGGACCAGCTACATGTGAGAAATTCGCAGAAGCAGTTAAAACTGCTAAAACAGTTGTATGGAATGGACCAATGGGTGTATTTGAAAATCCTATCCTTGCCAAAGGAACAATTGCCGTTGCTCAGGCTTTAGCTGATACAGATGCAACAACAATCATCGGTGGAGGAGACTCTGCAGCAGCTGTTAACCAGTTAGGATTTGCAGACAAGATGACACACATCTCTACAGGTGGTGGAGCTTCTCTTGAATTCTTAGAAGGAAAAGACCTTCCAGGTGTAGTAGCAGCCAACGACAAATAATCATTGCACTTAAATATTTAATATTTAATACACTTTATAAACAAAATGTCAAGAAAGAAGGATATTAGTCTTATGCGTAAAACAATCGTAGCAGGAAACTGGAAAATGAACAAAACTCCTAGCGAGGCAAAAGCATTAATCGAAGAATTAAAACCATTAGTAGCAAGTGAAACTTCTGATGTAGTATTCTGTGTACCAGCAATCGATATTCCAGCAGCAATTGAAGCTGCAGCAGGAAGCAATATTGCAATCGGTGCTGAGAATATGTACTTTGAAGAAAGTGGAGCTTATACAGGAGAAATCGCTCCTAACATGTTAACAGATCTTGGAGTAAAATATGTTATTCTTGGACATTCTGAAAGAAGAGAATACTTTGCTGAAACAGATGAAACTGTTAACAAGAAAGTATTAAAAGCTTTTGAACATGGAATTACACCAATCGTTTGCTGTGGTGAAACTCTTGCTCAGAGAGAACAGGGAGTTACAATCGACTTCGTTCGCCAGCAGATCAAGATCGCATTCCAGGGAGTAAGTGCTGACCAGGCTAAGACTGCAGTTATCGCTTATGAGCCAATCTGGGCTATTGGAACAGGTAAAGTTGCAACTACAGAACAGGCTCAGGAAGTTTGCGCAGCAATCCGTGCATGTATCGCAGAAGTATATGATGAAGCTACAGCAGAAGCAATCCGCATTCAGTATGGTGGATCTGTATCTGCAGCCAGCGCACCAGAATTATTTGCACAGCCAGATATCGACGGTGGATTAGTTGGTGGAGCATCATTAAAACCAGACTTTGGTAAAATCGTAAACTATAAATAAATTTGATTAATTAAATGATGGGTCCCTCGGATATTGAATATCCGGGGGATTTTTTCTTTTTTATGTAATGCTAGAATACGTTAAAAGATTAAAAGAATAAAAGACTAGAAGCAAGCAATAAATCGGTTTATAATAAATAATAAGATCAAGTACAAAAAAGATTCCGAGAGTAGATGAAAAGGGGGCATATGATATGGAGAAATACAAAAGAATTTTTGTCATTGTCTTAGATTCCTTAGGAATCGGAGAAATGCCAGATGCAGCCAGATTTGGAGATCATGATGTAGACACCTTTGGGCATATCTGTGATATCGTGGGAACATTAAATATTCCAAATCTAAAAAAGCTTGGATTGTTAAATTTGCATCCAACAAAAGAAATGGAAGAAGAAAAACATCCAATTGCCTACTATACCAGATTAAAAGAAACTAGTAACGGAAAAGACACTATGACAGGTCACTGGGAGATGATGGGACTTAAGATCGAGAAACCATTTCTTACCTTTACAGACACAGGTTTTCCACCAGAATTGATCCATGAATTAGAAGAAAGATGTGGAAAGAAAGTTATTGGCAATAAATGTGCCAGTGGAACGCAGATTTTGGATGAATTAGGTGAAGAAGAGATTAAAAGTGGTTCAATGATCGTATATACATCTGCCGATTCTGTGATGCAGATCTGTGGAAATGAAGAAACTTTTGATCTTAAGAATCTTTATCGCTGTTGTGAGATCGCAAGAGAGCTTACGATGAAAAATGAATGGAAAGTCGGAAGAATCATTGCAAGACCATATGTGGGAAAGAAAAAAGGCGAATTTGTAAGAACAAGCAATCGAAGGGATTATGCTTTAAAACCATTTTCAAGAACTGCTTTAAATGCATTAAAAGATGAAGGATTTGACGTAATTTCAGTAGGAAAGATCAATGATATTTTCTGTGGAGAAGGAATCACAAAAGCATATCATTCTGAAAGCTCTGTGCATGGAATGCAGCAGACCGTGGATGTATGCAAAGAAGATTTTCATGGACTTTGTTTTACCAATCTGGTAGACTTTGATACACTCTGGGGACATCGAAGAAATCCAGTCGGCTATGCAAAAGAGATCGAGAAATTTGATGTTGGTTTAGGAAATCTGTTAGAAGTTTTAAAAGAAGATGATTTATTGATCATCACCGCAGATCATGGAAATGATCCAACTTATACAGGAACAGACCATACAAGAGAATACACACCATTTATCGCATATTCAAAGTCTATGAAAGAAAATGGAAGGATAGAAGATCAAGATACATTTGCAGTGATCGGAGCTACGATCGCAGATAATTTTGGTGTTACGATGCCAGAAGGAACGATCGGAACATCTTTATTAAGTCAATTAAAATAGTACAACTGAAATAAAAACACCACAGAAGGAAATAAAGATCTCCTGTGGTGTTTTGTTTACAATTTGGTATGTATATTATTCATCTAAAATCGAATCCATAAAAGAAATAATACCAGCTTCCACCTCATCTTTGATTTCATCATAATTATGAATCTCATGGCGGTAACCAGAATAAACACGAGTTTTTACTGTATGTCCAGTATCTACAAGCCAGTTGGTAACTTCATAAATACCTTTTCCATATTCACCAACAGGATCCTGATCTCCACCGATATTATAAATCGGAAGATCAGAAGGAATCTTGCCAGCCCATTCGGTACCAGTGATCGCTTTCATCATCTGAACAAAATAAAGCAGAGATTGATTTGTAGTTGGCCGGGTAAATGCATCAAATGGATCTTCTGCATGATCTCGCTGAACATAAGGATCAGAACAGATCCATTCATTGCCTATGGAAATATTACCACAACGTTCACACATCCAGCCCATTAGATCAGCAGTAAAGGAAGGGTCAGATTCTTTCCCTTTTCCTTCAGCTACAGCAGCCAATAAGGCAGATTCAGCTTCTGTAGCACCACGGAAATGACCAGCTGTACCACAGATTGTGATTCCTGTAAGTTCTTCTCCATATTTTGCAGCAAAATCTCTCGTAATAAAAGATCCCATGCTGTGTCCAAACATAAAATAAGGAAGATCAGGATACATTTTGCTGACGATTTCTTTTAACTTATGTTCATCTTCCATCATCGTATGGAAACCAGCATCACCCCAGTCACCCCAGGTATCGTTATACATTGCAGTTTTTCCATGTCCAACATGGTCGTCTGCAGCAACGATATACCCTGCATCCATAAATTTTACGATCATATGGAAATAACGACGGGAATGTTCACCAAAGCCATGGATCACCTGTACAATTCCTTTTGGTTTGCAGGCAGGTACATAAACCCAACCTTGCACCTCATCACGGCCATTAAAGGAATGAAAACTAACTTCATGAAGCATACTAAGCACCTCCAAATCTGTAAAAACTAATATGCAAAGAAAAGACGAATCAACATATTAGTTATATAAAATTGTATCTGAATATATTATACTCCAGATTAAAATGTACGTCTATAAATACAATCATATAATAGTTGAATTTCAAGAAGAAAATCGTTATAATATTAACGGACATAAAATAAGATTAATTTTTGGGAAATGAAGGAGAAAATAATGAGTAAAAAACCAACAGTCCTGATGATTTTAGATGGATATGGATTAAATGAAAACAAAGAAGCCAATGCAGTAGCAGAAGCAAAGACTCCTGTAATGGATAAATTAATGAAAGAATACCCATTCGTAAAAGGAAATGCATCTGGAATGGCAGTAGGACTTCCAGAAGGTCAGATGGGTAACTCTGAAGTAGGGCATATGAATATGGGTGCAGGACGCATCGTATATCAGGAATTAACAAGAATCACAAAAGAGATCCAGGATGGAGATTTCTTTAAGAACGAAGCAATGTTAGAAGCAATTGAAAACTGCAAGAAGAATGGTTCTGCATTACATTGTTTTGGATTATTATCAGATGGTGGAGTACACAGCCACAATACACATTTATATGGCGTTCTTGAAATGGCTAAGAGAAATGGTCTAGAGAATGTATATGTTCATTTATTCTTAGATGGACGTGACACAGCTCCAACATCAGGAAAAGGATTCATCGAAGAATTATTAGCGAAGATGGATGAGATCGGAGTAGGTAAAGTGGCATCTATCTCTGGACGTTACTATGCAATGGATCGTGACAATCGTTGGGATCGTGTACAGAAAGCATACAATGCGATCGTTATGGGACAGGGAAATACAGCTGACAGTGCGATCGATGCAATTGATGCTTCTTACAAAGAAGATGTTACAGACGAATTCGTGGTACCAACAGTTATTGTTGAAAATGGTGAACCAGTTGCAACATTAAAAGAAAACGATTCCGTTATTTTCTATAACTTCAGACCAGACCGTGCAAGAGAGATCACACGTTCTATTTGTGATGATAAATTCGACAGTTTTGATCGTCCAAACGGATACTTCAAGACAACATTTGTATGCTTCACAGAATATGATGTGACAATCCCTAACAAATTAGTGGCATTCCACAAAGTAGAGATCAAGAATACATTTGGAGAATTCCTTGCACAGCACGGATTAAAACAGTTACGTTTAGCAGAAACAGAGAAATACGCTCATGTAACATTCTTCTTTAACGGTGGAGTTGAAGAACCAAACGAAGGAGAAGACAGAATCTTAGTAAAATCTCCAGCAGTAGCAACGTATGATCTTCAGCCAGAGATGAGTGCTCCAGAAGTTGGTGCAAAACTTGTAGAAGCGATCAAATCTGATAAATATGACGTGATCATCATGAACTTTGCAAATAGCGACATGGTAGGTCATACAGGAATCGAAGAAGCAGCGATCAAAGCGGTAGAAGCAGTTGATAAATGCGTTGGAGATGCAGTAGAAGCGATCAAAGAAGTGAACGGACAGATGTTCATCTGTGCTGACCATGGAAATGCTGAGCAGTTAAAAGATTACGAAACAGGAGCTCCATTTACAGCACATACAACAAATCCAGTACCATTTATCCTTGTAAATGCTGAAGAAGGATTAAAATTAAGAGAAGGTGGATGCTTAGCTGATATCGTACCTACATTAATCGAGTTAATGGGAATGGAACAGCCAGCAGACATGACAGGAAAATCACTGTTAGTAAAATAAGATCTTAAAAAGACATCTTGAAAGAATCAAGAAAACAAGATATAATAAGAATAACGGCAAAGGCGCTTATGCAGTATAGCATAAGTGCCTTTTTTCTTAAGGAGGTGTCCGATATGGATGTATACGAAAAATTAGAAGAATTACAGGAAAAAGCACTGCATGATGACACAATACGAAAGACATTATTAAAAACAAGGGAAGAAAAAGAACCGATTCTTGCCTTTTGCAAGCAATGTCAGGAACTAGGATATGAGATTTATCCGATGGAACTGATCAATGCTGGAGAAGAATTTTACGCAACAATGAGAAGAAGTACGAATGGTGGAGGAGAGAACTCGCCTAAATTAAGTGGTGAAGATGATATGTACGAATTGTTTATGACAGCGATTAAATAAGTGCATTGATAAGAATGCTTTGACATTCATGCAAGTAATGTTTTCTTAAGAGAGATTCCGCAGGTAAGGATCAATGAACTATGCAAAGATACGTTGCTTCCTTATGCGAAACGATTAAATATTGATTATGTGTGGGTACATGGAGCTGCTACTGTGTTAGAAGCAACTTTTGCACATTCATTAAATATGATCGGAACTTCAGTGCTTGTCGTGGAGATGGGCGTTGGAATGCGCATGACAAAAGAGTACTGCAAACAATTAGTGGATGGTATTTTTGTAGAGATGAAAGATCTTGGAATGTGGCAAGGAGAAGTTATTACACCAAAAGATCCGTTGATCTTCACGGATGGAGAAGTCCACTATCTGAATGCGGGATATGCAGGAATCTTTCTTCCAACGGTAGAACATTGGACAAATGTTAAAAAGGGAGATAAGATCGGAGAAATTCTAGATCCATTGGAGAGCGTTGTGAAAGAAGAATTATATTCAGAATGTGACGGAATATTATTTACACTAAGAGAATATCCGGTTGTAAGTGAAGGATCACTGATCGGACGTATTCTGGAAAGGCAGGCGTGAGAATGGAAAAAGTTTTACTCTATCAGATGGATTCTCTCTACAGGGATTCGTTTAAAATTTATGGATATCATTTTGGAGGAAATGAAAAAACAGTCTGCATTGTAGGTGCGATCCGTGGAAATGAAATTTAACAATTATATATGTGTTCCAATCTGATCAAAACGTTAAAATTATTGGAAGAAAGAAGATGCCTTGATGAGAATCTTGGAATTATGATCGTTCCTTCTGTTAATCCATATTCACTCAATACAAGTACAAGGTTCTGGACAACGGATAATACAGATATCAATCGAATGTTTCCAGGATATGATCTGGGTGAGACAACACAAAGGATTGCAGACGGATTTTTCCAAAAAGTAAAAGATTATACTTATGGAATCCATTTTACAAGCTTTTATCTAGAAGGAAATTTCACTCCGCATGTCAGGATCATGAAAACAGGATATGAAAATGTAGAAGTGGCAAAAGAATTTGCAATGCCATATATTATGTTAAGAAATCCAAAACCTTATGATACGACAACTCTGAATTATGAATGGCAGGTATGGGGAACACAGGCATTTTCGATTTATACACCGGGAACAGATCAGGTTGATGTAAAACAGGCACGTTACGGAATTGATGCAGTGATCCGATTTCTTGCATATCATGGACTGATCCATATGAAGGTGAATGGGGATACCGTTCAAGGATCGTAGAAGAAAATGAACTTGTAACAGTAAGAACAAAGACTTCAGGAATCCTTGTCTTGAAAGTAAAATGTGGAGATCATTTAAGTGTAGGAGATGAGATCGCAGAGATCATAGATACCTATGAAGGAGATGAGATCGAAGTAATCAAGTCGCCATGCGAGGGATGTTTGTTTTATCATGGATCCAATCCATTGATCTACTCGAATACTGCAATTGCAAAGATCATAAAGGATACAGATTTTATTTAAATGAATCTTGACGTATAAAATAAACTCTGTTAAAATGCCACTTAGTGATAAAGTAAAATATGATAGGGCATTGCGTATGCAATGCTACGGTTTGGACATCCATAATCCATTTTAAGTAAGGATTATGGATGTTTTTTGACCTATAAAATAAGATTTGGAAAGGAGTTTTTATGGAAAACTATTTATTTGAAAAAATGTCAGTTCCAAAGGCATATATGAAACTTGCACTGCCAGTGGTATTAAGTATGATCGTATCATTAGTATATAACATGGTAGATACCTATTTTATCGCCCTGACAGGAGTGCAGGAACTGGTCGCCGGAGTGTCACTCGTAGCACCGATGTTTACCTTAATGATCGCATTTGGAGATATCTTCGGACTTGGAGGAAGTTCCGCGATTTCAAGATTGTTAGGAGAGAAGAAAGATAACGAGGCAAAGAAAACATGCGCATTCTGTATCTGGATATCTTTGGTATTTGGATTATGTATCAGTGCAATCCTATTATTATTCCGTACACAGATTCTCGGATTATTAGGAGTTGGCAAAGATACATACCAGTATGCCAATGCCTACTACACATGGATTGCGATTGGTGCAGTATCTATCATTTTCAGCATGGTGCCAAGCAATATCCTAAGAACCGAAGGATTAGCAGTCCAGTCAATGGCAGGATCAATTATTGGTTCCATTGTAAATATCATCTTTGACCCAATCTTTATCTTTGGATTAAACCAGGGGGCAGCAGGAGCCGCCATGGCAACAGTTCTTGGAAATATCATTGCAGATATTTATTATGTATATGCGGTGATGAAGAAATCAAAGAGACTGACATGTTCTCCATCCCATATGAAGGTCACAGGAAGAAGGATCAGAGATATCTTAATGATCGGAATTCCAGCATCGATCACAAATGTCATGCAGACCTTTATGATGGTCATGACCAATAATTTTTTACTTCCATATGGAACAGATAAAGTCGCAGCGATGGGAATCGCATTAAAGGTTAATATGATCACAGCCTTAGTACTCGTAGGATTTGCCTTCGGAGGACAGCCGCTGGTCGGATACAACTACGGGGCTAAAAATGAAAAAAGATTAAAAAATATCCTGAAATTTGCATATTTATTTGAAATGGGATTAGGACTATTATTTACGATTCTCATGTGTATTTTCGCACCACAGATCATCAAAGTATTTATGGATAAACCAGATATCATAACAAATGGAGCCATGATGTTAAGATTCCAGCAGATCGGAATGACCTTTATGTCCGTGAGCCTGATCTCAACCTGCGTATGTCAGGCCGTTGGAAATGCAGGAGGAGCTTTTGTTTTATCCATTAGCAGACAGGGTGTGATCTATGTATTAGCACTTTTTATCATGTCAAATGTGTTTGGATATACAGGAGTTTTGGTATCACAGGCGTGTTCAGACGTGGTTACAGCATTGATCGCAGCAGTTATTATGCTTAAGATCATGAAAAAACTTACAAATAAAAATGAATAAATATACGTTGCAAGAAGAGATCAAAAAAGCTGACAGTTTTACCATGTCAGTTTTTTTACAATTCTAAGAAACTTTTTCAAAGCTTCACTTGGCTCATTTGCATACATTAATCCATAAGGCAGAGTCAGATCTGTATCCAGAGGAATCGTAACAATATGTTGATTATCAAGATCATGCATAGAAATTTGTTTGTGATCACAAAGAGGGTGGTTTTTAGGAATGGCACAACAAATTGGTGTCCTGTCAAGTTCAAGAAACTGACAAAGTCTCTTCCAGTCAGCAGGCCCATAAATACCTTCAAACAGATCATATTTGCTTCCAAGAACGGAAAATGTTTCTCCTCTTTGCTGGTAGTCCGTCATTGGGAGAATTTCTATTTTTAAATCTGGATATTGCCCAATTTGGAAGCAACACAAAAACGATCATAAAAGATGAAAACAGCATGGTCATGATGATTTCCGATGAAACTGGAAAAGGTAAGATGACAGTTCATCAGATTCTGCCAGGTATCATGATCTGTTTTACCGATATGCATATGGAACAATGTATGTCCGAGTTTGAATTAAACAGCGGACAGAAAGTTCTATGCATCGACCAATGCAGAGAAGGACGCATCGAGATGGAAAACCAGCCGGGAATCTTCAGTATTATGCGGGAAAATGAACTGCGGGTCGATGACCGCAAGCATCATAAAGGCATGGCATATTATCCATTAAGACATTATCATGGCGTAAGCATTTTCCTAGAAGTTCATGCAGCACAAAAATCTTTAGATGAGATGTTTCATGGTTTTTCCATTGATCTCAAGCCATATTACGACAAAACACAGATGGAAAAGATCCGTGCGATTCATGAGCAGATTACATCAAATTTACAAGTGAGAGTCACAATCGAAGAATTGTCAAAACAATACGATATGCCAGCAACAAGCATGAAAAAATGTTTTCGTGAAATTTATGGAGATTCCATTTATTCTTACCAGAAGAGATACCGTATGAATGTTGCAGCCAATCTGTTAATGGAAGATTCCAAAGTAGAGATTCAAGAAATTGCATTGAAAATGGGATACGAAAATCCAGGAAAATTTTCATCCGCATTTAAAAGCGTGATGGGCGTGACACCAGCCAAATATAGAAAGCATTAAAAAGATCAGCAAATCGGTCATTATTTTTCCAGAAGTTTTTTAATATAGTATCTGGTTTGATTTTATTTAATTTAGCCATAGCCGCAGCTCACTTTATCGAACGTACGTTTGTTGTGCGAGGTAAGTATAACATAAATAAAGAGAAAATAAAATATATTGACAAAAAAATATAAATAAAATATAATAATATAAACTTTATAAAATAAAGGAACTTTAAAAACAAAAGGAGATAGAGAAGATGGACAATAAAACATACGAAGAAGATTTTAAAATGATTCGATCAGCAATCGATGGAGCAAAGAATCCAATGAATCAATTAGGTGGATTTTTTAAAAGCTATGCAATTATTAATATGATAACCGTTGTGTTGTATTTAATCGTCAGTTTATATCAAGGATTCGTGAGGGAAATGTATATTGGGAGAATGATATGTTTTGTTTATTTGGCGTATTATATTTTCCGAATGTACAAAGAGGAAAAAAGCAATACTAATCATTATTATCAGGCGATGCTTTATATTTATGGAAGCGTTGTAGTTGTGATCCCAGTCATTTTATGGATTGCAGGAATTATCGGATCATTTACATTAAATAATGAAGCTTCTCAGGCAGGAAAAATGTTAGAAATGTTGATGAATTTACAGGTGTTTTCAGCAATTATCTTATTAAGTGTATCATTTTTAATCGTCAGTTTTGTACGTGATAACAAAATATATGCTGTATGTGCGATAGGTAATTTAGTCGTTTACCTGATTGCGTTTGCGATAGATCAGGAATTATCAATTGGAAATATCGTGATACACTATCAAGATTTGTATTATTATGTTATGCTTATTATTGGCTATATGATATTAGCAAAATGTATAAGAAAAGAATGATTATAAATGAAAGAGGATATGTTACAGGGTGAAAGAATATCAAATACAGGAAGCATTTTGTTCAAAACTCAGACTACTGATCATCAGTCATCTGATCACAAAAAAATTGCTTTTTACAGAACTAAAGAAATTAACAAATGCATCGGACGGTAATCTTAGTATACAGCTGAAGAAATTAGAAAGCTGGGAATATGTTAAATCTGAAAAGAAACTAATGAATGGGAAAGCGGTAACACAATATGAAATCACAGAGATGGGAATTCAACAGTTTGAAGAATATGTTGATTTTTTGGAATCTGTGATTAAGGGTAAAGGTATCTAATATCAGAAGCATAAAAGTGTATTTGAATTAAAAATAAAAATCCGCTATACTTAAGACAAAGTATAGCGGATTTTGAACATTTCGTGGAGGTTTATATGGTAAATACTTTAAAACTGCCAGTAGGAATCGATAGTTTTGAAAAAATCAGAAAGAATCGGTTTTATTATATTGATAAGACAAAGCTTATAGAACAGTTGGTGGAAACAGGTGGCGAGGTTACTCTTTTTACACGTCCACGTCGTTTTGGTAAGACCTTGAATATGAGTATGTTACGCTCTTTTTTTGAAATAGATGCAGACGAATCATTGTTTGATGGATTATATATTACAAAAAATAAAGAACTTTGTGAAGAGTATATGGGAAAATATCCGGTTATTTTCCTTTCATTAAAAAGTGTGGATGGATTAACTTTTGAGGATGCCAAGTATCGCATGACAGAGTTGATAGGTCTAGAAGCAGAGCGGTTTGGATTTTTGGAAGATAGTGAACATCTGTCAGAAAATGAGAAAAAACGATACAAAGCTATTATTTCATTAAATAATGGTATGAATACAATGAATGAAAAAATGCTGATATCAAGCCTTCAGGTTTTGTCGCAATTATTGTACAAGCATTTTGGAAAAAAGGTGATCATTTTGATTGATGAGTATGATGTCCCTTTGGATAAGGCTTTTCAGAATGGCTTTTACAGAGAGATGGTGTCATTGATCAGAGGTCTTTTCGGAATGGCGTTGAAGACCAATGATAGTTTACAGTTTGCGGTTTTGACAGGTTGTATGCGGATTTCTAAGGAAAGCATCTTTACAGGTCTTAATAATTTTGAGGTTTTATCAATCTTGAATGATCAGTATGATGAGAGTTTTGGATTTACAGATGCTGAGGTCAAAAAAATATTGAATGATTACAATCTTAAAGATCATTATTTAGAAGTCAAAGAGTGGTATGACGGTTATCATTTTGGAAACATTGATATATATTGTCCATGGGATGTAATTCAATATTGTAAAAGCTTATATTTAGATGTTTCTGCTAAGCCACAGGATTTCTGGTCCAACTCAAGTGGTAATGCTATCGTTCGTAGATTTATAGACAAGGCTGATATATCGACTAGAAACGAGATAGAACGTTTAATAGCAGGAGAGAGTATTGAAAAGGATGTTGTATCAGAACTCACTTATGATGAGATTGATAAAAGCATTGAAAATTTATGGAGTGTGCTTTTTACGACAGGATATCTGACACATAAAGGTTGTACAGAAAGTGGAAAATACCGTCTGGTAATTCCGAATAAAGAGGTTAGAAATCTTTTCGTAAAAAAAATCAGAGAGTGGTTTTCTGATGTATCAAGAAATGATGGAAAAACATTGGAAGAGTTTTGCAGTGCATTTGTAGATAAAGATTCCGAAAAGATAGAACAGATTTTTGGAGACTATCTCTGGAATACCATCAGTATACGTGACACAGCGGTGGCAAAAGAAAAGAAGGAAAATTTTTATCACGGTATTTTGCTTGGACTTCTAGGATACAAATCAAACTGGCTGATTAAGTCAAATGCAGAATCAGGAATTGGTTACAGTGATATATTAGTGGAGGTTCCGACCAATAGAACAGGAATTGTGATTGAGATAAAGTATGCAGAGGACGGAGATCTGGATGCAGCATGTGAAAAGGCATTAAAACAGATTGAAGAGAAAGATTATGTGGCAAAACTAAAACAGGATGGTATGAAAAATTTTATCAAATATGGAATTGCTTGTTTTAAGAAAATATGCAAAGTTGTAGTTGAATAGTAAATTGTAGTTTGAAGACAGAAATTATTGGTGGAATATTATAAAAAGAGATCATGTGCCTGCAACCCACTCGCGTTCGGACTCCTACGTAGCTGTACTAAGCTTCTGAATGGTCTAACGACCATCCACTCGCTAAGTGCAGACGTGTCCGTACGGTTGCTGACACATGATCTCTTTTTATAATATTCAAATAATTTACATGATTCAAATCACTATACAGTGTGTATGTTATATGATATTGATTAACAATTTTTGTATTCGTAAACGGGAATTTAAAGAGATGCATAAGCACCGATTTATCGAGATGTTTGGGAATATAATAAACACTTATCTTCTGTCTTGAAAAAATTAATTTACATCCAATATCATTCTCCATGCACATTCGGTAGTGGTTTCGATTACGTAAATTATTTGAATATTATAAAAAGGGTTATCTGTCTGAGACCGTAGGAACACGCCTGCACTTAGTGAGTGGATGGTCGTTAGACCATTCAGGAGCTTAGTACAGCTGCGTGTGAGTCGAGCGAGAGCACGTCGCAGACAGATAACCCTTTTTATAATATTCCACCAATAATTTCCGTTATCAAACCAGCAAATTAAAATTTCTATGTAGTATCATATAATAATTCCGTATATATAACCAGATGATCATCAAAATAAACAAAGGAAGGGCAAGGATATGGAAGATCAAAAGATCATAGATCTATATACAAACCGTGAAGAAAGAGCAATTCACGAAACAGATAAAAAATACGGACGATTATGTACAAGCATTTCCATGGGAATCTTAAACGATATCAGAGACAGTGAAGAATGTGTCAGTGATACATGGCTTACCTTGTGGAATCAGATACCGCCCAAGAAACCGAATCCATTCAAAGCGTATATCTGCAGGATCATAAAAAATCTATCATTAAAACGCTATGAATATCATCATGCAAAAAAGAGAAACAGCCAGTATGATCTTTCACTGGAAGAATTAGAAGAGTGCATCAGCAAAGAACAAAATGTAGAAAATCAGATCGAATTACGAGAATTAAAATGGATTATTGCAAAGTTCATAGAGGAACTGCCAAAAGAAAAAAGAATTTTATTTTTAAGAAGATACTGGTTTTTGCAATCGGTCTCAGAAATGGCGAGAGATTATGAAATAACTCCAAAGAATATGTCAGTCAAACTGTTAAGGATTAGAAAAGAGTTAAAAGAATATCTGAAAGAGGAGGGATTTGAAATATGAAAGACAATAAGGATGAGGAAAAAACATTATTTCAGGCAATCGATGCAGTGGATGATAAATTTTTGATGGAAACATTGAAAGATATGGAAAAGAGAAAGAACCAAAACCACAAACAGCAATTAAAATTTAAGCAAATGACACCAATGGTTAAAGCAGCAACGATTGCATTGATCTGTTTTCTGACCTTAGGAATAAGTGTTAGCGTGGCAGCAGCGACATCGAAAACATTTCGGCAGTGGATTCAAAAGACATTTATGTCACAGACGATATATAAAGTAACACAAACCAAAGATGTCAGCGATCATAAGAAAAACCAAAAGATTGTGCTAAAAGATAACATGGAAATCAAACAAGGACACAACCAAAGCTTTATCTGTCAGTATCATTACGAAGGAAAATACGATGTCGAAGTGACAGACAAAGTATATACAATTGAAGGGAATCATTTAAAAGAATTAAAACCAGAGAAAAAATGGTTCCATGGAATTTATAATGGAAGGAAATTTTCATTTCAGTATGCAGTGATTCGTGGAGAAATTTATGTATACAATGTGAAAGGAAATATCAGTGATATTTTCTGGAAAGTATGGGATGAAGATACGATTTATGTTTCTTTATATCATATGAATAAAAAAGATGATATCATACAAAAAGAATGTATTGCAAAATTAAATCTTAAAACAGGAAAAGTAACAAAGATTACAGATGACACCAAAATCTGTAATATGGAGATGTCACCAGATGGGGAATGGATTTTGTTAAATTACAGAAGCAAAGGATATTGGAGTGCATTGAATCTTAAAACAGGAAAAGAAACCAAACAGCCAGGAATCAGTGGATATGCACACAATGAAGAAATTTGTTTTATTGGAAAAGACAAGATTGTAGCAATGGGAAATCCTGTCATGACAAAAAATTCTGAATACAACGTCTGGAATAAAATTAATCTAAAAACAGCCAAAGCGACAAAACAATGGGATGACCGCTCCAAAGAAGAACAATATTCAAATAACGAATGGTATGTATACAAAGAAAAGAAAGGAAAGTTACATTTAAAACATCTGGCATATGAAACATCCATTGATATTCCAGATGTTAAAACAGTACATATTATTGATGATGCTGGAGATTATGTTTTATTTGATGATGATCAAGGCAATGATTATTTGTGTAATCTAAGAAATAAGACATATAAGAAATTTATATTGCCAAAAAAATTTAGAGATGATACGCAAATGTATCTGGCAGGAAAAGAGAAGAAGATGCTGGTGCAACATGGAAAAGAAATATATTTGATCGATATTAGTGATATGTATAAAAACATCCAACCAAGGAAATAATACCACTATTATTTTCATAAAGAAGGATGTGACAAAAATTGAAAAATCGTTTATGCATTGAAAATGTTATCGGAAGGGAAGTTTTAGATTCCAGAGGAAATCCAACGGTAGAAGTCGATGTACTTTTAGAAAATGGAGCCTTGGGAAGAGCAATTGTCCCTTCTGGTGCGTCCACAGGTAAATATGAGGCGTTAGAGTTAAGAGACCGCGAAAAAAGATATCGTGGATTAGGTGTTGAAACAGCTGTTAATCATGTGAATCACAAGATTGCAGACCGCTTGACTGGCAAAAATGCACTCAATCAGATTGAGATCGATCAGATCATGTTAGAAGCAGATGGAACCCCAAACAAAGAAAGATTTGGGGCAAACGCAATCCTTGGAGCATCACTTGCAACTGCTAAGGCAGCCGCTTGTGGACTAGGTTTACCGTTATACCAGTATCTCGGAGGCAGCTTTGCATCCAAACTTCCGATACCAATGATGAACATATTAAATGGAGGAAAACACGCAGATAATACCGTTGATTTTCAGGAATTTATGATTGCACCAGTTGGTGCAGACTCTTTCAAAGATGCTTTGATGATGGGAACTGATGTTTATCATACATTAAAATACATTTTGAGGAGAAATCATTTAAATACAGGTGTTGGAGATGAAGGAGGTTTCGCCCCGAATCTGGAAAGCTCAGAACAGGCATTAGATCTTTTGGTGCAGGCAATTGAACAGGCAGGATATAAAACAAAAGAAGAAATAGCAATCGCTATGGATTGTGCTGCATCAGAAATCTATAATGAAGATGAGAAAGTTTATCATTTTATGGGAGAAAGCAGGATGGCAGGCAAGGAAGTAAGAAGAAATTCTGAAGAAATGGTGCAGTATTATGAAAAACTTGTCGAAGATTATCCAATCTTTTCCATTGAAGATGGATTAAATGAAGAAGATATGCCAGGTTGGAAAGTATTGACCTACCGTCTTGGAGAGAAGATCCTGCTAGTTGGAGATGATTTATTTGTAACAAATGTTGCACGGCTAAGAGAAGGAATTAAGGAAAATATTGCAAACAGTATTTTGATCAAGCCAAATCAGATTGGAACATTGACAGAGACATTAGATGCCATTGAGACAGCTGCAAAATCAGACTACAAAACAATCATTTCTCATAGATCAGGGGAAAGCGAAGATACGACGATCGCAGATATTGCAGTTGCAACGAATGCAGGACTGATCAAAACAGGAGCACCATGCAGATCTGATCGTACTGCAAAATACAATCGTTTATTACGTATTGAAGAAGAGCTTGGAAGCTTATCAAAATATGGCTGGTAAAAGGATAAAAATGTAAAAACTATGCAAAGTATTGTTGTTTTCCTTGCAAGTTTGATATGTATATGTTAGAATGAACCACAGTGAATGGAAATATATTAGGAGGCATATCGTGAAAACAGCATTAACTGTAATTTTTATTATAGCATCAATTTTATTAATCATATTAGTATTAATGCAAGAAGGAAAAGAGGCGGGATTAGGTTCTTTAACCGGTGCAGCAGATAGCGGAACATACTGGAGCAAGAACAAAGGTCGTTCTAAGGAAGGAACACTGATCAAAGTGACAACATTCTTTACGATCGTATTTTTCGTAACAGCAGCAATCCTTTGCTCAAGATTTATTTAGAGAAAAGATAAGCACTTCTTAAACTTGTTTTAAGAGGTGCTTTTTATGTCGAAGAGAATTTCCATAAAAAGATTAAGAAGATTTAAATATACAGGAGAACGTAATGACAGATAAACGATTTAACAGAAAGAAGAAAATTAAAGCGTTGATCAACGATCCGTATTATCAGCCAATGAAACAAAGAGAGATCGGATACCTGATGCAGGTAGCTCCAGAAGATCGTGACGAGTTTGTTGAGATTTTGAATGAACTGGTAGAAGAAGGATCGATTGAAGTAAGTAAACGTGGAAAATACATGCCGCCAAGTGTGAAGACGGTCAAAGGAACATTCAGTTGTACAAGCAAAGGTTTTGGGTTTGTGACTGTGGAAGGGGAAGATGACGATTATTACATTCATGAGAAGAACATGAATGGAGCTTTCCATGAAGATACGGTCTTAATGCAGGTATTGGACGATCATCCAACTTCTGGAAGAAGAAAAGAAGGAAAGATCATCAAGATTTTAGAGAGAGGAATCAAGACAGTGGTCGGAACTCTTCAGAAAAACCAGAACTTTGGGTTCGTGATTCCAGATAATTTAAGATTTGACAGTGATATTTTTGTATCCAAATCTCAGTGCAAGAATCTTACCAGCGGATTTAAAGTGATGGTAGAGATCACAGATTATGGAGATGCCAGAAGAAGTCCAGAAGGAAAGATCATTGAAGTTTTAGGACATAAAGATGATCCAAGAGTTGATATTTTATCAATTGTCAAAGCTTATGGAATCCCAACCCAGTTTGAAGATGATGTCAAACAGCAGGTTGATACGATTCCATCACAGATCAAAGCATCTGACTACAAAGACCGTATGGATATCAGAGACTGGCCAATGGTAACGATCGATGGAGAAGATGCGAAGGACTTAGATGATGCGATCACATTATCAAGAAAAGGAAAGAATTATTTACTTGGAGTACATATCGCGGATGTATCCGAATATGTAACAGAGTACTCTCCATTAGATAAAGAAGCGTTAAAACGAGGAACAAGTGTATATCTTGTAGACCGTGTGATTCCGATGCTTCCACATCAATTATCGAATGGAATCTGTTCCTTAAATCAGGGATGCGACAGACTGGCATTAAGTTGTATCATGGAAGTTGATCCAAGTGGAAAGGTTGTCGATCATCAGATCGCAGAGACATTGATCAACGTCGATCATCGTATGACATATACATCCGTAGCTAAAATTTTGGATGGGGATATGGAAGAACGTAACAAATACGAAGATTTTGTAGAAATGTTTGAGTTAATGAAGGAATTATCCGACATTTTAAGACATCGTCGTCATGAAAGAGGAAGCATTGACTTTGACTTTCCAGAATCTAAGATCATCTTAGATGAAAAAGGCCGTCCAGTTGATGTTTATCCACAGGTAAGAAATGCAGCAACAAAGATTATAGAAGATTTTATGCTGTGTGCCAATGAAACGATCGCGGAAGAATTTTACTGGAGAGAGATTCCATTTTTGTATCGAATCCATGAGATTCCAGACCATGAGAAGATTGATAAGTTACAGATATTTTTACAAAACTTTGGAATTTACTTAAAGAGCAGTCATGATGAGATTCATCCAAAGGAAGTACAGAAGTTACTGACAAAGATCGAAGGAACACCAGAAGAACCATTGATCAGCCGTTTGACATTAAGATCTATGAAACAGGCAAAATATTCTGCATACAGCTCTATGCATTTTGGATTGTCCACAAAATATTACTGCCATTTTACATCACCGATCCGAAGATATCCAGATCTTCAGATCCACAGGATCATCAAGGAAACTTTGCATAATAAATTTACAACAAGACGATTCAGTCATTACGATGCAATTTTGCCAAAAGTAGCAGAACAGTCATCTAAGATGGAACGCCGTGCAGAAGAAGTCGAGAGAGAAGTATGTAAGCTTAAGAAAGCGGAATACATGAGAAGAAGAATCGGAGAAGTACATGAAGGAATCATTTCCGGTGTGACAAACTGGGGAATCTATGTGGAACTTCCAAATACGATCGAAGGAATGGTTCATGTATCCATTCTTCCGGGAGACTATTATTACTATGATGAGAAGACCTATTCCATGGTAGGAGAAAGAACTGGAAGAACATTTAAATTAGGAGAGAAGGCAAAAATCCGTGTCAAAGATGTGGATATGATGCTTAAGAATATTGATTTTGAGTTAGTGGAGGATGATGATTATGAGCAAAGCGAAGACGGATGGAATTAAACTCATAGCAAATAATAAAAAAGCAAGACATGATTATTTTGTAGAAGACAGTTTTGAAGCAGGGATCGTACTTCATGGAACTGAAGTAAAATCTTTAAGACAAGGACACTGCAGCATCAAAGAATCCTTTGTTGATATTGATAATGGGGAAGTGTTCATTCATCAGATGCATATCAGCCCTTATGAAAAAGGAAATATCTTCAACAAAGATCCACTTCGTACAAGAAAACTATTATTGCATAAATCGGAGATTTCCAAGATGATCGGACAGATCAATCAGAAGGGATATACATTGATTCCATTAAAAGTATACTTTAGTGGAAGTTTGGTGAAAGTTCAGATCGGATTATGCAAAGGTAAGAAACTCTACGACAAACGACAAGATATCTCAAAGAGAGATCAGTTAAGAGAAGCACAGAGAGACTTCAAGGTGCGTAATTTTGGATAAAGACTTGACATCCTATATAAGAGACTATATAATATAATTTCGAGACTGGGAAGAATCTCAGTCTCGAACCAAGCTAATTAATTCCGGGCTAGTAAAGGTTTCGACAGGGGTTATGAAGCTTGAGGAGCCATTGGGAGGGACCACCTTACGGTACAAACTTAAATATAAACGCAGATAATAAATTAGCGTACGCTGCCTAGTTTGCAGCAGTCAGCTCTAGATCACCTGTAGTCTGGAATCCTGGCTTCAAACATGCAGGACCCTTGACCGGTCAAGCTTTGTGCCGGTTAAAGTATTGATGAAGCTACTGAAACTGTGATCCTGTTAGTCGGAGCATGGTAGAGGGAATGAAAGAAGACTGACTGTAATGGGAGAGCCTCATGTGAATTGGCTTTTGGACGCGGGTTCGATTCCCGCCTAGTCCACTAAAGCTGAACAAGTTGAACTCTGTATATGATATTATCGTATACAGGAATATGTTTTGTTTGGTGTATCGAAGAAAATAAAAGTAACGACATTGTATGTTACGAAAGTGATATACAGTGTCGTTATTTTTATGCTATAATGCGGATATGAATTTAACAAATTGGAATTGACCGAACTAAAAGAGAGGGATACTTCTTGTCTGAACGATAAGAAGTTAAAGAGATAACATAATGAAAAATATAAAGTTTAAAAAAGCATCTATAAGAGATCTTGATCAGATAAGGACACTGTACTGGAGACTTTTGGACAGTTCTCCGGAATATGGTCGGATCTTACAGTGGAAAAAGAATATATACCCAAATGATAATGACTGGAATAATTACATTGTAAATGATGAAATGTATTTGATTTTGGATAATATAAATGTGATTGGTGCAGTAGCAGTAACCAATGCGCAGTCAAAAGAATATAGAAAGATTCACTGGAGAGTTAAGGCGAATGATCAGGAAGTAGCAGTGGTTCATCTGCTAATGATTTTACCTGAATACCAAGGAGGTGGAGCGGCAACAGCAGCACTTGATGAAATTATTAAGCTGGCTACAGACAAACAGAAAAGGGTAGTGCGACTGGATGCAATCGGAACTAATGTGCCTGCGCAGAAATTGTATGAAAAATATGGCTTTGTTAATTGCGGAACAGCACAGGAGTACTATGAAAGTACCGGAGAGACAGAGTTCGTGTTTTATGAATATACGCTGACGGAGTAGGAACTACATACGGAGAAGAAAAATATTTGCTAAACAGGAATTTGTAGAGTTCTTTTCTAAGGTAAATGCAATTGCAAATTCCAGTTTGTAGAAAAGAGAATGGCGAAAACTGTTCTCTTTTTTTATGTTATAATATAAATAAAAAGGTACATTCATAATCTTTTCCATGTACCCACTACTGCCAGACAATCCCCCAGTGGAAGAACTGCAAGAGTTTGTCACAAATCTATTTATGTCTGGTTTCAAAAGATTAGGAAAAGTCATTAATCTAAATCGAAGCTTTGATATGCGCCTGATCAACAAGGTATTCCAAATGGTAGGAAAGAAAGACAGAAAACAATACGCACAATATCCAGCATGTTTCTACAATGTATCAGAACCATATGATAAAAAGAATCACGCAGCAAGATACCATTTTACCCAATGCCCGAATGCAGAATTTGCCAAGAAACATAATCTGATGCATACACTTCCACTTTTCTGCAACTCTGATTATTGGGGAATCAGCCAGCTTAACGGAACTTTGATCAGCTGCGGTACTTGCGGAAATTCTGACAAATGCGACTATTGCGTTGTTGGTTCAGAGAATCCTATGGCAAAGGAATATGAAATTGTAAAAGATGAAGATGGATTTTTATAATATTCAATAATTTCAGTGATCGAAACCACTAGTGGGTGTATATGTTGAAGGTTAAAGGATTCCAATTTAGGTAGTATTGACAGAAGTTTTCTTCTTACAAATTTCTGTTTGTCGGGGATTAAATTGGCATTCTGTATTTTACATTTATCATTCCTCTGTCTTTGAAAATCTTAATTTTAAAATCACGTGTCTTTTTCGATTTATACTCAATACACTACATTTTCAAATTAAAATTCAAAAAGTATATATTTCTCACGAACTTTGCTATAATATATAAAACAAACTCAAAGAAAAATTAAGGAGCAACGATCATGGATACAAAAGACCTCCGATGCTTCCGTCAAGTATATGAAGACCGAAGTATAAATCAAGCAGCGAAACAGCTATTTATCACACCACAAGGTTTAAGTCGTATCATCACAAAACTAGAAGGTGAACTGCAGGCACCTCTGTTTGAAAGAACACCAACAGGCATGGTGCCAACAGAAAGTGGACACTATTTTTATGAACACAGCCTAGAGATTCTCTATCGTCTGGATGACCTGAAACTTCAGATCAAGAAGATGAATCAAACAGAAAAAACCTTTCATATCGGATTTTCCTGTGGAGTTTTAAACATCTTTCCATTGGAACAATTTCAGAAATTAAGCGAACAATTTCCAGATATAATCTTTGAATGGGATGAATATGAAAATAAAGAAACTCTTCATCAGTTAAAGAAGGGTTCTCTTGATGCAGCATTTATGATCGGAACGACGATGCAGGAAGGGTTTGTGTGTGAAACGGTTTATCAGGGAAATATGACGGCGTTAGTTTATCCAGAACATCCATATTACGACAGAGATGAGATCAGCATGGAAGATTTAAAGCAGCAGAAGCTGATCAGTCTCAACGAAAAATATTTTATTTATCACAGTTTGAATCAGAGATGTCAGGACTTTGGATTTTCGCCAGATATTGTGATTCATACGATGGAAAGTTCTTTGATCTATCGTTTTTGTAAAGAAAAAATGGGAATCGGAATTGATGCAGACATCCATCATGATTCCAAATTATTAGAACCCTTACATAAAATACTGATCAAAGATGCCATTCCATGGAAGATTTCATTTGTATATAAAGAAACGATGAAAAACGAAGAGATCATCCGTCAATTAAAGAACTTTGCAAAGGTATCAACAAAATGTTGATAGGTGCTGTCATTCACTTGATGGATGGCAGTCTTTTTTTCTGTTATTGTAAATATATCGAAAGCAAGCAGAAAGGATGAAATAAATGAAACGAAAATTCCCACACTTATGTAGCCCGATCATGGTTGGACGAGTGACATTTAGAAACCGTATGTTTTCCGCGCCAATGGGTGGAACAGATATTACAAATGATGGATGTATTGGACCAAAATCTACAGCATTTTATGAATTAAGAGGAAAAGGTGGAGCAGGAGCAGTCACAGTTAGTGAATGTATGGTACATCCAAAGACGGATGGTTCTCATGCATATCATTTAGACACAACAATTTTAAATTCACTGGCATCCGCAACTTATACCGCAGATGCGATCCGAAGACATGGAGCGATCGCAAGTCTTGAATTGTCTCATTCTGGAATGTATGCAGGAACCTATATGACAGATAAGAGCAAACAAAAATCCATGCACCAATGGGGAGCAGATGATACCGTAAGAGCAGATGGAGTCAAAGTAAAAGCATTGACAGAAGATATGATCAAGGAGATCGTAGAAGCTTATGGACAGACAGCGGCCCTAGCAAAAAGAGCCGGATTTGAGATGTTGATGATACATGGCGGTCATGGATGGCTGATCAATCAGTTTTTATCCCCATATTTTAATCATAGACATGATGCCTATGGTGGAAGCCTTGAGAACCGCTGCCGTCTTGCGATTGAAGTGTTAAAATCTGTAAGAGAAGCAGTGGGAGAAGGTTTTCCGATTGAATTTCGTATGAGCGGTTCGGAATTATTTGAGGGAGGATATGATCTATCTGAAGGGGTTAAAATCGCACAGATGATCGAGCCATATGTGGATATTCTTCATGTATCTGCTGGGACATACCAAAGAGGATTTGGTGACACACATCCATCTATGTTTAAAGAGCATGGATGTAATGTATATCTGGCAGCAGAGATCAAAAAACATGTGAGTGTCCCAGTTGCGACCATTGGCGGACTGAATGATCCAGAGCAGATGGAAGAAATCATTGCTTCTGGAAAAGCAGATATTGTATACATGGCAAGGGCCTTGCTTGCAGATCCATTTCTTCCAAGAAAGGTAATGGAGAATAAAGAAGATCAGATTGTAAAATGTCTTCGTTGTTTTACATGTATGGCAGAACGTGCAATGACATCTACGAGAAGATGTACAGTCAATCCCCTGATTGGCCGTGAAATCGAAGGATGCGAAGTACATCCAGCACCAGAAAAGAAAAAGGTATTAATCGCAGGAGGAGGTCCAGGAGGATTGTATGCAGCCTATACAGCAGCAAGAAGAGGGCATCAAGTAATTTTATGTGAAAAAGAATCTGAAATTGGAGGAATTTTAAAAAGCGAGCAGGCAATTCCTTTCAAACATGAAATGTACGAACTTGCAAATACATACAAGAAATTGGCTGAAAATGCAGGTGTAGAAATCAGAGTGAACACAGAAGTAACACCAGAATATGCCGAAAAAGAAAATCCAGATGTATTGATCATAGCCGTAGGTTCCAGCCCACTAGTACCACCGATCAAAGGTCTTGATGGTGAGAATGTAGTTCTTGTAAATAATTATTATTTAGAGAAAGAAAAAGTAGGAGACAAAGTCGTTGTATTTGGCGGCGGCCTTGCAGGATGTGAATGTGCGATCCATCTTGGAATGGAAGGAAAAGAAGTCCATATCATAGAAATGAGAGATGAACTCGCTCCAGATGCTAATATCAGACACAGACCACTTTTATTGAAAGAAATTAATAAATATGCAACAGTACATGCTGGCTGTAAGGGATTAGAAGTCAGTAAAGAAGGAATTCTTTGCGAAGATAAAGAAGGACATCAGATGCTTGTTGAAGGAGACAGTATCATCTGTGCACTTGGACAACGTTCCAGAAGAGATGTCGTGGATGCATTAAGAGATGGGGCACCATATGTGGCAGTGATCGGAGATGCATCCAAAGTCTCTACGATCACAAATGCTGTATATGAAGGATATCATGCAGCGTTAGATATCTAATGTGTTTTATTTCGTGAGGCAATGTGATACTATTAATTATAATAAAAGCACAAACATACAGCCATATGTGATTGAATCATCATGTAAGGAATAAATCGGAATTTAAGGAGAAGATGATTTTGAAAATAGAAACATATAACGGAAAATTTGATAACGAAATTATCTCACGCATTCTTTCTATCCAAAATGATGAGGCAAAAAGAATACTTGTATCAAATGATGAAATTCGATTTGCTGAAAAAGTCACTATCATGGATCAGAGAACAAAGTCTAAACATTGACTGTATAGAATCGCTGGCAAATCATGATCCAGATATCATTCCACATGTAATCTGTTTATAGGAGAATCAGACATGAATTAGACAGCGTTAATTACATGTTGAAAAAAAAGACAAATATGCAACCGTACATACAAGGATATCATGTGGCATTGGATATTTCTAATAAATATCTGGTGCCTTTATTTTGTGCTATAATAAAGATACAAATTTGACATATCAAAATGTGAAAGGAACAAACCAGTGAAACGATGTAAAATTACTGCAATTCGGAAAACAGAATATAAAGATCTGATGGAAAAATATGAAAATCCTATGGAGCATGCCTGCGATATAGAAGAAGGACAAGTATTTATCACAGAAGGATGGAAACGACCAGAAGGATTTTGTGAAAGTGCATGGGAGAGTATTTCACCATTTGTTATGACATTAGCATATGGAGGTAGTGATATTTATGAAGGTTGGATGAAAAATAAAAATTCAGCGATGATCAGTTGCAATGACGGTTTCAGACCGGTAAGTTTTTACATTGAAGTGTTAGATGAGAAAATATATTAACGAGGAGATATGAATCATGTCGACTAAATTTGTGATGATACAAGCAATAGGATTCTTAGGAACAATTATATTTTTCTTGTCATATCAATGCAAAAGCAATAAAAATTTATTCCGAGTGCAATTCATATCCTACTCCTTGTACACAATACATTTATTAATGCTAGGTGCGATTACTGGTGGATTCAGCTATATTTTAAATACAGTTCGTTCTTTATGTCTTGGAAGTAAAAATGATTTTTTTAAAGGAAAGATCATGTGTGTGATTATCTGTGCATTGCAAATGATCACATTATACTTTACTTGGAATGGAGTGATATCAATATTGCCGATCATCGCCAATATTGCAACAACAATCGGTGGATATACATACAATGGAAAAACAATCCGTATGGTTGGAATGCTGATCAATTCACCACTATGGATCATATACAATATACTAGTTGGTTCGTGGGCAGGAATTATGGATGAGATTGTGAGTGAGATATCGATGATAATATCAATTGTTCGTTATGGATGGGACAATTTAAATGAGGTAGAAAATTTGTGAAATTATGTACCATTAAAAAGTGAAATAAATTGGAGATAAGAAATTTAATACCAACTTATAAATTCCCTAATATCTTCCAAAACAAAAGTAAATTCGTTAACATGAGTATACCAAATAATTAATCAAACAATGATGGAGGTATAGAAAATGTTAAACGAATCAGTAGTGAAATTATTAAAAGAAGGTATGTGGGATCTGGCAACATGTGCAGATGGAGAACCAAATGTAGTGCCAGTTGCATTTAAAGATGTTACAGAAGATGGAAAATTAGTCGTAGGAGATGTGTTCCTTGAGACAACATTAAACAACATCAAAGCAAATGACGGCAAAATCGCCATTTCCGTATACGATGCTCAGAATCTGGAAGGATACCAGATCAAAGGAACTGCCCAGTATGTAACAGAAGGAGAAATTGTCGATACATTTAAGGCAATGGTAGAAGAAATGTTCAACGGCGCAGCAACTGCAAAAGGAGCACTGATCATCACACCTGAGAAAGTCATCGTTACAACACCAGGGGCAGATAACAAGAAAGAAATCTAGGGAAAAGAGTCACTAATAAATTTCATAGTAACTTCAAAAATCATTACCTTCAAGCTATAATAGAGCAAAAGAATAGTTTGAAGGTGATTTTTATATGGCGAAATATCAAAAGAAATTAGAAGATGATATAAGATGTCCATTAGAATATGGACTAGCAATCTTTGGTGGAAAATGGAGATCGCGCATTATATGTGTATTATCAGCCAATGAAAAATTAAGATACAGTCAGATTCGTAAGGAAATGTACAATATTACAGATGCAGTCTTGTCAGCAACTTTAAAAGACTTAATGGAAGATGGAATTGTTGATCGGAAATCCTATCATGAAATTCCACCACGCGTTGAATATTCATTGACACCAAAAGGAAAATCCGTGGTTCCAATTTTGCAAAGCATCTGCCAGTGGTCAGATAGTTTCTACAAAGAAGAAGGACAAAATGAGATGGTGCAATGTCAGAAGTGCGATCATCGTGGATAAGGAGAAAAGAAAAATGTTTACATACACGGAAGAAAAGAAATTTACAAAAGAACAGGTACAGCAACTGTTTTTATCAGTGAACTGGATTTCAGGAAAATACCCAGAACGTTTATATAAAGCTCTTATGAATTCCTCAACGGTACTTACAGTATGGGATGAAAAGAAACTCATTGGATTAACCAGAGTTTTAGATGACAGTGAAATGTTAGCACAGATTCATTATGTATTGGTAGATCCTGATTATCAGGGAATGGGAATTGCAGGAAAAATGATCGAATATATCAAAGAAAAATATAAAGATTTTATGTATATAGACGGAATGCCAGAAGACAAAAAGAATGTACCATTTTATCAAAAACATGGATTTTCTCTCATGGAAAATGGTGCAGCGATTCAAATCTGTAATTACGAGAATGTACAATAAATTTCCATTTGACTTTTTCAAAAAATCAAAATATAATAAAAACCGAACGAGTAGCAAACGAGCGTAAATCCAGTTTTTGCTGCTCGTTTTTCTTTTTACAATTATAAAATGTCATTAAAAAGTGTGTAGCCAATCAGCGTAAGACCAGCTTATTCTGATGAACTGCATTCTTTTTTTATTTCATAGAAATTTCGATGAAATCCCCTATGAAATAAAAAAGCCCTCCGGGCAGGATCGCACTGCGGCGGAGGGGTAATGTGTCGCTGAAGCGACCCGCCGCAGGCGGAGAATCCTACAAAATAGGATTCTATATGCAAAAAAAAGGAGGAAAAAATAAAAATGGCAGAAAGTAACAAGATGAAGGACATGCCAGTCAATAAGCTCATGATCCAGATGGGAATTCCAATGATCTTATCGATGGCATTACAGGCAGTCTACAATATTGTAGATAGTGCTTTTGTAGGTAACATGAGGGCAGGAAGTGAGGCAGCTCTAAATGCCTTGACACTTGTATTTCCAGTTCAGATGTTGATGGTTGCAGTAGGAATTGGAACTGGTGTAGGAACGAATGCACTTCTTGCAAGGACACTTGGACAGGGAAATCATAAAAAGGCAGCCAAGGTTGCTGGAAACAGTCTGTTTTTAGGCGTGATCATTTATGTGATCTGTTTATTATTTGGAATTTTGGGAGTAGAAGCATATATTTCATCACAGACTGTTGATCCACAAGTGATTTCTATGGGAACAAGTTACCTTAGAATATGTTGTGTAATTTCTGTGGGGATTATATTCTTTTCACTATTTGAAAAGTTGTTACAGGCAACAGGGCGTTCGTTCTATTCAACGATCGGTCAGGTTGTGGGTGCAGTGGTAAATATCATTCTTGATCCGATCATGATCTATGGGATTGGACCTGTTCCGAAAATGGGGGTTCAAGGTGCAGCTTATGCAACAGTCATCGGACAGGTAGTATCTGCAGTGTTATTGTTTATCTTTCATATAAAATTAAACAAAGAATTTGAACATGGAGCAAAGTATATGAAGCTAGATGTTGGAATTATCAAAGAAATATATGCGATTGGACTTCCAGCGATCATTGCACAGGCGTTGATGTCAATTATGGTATATGTAATGAATCTTATTTTAAAATTCAGTCCTTCTGCCCAGACAGCCTACGGATTGTTTTATAAAGTACAGCAGTTTGTCTTATTCTTAGCATTTGGACTAAGAGATGCGATTACACCGATCATAGCATTTGCTTATGGAATGGGAAGTAAAAAGAGAATAAAAGATGGAATCAAATATGGTTTGATGTATACAATTGTATTAATGATCTTCGGAATTTTGATCACAGAAGGTTTTCCAGGCTTTTTTGCAACGTTATTTAACGCAGGAAGTTCCAGAGAATATTTTATTGGTGCAATGAGAATTATCTCGATCAGTTTTATTTTTGCTGGGATTAATGTGGCATATCAGGGAATATACCAAGCATTGGATGGCGGTATGGAATCATTAATTATTTCACTGCTTAGGCAACTTGTGGTCATATTACCCCTGGCAGGAATTTTTTCAATCTTTGTAAGAAATGATCAGGCAGGAGTATCTTTAATCTGGTGGGCATTCCCAATTACAGAACTTGCAGCATGTCTGATCGGATTTATCTTTTTAAAGAAGATAAGAAAAACAAAAGTGGACCGGTTAACACATTAAGAAGGAGGAAGATATTATGGAAAAAAGAATCATTACAATCAGCAGAGAATTTGGAAGCGGTGGACGATTTATCGGAGAAGAAGTAGCAAAACAGCTTGGAATTGCTTATTACAGTGAAAATATCATAGATCAGATTGCACAACAGTCAGGATTATCACCAGAATATATCGAAGAAAATGCAGAATTATCTCCGAAAAAGGGACTCTTTGCCTATGCATTTTCGGGTCGTGATATCACTGGAAAATCCGTGGATGATATGCTGTATGAGGCACAGAGAAAGGTAATCTTGGAAATCGCAGAAAAAGAACCATGTGTTATGATTGGAAGAAATGCTGATTTTATACTGAAAGATAGAGATGATGTATTAAATGTGTTTATATATGGAGACATGCCAGAGAAGATCAAACGTATTTGTAAGTTATATGATGTTACAGAAGATGGGGCGATAAAACTGATTAAGGATACAGATAAAAGACGAAGGACAAATTATAATTTTTATACAGAACAAAAATGGGGGATGGCAAGTAATTATACATTATCGTTAAACAGCTCGCAGTTGGGTTATGAAAGGTGTGAGAAGATGATCATAGATTGTGTGGATATTTGTTAGATTATAGGAATTTTTCTTATTATCTCATATAGGAAATATTTTTTGAATCTGATATACTAAAACAATGAGAAGGAATATAAAAATGGAATTTCAAACGATAGGAAATAAGAAGAATCCAGTCATATTATTTTTCCACGCAATGGGTGTAACAGGAGAAAGCAGCTACAGAGTAGCAGATTATTTAAAAGATAAATATTTCTGTGTAATGCCGACATCGACGGTTTACTGCCACAATCAAAGATATCAAAGGAAACAAGATGAAATTCGCCAGATAGAAGAGTATCTGCAGAAGCAAGGAATAGAAAAAATAACGCTTATTGTCGCTTCATCGATTGGAGCAGATTTAGGACTCACATTTCTTTCTCAGACGAAAATCCCAATTGAGCATACTTTTTTTGATGGAGGTCAATTTGCACAGATTTCAAGATTGACAAGGAAGATTATGGTTCCATTTTTGTATCTGGCGATTAAGAGCCTTTATTGGAGTAAAGGAGCGACTTTAAGTAAATTTATGTGGTGCAGTGAAGAAAGTATAAAGCCATATTTTATAAAAGCAGGAAAAAATCTGCGGTATAAAAATCTATATCGACAGATGATGGACAGTTTGGAAGATAAAGAATTTCCAAAGCTTTCACAAGAGGTTCAAAGAACCATTTTCTTTGAGCTTGGAAGTGTCGAGGAACATTATAAATATCGTGATGCTGTAAAGAAGGCGTATCCGTACAGCCATTTTCCGTTATCTCAAGATGAGAATCATATGCAGATGCAGATTCTTGATCCAAAAGGTTTTGCTAAGATGTTAGATTCTATCATTCGTACAGGAAAGTTGATGAGAATAGTTAGCGAACACTAATGAAAGGAAGAAAAGAAGAATGAATGAAAAAGCAAATTATGGAAACTGGGTACCTGAAAAAGCATTGTATATGTTATTTGGAGCAGTAATTGTTTTAGGTGTTATTGCGGTAGCAGTACAAGTAGCTTTAAGTGAAATGGTCATTGCAATCATAGTAGGCGTATTATGCATTTTGACTCTGGTAATGGCAATTTATATGATGATCTGTCATGAAGCATTCGCATTTGGAAAAGGAAATATGATGGCAGGAGTACATGAACATCTGATTAAACATCTTGATTGGGATGGTGAAGGGAAACTTCTAGACATCGGATGCGGAGCAGCAGCACTTACTGTTCATTGCGCCAAAGCATTTCCAAAGGCACAGATCACAGCGATGGATTACTGGGGTGTGGAATGGAATTATGCAAAAGAGCAATGCGAGAAAAATGCAAAGATTGAAGGAGTTGCAGACCATATCGCTTTTCAAAAAGGAGATGCAGCAAAACTGGATTTCCCTGATGAGACATTTGATGCAGTAGTAAGCAATTTCGTGTTTCATGAAGTGCGAACAGCAAAAGATAAGAGGGATGTTGTAAAAGAAGCATTAAGAGTTTTGAAAAAAGGCGGTGTATTTTCTTTTCAGGATATGTTTTCACAGAAAGCATTGTACGGAGATATGGAAGAGTTTGTAAGAATCTTAAGAGAAGAAGGAATTTCAGAAGTTCACTACATAGGAAATCTGGAAAAGAAGCTAGACTTTATTCCGGGATTTGTAACAACACCATGGATGATCAGCGGGATGGGAATTATTTATGGGAAAAAATAGGACACAGTCAGGAAATTGTGATAAAATATAAGAAATTAATTAACAGGTTGAAAGAGGCTTTGGTATGCTGCAAAAGAAGGGGGCAAATCCAGTTTAATAAAATTGGAAATTGCGAGAAAGGAGAAAAGTATGCTTACAATATTAAACTCAGAAAGCTTATGGATTGGAACAGACATGATACAATTTAATGCGATCAGGGATATCTTGGATAGGAAAAAGATTAAGTACAAATACAAAACATACAATCACTTAGGAGAATGGGCAGGATCAGGAACACTTCGTGGAAACTTTGGAAGTGTGGGGAATCCTACATCACAGTCCATACAGTATGAAATTTTTGTGGCGAGAAAAGACTTAGAAAAAGCACAGGCTGTAATGTGGAATTTGCTTAGATAAAGTAGATACATGATGATAATGAAGAAAGGAAAGATACTGTATATTACTAAAGTGATATGCAGTGCCATTCTTTTTATGGTATAATAAGAATATCATAAAAATTCATTGCAGACCGCATGATGTATGTTGCAGATTGGAGGCAAATATGAGCAGAAAAACAAGAACAAAAAGTAAGACAAGAAATAATGCAAAAAGCAGGGCAAAAAAAGCAACTGTTTCAACAGTGAAAAGTACAGATACAGAAGAGACTGTTATTCCAACAGCAGAACCTGCAATAATAAAAGAGGAAGTTGCACAACCAGAACCAAAAGAAGAAATCAAAATAGAAACGCCAGTAGAAGAAAATCAGGTTATTGAACAGCATGATCTTGGACCAAGAAGAAGTGTCGTTTTTATTGGCTCAGAATGCTATCCATTTGTGAAAACAGGAGGTCTTGGAGATGTAATGTCTGCACTTCCAAAGAGTCTTGCTAAATTAAATGTAGATGTGAAAGTAATCCTTCCAAGGTATAAATGCATTCCTTGGGAATACCAAGAAAAGATGGAATACAAAGGCTCTTTCTATATGGATCTTTGTTCTGATGGAAGACAATACTATGTAGGTATTATGGAGTATCAGGAAGATGGTGTAATTTATGATTTTATCGACAATGAGGAATTTTTCTCTTGGGGTAATCCGTATACAAATCTGATTGATGATATTCCAAAGTTCTGTTACTTTTCCAAGGCAGCATTGGCGGCACTGAATTATCTGGACTGGGTTCCTGATGTAGTACACTGCCACGACTGGCAGGCAGCGTTGGTACCACTTTATCTAAGAACATGTTTTGCAGATACAAATGTAGGACGTGCAAGTGCAGTACTTACGATACATAACCTAAAATTCCAAGGTATCTACGACAGAAAAATGATCCAATACTGGTCAGGACTTCCGGATTATGTATTCAACAAAGACTGCCTGACTCAGAACTGGCTGGATGCGAATATGTTAAAAGGTGGAATCACTTATTGTAATAGACTTACAACGGTAAGTAACACATACGCTGGAGAGATTCAGACAGAAGAATATGGAGAAGGACTTGCAGAGCACTTAAGATATCACCAGAATAAGATCAGAGGAATTGTAAATGGAATCGATATCAATATCTGGAATCCATCCACAGACAAGCTGTTAAAAGCAAATTATGATGCAAAGACAGCAATCGAAAATAAAAAGAAGAATAAGAAAGCACTACAGGAATCTTTAGGATTAGAGGTCGACGAACACAAGATGGTGATCGGATTGATTTCTCGTCTTACGAACCAAAAAGGACTTGATCTGGTCAATGACGTAATTCCAGGCGTTATGGATGGAAATACACAGGTAGTTGTTCTTGGTACAGGTGATTCCTGGTATGAAGAAGCTTTCCGTTCTTACGAGAATCAATATAAAGGAAGTTTTTGTGCCTATATTGCTTACGATGAAAATGTTGCCCACAATATCTATTCTGGATGTGATGCACTTTTAGTTCCATCAAGATTCGAGCCATGCGGACTAACACAATTGATTGCTATGAGATATGGTGCGATTCCAATTGTCAGAGAGACAGGAGGACTTAGAGATACTGTTTGGCCATATAACATGTTTGATAATACAGGTAACGGCTTTACATTTGATCGATATGAAAGCGGACTTCTGTATGATACGATCAATAGAGCAAAGACATGCTACTTTGAGAATAGAGCAAGCTGGGATGATATGGTGATCCGTGATATGAATAAAGATGTATCATGGGAGACAAGTGCAAGACAGTACAAAGATATGTATGTAGAATTAACACCAAGATAAAATTGTGATTTGTTGATAGTGTTGCATGTATGAGTCAGAAAGAAGATAAGAAGAAATATTTATAAAAATAAAGGGTGACACTCCGCATTTTTGAAAGCATTTTTACAAATCGCTGATTCGCGCCTGTTCCTTTGATAACTCCCTAGCTGCGAGCCAAAATGCCCGCAGCTGCGGTCAGACAATCAACCACAGGGCGCTGCGAATTTGTAAAAAACGCATTCAAAAAGTGCTCATGTTGTCACCCTTTTTTCTTATAAATATTTCTTCTTATCTTCTTTCTGACTCATACAACGAAACACTATTCAAACCACTACACAGTGTGTATGTTTTACGGTATTGGTATTTATAATAAACACTGTCTACCACTACAAAAATTGAAAAATAATAACATTTAACATACACCCCCACTCAAGTTTTCCAATCTTGTAATTCAGTGCTGAAATCGGAATCTTTTGTGGTGATCGTCCATGGTTTTCTCAATAAGGGGATGACGGGCATAGGGATAGCCCGTCGTTATTGGCTATTTTTCTACATCATTGAGGAGCCAATATATTATCCTCATATTCTAGATAAAAAGATTCATACAATGGACTTTTAACAGTTCCGCCAAAGAAGTAACCTCTGTAACCTGCAGTTGGCCTTTTATAATATTTGGGTTTTGCTGTTATATGATAGTTTATACAAATTGTTGTGGCATTTTTTAAAGAAACCTTTCTACCATTTTTTATCTTTTTGGATTTATTTTTATAAAAGATTTCAATACTGTCCACCTTATAATTCTTGACAGTTTTAACAGTAATCTTTACTTTTGATTTTGGAGCAGTTCCTTTATCCCTTACCGTCCAATGGCCTTTTGCAAGAGCAGCATAATTTTTGGAGCCGATCTTTACACTTTTAAATACTCGAGAGTGCTTTTTGAATGTTACGGCACAAGACAGGTTATAGCTCTTTCCATTCTGTTTTACTGTAAAACGGAGTTTTGTTTTTTCGCCATCTTTTACATCATGTATGGAATCGGAATCTGATGTCGTTTGTACAAAAACAGCATTAAGACCAGCTGCTTTTGATGCGGTATAATATTTGTTAGATGATTTTACATTTGTGATTACAGCGGACCTGGATAAATTCTTTATATAAATATATCCATCTCCTTCTGTGGGCATTTCATTTCCACTAATATAAGCATTATAAAACTCCAGAGTCTGTTTCTTCGGGCACTGAGGTGCCTTTGCTGCTGCGCTTACTGCTGTAGGTACTGCCAGGATTACGAAAAGGCATGCCAATAAGCTTACTAAAATGTTTCTTGTCTTTTTCACTTTGATTTTTCTCCTGATTATTTGGTTTTTTCATTTTGTGATGCTGTTAATTTCTCTTTTTCCTTCCACTCCTTTCCCATTATAACGTGTCCAAAAGTTCTGCTTCAGCTATATTGTCAGACTTTCCCTTTGAGTCGTTATATTTTTACATCATTATACTAATCTTATTATAAGCGGTCAATATTTTCCAAGATCATAATTCACGAAAATCTTTTTCGTGGTTACCGTTCACAGTAACACGCTTCGCGCCGCAATTCTCGGGTTTTCTGTGAACTTTGTTCGCAAAAAAACACCTCGCGGAATGTTACAGTGAACAATAACTTTTCGTGTTAATTGCAATTCAAACTTCCACTTCAGGAGCGTGTTTTAAAAGAATAGACGGTTGTGGAAGAATCCGGTACGAGACGGCTGAAAACCAAAGAAGATGGAGCTATGGGTTCCCAAATCCTGCAGAATCCCTCTGACCCGGATGCAACTTACCGTGAAAAAGAGGGAAAACAAAACCGTGGTTATACAGCAAACATTGTGGAAACTGTTGAATCCATGGAAAAAACAGAGGAGCCAACAGTGCTTATAACAGATGGGGCCTATAGCGGCAGGGACAATACAAACGCTGCAATTATATCAACCAGACTGGACAATGCAGGATATCATTTCCAAAAAACAAATGTGAAAACTGTCCACACTGTGACCAGTGCAACCCCAAGATGTTTAAAGGACCAGTGGGGTTTTTCTGTCTAAAAAATCTTCTGACAGAGCAAAGACACAAAGGAAAATGAAGACAGAAAAATATAAGGAATTGTCCCGGATCAGAAACGGAGTGGAAACAATCCCATCCATCCTGTGGAGGAAATACCAGATAGACCATATGCCGGTAAGAGGGCTTCTCCCCACTAAACTCCGTTTTGGGATAAAACTGGCAGCCCTGAACTTCAAGAAGCTGTTTGGATATCTGAACAGTGTGGGTCAGTGCGCCTTAATTCCCCAGATCAGTTAATAGAGCAGAAACAGTGGTGTGGGTTATTACCCCAAAACAGAGCTAACAATGGATATTTGTTGTTTTATAAGAAATTTTCAAGGAACATAGATTTCTATGGGCGATAATTATTATGTTTTGACACCCATATCAAATTTATAATTTATAGTTGGCCAACTTACAAATTAAAATTTCTTCAAAAGCAACGGTATTTCCGCCACAAGCATTCCAATCCATCCGGCAAGATAAGAAAAACGGTAATGTTTCAATTTGCAATGAAAAATGGAACACAAGAATAGCAGCAAAGATCATACGAACAGACATATTCACAAAACTACTGATTAACGTAATTTTAACATAATATAGCAAGAATTCTCCTCTACAGGTTGGAGATGAATTGCATAAAAACAAAAAGAACACTTGTTCGATAGTGCGGTCTATGGTATAATAGAACCATGACATTAATCATGTGCATGTAATGTTCTGTGCGCAGCCGAGAACAGAACTTAGTAAATTTATCAATGCTTATAAAAGTGCCAGTAGCAGGCACTACAGTAGAAGTGATCCGTCAATACATTGAAACCCAGGGAGAGAAAAAGTATTGAACATAGCATATCGTTTCCGGATCTATCCGACAGAAGAACAGAAGATACTTCTTGGCAAAACATTTGGCTGTTGTCGTTTTCTGTACAATCAGATAATAAGAAAACATGCCCGTGTCCGGGTAAAAGAATCGCGGGGCACGCGAGGATAGCTTGTAGATACTTGGTTCAGTAGAGCCATTGAGCAAGAAGCCCCCACTTCAAAATTAGGGATTTAAGTGGTGGGAGCATGTCACCATAATATAGAAAAATATGATTATAATAATAGGAAAGAAAAATGACAATCAGAAATGGGAGAAATAACAAATGAGTCAAAGAAAAAACAAAAAAGTATACTATCACCTGCCAGGATTATTTGAATTTTATGAATTATATTGTGCCTTTCTGCCATTATATAAGGAACACAGAGAATACTTTTATGACTGGTGTGAGATCAGTTCCATCTATGGCTCTCCTGCAGATTGTCTCTGGGGAGGTGGACGCGCAGGATTTGGATCTGATAATCCAGAAGAAGTCTTAAAACTTACACAGGAATATGGAATTTCAGCCAGACTGACTTTTAGCAACAGTTTACTTAGAAAAGAACATTTAACAGATAAAAAATGTAATATCCTATGCAAAATGTTTGAAGAAGTTGGAGAAAAAAGAAATGGTGTGATCGTCCATTCGGATTTATTGCTTAAGTATTTGGAAATAAATTATCCAAAATTATATTTCGTATCTTCTACGACAAAAGTGTTGACGGATTTTAATGAATTTTTGCAAGAAGTAAAGAAAGAAGATTTTCGGTATGTAGTACCAGATTTTCGGTTAAATAAAGCATTTGATAAATTAAACATGCTTTCGGAGCAGGAGAAAAATAAAGTGGAATTTTTATGCAATGAATGCTGTTGGTTTGGATGTAAAGACAGAAAGCAATGCTACGAAATAGTCAGTCGAAAAAACTTAGGAGAAATGATACCAGATCACAAATGCAACTCGCCAGATGCAAAGGAAGGTTATCGTTTTTCAAAGGCAATGAAGAATCCAGGATTTATCAGTGCTAATGATATAAAGAAAATTTATCTTCCAATGGGATTTGAGAATTTTAAAATTGAAGGACGTGGATTGGGAAGTGCGTTGGTTTTGGAGTTTCTACTATACTATATGGTAAAGCCAGAATACCAAATATGCGTTAGAGAAGAAGTTTATTTGGATAATATGCTTGATTTATTTTAATGTATAATGCATTTTATACAACACATAAAGTAAAACTGTTTATTAATAAATGCGAGGAATCTAAGTTAAGAAGTTTAAGAAAAAGAAGGGGTTTCTTTTTCTTGTATGATTTAGTATAATAGAGAGATACAGTGAAATATATATTGAAAATAGGAGAGAAAAATGGAAAAGAAAAATGACTTTAAGCCTTTTATTTCCGCAGATAAAGTATTACCAGAGTTTACAGTTACATCAGTAATCCTTGGTATGATACTGGCGGTTATATTTGGTGGTGCAAACGCTTATTTGGGGTTAAGAGTTGGTATGACTGTATCAGCCTCCATTCCAGCGGCAGTTATTTCCATGGGTGTGATCCGTGTGATCTTAAAGAAAGATTCCATCCTTGAAAATAACATGGTACAGACAATTGGTTCAGCAGGTGAATCATTAGCAGCAGGAGCAATCTTTACAATCCCTGCTATTTTTATTTGGGCATCAGAAAAGGGAAGTGGAGTTACTGCTCCATCTTTTGTATCTATCGCATTGATCGCGCTTTGCGGTGGTATTTTAGGAGTACTTTTTATGGTACCTCTTCGTACAGCCCTCATCGTAGAAGAACATGGGGTACTTCCTTATCCTGAAGGAACAGCTTGTGCAGAAGTGCTTTTAGCTGGAGAAGAAGGAGGAAGTAAATCTAAAGTTGTATTTGCAGGACTCGGAATTGCGGCAGTTTATAAATTTATTGCAGATGGTTTAAAACTTTTCCCTAGTGAAGTTGAATTTTCAATGCAGGGACAGTATACAACATCCGTTGGTATGGATGTTCTTCCGGCATTAGCAGGTGTAGGTTATATCTGTGGTGTGCAGGTATCAAGCTATCTTTTTGCAGGTGGTGTGCTATCTTATCTTGTATTAATTCCTGCAATTGCTTATTTTGGCGGAGATTCTTTATCAAAAGTTGTCGATGAGACAGGAAAAGCACTTGCATTTAATCAGTTAGGTGCAAGCCAGATCTGGAGTAACTATGTCAGATATATTGGTGCCGGTGCAGTAGCAGCTGGTGGTCTGATCAGTCTGATCAAGACATTCCCAACAATGATCAAGACATTTGGACATGCTATGAAGGGATTCGGTAAGAAAGGTGACAGCCAGTTAAGAACACAGCAGGATATTTCTATGAAAGTGGTTCTTGGAGGAATCCTGATCATTGCAGTTTTAATCTGGTTATTACCAGAGATTCCAGTAAGCTTCTTGGGAGCAGTGATGATTGTTGTATTTGGTTTCTTCTTTGCAACGGTATCATCTAGAATGGTTGGTATTGTAGGAAGTAGTAATAACCCAGTATCAGGTATGGCGATCGCGACACTGATCGTAACAACATTTATCTTAAAAGCAACTGGGAATACAGGAGCAGCAGGTATGGTATCAGCAATTTCTATTGGTACTGTTATCTGTATCGTAGCAGCTATGGCAGGAGATACTTCACAGGACTTAAAGACAGGTTATATCGTAGGTGCGACACCTAGATTACAGCAGATCGGAGAATTGATCGGTGCGATCGTAGCAGCATTTGCGATCGGAGGAGTTATGTACCTTCTGAACGCAGCATGGGGATTCGGTTCTGATCAGATTCCAGCACCACAGGCAACATTGATGAAGATGGTCGTTGAAGGTGTTATGGGTGGTACATTACCATGGGTATTGATTTTCATGGGTGTGTTTATCGCAATCGTTGTTGAAATCCTTGGAATTCCAGTGTTAGCATTTTCAATCGGTCTTTATTTACCAATTTACTTAAGTACACCGATCATGGTTGGTGGACTGATTCGTTGGTTTATTGACAATAAGAGAAAATATGACAGTGATGCGGCAAGAAAAGACGGATCAGATCGAGGAGTCCTTTATGCTGCAGGTATGATTGCAGGAGAAGGTATCGTTGGTATCCTTCTGGCTGTACTGGCAGTATTTGGTGTTGCAGATAAGATCAATCTGTCATCTGTATATGGAGCTGCCTTCCAGAGTGTAGGTAACTGGGTAGGTTTAGCAGCTTTTGTAGTATTGTTAGCTATATTATTCTACTTCACAAGAAATAAAAAGACGATTGAAGTAGACGCAAAATAATAAAAATAAATATGTATTTCAGTGAGAAGAAAGCACTGCTGCGATTCTGCAGTAGTGCTTTCTAAATAAAAAGGTGCATTATGAAAGAAAAGAAGAATTATATTGACAACATCCCGAAGATCAATGATATGAAATGGGATGTGTCAGAAGATGGAATTGTAGAAATTACAGTAGAAAATACTGGATTTTATAATACGATCGCGCAGAAAATATTTAAAAAGCCACGTTACAGTTTTATCAAATTAGATGAATATGGAAGTTTTGTGTGGCAGAAAATTGATGGAAAGAAAAGTATTTATGAGATAGGAAAAGAACTTCAAGCAGTTCATGAAGGTGCAGCAACACAGTTATATGAAAGATTATCACAGTATTTTGCAATTTTAGAAAGAAATAAATACATTGTTTTTGAAGAATAAATATTATTAAAAGTGAAAAAGGATTTAATATGAAAATATCAACAGTGATCATAGGCATTGCTTTATTTGCCATAGTGACGATGATCCTATATGGATGGGGAATCGTAAAACAAAAGAATCAGACAAGTGACCTGATGAATTTGCTTTTTAGTAAAGGACAGGATAAAATAAAAAAGTATTTAAAACAACATGAATACGTTACAATTTCACAGGTAGAACAGATTTGCGAAGGTCTTGAAGCGAAACAGCCATTTTCAAGAAATAAAGCGGTTGTGAAGGATAAACGAGACTATGCGAAGAAACTTGTAGAATATATGCTGAAAACGAATCAGCTCGAACAAGAGGGCAGTCGTTACAAAATGCACAAAAAATAAGGAGGACATAAAATGTCAGTATTAGGAGAATTACAGCCAAACAAAGTATTTAAATATTTTGAGGAGATTTGTTCAATCCCTCACGGATCAAGAAATCTGCAGCAGATTAGCGATTATCTGGTAGATTTTGCAAAAGCACATGAATTAAAATACAGACAGGATGAAGATCTGAATGTGATCATCTGGAAAGATGGATCCAAAGGATATGAGGCTTCTGAACCAGTCATTCTTCAGGGACATATGGACATGGTTGCAGTCAAAGAAGCAGATTGCGATAAAGATATGGAAAAAGAAGGATTGGATCTGGAAATCAATGGAGATTATATTTCAGCAAAAGGAACTTCTTTAGGTGGAGATGATGGGATTGCGGTTGCATATACACTTGCAGTGTTAGACGATGAAGAAATGGCACACCCACCAATCGAAGCAATCTTTACAGTTAACGAAGAAATCGGTATGCTTGGAGCAGCAACTATTGATGTTTCAGATCTTAAGGGACGTTTATTTATGAACATGGATTCTGAAGACGAAGGAGTGTTTACAGTCAGCTGTGCAGGTGGAGCATCCGTAATCTGTAAGATTCCATATGAGACAGAAACTGTCAATGCATCTGTTATTGAAATCAAGATGACTGGATTTGCAGGTGGGCATTCTGGTGTCGAGATCATCAAAGGGCGTTTGAACGCAAACTGTGCAATGGCAAGAGTATTGTTAAGTCTGTTTAATGAGGTTGAAATGCAGCTTGTTTCCGTAAATGGTGGAGAAAAAGACAATGCGATCGCTAAGTTTAGCGAAGCATCTGTTGCAGTACTTCCAGAAGAATTAGAAGCAGCAAAACAGATCGTTGAAGATACATTTGCACAGATCAAAGAAGAATATAAAGTCACAGATCCAGATGCAAAATTAACAGTGAATGTAAAAGAAGCAGCAAATATAGAAACATTCACAGAAGATACAACATTTGCAGTAGTAACAGCAATGGTTCATATGCCAAATGGTGTTCAGAGAATGAATCCAGAGATTGAAGGATTGGTACAGACATCACTGAATATGGGAATTTTAACAACAGAAGAATCTGAAGTACAGATGACATTTGCAGTTAGAAGTTCCAGTGAGACAGAAAAACAGTATCTGATCGATCAATTAACATCTCTTACAGAAACATTAGGAGGGAATGTAGAGATTGCAGGACCATATCCAGGATGGGAATATAAAGCAGATTCCAGATTACGTGAGGTTATGGTTGAAGCATATAAACATTTATACAACGGAGAAGAACCAGTTGTTGAAGGTATTCATGCAGGACTTGAATGTGGAATCTTTGCTTCTAAATTGCCGGGGCTTGATGCAGTATCCTTTGGACCACAGATGGAACATATTCATACAACAAATGAGGTGTTGAGTATCTCATCTACAGAACGTACATGGGAACTGGTTGTGAAAACGTTGGCTGCTTTGAAATAAATTGTGATTTGTAGTTTGAAGACGGAAATTATTGGTGGAATATTATAAAAAGAGATCATGTGCCTGCAACCCATTTGTGTTCGGACTCCCACGTAGCTGTACTAAGCTCCTGAATGGTCTAACGACCATCCACTCGCTAAGTGCAGACGTGTCCGTACGGTTGCTGACACATGATCTCTTTTTATAATATTCAAATAATTTACGTGATTCAAACCACTACACAGTGTGTATGTTATACGGTACTGGCTAATAATTTTTGTATTTATTAACAGATGACAGATGGTAAAAGGGCTTAAACAACACCGATTTATCGAGGTGTTTGGAAAATATTCAAATTGCTTATCTTCAGTTTGTTGATAATATTATTGGAGTTGAATCTTCTGCCATTTTGTATTGATATATTATAACAAGTACGATTATAATAAAATAGTTGTGTTTTTTTAAACCATTTTATACAATAATAAATAGAAAAATCAAAATGAAAGGAATAAAATGAATCCATGGAAGAATTCTTACAAGTAGGAGCAATCGCCAACACACACGGCATCGCTGGGGAAGTCAAAGTATTTCCGATGACAGATGATATCAAACGATTTAAGAAATTAAAAGAAGTATATTTAGATACAGGAAAAGAAAGAAAACTATTACACGTAGTGTCATGCAAATTCGTAAAGAACCAGCCGGTTTTGAGATTTAAAGAATTTTCAAATATCAACGAAGTAGAGATGTATAAAAGAAAAGGCCTGTTTGTTACAAGAGATCAGGCAGTACCTCTTGAAAAAGACGAATACTTTATCGCAGATCTGATCGGTCTTTCTGTGATCAGAGAGGATAATGGAGAAGTTCTTGGGGAATTAACTGATGTTTTACAGACGGGTGCAAATGATGTCTATGAAGTGAAGATGGAAGATGGAAAAGAAGTTTTACTTCCAGCGATCAGAGAATGCATTAAGAATGTGGATCTTCAAAAAGGTGAGATCACAGTCCATGTCATGAAAGGATTATTAGATGAATAGATTTCATATATTAACATTATTTCCAGAGATGGTGATGGACGGGTTGAATACAAGTATCATCGGAAGAGCGATTGAAGCAGGACTTCTTGAGATCAATGCGGTCAATATTCGTGACTATTCTACCAATAAACATATGAAAGTGGATGATTACCCATATGGAGGCGGAGCCGGACTTGTGATGCAGCCAGAGCCGGTTTACCGTGCGTATAAAGACCTTGAAAAAGATATGAAGAAGAAACCAAGAGTTGTCTATCTGACGCCGCAAGGGACAACATTTCATCAGGAGATGGCAAAGGAACTTGCAAAAGAAGAAGAATTAGTTTTTTTATGTGGGCATTATGAAGGAATCGATGAGAGGGTTTTGGAAGAAATAGTCACAGATTATGTATCAATCGGAGATTATGTATTGACTGGTGGGGAATTGCCTGCAATGGTGATGATCGATTCAATTTCAAGATTGGTTCCAGGTGTTTTACATAATGATGATTCCGCTGGGGATGAATCTTTCGAAAATGGGTTGCTTGAATATCCACAGTATACAAGACCACCAGTGTTTTTAGATAAAGAGGTGCCAGAAGTTCTTTTATCCGGACATCACGAGAATATCCGCAAATGGAGGCATGAACAGTCAGTCAAACGTACCAAAGAGAGAAGACCGGATCTATGGGAGGCATATGAGAAGGAGATGAAAGAAAAAGATGGGGGAAAATAGGATTAAGCTTGTCGCAGCGGATATGGATGGAACACTGTTGAATCGAGAGCGTAAGATTACAAAGTATACACAGAATGTGATCAAAAAAGCAATGGCACAAGGTGTTTATTTCGTTCCGGCTACAGGAAGAGCTGTGAATGCATTACCGCCAGAGTTAAAAGAGATGGAAGGAATTCGCTATGGGATTTTCAGTAATGGTGCAACCATTTATGACTTAAAAGAAGAAAAAGTGATTTATAAAAATCATTTTGAAATGGATCGAGTTTTAGAGTTGATGGATTTTCTTAAGCAATTTGATCTAATGGAAAGTATTAGTTTAAATGGGCAATCCTATGCTAACAAAAAAGAAATGGAAAATATTGATTATTATGAACTTGATTCAAATACAAAAGCAATTGTGCAGGGGTCGAGAGTTCTTGTTGATGATTTAGAGATGTTTGTAAAAGAACAGTCAACAACTGTTGAGAAGACAACTTTATTATTTAAGACGATGGAAGAAAGACGAAGAGCAGCGGATGCATTGAGTAAGATTGAAGACATTCAGTTTTCAAGTTCTCTTCCAAAGAATCTTGAGATTTCTAAGAAAGGCTGTAATAAAGGAGATGGTCTGTTCCATCTTGCAAAGATCTTGAATATTCAAAAAGAAGAGATTATGAGTTGTGGGGATGCAGACAATGACAGAGAACTTTTAGAAAGTGCAGGACTTGCGGTTGTTATGGAAAATGGCCTTGATTCTATGAAAGCGATCGCAGACTATATTACGGTTTCCAATCAGGAAAATGGAGTCGCAAAGGCAATGGAGAAATTTGTATTAAGGTAAAGAATCTTAAAAAATACAAAAAAACACTTGCTTCACATAAAAAAATATGATAATATGTTCAAGTTGTTATAAATATGGATGGTCCTCTGTTACATTTGGTATTAAGAACATCTAAAAACGTTCAAGGAGGAACAACAATGAGCGCACAGGATATTATTAAAAGCATCGAAGATGCACAGTTAAGAGAAGTTGCTGAATTCAAAACAGGAGACACTGTAAGAGTTCACGCGAAAGTAAAAGAAGGAAACCGTGAAAGAATTCAGGTTTTCGAAGGAACAGTCATCAAAAGACAGAATGGTGGAGCACGCGAAACATTTACTGTAAGAAAACAGGCAAGTGGTGTTGGTGTTGAAAAAACATGGCCAGTACATTCTCCAATCATCGAAAAGATTGAAGTAGTAAGACGTGGTAAAGTAAGACGTGCTAAATTATACTACTTACGTGATCGTGTTGGTAAAGCAGCAAAAGTAAAAGAAAGAGTATAATCAGACAAAGATTGTCAAAAGAGAGGGATAGGCTGTATAGCTTATCCCTGTTTTAGTATACAGGAATTTTACGAATCTTTCTATACGAAGAGGAAAGGAGTTCTTCTATGAGGAAAGGATACACAGTAACCTATCAGATGCGCAAGAAACAGCGTCAGCAAAGGGAAATCGTGATTCAGTATGTCTTAAAATTTGTCGGAGTTGTGTTACTGGCATTTTTGTTAGTAAGATTTGTGTGTTTCAGTTTTACGATTCAAGGTGATTCTATGTCACCAACGATTGAAAGAGGTGAAAAACATCTGGTGAATCGCCTGATCTATCAGATCAAGGGACCAAGCAGGTATGATGTGGTCATATTTAAATCAGATGACAAGAATGGAAATTACTATGTAAAACGAGTGATAGGTCTTCCGGGAGAAAAGGTTCAGATCAAAAACGGCAGAATCTATGTAAACGGAAAGAAAACAAAAGCATTTTCAAGTCAGAAGATTTTATCTGCAGGATTAGCAGCAGATGAGATTACATTAAAGAGTAAGCAGTACTTTGTTGTGGGAGATAACTATAATAATAGTGAAGATTCCAGAAGTGCGAGTGTTGGAAATATCAAAAGAACAAATATCATTGGAAAGGTCGGTATCAAATACTGGCCGTGGTAAACAGAGGGAAGGAGAAATAAAGAATGGATTTTCAGTGGTACCCGGGTCATATGACCAAAGCAAAACGTATGATGCAGGAAAACATGAAACTGATCGATATTATGATCGAACTTGTGGATGCAAGAATTCCACTAAGCAGCAGAAATCCGGATATTGACCAGTTGGCAGCGAACAAGTCACGATTGATTTTGTTAAATAAGACAGATATGGCAGATGAACGTGTGACTGCACAGTGGGAAGAATATTTTAAAGAAAAAGGATTCTATGTAGCAAGAACAAATGCAAGATCAGGAAAAGGTGTCAAAGGTACACAGGCGATCGTTATGGATGCCTGCAAGGAAAAACTTGAGAGAGATAGAAAACGTGGGATTAAAAACCGTCCGATCAGAGCAATGATCGCAGGAATCCCAAACGTTGGAAAATCAACATTTATCAACAGTCTGGTTGGAAAAGCTTGTACAAAAACAGGAAATAAACCAGGAGTTACAAAAGGAAAACAGTGGATCAAATTAAATAAGAATATTGAATTGTTAGATACCCCTGGAATTTTATGGCCTAAATTTGAAGACCAGCAGGTTGGGCTTCGTCTGGCATTGATCGGATCGATCAGAGATGAAATCCTCAATCAGGATGAAATGGCGATCGAACTGATCGAGTATTTAAAAAATCATTATCAGGGAATTCTTGCTGATCGCTATCAAGTAGATGAAAATGAAGATAAAGTGAAAATCTTAGAACAGATTGCGCTAAATCGTAATTGTAAGATGAAAGGAAATGAATTAGATTACGAAAAAGCATCAAAGATCGTATTAGAGGAATTCCGAAATGGGAAATTAGGAAAAATTTCTCTGGAAACACCAGAAGAAGGGACAAAAGAGGCATAAAAGCCTTTGAGGGGCAGATATAAGAATGTTTAAAAGTATTCTAAGGTTGCTGGGTACCATTTTGATCGCGGTTGCATTTGCATTTGTTCTTATTACGTGTGTTGGTGAACGGACGAAAGTAAGTGGACATTCAATGGAACCGCACTTGCATGATCAAGATCAAGTGTTGTTAGATAAGTTAACATATCGTTTTCGGGATCCTAAACGATATGAGATCATTGTATTTCCAGGACCAGAAGGTGGCGATCAGTTTTTTGTAAAGCGAGTGATCGCACTTCCAGGAGAAACGGTAAAGATCACAAAAGGAAAAGTCTATGTAAACGACAAAGAAGTAAAAGATTATTCTAAAGATCATACGACAGATTCATGTGAATTAAAAGAAAAGTTTCATCTTTTATCAGATGAATATTTTGTTTTAGGAGATAACAGAGATAATAGTAATGACAGCAGATACAAAGAGGTTGGTCCAGTAAAGAGGTCAAAGATCACAGGGAGGATCATTTTCCGGTTTTATCCATGGAAGAATGCAGGTGTGATCCGGCCATAGGAAGGGTTTTAAGACTTATGACAAAGAAAGAAGAACGAGAAGCCAAGAAGTTAGAAAAATTAAGGCTTGAGAAAGAAAGAATGTATGAGATGTTTTCTTTTGAAAGAGAATATGGAAATCATCAGGCGATTTGTGGAATTGATGAAGTTGGAAGAGGACCATTTGCAGGACCTGTTGTTGCGGCTGCAGTGATTTTGCCAAAAGACTGTGATATTTTATATCTGAATGATTCCAAAAAGCTTTCAGAGAAGAAAAGGGAGCTTTTATATGATGAGATTTATGAGAAAGCAGTTGCAATCGGTATTGGAATGTCTTCAGAAGAAGTGATCGATGAGATCAATATCCTGCAGGCAACTTACAAGGCAATGCAGCAGGCAATTTCAAAGCTTTCGATAAAACCAGATCTTTTATTGAATGATGCAGTCACAATTCCAGATGTTGAGATCGAACAGATTCCGATCATCAAAGGAGATGCAAAAAGTGCATCGATCGCAGCGGCAAGTATTGTTGCGAAAGTTACAAGGGACCGTATGATGAAAGAATATGATATAATTTATCCGGGATATGACTTTGCGAAAAATAAAGGATATGGAACCAAAGCACATATTGAAGGAATCAAAAAGCAGGGAATCTGTGATATCCATAGAAGAACATTTGTAAAGAAATACATATAAAAAACAAAAAAGTATATATAATATGAAGAAAAATAACAGGGAGACAGGGGCAAAAGCAGAAGCGATTGCCTGTTGGTTTCTGAAACAGCAAGGATATGACGTCCTTGAACAAAACTTTTATACAAAAGTCGGAGAGATTGATATTATAGCAAAAGAAGATCAGACATTGGTATTTGTGGAAGTAAAATACAGAAAAGATGACAAAAAGGGATATCCGGCACAAGCTGTAGACCAAAGAAAACAGCAGAAGATCCGAAAGAGTGCAATGATTTATTTAAAGAAGAATCATCTATCTTTTGAACAGCCGATCCGTTTTGATGTAGTGGAGATTTTAGGAAAGAAGATCAGGGTGATAAAACATGCATTTTAAAAAATCAAACGATAATCAGTCTACGATATTACATGAGGGGTCTGTTCCATATCTGACATTTAAAAAATTGGATCAGGCAGGAGTCAGACATGGATTTTCAACACGTATGGGTGGAGTCAGCGAAGGAATGTTTTCCACGTTGAATTTAAGCTATAACCGTGGAGATAAAAAAGAAGCTGTGGATGAAAATTTCAGAAGAATCTCAGAAGCGATCGGATTCGATCATACAAAGCTGGTATTTTCAAATCAGATTCATGAGACGAGAATCCATAAGGTAACGAAAGAAGATTGTGGAAAAGTTATGAAAGATATGGATGGTCTTGCTACAAATGAGCAGGGGATTCCGCTTTATACAGGATATGCAGATTGTGTGCCTTTGTTTTTTTATGATCCGGTAGAAAAGGCTGCAGCTTTAGCACATTCAGGATGGAGAGGCACTGTTGGAAGAATCGGTGCCAAGATGGTACAATTTTTAGAAAATGAATATGGAAGTAAAAAGGAAAATATCATCGCAGCCATTGGACCATCAATCTGCCGAAGTTGCTACGAGGTTAGTGAAGATGTTGCAGATGAGTTTAAAAAAGAACTGACAGGACATGATGCAAAAGAATTTTTGGATGATAAAGGGAATGGAAAATACCAGCTTGATCTCTGGAAAGCAAATGAGATTATTTTGACAGAAGCAGGAATCTGTCCAGAAAATCTTGATATTACAGATATCTGCACATGTTGTAATCCTGATCTACTGTTTTCGCATAGAGCAAGTCATGGGAAACGTGGTAATCTGGCAGCATTTATTGTGTTATAAAAAGGTAAATAAAAAGAATATATCTTGTGAAATTCTTCACACTGGACGAATTTCATAAGATAAGGTATACTAAGAAACAGTACAGGTTTTGAAACATTTAGAGAGGTATATAGATTATGAGTAAGCCGATCATTGCCATTGTAGGAAGACCGAATGTAGGAAAGTCTACATTGTTTAATGCACTGGCAGGAGAAAAAATTTCAATTGTTAAAGATACACCAGGAGTTACAAGAGACCGTATCTATGCAGATGTGACATGGTTAAACTATCAGTTTACATTGATTGATACAGGTGGTATTGAACCAGACAGTGGTGATCTATTATTAAGCCACATGAGAGGACAGGCAGAGATCGCAATGGAGACAGCAGATGTGATCATCTTCCTTACAGACGTAAGACAGGGGCTTGTCGATGCAGATTATCAGGTGGCAGATATGTTAAGACGATCAGGGAAACCAATTGTGTTAGCAGTCAATAAAGTAGATAATTACGAAAAATTCGTTCTGGATACTTATGAATTTTACAATCTGGGGCTTGGAACACCATTTCCAGTTTCAGCGAATTCCAAGATTGGATTCGGTGATCTGTTAGATGAAGTTCTTGTTCACTGCAATCCACAGGATGCAGATGAGAAAGAAGATGAAAGACCAAGAGTTGCGATCATCGGAAAGCCAAATGCAGGAAAATCTTCATTGATCAATAAATTATTGGGAGAAGACCGTCTGATCGTTTCTGATATTGCAGGAACAACAAGAGATGCGATTGACACAACGGTCAAACGTAATGGAAAAGAATATGTATTCATTGATACAGCCGGACTTCGAAAGAAAGCCAGAGTCAAAGAAGATATCGAACGTTACAGTGTGATCCGTACGGTTGCAGCAGTAGAACGTTGTGATGTGGCGATCTTAGTCATTGATGCGGAAGAAGGAATCACAGAACAGGATGCCAAGATCGCAGGAATTGCCCATGAACGTGGAAAAGGTATGATCATTGCGGTTAACAAATGGGATCTCATCGAGAAGAACGATAAGACAATCTACAAGTTTACAAACCAGGTTAGAGAAGTCTTATCTTATATGTCATATGCAGAACTTGTTTTCATCTCTGCTAAGACAGGACAGAGACTTCCTAAGATTTTTGATGTTCTTGATATGGTGATTGAGAATCATGCATTACGTGTACAGACAGGAGTTTTAAACGAGATCCTTACAGAGGCGGTAGCGATGAAACAGCCACCATCAGACAAAGGAAAGAGATTAAAACTTTACTATATCACACAGGTTTCTGTAAAACCGCCAACATTTGTTGTGTTTATCAATGATCGTCAGTTAATGCATTTTTCATATACAAGATATCTTGAGAACCAGATCCGTAATACATTTGGATTCAGAGGAACACCAATTCATATTATTGCGAGGGAAAGGAAGGAAAGATAATGGCAGTTTGTATTGTTGTGTGTATGATCGTCGGATACCTGTTTGGGTGTATTCAGACAGGATATATTGTCGGACGAGTAAATAAGATCGATATCAGAGATTACGGAAGTGGAAATTCCGGGACAACGAATACATTAAGAACTTTGGGAAAGACAGCAGCGATCATTACATTTCTTGGAGATGCCGTCAAAGGACTTGTGGCGGTGAATCTTGCGAGATATGTGATCATGCCGGCTTTTCATGTAGAAGGAGAAGCTTATCTTTGGCTTTTGACAGGATTTGCAGTAGTACTGGGACATAATTTCCCGTTTTATCTTGGGTTTAAAGGTGGAAAGGGAATAGCGACAACTGGGGGAGTTATTTTTGCATTTCACTGGCAGCTTGGGTTGGTCTGTGCAGCAGTATTTTTGATCATTACGGCTATTTCTAAGTATGTATCGTTAGGATCGATCTGCATGGTGCTGATCATTCCATTTATTTTGTATTTTAACAATCCACATGATTGGAAATTAGTTATTGTTGGATGTATATTTACAGCTATGGCAATCTGGCGCCATCGTGCGAATATTGGGCGTTTGATGAATGGTACTGAGAATAAATTAGGTCAGAAAGTAAAACGTTAGGAGGAACTTAAACAGATGAAGAAAGTTAGCGTTATCGGTGCAGGAAGCTGGGGAAGTGCCCTTGCGGTATTATTAGCAAATAATGGACATGAAGTGACATTGTGGACACATGATCCGCATGAAATAGAGATGCTTTCCACAAAGAGAGAGCAGGTAGAGAAATTACCTGGAGTAAAATTGCCAGATAATATTATGATCGAGGCAGATCTTAAAACAGCTTTAACAGATGAAGATGTTGTTGTTATGGCAGTTCCTTCACCTGTTGTTCGTATGGTTGCAAAACAGATGTCCCCATTTATAAAAGACGGGCAGATCATTGTTAACGTTGCAAAAGGTATCGAAGATGTTACATATAAGACATTATCGGATATCATTGAAGAAGAGATTCCAAATGCAGAAGTTTGTGTACTATCAGGGCCTAGTCATGCAGAAGAAGTAGGAAGAGGAATTCCTACAACGGTTGTAGTTGGTGCAAAGAATAAAGAGACAGCGGAAATGCTTCAGGATGTATTTATGAATAAAGTATTCCGTGTATACACAAGTTCCGACATTGTTGGAATTGAGCTTGGAGGAGCATTAAAGAACGTTATTGCATTAGCAGCAGGAACGGTTGATGGCCTTGGATATGGAGATAATACAAAAGCAGCATTAATGACAAGAGGAATCGCAGAACTGACACGTCTTGGAGAAGCACTTGGTGGAAAACCAGAGACATTTTCAGGCCTTACAGGAGTTGGAGATCTGATCGTTACATGTACAAGCGTACATAGTCGAAATCGTAAAGCAGGATACTTAATGGGGAAAGGTATGACTGCAGAGGAAGCTATGAAAGAAGTAAAAATGGTTGTAGAAGGGGTATATTCAGCGAAAGCAGCCCTTGGACTTGCAAAGAAATGCAATGTAGCTGTACCAATTGTGGAAGCAGTGAACAGAGTGTTATTTGAGAATGCGGATCCAAAAGAAGAAGTTTCAAACTTACTCCTTCGTGAGAGAAAACAAGAACATACAAATCTTGAATGGAATTAATCAGGATATATAAAAACATAAACATATACAAAACATAAAAACATGAAGGAAGGAAGACAACAATGGAATCATTTAGGGAAATGTCAAAAGAAGAGTTACAGGCACAGGAAGTGGAAGTGAACAAAAAGTATCAGGAATTTAAAGATCTTCATCTTTCACTAAACATGGCAAGAGGAAAACCAGCACCAGATCAGATCGATCATGCAAATGGCATGCTTGAGACAATGACAGATTATCATGCAAAAGATGGTCTGGATGTGCGTAATTACGGAGTTCTTGATGGACTTCCAGAGATGAAAGAAATATTCAGCGATTTATTAGATATTCCAGCAAAGAATATCATCGTTGGAGGAAATGCGAGTCTGAATCTGATGTTTGATCAGATGATGAGACTGGTTGTATTTGGAACAGCAGGTGAGAAGCCTTGGGGACAGTTAGAGAAAGTAAAATTCTTATGTCCAGCCCCTGGATATGACAGACATTTCTCAGTTACAGAAACTTTAGGATTTGAACTGATCACAGTCGATATGACATCTGAAGGTCCAGATATGGATCAGGTAGAGAAACTGGTTGCGGAAGATGAAAGTATCAAAGGAATCTGGTGTGTGCCAAAATATTCCAATCCACAGGGAATCTGCTATAGTGATGAAACGGTTGATCGTTTAGCTTCTATGAAGACAGCAGCCAAAGATTTCAGAATCTTCTGGGATAATGCATATGGAGTACATCCAATCTTTGAAGATGTAAAAGTTAAGAATATCTTAGATGCATGTAAAGAAGCAGGAAATGATAACAGAGCATATTATTTCTTCTCAACATCCAAGATCACATTCCCAGGTGCAGGAGTATCTATCATTGCATCAAGCGATGATAATATTGCAGAGATCAAGAAAGTGATGACAGCCCAGACGATCGGATATGACAAGATCAATCAGCTTCGCCATGTGCAGTTCTTTAAGAATGCAGACGGAGTCAGAAAACATATGCAGATCTTAGCAGATTGTTTAAAACCTAAATTCGAGACAGTTCTTAATACGTTAGAGAAAGAGTTAAAAGGAAGCGGACTGATCACATGGGAGAATCCAAAAGGTGGATATTTTGTATCTGTAGACGTCCTTCCAGGATGTGCAAAGAGAGTTGTAGAACTTGCCAAAGAAGCAGGGGTTACATTAACTGGAGCAGGAGCTACATATCCATATAAGAATGATCCAAAAGACAGCAATATCAGACTGGCACCTTCTTACCCAACAGTAGAAGAGTTACAGCAGGCAATGGATCTGTTTTGTGTATGTGTAAAGAAAGCAGGAATTGAAAAACTGTTAGAACAGGCATAAGAGTTCATAAAAAATACTATGAGGAATATTCTTTATCAATGGTGATAAGGCATGTTCCTCATTTGTTTTTGTAATACTAGTATTTGGTTTTTAAAATATAAATTCAAAGATTGTATCTATACAATTAACACGTTGATGTGGTAAAATAAAACTGTTTATTCGTAAAATAATAAAAAGGAGTTGATTATACATGAAATTTACAAAGATGCACGGTTGTGGCAATGACTACGTATATGTAAACTGTTTAGAAGAAAAGATCAATAACCCAAATAAAGTGGCAAAATTTATCAGTGACCGGCATTTTGGAATTGGTTCTGATGGAATGATCTGTATCTGTCCATCAGATAAAGCTGATTTTAGAATGGCCATGTATAACTCTGATGGTTCAGAAGGAGCCATGTGCGGAAATGGTGTCCGCTGTATTGCAAAATATGTCTATGATTATGGACTGACAGATAAAACAACGATCACGATCGAGACAAAAGGTGGAATTAAAGAATTAGACCTTACAGTTGAAGACGGCAAAGTGACATGGGTGAAAGTTGATATGGAAGCACCAATCACAAAAGCTTCACAGATTCCTGCAATCTATGATGATCTTGATGAAGTGATCGATCAGCCAGTGATCGTTGATGGAAAAGAATATAATATCACATGTATTTCTATGGGAAATCCACATGGAGTTGTATTTGTAGATTCTGTTGCAGATATCGACATTGAGAAGATCGGACCAAAGTTTGAAAATCATCCAATGTTCCCAGATCGTGTGAATACAGAATTTATTGAACTTGTTGATGATAAAACGATCAAGATGCGAGTATGGGAGAGAGGTGCAGGAGAAACTCTTGCATGCGGTACAGGAGCCTGTGCAAGTGCTTATGCATCTTATCTGAATAAGAAAACAGGAAAGAAAGTCTTGGTACATCTTTTAGGTGGAGATCTTCAGATCGAATATGATGAAGAAAAAGATACGATCTTTATGACAGGACCAGCAACAACAGTGTTTGATGGCGAGATCGATCTTACAGGAATTGACGATTAAGAGTACAAAGATAGAAGAATTATTGGAGATAGAACATGATATTAAAAGAATTATTAGAACGTTCAGAATATACCCTCGTGCAAGGAAGTGAAGATGTAGAGATTTCTACATTAGTATATGATTCAAGAAAGATTGAAAAAGGCAGTGTATTTGTATGTATCAGCGGAGCAGCCTTTGATGGTCATAAATTTGTAGCACAGGCTGCTGAACTTGGAGCGGCAGCAGTCGTAGTAGAAAAAGATGTAGAAGTACCAGAAAATCTGACAGTGATCAAGTTTGATAATACAAGACTTGCTTTAGCCGAGATGTCAGCAGCATACTTTGGATATCCAGCAGAAGAGCTGACAACGATCGGTATCACAGGAACCAAAGGAAAGACAACAACAACGTATATGATCCGTGCAGTCCTCGAACATGCAGGACAGAAGACAGGATTGATCGGAACGATTGAGACAATCATCGGAGATGAGAGAATTCCATCCGTCAATACAACACCAGAATCTTATATCGTACAGGAATCTTTCCGTAAGATGGCGGACGCAGGATTGAAAAATGTTGTTATGGAAGTATCTTCTCAGGCATTGATGCTTCATAGAACAAGTGGATTTGAATTTGATTATGGAATTTTTACAAACCTTGCAGAAGACCATATTGGGGAAAATGAACATAAAGATATGGACGACTATATTCATTGTAAGAGTCTGTTATTTAAGCAGTGTAAACAAGGAATCGTCAACGGAGATGATGACTATGTAGAAAGAATCATCAAAGATCATACATGTGCGATCGAAACGTATGGAATGAAGGATACAAACGATGTTTATGCTGAAAATATTACAAGAATTCAGGAACCTGGATACCTTGGAGTTGCTTACGATCTCAAAGGAAAACAGGAATATAACGTACATGTAGATATCCCAGGAGACTTTACAGTTTATAATTCCTTGGCAGCAATCTCTCTTTGCCGCCATATGGGAATTGTCAAAGAAGATGTATTATCAGCATTGAATACAATTCAGGTCAAAGGACGTTTGGAGATCATCAAGACTCCAGGAGATTACACATTAATGATCGACTATGCACATAATGCTATGAGTCTTGAAAGTCTTTTAACAACGATCCGTAAATATAACCCTAAGAAGATCTACTGCTTATTTGGATGCGGTGGAAACCGTGCAAAAGCAAGACGTTATGAGATGGGAGAAGTATCTTCAAAACTTGCAGATCTTACCGTTGTAACATCTGATAATCCAAGAAATGAAGAACCAATGGATATCATCAACGATATTTTGATCGGGGTTCACAAAGCAGATGGAGAATATGTTACGATCCCAGATCGTAAAGAGGCGATCAAATATTGTATGGAACATGCTGGAGCAGGAGATATTGTTATTCTTGCCGGAAAAGGGCATGAAGACTATCAGGAGATCAAAGGTGTGAAACATCATATGGATGAGAGAGATTTGATCCAGGAAATTATCGAAGGAAGATAAAACATCTGTCTTTTGAAATATATAAAGAAACGAAGGAGAATTACAAACGTGGAAGCAAGAATTTCAGGAACAACAAAATTATTCGGATTGATTGGTTCACCGGTTTCACATTCCGCATCACCAGCAATGCAGAATTACGGTTTTCAGGCATGTGGAGTCGATGGAGCGTATCTTGCCTTTGATATTAAAGAAGAGGAAGTGCCAGAATTCGTAAAATCCATGCGTCTGTTAAATATTCAGGGATGTAATGTTACAATGCCAAATAAAACAGCAGCAGCTCAGAATATGGATGAATTATCACCAGCAGCAGAATTGATCGGTGCCGTTAACACAATTGTAAACAGAGACGGAAAATTATACGGACATATCACAGATGGTGAAGGTTTTGTTGCAAACTTAAAAGATCATGGAATCGGCGTTGAAGGAAAAGATATCGTAATCTTTGGAGCAGGTGGAGCAGCAACAGCGATTCAGGTACAGTGTGCATTAGATGGAGCAAAATCTATCACGATCTTTAATCCAAGAGATCCATTTTTCGAGAGAGCCCAGAAGATGGTAGAGAAGATCAAAGCTAAGGTACCAGAATGTCAGGTAGAATTATATGATCTCGATGCGAAAGATACAATGCGTGAAAAGATTGATGCAGCAGATATTTTAGTTAATGGAACATTACTTGGAATGAAACCAAAAGAAGATACAACAGTGATCTCAGATACAACAATGTTTCATGAAGGATTAGTTGTAGCTGATGTTGTATATAATCCAGAAGAGACAAGATTCTTAAGAGAAGCAAAAGAACATGGATGTATCACAGTTCCAGGAAAAGGAATGCTATTATGGCAGGGAGTTGCATCTTTCAAATTATTTACAGGGAAAGATATGCCGGTTGATGAAGTGAAAGAAAGATTCTTCCAGGGAGTATAAGATACATAGATCATATATGGAAACAAAAAGATCAGAAACTGTAATAAGCAGATTTCTGGTCTTTTTTTCTTATCGTCTTCATATACTTTATCAGTCTATAAAGGAGGAACTTATGGATCAGTTTAATGTATATAAGGATATGAAAGCAAGGACAAACGGAGAGATTTACATTGGTGTTGTTGGTCCGGTGCGAACAGGAAAGAGTACATTTATCAAACGTTTTATGAATCTGATGGTATTGCCAAATATCGAAGATGAAAACGACAGAAATCGTGCAAATGACGAACTTCCACAATCTTCAAGTGGTAAAACGATCATGACAACAGAACCGAAATTTGTTCCAAATGAAGCAGTATCAATAAAGACGGAAGAAGGAATCGAATTAAATGTCCGACTGATCGATTGTGTGGGATATATGGTGGAAGGCGCTACAGGACACATGGAAGGAGAAGAAGAGAGGCTTGTAAAAACACCTTGGTTTGATTATGAAATACCATTTACGAAAGCAGCGGCAATTGGAACAAAGAAAGTGATCACGGAACATTCAACGATCGGTGTAGTTGTAACTTGTGATGGTTCTTTTGGGGAAATTGCAGCAAAACAATATGAGCCAGCGGAAGAAGAAACGATCAAACAACTGAAAGCATTGAAAAAGCCATTTGTTGTTTTATTAAATACGATTCATCCATATTCAGAAAGCACAAAGCAGCTAGCGGCTGAAAAGGAAGAAAAATATCAGACAAAAGTGCTACCAATGAATTTAGAACAGATGAAAAAAGAGGATATTTATGAAATTATAAAGAGTGTGTTGATGGAATTTCCGATTTCATCAATTGGATTTTATGTTCCAAGATGGACAGAGATGTTAAAGAAAGATCATCCATTAAAAATGGAATTACTTCAAATGGCCAGAGATGTGATCACAGAAAAAACAACAATGAGAGACATTTATGAAGAACAAGAAAAAGAATATGAGTACATAACGGGGCAGAAACTAGAATCTGTTGCGATGGACAGTGGGGAAGTGGTCATCACAGTAAAAGTTGGGGATGTATATTATTATGAATTTTTAAGTGAAACAACAGGGATGGAGATTCGCAATGAATATGAATTTATCAAGATCATGGGAGAATTAGCAAAGAAAAAGAAAGAGTACGAAGAAGTTGGAGAAGCATTGGCGGCAGTAAAACAAAGAGGATATGGTGTTGTGACACCGACGAAAGAAGAAATTGTATTAGAAGAACCGCAGATTGTAAAACATGGAAGTAAATACGGAGTAAAAATTAAGGCAAGTGCACCTTCTATTCACATGATCCGTGCAAATATTTCAACGGAGATCGCTCCGATCGTTGGGGAAGAATATCAGGCAAAAGATCTGATGGACTATATTGAGCAGGGATCGAATCAGCCAGGGGAAAGTATGTGGGATGTCAATATTTTTGGAAAGACGTTAGAACAGCTGGTTGGAGACGGTATGCAGACGAAGGCATTAAAAATGACAGATGAGAGTCAGCAAAAGCTTCAGGATACAATGGAAAAGATCATAAATGAAAGTAATGGCGGTCTTGTCTGTATCATTATCTAAGAACAATTGACAAACGGATGGAAAAAGAATATACTTTGATAGACAAAGTGTTTTTGATCTGTCATTTATGAGTACAGATCAAGAAGAGAAAAAAAGAAGCGATTAAGATAAGTGGAGTAGTTATGTCTGTAAAAATATTAGGAACAGGAAGTTTTCTTCCAGAAAAATCAGTGAGCAATGATGACCTTTCCAAAGTGATGGATACAAATGATGAATGGATTTCATCCAGGACAGGGATTCGCAGCAGGCACATTTCGATTGAAGATACAACATCAACGATGGCAGTGAAAGCTGCAGAGAAAGCATTAGAAGATGCAGGAATCAGTGCGGAAGAATTAGATCATATTTTCGTTGCAACATTATCAGGAGATTATGCAACACCAAGTACGGCTTGTCAGGTACAGAAAGGAATCGGAGCTGTCAATGCAGTCTGTATGGATATTAATGCAGCATGTTCAGGATTCGTTTTTGGATTAAATACAGCAGTTGCATATGCGAGAGCAGGAATGGGTAAGAAGATGATGATCATTGGGGTTGAGACACTTTCTAAGATTCTTGATTGGAGTGACCGCAGTACTTGTGTATTATTTGGAGATGGTGCAGGATGCGCGATCGTGGAAGCGGATGAAGAAAGAGAAATCTTTATCGATGCAGGATCTGATGGAGCACGAGGAGATGTTTTAACATGTGAAGAAAGACATTTAAACAATCTCTTAGTAAAGGATGATTCTCCAATGCAACAGGTTGCCATGGATGGGCAGGAAGTATTCAAATTTGCAGCACGTATGGTGCCAAAGAGTATTAACAAAGTCCTTGATCAAGCAGGCGTTTCCAAAGAAGAAATCAAATATTTTGTATTACATCAGGCTAACAAAAGGATCATCGAAGCAGCAGCGAGAAGATTGAAGCAGCCAATTGAAAAGTTCCCGATGAATATAGACCGTTGTGCGAATACTTCATCAGCAACGATTCCGATTCTTTTAGATGAGATCAATCAAAAAGGAATGCTAAACCGAGGAGATAAGATTGTTTTAAGTGGTTTTGGCGGAGGACTTACTTGGGGTTCTGTTTATCTTACATGGTAAGAAGCAAACAAATACGATACAAATGAAGATAAAAATAGTCAGCTTTCATATAAGATGATAGGAGTTGACTATTTTTTTATTGCATAGGAAATTTCAATGAAATAAAAAAGAAATAAAAAATATGAAGTAAGAAGAAAGAATCCTGTAATACAAGATTCTTTTTGAAGTTAAAATATGATATAATGAGTGGATAAGTACAGGAGGGAATTCATGGAATTACAGTTATGGAGAGAAATGCTCACCCCATATGAGCTGGCAGTTGATGAACTTGTGTTAAAGTTTCGACATATTATAAGAGAATACAGAAATGTCGGAAGATATTCACCGATCGAGCAAGTCGATGGACGTGTAAAATCTATCTCAAGTATTTTGGATAAGATGCAGAGAAAGAAGATCAATGTCAATGATGTAGAAAAAGAACTGGAAGATATTGCGGGAATACGTTTGATCTGTCAGTTTGTGGAAGACATTGATCGTGTATTAGAGATCATAGAGAGTCGTTCTGATATGGAGATCAAGAGCCACAAAGACTATATTTCACATTCCAAAGACAGCGGATATCGAAGCTATCATGTGATCATCTATTATGAAGTGAATACGATTTATGGGAAGAAGCGGATACAGGCAGAGATACAGATCCGTACACTTGCGATGAATTTCTGGGCAACCGTGGAACATTCTTTACAGTATAAGTATAAAGGGGATATTCCACAGCATGTGACAGATAAATTATTAGTTGCATCAGATGCGATCGATGTCTTAGATCATGAGATGTCAACAGTTCGTGATGAGATCATGGATGCACAGGATTCATTCCGTAAGAAGTCAAATCTTGTATCTGAGATCCTTCATACGATGCAGAATTTATATAAAGTTGCGAATCGTCATGAAGTATTAAAGATTCAGGATGAATTTTATAAAATATATGAGACAGGAGATATGGAACGCTTAGAGCATTTTAATAAACAGTTGGATATTATTGCAGAAGGATATCGTGCTCAGAGCATTTCTTAAGAAGAATATGAAATTACCAGAATTATTTGAAGAGAAGATGAGACGTCTATTGGGCGAGGATTTTTCGGAATATGAGAAGCATTTAGATGATCCTGCATATTATGGGATCAGAGTCAATACACTAAAGATCTCAGTGGAAGACTTTTTGAAGATCTGTCCGTTTCATGTGACGAAAGTGCCTTGGACAGATAATGGATTTTATGTAGACAGGGAAGAAAAACCATCAAAACATCCATATTATCATGCTGGATTATATTATATACAGGAACCAAGTGCGATGACACCAGCTTCCTACCTGCCCGTAGAACCGGGAGACCGTGTGCTTGATCTGTGTGGGGCACCAGGTGGAAAGTCTACAGAACTTGGAGCAAAGTTAATGGGAGAAGGATTACTGGTATCGAATGATGTCAGTATCTCAAGAACGAAAGCTCTGATCCGTAATATCGAGATGTTTGGCATCCGTAATGATATGATCCTTTGTACGGAAGCCAAATATTTAGTACCATCAATGACAGGATTTTTTAATAAGATTCTAATTGATGCTCCATGTTCTGGAGAAGGAATGTTTCGAAAGGGGAATAATGAGATCAAGAACTGGCAGCAGAAAGGAAGCGAACCTTATGCAAAATTACAGCGAGAGATCGTTGATGATGCGATCAAGCTATTAGCGCCAGGTGGTATGCTACTTTATTCTACCTGCACATTTTCACCCGAAGAAAATGAACAGGTGATCGAATATCTCTTAGAGAAGAATGAAGATCTTTCTCTTGTGCCAATGAAGATGTGTGAAGGATTTGACAACGGACACCCAGAATGGACTTTGACAGGAAGAGAAGACATCAAACAATGCATTCGATTATGGCCGCATAAGATCAAAGGAGAAGGACATTTTCTTGCCTTATTGAAGAAAGCAGACGGAGAACAGCCAACATTCAAATACGAAAAGATTAAGAAAGTAAAACTGACACCAGAGACAGAAGAATTCTTCAAAAACTGTAAGATGGATATTGACTGGAGTCATGTTAGAGAACATCAAGGAAAATTGTTTTACCTAAAAGAAGATATTCCAGAGATGAAGAAGGTAAGAGTTCTAAGGAAAGGTCTTTATCTAGGAGAGATGAAAAAAGGAAGATTCGAACCGAGTCAGTCATTTGCAGTAGCGTTGGCGGCCAATGAGTATGAACCATATCTTTCGTTTGACATCAACGATGAGAATACGGTCAAATATTTAAAATGTGAGACATTAGACGTAGATACAAATACCGAAGGAATTCATCTGGTTGGAACAAATGAATTTCCATTAGGATGGGCGAAGATTAAAAAAGGACGACTGAAGAATAAGTATTCTTCCAGCTGGAGATGGTTATAATGGCAAAGAAAACCAGATTAGACAAATTTTTGTGTGACAGTTTAAATATGACAAGAAAAGAAGCGAAAGAGTCTGTCAAAAAGGGTAAAGTTGTGGTTAATGGAGAAGCAATCAAGAAACCAGAATATAAGGTGGATGCAGAACAAGATCAGGTAGAATTTGACCACAAACTGATTCAGTTTGAACAGTTCCATTATCTGATGTTACATAAACCACAAGGGGTTGTATCTGCAACGAAGGATCATCATGATCAGACTGTACTCGATCTGATCCATGAAGATTATAAAGACAGATTGTTCCCCGTAGGAAGATTGGATAAAGATACAGAAGGATTATTATTATTAACGGATGATGGAATGCTGGCACATGAACTTCTTTCGCCAAGAAAACATGTGGATAAAGTATATTTTGCAAAAGTTTCAGGGCAGTTTGGCGAAAATGAGATCGCCAGATTCAAAGAAGGTCTGGATATTGGCAATGGCGAAAGATCAAAACAAGCAAGACTTCAGATCCTTAAAGCAGATGTACAAGAATCAGAGGTTCTGATCACGATCATGGAAGGGAAATTTCATCAGGTAAAACGGATGGTAAAAGCTGTTGGAAGTGAAGTGTTATATTTAAAAAGGCTGTCAATGGGATCATTAAAATTAGATGAAGAGTTAAAGCTTGGAGAATACCGAAGATTAACGAAGGCAGAGTTACAAGAACTAAAGGAGCATAGGAGATAAATGTTAGAGAATAAAAAAGCAGTAATCTTTGATCTTGATGGGACATTAGTTGATTCCATGTGGATCTGGAGAGAGATTGATATTCGCTTTTTGGGAAAATATGGATTGGAAGTTCCGCAAGGGTTAAATGATAAATTAGAAGGATATAGTTTTCATGAAACAGCAGTTTATTTTAAGGAACATTTTCCGTTGCCACTTACGATCGAAGAGATCATGGGAACATGGAATCGTATGGCTTCCGAAATCTATATCAATGAAATTCGTTTAAAAGAGGGCGTGAAAGAATTTATTGAGTTGTTAAAAAAACGGAATATGAAACTTGGAATCGCAACAAGCAATTCAAGAAAGCTGGCGAAAGATTGTTTAAGATCCAATGGGATTTTGGATGCATTTGATTATATCTGCACGTCCGATGAAGTTCCAAGAAGTAAGCCGGAACCGGATGTTTATTTGCATGCAGCAAAGATGATCGATACCAGACCAAAGGATGCATTGGTCTTTGAAGATATTCCATATGGGATTTTGGCAGGGAAACGTGCAGGAATGGAAGTGTGTGCAGTGAAAGATCCATATTCTCAAGGATCAGTGAAAGAAAAGAAAGAAATTGCAGATTATTATATTAATACATATTATGACATACTAGATGGAACCTATGAGGTATTAAAGAAATAACAGATGCCAGGAGAAAGGATGATCATATGAGAAATATCGCATTGGTAACCGGAGCATCTTCCGGAATGGGAAAAGAATTTGTCCGTGAGATCTCGAAGAAATACAAGGGGCTTGATGAGATCTGGGTCGTTGCCAGACGAAGAGAGCGGCTAAGAGAACTAAAAAAAGAAATCATTGGAACAAGAGTGAGGATTCTTCCATTAGATCTTATGGAGGAAGAAAGCTTTGAACGTCTTAAAATGGTTCTTGCAAAAGAACAGCCAGTGGTAAGAATTTTAGTGAATGCTTCTGGATATGGGATTTCGGGGTCTTTTGAACATCAGACAGAGGAAGATGCGGCAGGAATGATCCATTTAAACTGTGAAGCATTAACAAGAATTACATATCTTGTATTGCCATATTTAAGAAGAGGATCTTTTATTTATCAGATGGCATCTTCTGCGGGATTTGCTCCGCAGCCGAATTTCACAGTTTATGCAGCAACCAAAGCATATGTGAAAAGTTTCTCTATTGCATTGCGGCAGGAGCTGTCCTATCAAGGGATCAGGGTGATCGCAGTATGTCCAGGGCCAGTAAAAACGGAGTTTTTTGACCGTGCATATGAACAGGAAGAGATGAAATTTTATAAGAAATTCGTAATGGCAGATCCAAAGAAAATTGTAAGAAAAGCAATCCGTGATGCGAGAAAAAATAAAGCAGTATCTGTTTATGGAATGACGATGAAAGTAACTAGGGTTATCTGCAAGCTTCTTCCTGGAAGATGGATCGCAAAAATCATGGGTAAATAAGGATATAAAATGAGAGAATTAAACATAACGACAAGAGAAGAAGGACAGAGATTAGATAAGATTCTTTCGAAATATTTAAATAAAGCTCCAAAGAGTTTTGTATACAAGATGCTTCGAAAGAAAAATATCAAGTTAAACGGCAAAAAAGCAACGGGAAATGAGAAATTATCTCAAGGAGATCAGGTGTGTATTTATCTTGCAGAAGATACGATCAACAAGTTCCGTGAAGAAGTTAAAGCAGGAAAGCAAAAGATCAAACTTGATGTTTTATATGAAGATGAGAATGTCATTATGGTCAATAAACCATGGGGAATTTTATCACAGAAATCAAAACCAGAGGATATTTCCATCAATGACCAGATCATCCCATATGCAGTGAACCAAGGGTTGATCAGTGAAAAGGAATTGCAGGTAGTAAAACCATCGATTTGTAACCGATTGGACCGCAATACAACAGGAATCATCATTTGTGGGATTTCTATAGAAGGATTACAGACGATGGCAGAAATGCTAAAACATCGTGATATGGAAAAATACTATCTTTGCATCGTAAAAGGAAAACTTGAAAGAACACAAAAAGTCAGTGCTTATTTAAAGAAAGATGAAAAAACAAACAAGGTAAAGGTATCAAAACAGGAGATCGCAGGAGCAAGCCATATTGAGACAGCTTATGAGCCAGTGATATCAAATGATGAATTTACACTATTGAAAGTCGAACTGATCACAGGAAAGACCCATCAGATCCGAGCGCATCTTGCAAGTATTGGACATCCGTTGATCGGAGATTTTAAATATGGCGATAAAAAGATCAATCAGGAGATGAAACAGAGATTTGGATTAAAAGATCAGCTGCTTCATTGTACAGAGGTTGTTTTTCCGCGAGATATGAAAACATGCAGAAACCTATCTGGAAAGAAAATTCAAGCACCACTTCCGAAGCGATTTGATATGATCAAAAATGACTTGTTTGGGAGAGCATAGTCATGGCAGAAGATAAATGGAATGTAAAGGGACTTCGAGGATCGGTCCTTGAAGAGTTGATCAACTATACGAATGAAAAATACAGGCAACAGAAACTTGCTCTTGTGCAGAAAATACCGACATCGATCAAGCCAGTCAGATTTGATAAGACAAAACGTCATATTACGCTTGCTTATTTTGATCAGAAGAGTACTGTTGATTATATTGGGGTTGTGCAGGGAATTCCTATTTGTTTTGATGCAAAAGAATGTGCAAAAGACATATTTCCACTTCAGAATATTCATGAACATCAGGTAGAGTTTATGAGACAATATGAAGAACAGGGTGGAATCAGTTTTTTGTTGATCTATTTTACATCAAGGCATGTTTGCTATTATATGTCATTTCAGGAGATGATGAAGTACTGGAATCGTGCAAAAGAAGGTGGAGTGAAACATTTCAAATATGAAGAATTAGATATTGGTTTTTTTGTTCCACTAAAGCAGGGAATGATCCTTCATTATCTGGAATGTCTGCAAAAAGTATTAGAGCAAAAAGATCAATAAGATTCGTGTCGAAAACATTGACGAGAAGCAAAATTTTGCGTATAATATAACATTGACGAAAAAGAAAAGCTGTGGATTTTAAACCGCAGTGCAGAAAAGGATAGATTTTATGATCAGAAGCATGACAGGATTTGGACATGGGGAAGTGTCCAATGACAAGAATCAGAAGGTCACAGTGGAGATGAAATCCGTCAACCACAGATATTGTGACATCTCATTAAAACTTCCCAAGAAATTAGCCATGTTTGAGGCAAATATCCGTAATATCATGAAAGAATACGCAAGCCGTGGAAAGATTGATATTTATGTGTCTTATGAAGATTTGTCAGAGACAGCGGTAAGTCTCCATTATAATCAGGCAATGGCAGAAGAATATATGCAGGTATTTAAAAAGATGCAGGAAGATTTTAACATTGAAACCAAGATCACTGCAGAAGCCCTCGCCAAATATCCAGAGGTTGTAACAATTGAGGAAGTACAGCAAGATGAAGAAGTATGGTGGGAGTTGCTAGAAGCTGCATTAAGACAGGCTGCGGAGAAGTTTGTAGAGACAAGAACGATTGAAGGAGCAAACCTTAAGAGAGATCTTTTAGGCAAACTTGATCAGATGGCAGCAGATGTGGCGTTTATTGAGGAACGTTCTCCACAGATCATTGCGGAATACAGAAGCAAATTAGAAGAAAAAGTGAAAGAATTTTTAGAAGACTCAACGATCGAAGAAAACAGGATCGCAGCAGAGGTTACATTGTATGCAGATAAGATCGCTGTTGATGAGGAAATCGTAAGATTGCAAAGTCATATCAGCTCTATGACAGATGTGTTGGAAAGCGATGAAAGCATCGGAAGAAAACTTGATTTCATGGCACAGGAGATGAACAGAGAAGCGAATACGATCTTATCCAAATCAAGTGATGTCGATCTTGCGGATCATGCAATCGAACTGAAGACGAATGTTGAGAAAGTAAGAGAGCAGATTCAGAACATAGAGTAAGATAAGAAGGGAAAGATCATGGAAAAGAGAGGTTCATTACTGGTAATCTCCGGATTTTCTGGAGTTGGAAAAGGAACGGTGGCAAAGAAACTGGTAGAAAAATATGGATATAGTTTATCAATTTCTGCAACAACAAGACAACCAAGAGAAGGTGAAGTTGATGGCAGAGAGTATTTTTTCAAGACCGTGGATGATTTTAAAAATCTGATCGATTATAATGGATTTATTGAATATGCCAGATATGTGGACAATTATTATGGAACGCCAAGAAAGTTTGTGGAAGATGAACTTGCCGCAGGACATAATGTAATCTTAGAGATTGAGGTGCAGGGTGCATTTAATATTAAGAAGCAATATGAGGATGCATTGTTGATCTTTATTACAGCACCAAGTGCAGCTGCGATCAAAGAACGCTTAGTAGGCAGAGGCACAGAATCTGAGGAAGTGATCAATAAACGTTTAAATCGCGCCAAAGAAGAGTCAGAAGACATGGATAAATATGATTATATCGTGATCAATGATCAGGTAGAAGACTGCGCGGATCGAATTCATGCCATTGTGCAGGCAAAAGAATGCCTGCTTGGAAATAATCTTAAGTTTATAGAAGCAACAAAAAAAGAATTAGAACAGCTATAGGAGGAATTATTATGTTACATCCATCATATACAGAATTAATGAAGGTCATCAATGGTGACAGTGAAGAAGAGAAAGTTATCTCAAGCCGTTATTCTATCGTGCTTGCAAGTGCAAAGAGAGCAAGACAGATCATCGCAGGAGATATGCCATTAGTAGAAGAAAAAGATGGTGCAAAACCATTATCTACAGCTGTTGAAGAACTTTGGGAAGAAAAAGTTAAGATTCTCGGAGATGACGAAGAAGCAGAAGAATAGAAACAGTAAGGAAAACAGGGTGCTTAGGGATTCCTAAACACCCTTATTTGTACAGATAGGGAGTTTTTTATGGACATTATTTTGTTACTTAAAACCGTATTACTTGGAATTGTTGAGGGGATTACGGAATGGTTACCGATCAGTAGTACAGGACATTTGATCTTAGCAGATGAATTTATCAAGCTGAACATGACAGCTGACTTTAAGGAGATGTTTGATGTTGTGATCCAGTTAGGTGCGATCATGGCAGTCGTTGTCTTATATTTCCATAAGTTGAATCCATTTTCACCGAAGAAGAATCACGACGAGAAGATGGATACGATCATTTTATGGACAAAGGTAATTCTTGCAGTATTTCCAGCAGCAATTATTGGTATTTTGTTTGATGACTGGTTGAACGATCATTTTTATAATCCACCAGTTGTAGCAGCAATGCTGATTATCTATGGTGTTTTATTTATCATTATTGAAAACCGCAACAAACGAAGCAGAAGAAGACCAATGAATGATCTTTCCAGATTATCCTATGGAATGGCACTTGGAATCGGTGTATTTCAGATATTGGCATTAATTCCGGGTACATCTAGATCTGGTGCGACGATTCTTGGAGGAATCTTGCTTGGATGTTCTAGAACAGTAGCTGCTGAATTTTCATTTTTCTTAGGGATTCCTGTGATGTTTGGAGCAAGCTTATTAAAGATCGTGAAGTTCGGTCTTGCATTTACATCAACACAGTTGATCGTACTGATCGTAGGAATGGTTGTATCATTTCTTGTATCAATCGGAGCGATCAAATTCTTGCTTGGATATATTAAGAAGAATGACTTTAAGGCATTTGGTGTATACCGAATCATACTCGGTCTGTTAGTGATCGTGTATTTTGCATTCATCAAATAAGGAGTTTGTAAAACATGGATAAGAATTTATTTCTAAAGAATATGGAAGAGATGATCCAGATCGCAAAGACGAATGGTAATCAGATCGACCACAAAGAATTATTAGATTATTTTAGCGATTATGAATTAAATGAAGAAGCGAAAAAACTTCTGATCGCAAGTTTTGTAGAAGCTGGGATTCGCGTTCTGGGTGTTGATGAAGCACAGATCGTTGCAGAAGAAGAGGCGAAAGAAAAAGCTGACATTTCGGAAGAAGAACAGGGTGCGATCCGATTCTATGAAGAAGAATTAGAACAGATGGATCTTCCGGGAGAAGAAGAGCAAAAAGAACTGATCCATGCATGGCTTGTAGAGAAAGGAGATGGAGAAGCAGTCATTGAAAGCTTTCTTCCACAGATTCTTGAAATTGCAAGAACACATACGGGGAAAGGTGTTTTATTCGGAGATCTCGTACAGGAAGGTAATATTGGCCTTTTGGAAGCAATGGCAATTTATCAGGGAAAAGACGCAGAAGGATTCCTTGCACATGCGAAGAGTGCAGTAGAAGATTCTATTTTAGATGCGATCGCAATACAAAGAGGTTCTGACAGTGTTGGAGAGGCGATGGCGATCAAGGCAAATCGTCTGGATGATGCTTCCACTTTCTTATCAAAAGAGCTTGGAAGAGAACCAAAGATTGAAGAACTGGCAAAATATCTGTCCATGACAGAAGAGGAAGTCAAAGAGGTTATGAAGATATCCCTAGATGCTCTTTCAGTGATGGAAGCTGATATTAAACAGTCATAGAAGAAACAAATATCATATGGAACGCTTTGTGGAAGCAGATGGGAGGGCTGATCTTATGAATATCCGAGAAAAACAAGAACAGACAGAGATGGAATTATTAAGTCCGTATGCGACACAAAGCATCCGTACAAAAGGAAGAAAAAAGCCTGAGGTGGAATGTGAGATAAGAACCTGTTTCCAAAGGGATCGGGATCGGATCGTCCATTGCAAGGCTTTTCGCCGTTTAAAAGATAAGACACAGGTATTTTTATCTCCAGTGGGCGACCATTATCGAACAAGGTTAATGCACACTTTGGAAGTATCGCAGAATGCCAGAACGATCGCAAGAGCATTAAATCTCAATGAGACATTGACAGAAGCGATCGCGCTTGGACATGACCTTGGGCATACACCGTTTGGACATGCGGGAGAACGAGTGTTAAATGAAATGAATCCAGCAGGATTTAAGCATAATGAACAAAGTGTCAGGGTTGCTCAGTGTCTGGAGAAGAATGGACAGGGATTAAATCTTACATGGGAAGTCTTAGATGGAATGAAAAATCATTCAATGCACAGCATGCCGCATACATTAGAAGGAAAAATTGTGCGGCTGGCAGACAAAATTGCATATATCAACCATGATATTGACGATTCCGTACGGGCTAAGGTTCTACGGGAAGAAGATCTTCCAAAAGAATTTACGGAAGTCCTTGGAACAACATATCGGGAACGGATCAATACGATGGTGCTTGATATTGTAAAACATAGTGAGAATCTGAATGATATTGTGATGTCAAAGGAAGTAAGAGATGCAATGATCGGTCTTCGAAAGTTTATGTTTGAGAGAGTTTATGAAGAACCAAATACGAAGAAAGAAGAAGACAAGATCAAGAATATCATTGGTCCGTTATATGAGTATTATCTGATACATGTTGAGCAATTGCCAGAATATAATAAGAAGATGATCGATAAACCAGGAGATGTACCTGTGGCAGTTTGTGACTATATTGCTGGAATGACAGACCATTTTGCAATTGAGAAATATACTGAGATTTTTATCCCCAAATTTTTTATGCAAAAATAAAGGAAAATAAAAAAAGGTGTAGAATAATAATATATAGAGGGATTTTTTAAGGAGGGACAAGCGTTGATTTATGGTGAAGAAATCATAGAAGAGGTGCGAAGCCGGAACGATATTGTTGATCTGATTTCGACGTATGTACCGTTGAAGAAAAAAGGCAGTTCTTATTTCGGTTTGTGCCCGTTTCATAATGAAAAATCACCCTCTTTTTCTGTGAGCCGAGATAAACAGATGTATTACTGCTTTGGCTGCGGAGCCGGAGGTAATGTTTTTACATTTTTAATGGAATATGAGAATTTTTCTTTCCCGGAGGCATTAAAATATCTGGCAGAGAGAGCTGGAATGGAACTTCCGGAAGAGGAATTGAATGAAGAAGCCAAACGAGCGATGGATGAAAAAGCCAGGCTTCGGGAGATGAATAAACTTTCAGCCAATTATTTCTATTATCTGCTTCACAGCAAGCGGGGACAGAAAGGGCTTGCATATTTAAAAGACCGTGGGATCACAGATGCTACGATCAAACATTTTGGTCTTGGATATGCTGATATTTATAATGATGACCTGTATCGATTTTTAAAGAGTAAGGGATACAGTGATGAAGATCTGAAAGATTCAGCTTTGGTGACGATCGATGAAAGACGTGGTGGAAGTGATAAGTTCTGGAACAGAGTGATGTTTCCAATCATGGATGTGAACAACCGCGTGATCGGCTTTGGAGGCAGAGTCATGGGAGATGGTTCGCCCAAATATTTAAATTCAAAAGAAACCAAATTATTTGATAAAAGCCGTAATCTTTACGGACTGAATTTTGCAAGAAGTTCAAGAAAGAAAGAGATTATCTTGTGTGAAGGATATATGGATGTTATTTCCATGCATCAAGCAGGATTTACAAATGCAGTCGCAGCACTTGGAACTGCATTTACAAGTGGTCATGGGACGCTGCTTAAGAGATATACAGAGAATGTCATTTTGTCATTTGACAGTGATGAGGCGGGACAGCGAGCGATATTGCGAGCGATACCGATCTTGAAAGAAGCAGGACTTACGGTTCGTGTCCTTGATCTGACTCCGTATAAGGATCCCGATGAATTTATCAAAGGATTAGGAGCACAAGCACTGGAAGAACGAATCAGAAAAGCAATGAGCAGTTTTATGTTTCAGGTAAAAGTAGCCGCAGGAAGATATGATCAGGACGATCCAGAGTCGAAGACACAGTTTCAACATGAAGCGGCTAAACTGCTGGCAACGATTGAAGAACCGCTAGAACGCAAGAATTATATTGAAGCTGTTTCAAGAGAATATTATATCGGGGCAAAAGATCTGGAAGATCTTGTGAATTATTATGGGACTTCTGGATACAGCAGTGCTCAGAGACAGCAGACAACACCGCGTCAGCAGGAGAGACGTCTGCAAGTGAATGAGGCAAAAGAAGAGAAGAAGAAACAGCCGCAGAAACTGTTATTGACATGGATGGTCAATGAGCCACAGTTATTTGACAAACTAGAAGGAATCATCGGCCCCGATGATTTTTATGAACAGATTTACCATGGAGTGGCATTGTTACTCTTCAAACAATACGAAGAAGAGAAAGCAGTGATTCCAGGAAAAATATTAAATCAATATACAGATCTTGAAGACCAGAAGAAGATTGCAGAATTATTCAACACAACATTAAAGATCAGTCCATTAGCGGAAGATCGAGACAAGGCGTTGAATGATATCGTGCGAAGGGTCAAGGAAGACAGTATTGAACAACAGATGAACGCAACAAATGATATTTTGAGATGGCAGGATCTGATCAAGGAGAAAGCAAACCTTGCGAAACTGCATATTTCATTATAGGTTGGTTAAAATAGGAAGAGAAGAAAGGGACGAATTATGGAAGGTACAATGGAACAGTTCACCGAGAAACTTGCAGGTCTGGTGGAATTAGGAAAAAAGAATAAAAACTTTTTGGAGTATGCACAGATTGATTCATATTTTAAGGATATGAAACTAAATTCTGATATGATGGAAGCAATCTATGATTATCTGGAACAAAATGGAATCGATGTGCTGACTCTTGCCGCAGTTGCAGACGATGATGAAGATCTTGATGATCCAATCGAAGATGAAACAGAAATTGCTGTTCCTGATGGTGTCAGCATCGAAGATCCAGTCCGTATGTATTTAAAAGAGATTGGTAAAGTACCTCTTCTTAGTGCAGATGAAGAGATCAAACTTGCACAGAGAATGGAAGAAGGGGATGAAGCAGCGAAGAAGAAACTGGCAGAAGCCAACCTTCGTCTGGTAGTCAGCATCGCAAAACGTTATGTTGGACGTGGAATGCTCTTCCTTGACCTGATCCAGGAAGGAAATTTAGGTCTTATTAAAGCCGTAGAGAAATTCGACTATCGCAAAGGATATAAATTCAGTACTTATGCGACATGGTGGATCCGTCAGGCAATCACAAGAGCGATCGCTGATCAGGCAAGAACCATCCGTATTCCAGTGCATATGGTAGAAACGATCAACAAACTGATCCGTGTATCCAGACAGCTTCTTCAGGAACTTGGACGAGAACCTTCTCCAGAAGAAATCGCAGAGGAGATGGATATTCCAGTGGAAAGAGTTCGTGAGATCTTAAAGATCTCTCAGGAACCAGTATCATTAGAGACACCAATCGGTGAAGAAGAAGACAGCCATCTTGGAGACTTCATTCAGGATGAGAATGTACCAGTACCAGCGGATGCAGCAGCATTTACGCTGTTAAAAGAACAGTTAGATGAAGTACTTGGAACACTGACAGAGAGAGAACAGAAAGTCTTAAGATTACGTTTTGGATTGGATGACAGCAGAGCAAGAACTCTGGAAGAAGTTGGAAAAGAATTTAACGTTACAAGAGAACGTATCCGTCAGATCGAAGCAAAAGCATTGCGTAAGTTAAGACATCCAAGCCGCAGCAGAAAGTTAAAAGATTATTTAGATTAAGGTATGATTATGGAATTATCAAACAGATTAGAAACGATCGCATCTTTTGTCACAGAAGGTTATGTAGTGGCAGATATCGGGACAGATCACGGATACATACCAATCTATTTAACAAGTAATGGAAACTGCCCGAGAGCTTATGCGATGGATGTAAATAAAGAACCATTAAGCCGTGCCAAAACACATATTGAAGAAGAGAATGCAGGAGAGGTTGTATCCTGCATTCTTTCCGATGGATTACATGAACTGCCGCAAGATGATGTAGATTCTATTGTAATCGCAGGAATGGGTGGAGATCTGGTTGTCAGAATCTTAGAGCAGGACTTTGATAAATTAGCGAATGTAAAAGAATTGATCTTATCCCCACAGTCTCATTTAGAACGAGTGAGACATTTCTTAAATAATCATGGATTTCGGATTTTAGAAGAAGAATTCTTAAAAGAAGATGGAAAATACTACGTTGTGATCCGTGCAGTTCATGGAAAGCAACAGTATGACAAAGAGTGTTTTTATCGTTTTGGAGAAGAACTGATCCTCGCAAAACATCCAGTACTTCTTGAGTACTTAGATCAGGAATATGTCAAATATTCAAAAATCAAAGAAAGTCTTACAGACGATTCAAAAGAACACATCAGAAGACGAAAAGAAGAAGTGGAAGATTTACTTGGAGATATCATGGAGGCACTTTGTTATTATGAATTGTAGAGAACTGATCACATTTTTAGAAACAGAAGTTCCGTTAGAGACAGCAGAAGGCTGGGATAATCCGGGATTTCTTGTTGGAGATAAAGATAAAGAGATAAAGAAAGTTTTAGTTGTATTAGATATCACAAATGAAGTTGTAGATTATGCGATTGATCAAAAGGCAGATTTTATCCTTGCACATCATCCGATCATTTTTTCAAAGATCAACAAATGCACGAGTGATGATTTTCTTCAGAAGAAATTATTAAAACTGATCCGCCACGATATATGTGCATATGGAATGCATACATGTTACGATGTCTGCAGAATGGGAGATCAAGTAGCAGATCGCTTGAATTTGAAGGAAATACAGGGACCAGTTGAGCTATCTAAAAGCCACAATGAGAAAGCGTTTGGAAAAGGAATAGGGATTGTTGCCAAGATTGAAGATGAGATCAGTGTTGGAGAATACGCAAAGAAAGTAAAAGAAGCATTTTCTTTGGAAAATGTCATGGTATTTGGCAATCTAGATACAAAGATCTCTAAACTTGCAGTTGTTCCAGGATCAGGGAGAAGTATGATCAGTGAAGCGAAAAGTACAGGAGCAGATGTATTTTTAACTGGAGATATCGGGCATCATGAAGGCCTTGATGCAGTCGATATGGGAATGTGTGTGATCGATGCAGGACATTATGGATTAGAACAGGTATTTATTGATGATATGAAAGATCTGATTAGGACTCATTTCAGTGATATGAATGTGATCACATATAAGGCAGGAAGCCCTTATAAAGTTGTTTAAATAGTAGTTATATAAAAAGGAAGTGATGGCGTATGATCAAAGCCACAGTGAATCAAAGCATTTATGAAGTAAAAGAAGGAACAACACTTTCTGATCTTGCGAAGCAGGTACAGCTGCCTCAGGAGCCGATCATTTTGCTTGCCTATATGGATGGAAAGTTAAGAGAATTATTTACTCCTATGACAAAAGACTGCCATGTGCGTTTTGTAACATTAAAAGAACAGGCAGGGTATATGGCATATAAACGAACTGCCACGCTTATGTTTCTGAAAGCATGCGAAGATCTGCTTGGAACTGGTGCAACGACAAAGATCGCATTAGATTATTCAATCGGAAATAGTATTTTTTGTGATTTCCTAGAAGATCGTGTGATAGATGATGCTTTTGCTCAATCCATTCAAAAACGTATGGAAGAGCTAGCCAAAGCGAATCTTCCGATCACAAAAAGATCGTTAGACACAGATCAGGCCGCAAAATATTTTGACAGAATAGGCCTTAAGGGAAAGAAAGAATTATTTCAGTTCCGCAGGGAATCAAAGACGAATATTTACTCGTTAGACGGATATGATAATTATTTTTATGGATATATGGCACCATCGACAGGATATATTCCAGCATTTTTGGTGTCTGCTTATCAGCATGGGGTAGTACTTCAGATTCCCAAAAGGAAACAGACAGAGGAAATCGTACCATTTACACCACAGCCAAAACTTTTCCATGTGATGCAGCGTTCCAGAGAATGGACGAAAACGATGGGTGTTGACACGGTAGGTGCCTTAAATGATGAGATCACACATGGAAATATCAATCATCTGATCTTGTTACAAGAAGGATTGCAGGAAAAACTGCTAGCGGATATCGCGGATGAGATTGTAAGCAAGAATAAGAGAATCATCCTGATCGCAGGACCATCATCCTCAGGGAAGACAACATTTTCCCATAGATTATCCATTCAATTGCAGATTGCTGGATTAACACCACACCCAGTTTCTATGGATGATTATTTCTTAGACAGGGAATTGTCTCCAAGAGATGAAAATGGAAATTATAATTTCGAGACGATCGCATCATTGGATGTGGATCTTTTAACGAAACATATCAATCAGTTGCTAGATGGGGAAGAGATTGATGTGCCAAGTTATAACTTTATCACGGGAAAAAGAGAATACCACGGACACAAATTAAAGATTGGAGAAAAAGATGTCCTGGTCATGGAGGGAATCCATGGATTAAATGGTACTCTTACGAATGAAATACCAGAAGATGCAAAATATAGAATCTATGTCAGTGCATTAAACCAGATCAACTTGGATGAACATAATAGAATACCAAGTTCGGATGGAAGATTGTTGCGAAGGATCGTGCGAGATGCCATGACAAGAGGAAATGATGCGAGAGAGACGATCTCCAGATGGGATTCCGTAAGAAAGGGAGAAGAAGACAATATTTTTCCATATCAGGAAGAAGCAGACGTGATGTTTAATTCGGCACAGATCTACGAGATCGCAGTCTTAAAACAATATGCGGAACCTTTGTTATTTGCGGTTCCAAGAGATTGTCCAGAATATCAGGAAGCAAAAAGATTATTAAAATTCTTAGAATATTTCTTAAATATTCCAAGCGAAGCAATTCCAAAAACATCTCTTTTAAGAGAATTTATCGGTGGTAGTTGCTTTGAAGTGTAAGATATGATATAATAATTGGCGCTTAGTCGGACAAATGGTCGCGCCGTTTCAAACGAAAGGGAAACGGTGAGGAAAGTCCGGGCTTCACAGGGCAGGATGCCGGATAACGTCCGGTAGGGGCAACCCTCAAGCTAGTGCAACAGAAATATACCGCCACATTCGTGGTAAGGGTGAAATGGTAAGGTAAGAGCTTACCGCCTGGCTGGTAACAGGCAGGGCATATGTAAACCTCATCCGAAGCAAGACCGAGATGAAAACGATAGATCGGCCCGATCTGTTTTCAGGTGGGTCGCTGGAGCTTGCTGGTAACAGTAAGTCGAGATAGATGACCATTCAACGACATAACCCGGCTTATCGTCTGGCTAAGCATTATGAATAAGAATGATAGAGAAGTTGTAAGAGAAATCATAAGTAGATCTTACAACTTCTTTTTTTGATATGTAAAAAGAAGTTATAACAAATGTATTTCTTTCAGAAACCAGAAAAATATTGAAAGAAATTGCAGATATATATATAAAAATGACGATAAAATGGACAAATCAAACTATTCGTGAAAGAACTTTCAAAATATCAAAAAAACTTGAAATTAATTTTAAAACAGATATACTAAAGATAACGAAAGCAGGAAAGGGAGGAATTAAAAATGAATCCGAAAGTTGAGAATTTAAAAGGAAAACTGATCGTATCCTGCCAGGCATTGCCAGATGAACCATTACATTCTTCTTTCATCATGGGAAGAATGGCACTTGCTGCAAAACAGGGTGGAGCATCGGGAATCCGCGCAAATACACCAGAGGATATCAAAGAGATCAAAACACAGGTAGATCTTCCAGTGATCGGAATCATCAAGAGAAATTACGATGACTGTGAGATTTATATTACACCAACGATCAAAGAGATTGATGAATTAATGGAAGCAAAACCAGAGATCATCGCATTAGATGCAACAATTTCAAGCCGACCAAAGGGACAGAAATTAGATGAGTTCTTCCATGAGATCAAAGAAAAATATCCAGATCAACTACTAATGGCAGATTGTTCTACAATCGAAGAAGCACTCCATGCAGATGAATTAGGGTTTGATTTTATCGGAACAACAATGGTTGGCTATACAAAACAAAGCAAGGATCTTAAAATCGATGAAAATGATTTTGAAATCTTAAGAATAATCCTTTCCAAAGTAAAACATCCAGTGATCGCAGAGGGAAATATCAATACACCAGCAAAGTTAAAGAGAGTTTTAGAACTAGGAGCGTTTTGTGCAGTTGTAGGTTCAGCAATTACAAGACCACAGCTTATCACAAAATCATTTGCAAATGCTATCAAATAAAAGCATTTTTAAAAGGATCATGTATGGATTATTATGTAAAATCGGTCATACCGGTCATTGAATCAAATTATGAAAATTTTACAGCTCTGGAAAAAAATATCGCGGATTTCTTTATGAAAAATGAAGAAAAAATGGACTTTTCAGCAAAAGAGATCGCAAAACACTTGTTTGTTTCAGAAGCTTCGTTATCAAGATTTGCAAAAAAATGTGGATTTCGAGGCTATCGAGAATTTATTTATCAATATGAGGAATCATTTGAAGAGAAAAATAAAGAACTCACGGGACATACAAGAACCGTGTTAAATATGTACCAGGAGTTGTTAAATAAGACATACAGCCTGATGGACGAAGCGCAGATCGTAAGAATCTGTGAGAAATTAGGACAGGCAAAGAGAGTGTTCGTATGTGGGAAGGGAAGTTCCGGCCTTGCAGCGAGAGAGATGCGCCTAAGATTTATGAGAATTGGAGTAGATATCAATTCGATTCAAGATCCAGATCTGATGAGGATGCAGGCAGTATTCCAAAAGGAAGGTTGTCTTGTGATCGGGATCAGTATCAGTGGAGAGAGTGAAGATGTTTGTTATCTATTAGAAGAATCAAAAAAACGAGGAGCGGACACCATCTTGATCACAGGAAAAAATAAGGATGACTATGAGGATATCTGTGACGAATTAGTTTTGATCGCATCAAGAAAATATTTAGATCATGGAAATGTTATCTCTCCACAGTTTCCAATCCTTATTATGTTAGATCTTATATATTCTTACTATTTAGAACACGATAAAAAGAAAAAAGAAACCATGCACGATGACACTGTGCGCGCATTAAAAGGAGAAAGATCATGAGAATTATCAAAACAAAATCATACGAAGAAATGAGCAAAAAAGCAGCAAACATCATTGCATCTGTAGTCACATTAAAGCCAGACTGCATGTTAGGACTTGCAACAGGATCATCACCAATCGGAACATATGATGAATTAGTAAAGAAATACGAAGCAGGAGATCTTGATTTTTCAGAAGTTACAACAGTAAACTTAGATGAGTACAAAGGATTACCAAAAGAAAATGAACAAAGCTATTACTATTTCATGCATGAATACTTATTCGATAAAGTAAATATCAATCCAGAAAAAACATATCTTCCAGATGGAACAAACTTAAACAGTGAAGAGGAAGCAGCACGTTATGAAGCATTGGTACAGTCTTTAGGAACGGTTGATCTTCAGTTATTAGGATTAGGAAGAAACGGACACATTGGATTCAACGAGCCAGGGGATCATTTTGAAGATGGAACACACTGCGTAGACTTAAAAGAAAGCACGATCGAAGCAAACAAACGATTCTTCGAATCAGCAGATGATGTACCAAAACAGGCATACAGCATGGGAATCGGAACGATCATGCGTTCTAAGAAGATCTTATTAGTTGTCAGCGGAGAAGAAAAAGCACAGGCATTAAAAGACAGTATTTATGGACCAGTAACACCAGAAGTACCAGGATCTATCTTAAGATTCCATCCAGATGTAACAATTATTGCAGATGAAGCAGCTATGTCATTGATTAAATAGTTGAATATGTGGAATAAAAATGAAGATTCAATCTATTAAAACAGTGTATTTTAGTGCGACAGGAAATACAAAGAACGTCGTAAAGTTAATAGGAGAAACAATTGCAAGGAATATGAATCTTTCATATAAAGAGATTGACTTTACACTTCCACAAGCTCATAAAGATAGCTATGAATTTACAAAAGAAGAACTAGTGATCTTTGGAACTCCTGTGTATGCGGGAAGAGTTCCAAACAAAGTACTTCCGATGATACAAGGATTATTTCAAGGAAATGATGCATTTGCAGTACCAGTTGTTACATTTGGGAACAGAAACTATGACAATGCATTGATTGAATTAAGAAATGAACTAGAAAACAATCATTTTCATACGATTGCAGCAGGAGCGTTCGTAGCACAGCATGCTTTTACAGATCAATTAGCAACGATGCGCCCAGGTAAGTCAGATCAGGAAGAAATCAGAGGGTTTGCCAAGCGTATCGTAACGATTGTAGAAATGATACAAACATTGGGAGAAATTCCGAAACCAGTTCATGTAAAAGGAATTGAGCCAATCCCGCCATATTATACCCCACTTGGAATTGATGGCAAACCAGCAAAATTTTTAAAGGTAAAACCAAAGACAAAAAGTAATTGTGATCACTGTGATCTTTGTGTGAAAGTCTGTCCAATGGGATCGATCAATTCAGAAGATCCAAGTAAAATTGATGGAATTTGTATCAAATGTCAGGCATGTGTAAAAAAATGTCCAAAACAAGCAAAATATTTTGATGATCCGGCATTTTTATCACATGTTGAAATGTTAAAGAGAAACTATCAAAGAGCTGCTAAAAATGAAATTTTTGTGAGTGATGGCAGAGAAAATGAAATACCATAATTTTTAATCAAGTGGATGAAAACATCATTTTTCTGATATAATTAATTTATCAGCAAAATGATGTTTTTGCTATTTTCTTTGCGGATCATAAATTGAAATTATTCTGTAAAGATTTCCTCCACTTTACAAAAGAAGCATTTTCACGCTTTTTCAAGATTTTGTGGCCATCCTTTTTATCAAATACGTTATGGGCACTTGCGACACCAATTCAAACAGGAATCTTAGGCCGCTTATCCGCAGATGCGATTGCAGCCAATTCTGTTTCTACGACGATGTTTCAGTACTTGAAAGTTATAACCATCGGAGAAGCCTCAGCATCTGCTGTATTGATCGGAACAACAATCGGGGAAAACAGAGGAACTACAAAAGTAAAAGAATACAGTAAAACACTGCAAGTTATTTATCTGATCATAGGAAGTGTTCTTGGAATCAGCTTGTTTTTCCTAAGGATTCCATTGTTATCTCTCTATGATCTGACACAAAATGCATATCAAATGGCAGACCAGATTCTGATCATTTTATCCATCGTGATGGTTGGAATGTCATACCAGATGCCAACTGGAATTGGTATTATCAAAGGTGGTGGCGATGTAAAATATATGATGTATCTGAATTTGATCTCAACCTGGGCGATCGTGATGCCGCTTTCATTTTTAGGGGCATTTGTATGGAAATTGCCAGTACCGATGGTTGTGTTATTGCTGAATTCAGATCAGTTGTTTAAGTGTATACCAACGTATCTGTATGTGAAGAAGGATCAGTGGATCAAGGTTTTGGTTTGATGATCAATACCTTGCCATTTACAGATTCAAATGATAAGATAATTGATAAAACAAAATCAATTGCAACACACTAAGGCAATGAAACTTCTATGAATAATCTAAAAATAACTGCATATACTCTTTCTTAAAGGAGAGTATGTGACATTGAAGAAGAAAATAGAAATCGCAGCCATCCTATGTTCTATCGGCATCTGCAGCTTTGGACAAAATGTCTTCGCAGGAGAATTCCTAAGATTACCAGTCCAAACCAATGCCAAAGTAGAACAAGTGGTGCAGACAAGACTTTTGGAAGAACAAAGAGCGTACCTTATGCAGGCACAGCTTATGACGAAAGTCAATTTAGAACAACAGATTAAAGACAAACCCGTCTATATTCCAAAAACAAAGCATGTAGTCACCCAAAGAGAACGATCGATTCTTGAGAGGATCGTGGAAGCAGAAGCAACCGATAAAGATGAAAAAAGCAAGATACTTGTAGCAAATGTAATTTTAAACCGTGTAAGAAGTAAAGAATTTCCAAACTCGATCGAAGCCGTTGTGTTTCAGAGAGCTTATGGGAAAGTCCAGTTTTCACCGACAGCTGATGGAAGATATGAATCCGTCCATATCACAAAGAGTACAAAAAGAAGTGTAAAAAAAGCATTAGAAGACGGAATCGACTATTCCGAAGGAGCATTATATTTCGTAGAAAAAACGATGGCAAATCCAAAAAATGTTTCATGGTTTGATGAGGCACTTACCAGATTGTTTACCTATCAAGGACATTCTTTTTACAAATAATGCTTGACAAGGAAAGATAAAAGTATTATGATTTTAAGCAAATAGAAAAGAAACCGTTGAGAAAGAGTAGTAAGCAGGATCAGAATGATTCAAAGAGAGCTGCAGGTGGTGAGATTGCAGTATGATTTCCCTGATGAATGGACTTTCGAGGGTGATTTTGAAAGTAACAAGTAGGAATCGCCGGGCACCCGACCCGTTACCAGAGTGGGCATATATGATAGTATATGATTTAAGTGGACACACCTAGTGTCAATTTGAGTGGTACCGCGGATAATTCGCCTCAAGCATATTTGCTTGGGGCTTTTCTTTTTTTCTATTTGAAGAAACGTACAACTTAAATAAAAAGGAGAAGAAATTATGAGAACAATGAAAAAAGTATTAGCAGCAGGATTAACAGCAGTTATGGCAATGTCATTAATGGTTGGATGTGGAAGCAAGAAAGATGACAGTTCGTCTAAAACATATAACTTAGGAATCATCCAGTTTGCAGAACATGGTTCTCTTGATAACTGCCGCAAAGGATTTTTAAAAGGTTTAGAATCTGAAGGTATCAAAGAAGGAGAAAACTTAAAGATTACATACAAAAACTCACAGGCAGATACAGCCACAGATAACCAGATCGCATCAAACTTTGCATCAAAGAAATTAGATATGATCTGTGCGATTGCAACACCAAGTGCACAGAGTGCATACAATGCAACAAAAGACAGTGATATCCCAGTTGTTTATACAGCTGTTACATCACCAAAAGCTGCAGGATTTGTAGATAAAGAAGGAAAGAATGTTGGAAATATCACAGGAACTTCCGATCTTGTACTTGCAGATAAACAGTTAAAACTGATTCGTCAGATGATGCCAAAAGCAAAGAATGTCGGAATCTTCTACAGCACAAACGAAGCAAACTCCAAAGCAGGAATAGAAGCTTATGAAAAAGTAGCTGATAAATATGGATTCAAGATCATCACACAGGGAATCACAGCTTCCGCAGATATGCCAATGGCAGCAGACAGTTTACTGAAGAAAGTAGACTGCATCACAAACTTAACAGACAATTTAGTAGTCAGCAACATGCAGACATACCTTCAGAAAGCAAACAAATTAAATATTCCAGTTTTCGGATCTGAAGTAGAACAGGTAAAATTAGGATGTGTAGCTTGTGTCGGAATTGACTTCGTAAAATTAGGAAAACAGACAGGTAAGATGGCAGCTAAAATCTTAAAAGGCGAAGAAAAAGCAAAAGATATGAAATTTGAAACATTTAACAATGGAGATGTCATCATTAATACAGCAGCAGCTAAGAAGATTAACATGACAATCAGCAAAGATGTGCAGAAACAGGCAAAACAGACATTTGACAAGATCAGCGCACCAGAAAAATAATCAGGAGATGTAAATATTATGGAACAATTGATCATAGGCGTATTTGAGCAGGGATTTATCTATGCGATCATGGCGCTTGGCGTATATATCACATACAAAATATTAGACTTTCCGGATCTGTCCGTAGACAGTACTTTTCCATTAGGAGCAGCAGTGACAACCGTCATGCTCTCCTCAGGAAAGAACCCACTGTTTGCATTAATTGCAGCAACAGCAGCCGGAGCAATTGCAGGAATGGTCACAGGAATCATACATGTAAAATTCAAAGTCAGAGATTTATTATCCGGAATTATCGTTATGACAGGTCTTTATACCTTAAACTTAAGAATTGTAGGCGGAAGCGCAAATGTTCCATTATTTAACTACAAATCCGTATTTGATAATGACTTCATCAACGGAATCTTCCCAGAAGCATTAGCACCATATAAGACGGTGATCATTATTTTTATCATCATGATCATTGCCAAAATAGTATTAGACTTATATTTAAAAACAAAATCAGGATACCTGTTAAGAGCCGTTGGAGATAACGAGACAATCGTAACATCTCTTGCAAAAGACAGTGGATTTGTGAAGATTGTAGGACTTGCGATCTCAAACGGATTAGTTGCATTAGCTGGAAGTGTTATGTGTCAGCAGCAGAGATTCTTTGAAATCTCTATGGGAACTGGAACGATCGTTATCGGACTTGCCAGTGTTATCATTGGAACAAACGTATTTAAAGGAAATCTTATCAAAGCAACAACTGCAGTTGTCATCGGTTCTGTGATCTACAAAGCATGTGTAGCGATCGCGATCGAAGTAGGATTACCAGCAACAGACTTAAAATTGATCACAGCAGTCTTATTCCTGATCATTTTGATCATCAGTATGGACCGTAAGAAGAAGGTGAAAAAGGCATGATTGAATTAAAACATATCGACAAATATTATAATATCGGAACAGTCAATGAAGTCTGCCTGTTCAAAGACTTCAATCTGACGGTAGATGACGGAGATTTCATTTCCGTGATCGGAAGTAATGGTTCAGGAAAGACATCCATGTTAAATCTGATCTGCGGAAGCTTAGAAGCGGAAGCAGGAAATATTATTTTAAATGGAGAAGATATTTCTCATCAAAAAGAGTATATCAGACAGAGAAAGATTGGACGTGTTTATCAAAATCCAGCAATGGGAACCTGCCCATCTATGACAATCCTTGAAAATATGTCTCTTGCAGACAATAAAGGAAAGAAATTTGGACTTGGATTTGGTACAAATAAGAAGAGAGTTGACTATTACAGAGAATTATTAAGCCAATTAGGACTTGGGCTGGAAGACATGATGGGAAGCAAAGTAGGTTCCTTATCAGGAGGACAGAGACAGGCAATGGCACTTCTTATGACAACGATGGCACCAATTGAGATCTTAATTCTGGATGAACATACTGCTGCACTTGATCCAAAGACAGCAGAACTGATCATGGAGTTGACAGGAAAAGTTGTCAAAGAAAAGAAACTGACAACGATCATGGTTACACATAACCTGCGTTATGCTGTAGAATATGGAAATCGTATTCTTATGATGCATCAGGGACATGCGGTACTTGATAAAGCTGGAGAAGAGAAAGCAAAATTAGTTGTTGATGATCTTCTGGATCAGTTTAATCAGATCAGTATTGAGTGTGGAAATTAAATTTTTAAATTGTATAACGGAAATGTATCGAGTATTCATAAAAACATAAAAAAAGATAGAGGTACGAAAAACGAATTCCATTGACGGATTTTTGCAAAACGCTGATCCGCCAACACTCCTGCACAACTCACTGCGTTCAAACAGTGCCCGTGTTGGCTGCGATTTTGCAAAAAATTCTATGGAATCCTATCATTTCGTACCTCTATCTTTTTTTATGTTTTTATGAATACCTGAAGACATTCTCGTATAAAATTAAGAATTTTCAAGCGGAAGGGTGTGTATGTTAGACGTTATAATATTCCACCAATAATTTCCGTCATTCAAATCACAATCTTGTGAAGTCTGTAGACTTTTGTTATAATGATGTTAGATGATACTAACTATACGTTAGAGAAGACTAACTTCTAGAAGCGAAAGGAACTATATATGTATTTAGAAATAAAAGATATGAAAAAAAGCTTCGGATCAGGCGAAAGTTATAATCAAGTACTAAAAGGAATCACAACCAACATCGAACAAGGGCAGATGTGTGTTATCCAAGGAAACAGTGGTTCAGGAAAATCTACAATGCTAAACTGCATCGGCGGATTAGATACTATGGATTCTGGTTCAGTCAAAGTCGATGGCAATGAAATATCAGGATTAAATGCAGATGAGCTCTCCGAATACCGCAGAGCTAATCTAGGGTTTATCTTCCAGTTTTATAATCTGGTACCAAATCTTACAGTCAAAGAAAATATAGAGATCTGTCAATTTTTAACGGAAGATCCATTGGATATGGAAGAACTGCTAGATACGCTTGGACTAACAGAACATCAAGATAAATTTCCTGCACAATTATCCGGTGGACAGCAGCAGCGATGTGCAATTGCAAGGGCGTTGATCAAGAATCCAAAGCTGCTTCTTTGCGACGAACCGACAGGAGCTCTTGATTCGAAAACATCCAAAGATATCTTGATCTTATTAGAGAAGATCAATCAGCAATATGGCACAACCATGCTGATCGTAACGCATAATAATGCAATCCGCAATATGGTACATAAGGTTATTATCATCAAAGATGGTCAGATCAGTGAAGATTACGAAAATGAAACAAGATTACCAGCAAAATCACTGGAGGATCTTTAGATGGAAAAAGTATTGAGAAAAAGAGCATGGAGAGATTTAAAAGAAAATAAATTCCGCTATTTTGCACTTGCTTTTTTGATTATTATCAGTATGTATTTGGTCATCAGTCTGGTAGGTGCAGCGGATACGATTGTTGATGGAACTACAAAGCAGGCAAAGAAACATAAGCTGGAAGATGGACAGTTTCAGGTATTTGTGCCACTAACGACAAAACAAAAAGAAAACTTTACAAAGAAAGGGCTTACAGTAGAAGAGACATTTTATCTTGATTTTAGACAAAAAGATGGAAGTAAGTTAAGAATCTTTAAGAATCGTAAAAAAGTCAATAAAATTAATCTGGATGAAGGTCGATTAGCAAAAAACAAAAGTGAAGTTGTTGTAGAAAAACGATATGCACAAGAACACAACTTAAAAACAGGATCAAAGATCACGATTGACGGCAACTTCTATAAAATAACAGGAATCGGATCAGTTCCAGACTACGATGCATGTTATGAAAAGTTATCAGACAGTACTGTAGACAGCAAACAGTTTGGACTTGCATTTGTGACAGAAGATGCTTATGAAAATCTAAAAGATAATGAAAATAGTATTCAGTCTGAGGAATATATCTATGCATACCGATTAAATGGTGCAATGACTCAGAAACAGTTGAAAAATAAATTAAAGAAGATCACATTTAACCCGGATGATGTCGATAATCCATATTTTAAAGATTACTGGGAAGAAACTGCAGGAAAGAAAGATGACATCAAAGACGGAATCAAAAAACTTACAGATGCAAGTACCCAGATGTCAGACGGATTAAACAAACTAAGTGAAAACAACGAAACATTGCAAAAAGGTGCCGATCAGATTTTTCAGGCATACTTAAAAACAGCAGAAAGTCAGTTGACCTCCTTTGGTGTAACATCATTGACAGAAAATAATTATGCGGATATTCTAAAAAGTTTGATCGCAAAGTCAAGTGATGGGTTGACAAGATTATCCTTAGAATCAGCAAAAGAACAGCTGGATGCCTTAAAAACATATAGAGATGGAATCAAGGATTATACAAATGGTGTCAAAAAAGCATCCGATGGAAGTAGTAAGTTAAAAGAAGGAACTGATCAATTGGAAGAAGGAACCGAAGAACTGATGAAAGCATTTGATATGGAAACATCGAATCTGACTCAGTTTTTAAAGGCAGACGATAACATAAGAATTGGGGCAGCGGCAGGTGATCAGGTTATTAATAAACTTGCTGGAATGGTAGCAGGTGTTATCATTATGATCTTATTTACCTATGTAATATCTGTTTTTGTCATTCATGAAATTGAGAAAGAAAATAGTATTATTGGAACATTGTATGCACTTGGAGTGACGAAGAAGCAGCTTTTAAAATATTATTTGACAGTTCCAGTGACGGTAACATTTCTGGCAGGATTAGCAGGAATGATCATTGGATATAGTCCGATAGGAATTCCAACACAGATGCAGGATTGTTATGATTATTTTTCTATACCAGAGTTGACTCCAGAACTTCTGATCTATCTATTGGTTTATGGAATCATTATGCCACCACTCGTTGCAGTGATCGTAAACTATTTTGTTATAAGAAAGAAACTGTCAAGGCCAGCACTTTCTATGATAAGAAATGAGCAAAAGAAGAATCATATTTCAAAAGTCAAATTAGGCAATATGCCATTTCTTACAAAATTTAGGATCAGGCAGTCACTGCGTGAGGCAAGAGCCGGGTTTACAGTAGTTTTTGGAATGTTTATTGCACTGTTGGTTATGATGATCGGTCTGGACTGCTATGTAATGTGTGATCATATCAGCAACGAAAATAAGAAAGATACAAAATTTGAATATATGTATACGTATAAATATCCGGATAAAAAAGTACCCAAAGGCGGAGATGCATGCTTTGTAAAAGGGTTGCATAAAGAAATATGGGGATATGATCTTGAAATTTCCCTGATCGGTATAGAAAATGATAATCCATATTTCAGTCAGGACAAAGACCTTCCAAAGGCAAAGAATAAAGTCGTGATCTCATCAGCAATGGCACAGAAATATGATCTGAAAAAAGGTGATTCTATTGTGTTGTCTGACGAGGAAGAAGAAATGGATTATGCATTCCAGATAGCAGATATCACACAATATTCTTCTGGTCTGTATGCATTTATGGACATTGACAGCATGAGAGATCTTTTCCAAACATCATCTGACTACTACAATATGGTCGTATCAAAAAAGAAACTATCAATTGATTCTGGAAAGTTATATGCAACGACAAGTAAAAAAGCAATTGAAGATAGTTCCGATATATTTATCAATATGATGAAACCGATGATGGGAACGATCGTTGGAATTTCTGTTTTGATCTTTGCGGTTGTTATGTACCTGATGGTTAAAGTCATGATCGATCGTTCTGCACAAAATATTGCATTGATGAAAGTGTTTGGATATCGCAAGAAAGAGATTAAAAAACTTTATCTCGATGGAAATTTCTATATGATTGCGGTTGGTGCGTTAATCAGTGTTCCATTATCTAAGAAATTAATGGACGCGATGTATCCAGCACTGGTTTCTAATATTGCCTGTGGTATGAATTTAAGTTTTTCATGGCAGATGTATGCGATAATCTATGCAGGAATTATTATTACATATCTGGTAATTAATAAGCTGTTAGTGCGAAAGATTTATAAAGTCGGACTTTCCGATGCATTGAAGAACCGCGAATAAAAAATAATAAATAAGTATAAAAATGCAATTAAGATGCCTCCATATGGTAAACTATCCATATGGAGGTGTTTTAGGATGAAAAATAAAAAAGTAGTGGTTGGTATTATAGGTATATTGTTTGTTACAGCTTGTGCGATTGTATTTGTATATTTTCGTGGAAATGCTGCATATGTAAAAGTTAAAATTCATTCATCGAAAGAATATCAGAAGACTATGAACATAGATTATGATCATGCTTACATGACAGGTACCAAAACAATGAATAAATTTTATATCACAAAGCAGAAGCACTTAGAACTGGATAAAGAGAATGCAGGGTATGGAACATGTGAGGCAAGAATTCCTTTGATCGACAATCATAAGAAATCAAAAGGAACGATTCAGATCAATTATTTTAAAGCAAATGACTGGTTTCAAAGCGATATTGACTTGAAAATTAACATAAGAACAATAAAAAAGAGACAATATCTGCAAATTAAGGTAAAATTAAAAGAAGAGGGACATGGAAAGAAATCAGAGTATGGGAAAGTTTCGATACAAAAACAATTTTTATTAAAAGATCATGGAAACTACAGGATCAACCTTGGTGGATGATCAGGAATGGAGAAAATATGATACTAGAGGACATACAAACAAAAAAGATCACAGGAAAAGAAATCTACGGCATATATCAGCCAGATATCTGCTATGTAAACAGAGATGGAATAGAAAGAACTCTACAGGTAATCATTCCAGAAACAGCACAAGATCCAGATAAGAAATATCCAGCAATTTTACATGTACAAGGATCTGCGTGGAAGAAGCAGGATGTATACAAACGAGTTGGAGTGATGGAAGAACTTGCGAAAAAAGGATTTGTAACCGCAATCCTTCAATACCGTGAAAGCGAGATCGCACCATTTCCAGCACCAGTCGAAGATGCAAAGACGGGAATTCGTTTTTTAAGAAAGAATGCAGAGCAATTTAAGATTGACCCGGAAAATATCTTCTTGATGGGAGATTCCAGTGGCGGAAATACGGCATTTATCACAGCATTTACGGCAGATATGGATTGTATGGATACAGGTGTATACAAAGAATATTCCTGTAAAGTCAATGCAGTTATAGATTTATATGGTGTAAGTTGTGTAAAAATCAAAGAAGACTTTCCAACAACACCAAATCAGGGAGAGCCAGACAGTCCGGAAGGATTAGAAATCGGCAGCAAAAATGTCTACGAGCATCCAGAATTATCTGATCAGATCACATGTATGAATTATGTAAAAAAAGAACTTCCATCACCACCAGTTCTTATGATGCATGGAACAGCAGATGATACGGTAGCACCAAACCAGAGCATTCAGTTATATAAGAAATTAAAAGAAGAAGAAAAAGATGCCACATTCTATCTGGTAGAAGGTGCGGATCACGGACATCCATACTTTTGGTGTGAACCAACATTAAGTCTGATCGAGCAGTTTTTCAAAAAACATATGAAATAGCTAGTCTTTGCCAGATGATATAAATTATTGTATAATGATACAAAAAGACCAAAGAAGGAAAAGACTATGACATTACAACAGCTAAGATATGTCGTAACAATCGCGGAGATCGGAACGATCAGCAAGGCGGCAGAAGAACTTTTTGTTTCACAGCCAAGTCTTACAAAAGCCCTAAAGGAACTGGAAAAAGAAATGCAGATCACGATCTTTGACCGAACCAACAAGGGAATTCATGTATCCAGAGAAGGAGAGATCTTCCTTGGATATGCAAGACAGGTATTGGAGCAGGCGGCATTGATCGAAGAGAAATATAAACATAAAAGTGGTGGGAAACAGGAATTTTGCATTTCAACACAGCATTATTCTTTTGCAGTCAATGCATTTGTAGACTTAATTAAAGAATATGGAAGCGAGAATTACGATTTCAGTCTGAGAGAGACTCAGACTTATGAGATCATCGATGATGTAGCTAGAATGAAAAGCGAGATCGGTATTTTATATCTCAATGAATTTAACGCATCGGTCCTTGAGAAGATCATGAAAGCAAATGATCTCAAATTCACAGAATTATTTGTGGCAAGACCACATATTTTCATCTGTGACAAGAATCCACTGGCACAGAAAGATCAAGTGACAATGGAAGACTTACAAGATTATCCATATCTGTCATTTGAGCAGGGGGAACATAACTCTTTCTATTATTCGGAGGAAATGTTCAGTACGGAAGTGCGTTCAAAGAACATCCGAGTGAGAGATAGGGCAACGTTGTTTAATTTACTGATCGGATTAAATGGATATACGATCAGTAGCGGTGTGATCGACAAGGAATTGAATGGAGAGAATATTATCGCAGTTCCGCTTGCAGAAGAAGGCGAGATGCATATTGGGTATGTGACACATAAGAAGACGAAACCTAGCAGACTTGGGGCGATTTATCTGGAAGCGTTGAAGAGGCATGCACAATAAAAATGAAAACGAAGAAGAGGAAGTAAGATGATTACGGGTGAATTAAAGAACAAAGTAGATAAGATTTGGGAGATATTTTGGACAGGTGGAATTACAAATCCATTGGAAGTTATTGAACAGTTTAACTATCTATTATTTATCAAACAGTTAGATGAAGTAGAAACCAGAAAAGAAAGAGATGCGAATATTTTAGGAATTCCATATGAAGGAATCTTTCCAGCTGATTGTCAGCAGTATCGTTGGAGTAAATTTAAGAATCTGGGAGATGCGAATGAGATTTATGATCTGATGATGAACGGAGTATTTCCATTTATTAAGAATCTACATCCAGACGGAGAATCAGCCTACAGCAAATATATGGGAGATGCAATCTTTAAGATTCCAACACCAGCGTTACTTACCAAAGTAATCGATGGAATTGACGGGTTAAATCTGGAAGGAGACAGCAAAGGAGATTTATATGAATACTTGTTGTCTAAACTGGAAAGTGCAGGAAAGAACGGACAATTCCGAACACCAAGACATATCATTCAGATGATGGTAGAACTGGTAAAACCAGTACCATCTGATATCATCTGCGATCCAGCAATGGGATCAGCAGGATTTTTAATGGCAGCACAACAGTATTTGCGTAAAAATCATCAAGATTTATTCTTAAATGCAGAACAGAGAGAACATTTTAATCATGAGATGTTTTATGGATTTGATATGGACCGAACCATGCTTCGAATCGGAGCAATGAATATGCTGCTTCATGGGGTTGATGATCCCAATATTGAGTATAAGGACAGTTTGTCAGAGATGAATACAGACAAAGAAAAGTATTCATTGATCCTTGCCAATCCACCATTTAAAGGAAGTTTAGATTATGATGGAGTATCAGCAGATCTTTTAAAGGTTGCAAAAACAAAGAAAACAGAATTATTATTCCTTGTTTTATTCCTTCGCATCATGAAAATTGGAGGAAGGGCAGCAGTTATCGTACCAGATGGAGTATTATTTGGAAGTAGCCGTGCACATAAGGCAATTCGAAAAGAATTAATTGAAAATCATAAATTAGATGCAGTGATTTCCATGCCATCTGGAGTATTTAAACCATATGCAGGAGTATCCACAGCAATCTTACTGTTCACAAAGACAGGAGCAGGAGGTACTGACAAAGTCTGGTTTTATGATATGAAAGCCGATGGAAGAACCTTAGATGATAAACGTCAGGAAATCGAGGAAAATGATATTCCAGATATCATTGAGAGGTATCAGAATCTAGAAAAGGAAGAAGAAAGAAAACGAACAGAACAGTCTTTCTTTGTGCCGAAAGAAGAGATTGCTGAAAATGACTATGATCTCTCTATTAATAAATATAAAGAGATCGAGTATATTCCAGTAGAGTATCCACCAACAGAGGAAATATTGAAAGATATGGAGGAATTAGAGGTGGAGATTCATAAGAATCTGGTGGAATTAAGGAAAATGTTGGAAGAAAATGATGATTAGTCGATAGAAAAATTATGACTTGTCAATCAATAAATACAAAGAAGTTGTAAGAGAAGTTGTTACATATAGAGACACAAAAGATATTTTTGCAGATATTATTGCTCTTGACGAAGAGGAAAAAGTCTTGAGAAAATCATTAATGGAACTTTTAGGAAAGGGGGAAACCACAAATTGAGATTTGTGGGGATGAGGTAGATGAAGGTAAAAATAGGTGATTTAACAAAAATAAAAACAGGTAAACTTGATGCAAATGCTTCATCAGAAGATGGTCAATATCCTTTTTTTACCTGTTCAAAAGAACCATTGAAGATATCAACATATTCGTATGATTGTGAATGTGTTTTGGTAGCGGGTAATGGGGATTTAAATGTTAAGTATTATAATGGAAAATTTGATGCCTATCAGCGAACATATATAATCGAAAATAATAGTGATGGAAAACTATATATGCCATATTTATATCTCTTTATGGAGGAATATGTCGAGGAATTACGTCGTCAGGCTATAGGGGGAGTTATAAAGTATATTAAGTTAGGAAACCTCACCGATGCTATGATTGAATTGCCTAGCGTTGAAGAACAAAGAAATATTGTTAAAATACTATTTAAGGCTAAACAGATTTTAGAACAGCGAGAGATTGAGTTAGAGAAACTGGACGAACTTATCAAAGCCCGATTTGTCGAGCTGTTTGGTAATCCGCTTGATGGTACAGCTAAATATCCGATTCATCAAGTCGGAGAAGTTGCTAATTCAGTAGACCCACAACCAAGTCATAGAACACCACCGGTTGAAGAAGGTGGAATCCCTTATGTAAGTATCAAGGATTGCGATTATAAAACAGGTAAAATAGATTTCGAAGGTGCTCGAAAGGTCAGTCTTAAAGTGTTAGAAGAACATATGAATAGATATACTTTACATGACGGAGATTTTGTTGTTGGAAAGATTGGAACTATTGGTAATCCAGTGTTTGTTCCAGTACGTAATGACTATACATTATCTGCTAATGTAGTGTTGATCCAACCTAATAGTGAATTAGTAAGTCCGTATTTCTTGAAGTACTCATTTGAATCAGATTTTGTCGAAAGACAATTTGCTGAAGCAAAGAATTCCACTTCGCAAGCTGCATTTGGTATACAAAAAGTGAGGACAGTTGAAGTGATGAATCCAGATTTAGATGTACAAAGAGAATTTGAGATTTTCGTTAAACAAGTCGACAAATCAAAATTTGAGATTCAGAAGTCACTAGAAAAAACACAGTTATTATTTGATTCATTAATGCAAGAATATTTTGGATAGAAAGGGGGCAATATCAAGATGTCAGAATTTAAACGATGGTTAATTGAACGATTTAAAATAGAGCGAAAACGATTTGACAGATCAGGAGTGTATGCTTATACGCAAAGAGCAATGGCATACAATTCAAATAAAATTGAAGGAAGTACGTTGACGCCAGAACAGACGGCATCATTATTTGACAATGGAACATTGCCAGTCAATGATGATTATTATCGCGCGAAAGATGTAGAAGAAATGAATGGACATTTCTTAATGTTTAATTATATGTTAGATACCTTGGAAGAAAAATTGACAGAGAATCTAATAAAACAGATGCATTATGAGTTGAAATCAGGAGTTTTTGAAGACCGAGCGAATGGATATGCAATTGGGGATTATAAGACACGACCGAATATGATCGGAATGTATAAAACAGCATTGCCCAAAGATGTAGAAGCAGAGATGAAGCAACTTTTGGAATGGTATCATAAACAAGAAAAAAGTATGAAAGTACTTGCTGAATTTCATGCAAGATATGAGTCTATTCATCCATTTCAAGACGGAAATGGTCGAACAGGAAGAATGATATTGTTTCGGGAAAGTTTGAAATATGATGAATTGACACCATTTATTATTTTAGATGATAACCGAAGCAGATATTTGGAAGGTTTAAAAGAATTTAGAGAACATCAAAAAGTGGATCAATTACTGGAATTAATGCAAAAAGAAGCTGAAATATATTATCAGGAATGTCAGTATTTTATTTCATAAATTTAGAATAAAGAATGGTTGAAGGATGTTGGTATATAAAAAAGGAGTGTACCAACATGGAAGAGAAAATTGTAACAATACTAAATGAGATGGCAGAGTATTTAACAGTGCCACAGATGAAAAAATTACAGGAAGTAATTCTAAGAACATTTTCAGAGAATGAACCTGAGAAACAACAGATATCGAACAAAGAATTCCTAAAAATGTTCCTAGATGCGAAAAGAGTAGAAGGATGTTCAGAACGTACGATTCAATATTATAAAGTGACAGCAGAACATATGCTTTCACAAACAAAAAAAGAAGTCCGCAAGATTACCACAGATGAAATGAGGTCGTATCTTGCGGATTATCAAAAGAGAAATAATTGTTCCAATGTTACGATTGATAATATCAGGCGAAATATCTCTAGCTTTTTTACGTGGTTGGAGGAAGAAGATTATATTTTGAAAAGTCCGATGAGAAGGATTCATAAGATTAAGACAAAAACAGTTGTGAAAAGTGTGATTACCGATGAAGGAATCGAACAGCTAAGAGATCATTGTACACAAATTCGTGATCTTGCAATGATTGATTTACTATATTCAACAGGCATACGAGTAGGCGAATTGGTCAATTTGAATATTGGAGACATAGACTTTGAAGAACGAGAATGTGTCGTCTACGGAAAAGGAGATAAAGAAAGAAGAGTTTATTTTGATGCGAAAGCAAAAGTACATTTAACTGAGTATATAGAAAGCAGGAAAGACAAGAATCCAGCATTATTTGTTACATTGGATGTTCCGTATGATCGTTTAAAGATCAGTGGAGTAGAGATTCGATTAAGACAATTAGGAAGAGAGCTTGGATTAGAACGAATCCATCCGCACAAATTCCGAAGAACGATGGCAACCAGAGCAATTGACAAAGGAATGCCGATTGAGCAGGTACAAAAGATTCTTGGACATTCACAGATTGATACGACGATGCAATATGCAATGGTAAATCAGAATAATGTAAAGGCATCCCATCAGAAATACATGGCGTAACCAAATAAATTGAAATTCATTCCTTTAAAATTGAGATTTGTGGGGATGATAGATGGCGAGAGTTAAGCTTGAAGATGTTTGTGAGCGCGGCTCATCAAACTTAAAACAATCGGATGTGGTGGACAAAGATGGAGATTATCCTATTTATGGAGCATCCGGTTATATTGGAAATGTGGATTTTTATCATCAGGAGCAGCCCTATGTTGCGGTTGTTAAAGATGGCGCAGGAATAGGAAGAACTACATTACATCCTGCAAAGTCTTCAGTAATAGGAACAATGCAGTATTTACTTCCGAAAGGCAATGTGCTACCAGAGTATCTATGTTATGTTGTGAAATATATGCATTTGGAGAAGTATTTTACCGGTGCAACAATTCCACATATTTATTTTAAAGATTATAAGAATGAGGAATTCAATCTTGATTCCTTAGATAGACAAAAAGAAATTGTTAGTACGTTAAATAAAATAGAAAAGGTTATTGAATCAAGAACAAAAGAATTAGAGTTACTAGATGAACTCATCAGAGCCCGATTTGTCGAGATGTTTGGAAATCCTGATGTTAACGAAAAAAATTGGAATGTGTACAAAATGGAGCAATTATGTGAGGTTGGATCTAGTAAGCGTATATATCAGAATGATCAAAGTTTAACAGGCATTCCATTTCTTAGAATTTCAGATTTGGTTAATAGAATGGATACAGGTTCAAAAGATTGTGACTTATTTATTCCAGAAGAACTCTTTGAAAAGTTTAAAAAGCAAGGATTAGTGCCAGCAAGAGGTGATATTTTGCTTACAGCAAGAGGAACTCTGGGAAGATGTTATATTATTCAAGATGATGATGAATTTTATTTTCAAGATGGAATGATCACATGGCTATCAAAATTTGATGAAAAAATTACTCCATTATATATTTCATATTTATTTGAAATGCCTGAATTTAGAAAGCAAATTGATTCGTTACAAGCAGGGTCAACTGTTGCGTATCTTTCGATATCTATGACTAAAGAGTTAAATGTGATGGTACCACCACTTGAACTTCAAAACCAGTTCGCCGCCTTCGTTGCCCAAACCGACAAATCAAAATTTGACATCCACAAATTTCTATATTGCACCAGCAACAACACACAGAGTATAATAAAACCAAGACCAAACACCAAAGAATCAGGAAAAACAAGGGGAGGGAAACTATATGCAGACGAATTTTGACTTTCTAGCACAAACAGATCGTTTCAAAGACTTCGCAAAGCAGGCAGCAGAAGCGGAACGAAGCATTGCCATATCTCCGTCAACCGCAGCAATTTTGTCAAGACGAGCATTAGAACTCGCAGTGCGATGGGTATACGTCCACGATGATGCGCTGACCATGCCATATCGAGATAATATATCCAGCCTGATTCATGAATATTCTTTCCGTAAGCTGATTCAGCCCAAATTATTTGATATGCTAAAATACACGATCAAACTTGGAAATGTTGCGGTACATACAAATACCAATGTAAACTATGATAAAGCTGTACTGTCTTTGCGCTGTGTTTTTCAGTTTTGCAAATGGATAGACTACTGTTATGGTGAGAACTATGTAAACCGCCATTACGATATGAGTCTGCTGCCAGATGCAGGAAAAGAGAAAAAGACACAGGAAGAGTTAGAAAATCTTCAAAAAGAACTAAGCGGAAAAGATCAGAAATTAGAAGAAGCAATCAAGGAAAATGAGGAACTAAGAGCACAGATGACCAAACTTCGTGAGGAAAATGAAACTGGACGAAGTTATGAAGTGGATAAAGATACAGAAGCAGAGACAAGAAGAAAATATATCGACCTTGATCTGGCGGAAGCTGGATGGACGATTGGAAAGGATTGTCTTATCGAAGTACCAGTTATGGGCATGCCAAACAGCAGTGGAAAAGGATATGCAGATTATGTTCTATATGGGAACAATGGGAAACCATTGGCAGTCATTGAAGCAAAACGAAGCAGTGAAGATCCGATGAAAGGAAGCCATCAGGCAAAATTATATGCGGATTGTCTGGAAAATCAATACCAGCAAAGACCAATCATTTTCATAACAAATGGTTTTGAAATGCAGGTTATTGACGATGCACAGGATGATCCACAAAGGGTTGTTTCAGGAATTTTTTCAAAAGAAGATCTGCAGCGAATGGTAGATCAAAGAACGAGCAGAAAGCCACTGATTCATTTAGAGATTCAAGATAAGATTACAAACCGCCCATATCAGAAAGAGGCCGTGACGGTTTTATGTGAATCAATCATGAATCATCACAGAAAGCTACTATTAGTGCAGGCAACAGGATCAGGAAAGACAAGGGTTAGTATTAGTCTGGTAGATGTACTTCGCAGACATAATTATGTTAAGAATATTTTATTCTTAGCGGACCGTAAAGCGTTAGTTTCTCAGGCAAAGAAGAGTTACAGTAATCTCCTTTCAGATCTGACAGTTTGTAACTTGCTTGAAAATAAAGAAGATCCAGAAAGCAGCAGAATGATATTTTCAACATATCCAACGATGTTAAATGCGATTGATGAAACAAAGAAAAAGGATGGGAAAAAATTATTTACACCAGCACATTTTGATCTGATCATTGTAGATGAAAGTCATCGAAGCATTTATAAGAAATATCAGGAAATTTTTCACTATTTTGATGCAGTTTTATTAGGAATGACGGCAACACCAAAAGATGAGATTGATAAAAACACTTATACGATCTTTGATTTGGAGCGGGGGGTTCCAACATATGCGTATGAACTTGATGAGGCGGTAAAAGAAGGATATCTGGTTGATTATCGGACGAGAGAGTATAAGACAAAGATTATGGAAGAAGGAATCCACTATGATCAGTTATCGGAAGAAGAAAAAGAAGCATTTGACGATGAATTTGATGATGATGAGAATGTGGAGAAAGATATTCCAAATACAGCAGTGAATCGCTGGCTGTTCAATAAAGACACGATAGATCTTGTGTTAAGCAATCTCATGAGGGAAGGATTAAAAGTAGAAGGTGGAGATAAACTGGGAAAGACAATTATTTTTGCGAGAAATAGTAAGCACGCAAAGGCAATTGTAGAACGTTTTCAGAAACTTTTCCCAGAAAAGGGAAGTCACTTCATCAAACAGATTGATTACAGCATCAAAGAATCCGAACATTTAATTGAACAATTTGAAGAAAAGGACAAGATGCCGCAGATTGCAGTATCTGTAGACATGTTGGACACAGGAATTGACGTTCCAGAGATTTTAAATCTTGTATTTTTTAAGAAGGTCAGAAGTTATGCAAAATTCTGTCAAATGATCGGAAGAGGAACAAGACTTTGTAAAGATTTGCTAGGCCCTGGAATGGACAAAGAAAAGTTTTTGATTTTTGATTATTGCAATAATTTTGAATATTTCAGAGTGAATCCGCATGGAAAAGACAGTGGTTTTATAGAAACGTTATCAGAAAAGATCTTTTTATGTAAAGCAAGGATTGCAAGAGAATTACAAGATACAGACTATCAAAAAGACGAAGATTTCAGAGAATATCGAAATACATTAGTGAAAGAATTAATACAAGCGATAAGTGATCTGAATAACGAAAGTTTCATTGTAAAACATCATTTGAAATATGTTCTTCGATACCGAGAACAGAAATCATGGGATATTCTTGAGACAGAAGCAATGGCTGACCTGAAGAAACATATCGCACCAATTATAGAGGCTGAGAAGGAAAATGAATTGGCACGAAGATTTGATTATCTGATGTATAGTATTGAACTTGCAATGTTGGAACGAAAGAATCTTTCGAAAAATATTGGAGCAGTTGTTGGTATTGCAGAGAAACTATCTTTAATGCAGGATTCTGTGCCACAGATCAAAGAGCAAAAATATATTTTGGATAAGGTACAGACAAATGAATTCTGGGAAAAAGCATTTATTCTGGAAATGGATGTAGTCAGGGAAGCACTTAGAGATCTGATTCAGTTTTTACCAAAAAAGACACAGAGAATCGTTTATACAGATTTTGCAGATCAAGTAATAGAATATCAGGAAAATACACCAATTGAGATGGGGAATCGATTAGAAAATTATCGCAAAAAGGTAGAATTCTATTTAAAAGAGCATCAAGATAACATGGCAGTGCGTAAATTACGAAATAACCAGCCGCTACAAAAAAGTGATATGCAGGAACTGGAGAAAATTCTTTGGCAGGAACTAGGATCAAAAGAAGATTATACAAAAGAATATGGGGATACACCAGTTGGAATTCTTGTAAGAAAAATCACAGGAATGGATCAACAGGCAGCAAATGAGGCATTTAATGAATTCTTAAATGAGGAGAAACTAAATGCTGATCAGATTCGTTTTGTGCGATTGATCGTTGATTATATCTCTGTAAATGGAATGATCGAAGACCGAAGAGTTATGATGGATGAGCCATTTCGAAGTGTCGGAAGTATTGGACAGATTTTTGAAAATGATATGGATATTGCAATGAAGATCATGGCAGTGATTGATCAGATCAAGCAGAATGCGGAAGTTACAGTATAAAGGAGGAATCAACGAAAATAGTATCAAAGCCTATGGTTTTGCATTTGAAGGAAAAAATGTCCTGATCTTAGATTAACATGATTATAACAAAGAAAGGTATAAAATAATGGAACAACAGCAGTCAGAAAAGAAACATAAACGAAGAGTCAGATACAAAGGGACTCATCCAAGAAGATTCGAAGAGAAATACAAAGAATTAAACCCAGAAAAATACGGAGATACGATTCAAAAAGTTATTAGTAAAGGAAGTACACCGGCAGGAATGCACATTTCCATCTGTGTAAAAGAAATTCTTGAATTTTTTGACATCCAGCCGGGACAAAAAGGATTGGATGCAACCTTAGGATATGGCGGTCATACAAGAAAGATGTTAGAAAAATTACAGGGAAAAGGTCATATCTACGCATTAGATGTAGATCCGATCGAATCTGTAAAGACAGAGAAACGTCTGCATGATGCAGGGTTTGGAGAAGATATCTTAACGATCAAGCATATTAATTTTGCTAATATTGATCAGGTAGCCGAAGAAGTTGGACCATTCGATTTCATTTTAGCCGACCTTGGCGTATCCTCCATGCAGATTGATAATCCGGAAAGAGGATTTTCTTATAAATTTGAAGGACCATTAGATTTAAGACTGAATCCAGAAAAAGGAATTTCAGCGGCAGAGCGCTTAGAAGATATCACAAAGGCTGAATTTGAAGGAATGCTCATTGAAAATGCAGATGAGCCGTATGCAAAACAGATTGCAAAAGAAACCGTTGCAACGATGAAACGGGGAAAGAAGATCAAGACAACAACGGATCTTAAAGATGTCATTGAAAGAGCATTAAACTTTTTGCCGGAAAAAGAGCGAAAAGAAGCAGTTAAGAAATCCTGCCAGAGAACATTTCAGGCTTTGCGTATTGATGTAAACAGCGAGTTTGAAGTATTAGAAGAATTATTGGAGAAACTTCCAGACGCATTAGCACCAGGTGGAAAGGTTGCGATCCTTACATTCCACTCTGGAGAAGATCGACTTGTAAAACATGCGTTTAAGTATGGGAAGAAAGTAGGAATCTACAGTGATGTAGCCAAAGATGTTATTCGTCCATCAAAAGAGGAATGTGCCCAGAATGGAAGAGCAAAATCAACAAAGATGCGCTGGGCGATCAAAGTGAAATAAAAATTAAAAGGAAGGGAAATATTCAAAAGAGTTATGCTTTTTAATATTTCTTTTTCTTTTTTAAAAATATGAAAGAAAATGGTTTAAAATGATTGACTTTGACTGAAACTGTGCTATAATGAAGAAAAAAAAGAAACGAATGATTGATTTTGACGTTTTTTATTTTGGAAAAGGAGGATAACCTGTATGAGAATTACAGAGCTGTTGCAGGATGCAACAATTGACCTTGGTGTGAAGGTTAACAGCAAAGAAGAAGCAATTGATCATCTGGTTGATTTAATGGTCAAGGGCGGAAACATCACAGATCGCGAAGAATACAAGAAGGGCATTTTAGCAAGAGAAGCTAATGGAACAACTGGTATCGGAGGAGGGATTGCAATTCCTCATTCTAAGAACAAAGCAGTAACTAAGGCTGGTTTGGCTTCTATGACAGTACCAGACGGAGTCGATTATGAAGCAATGGATGGAGAACCATCTGATGTATTTTTTATGATCGCAGCACCAGCAGAAGGAAGCGACGTGCATTTAGAGGCATTGTCAAGATTATCTGTGATCTTAATGGATCCAGTATTTAAGGACAGTTTATTAAAGGCAACAAGCAAGGAAGAATATCTTGCATTGATCGACAAGAAAGAAACAGAAAAATTCCCAGAAGAGGCGGCGAAGGAAGAAGAGAAACCTGCTGTACAAGAAGAGAAAGCAGACGATGGAACGATCAGAGTTCTTGCAGTTACAGCATGCCCAACAGGAATCGCTCATACATTCATGGCAGCAGAATCTCTTGAGAATAAAGCAAAAGAGATGGGAATTACATTAAAAGCTGAGACAAATGGTTCAGGTGGAGCAAAGAATGTCTTAACAAAAGAAGAGATTGAAAATTGTGATGGAATCATCGTAGCAGCAGATAAGAACGTTGAGATGGCACGTTTTGATGGAAAACAGGTTCTTCAGACAAAAGTAGCGGACGGAATTAATAAACCAGAAGAACTGATCCAGACAATTTTAGATAAGAAAGCGCCAACATATCATCATTCAGGAGCAGCAGCACAAGAAGATAGTGCAGAAGGTGAAAGCGTTGGACGTCAGATTTATAAACATCTGATGAATGGTGTATCTCATATGCTGCCATTTGTAATCGGTGGAGGTATCTTGATCGCTCTTGCATTCTTAGTAGATAATCAGGCAATCAACCCGGCAAACTTCGGTAAGAATACACCACTTGCAGCTTTACTAAAGACGATCGGTGAACAGGCATTTGGATTTATGCTTCCAATCTTAGCTGGATTTATTGCAATGAGTATTGCAGACCGACCAGGATTAGCAGTAGGTTTCGTTGGTGGAGCATTAGCAAATGGTGGTTATACATTTGCTAATATCATGGCATATGATTCTGCCAAAGCCGTTTCCTCTGGATTTATCGGAGCATTATTTGCAGGTTTTGTTGGTGGATATATCATGGTTTTATTAAGAAAACTGTTTGATAAATTACCAAGTGCATTAGAAGGGTTAAAACCAATTTTACTATTCCCAGTTTGTGGTATTTTAATTATGGGTGTTGTGATGATCGCAGTTAATCCGGTTGTTGGAGCGATCAATACAGGACTGAATAACTTCTTATCATCTATGAGTGGAACAAGTTCTATCCTTTTAGGAGCAGTTCTTGGTGGAATGATGTCCATTGATATGGGTGGTCCATTTAATAAAGCAGCTTACGTATTTGGTACTGCACAGTTAACAGTAGCCAATGCAGGACCAGAACAGTATGCGATCATGGCAGCTGTTATGGCTGGAGGAATGGTACCTCCACTTGCGATCGCACTTTGTACAACATTCTTTAAGAATCGTTTCACAGAGAGTGAAAGAAAATCTGGTGTTGTAAACTATATCATGGGATTATCATTCATTACAGAAGGAGCTATCCCGTTTGCAGCAGGAGATCCAATCCATATCCTGCCACCATGTATCGTAGGATCTGCAGTAGCAGGTGCGTTATCCATGGCATTTAAATGTGGACTTCCAGCACCACACGGTGGAATCTTTGTTATTGGAGTCATCACGAATCCAGTACAATACTTAATTTCTGTAGTAGTTGGTGCAGTTATTGGAATGATCGTTATGTCATTTACAAAGAAACCATTAAATAAATAAGATTGTAAATAACCATTTACAATAAATTAATTCCTCATATTTTCATAAGCAATATTTATAATAAGTAAACAGAGATTGTGAAATTTTGCAATCTCTGTTTGCTATTTTGATAAAACAATGATATACTAGATAAGATTTTAGAAATCAAAGACAGTTCATTCGTACCATCCTGTCTATAAACAAAACTAGGACTGAGAAGAAGATTTTCAGGATACAGGTACGCGTGCTTGTATCCTTTTTTGATTGAAAATATATGTAGAAGGGAAAGAAGAAAATGTATCAGTTAACAACACATGCATCCTTTGATTCAGCTCATTTTTTATCGGGTTATGAAGGAAAATGCAGCAATATCCACGGTCACCGCTGGAAATTAGAAGTTACCGTACAAAGTGAAACATTAGAACAGACAGGGCAGATTCGAGGAATGGTTGTCGATTTTGGACAGTTAAAAGATGATATTAAAAAATTAGCAGATGAGTTTGATCATAGTCTGATCATAGAAGATGGAACATTAAAAGAGAAGACAGTAGAAGCATTGAAAGAGGAAAATTTCAAAATGATCTTCGTAGATTTTCGTCCAACTGCAGAGAGTTTTGCAAAATATTTTTATGATAGAGTGAAAGAAATCGGATATGATGTCAAGTTAGCGAAAGTTTATGAGACACCAAATAATATGGCAGCATATGGGGAGTAAATGAGATGGAAACATTTAAAGTAGTCGAAACCTTTGTAAGTATCAACGGAGAAGGAAAGAAAGCTGGTCGTCTTGCTATGTTTATCCGATTGAAAGGATGTAACTTAAACTGCTCTTACTGCGACACAACATGGGCCAATAAAAGAGATGCAAGATGTGAATTATTGACGGCACCGCAGATTGTAGAAAGGATCAAAGAAGCAGGAGTCGAACTTGTTACATTAACAGGTGGAGAGCCTCTTCTTGACGAAAATGTGTCAGAATTGATCGGAAGTATCTTGATGATGCCAAAAGTTGAGATTGAGATTGAGACAAATGGAAGTGTACCGATCAGATATTATAAAGAAAGAGACAACAGATTAACAATGACAATGGATTACAAACTTCCATCCAGTAATATGGAAGAGAATATGTGCCTTGAAAATATGGAATATTTAAAACCATGGGATGTTGTTAAATTTGTTATTGGAAGCAGGGAGGATTTAAACAGGGCGAAAGAAATCATTGAGCGATTCAGACTTTGTGAAAAAGCAATTGTATACTTCAGTCCTGTATTTGGTAAGATCGAACCAGAAGAAATCGTTGAATTTATGAAAGAAAACAAGCTTAACAAAGTCAGGTTCCAGATTCAGATCCATAAAGTTGTATGGGACCCTGACAAGACAGGCGTATAGGAGGAAATACTATGGCAATCGATAAAGAAGCGATCAAGGAACATATAAGAGGTATTCTTGTTGCACTTGGAGATGATCCAAACCGTGAAGGGTTAAAAGAAACACCAGATCGTGTAGCAAAAATGTATGAAGAAGTCTTTGAAGGAATGAATTACAGCAATCATGAGATCGCTCAGATGTTTTCAAAGACATTTGAAGATGATCTAAGTGTCAAAGATCATAAAGATATGGTGATCGTAAAAGATATTGATATCTTTAGTTATTGTGAGCATCATATGGCATTAATGTATGATATGAAAGTCTCTGTGGCATATTTGCCAAAAGACAAGGTATTAGGACTTAGTAAGATTGCAAGAATCTGTGATATGGTTGGAAAACGTTTACAGCTTCAGGAAAGGATCGGAAGTGATATCGCAGAGATCATCATGGAAGTTTCAGGAAGTGAAGATGTAGCTGTTTATATTGAAGGATGTCATAGCTGCATGAGTGCAAGAGGAATCAAAAAACACAATGCCAAGACAGTGACAACAACACTTCGAGGAGCATTTGACACAGATTCTACATTAAAATGGCATTTCATGATGCAGGCAGGAAAATAAGAAAAGGAGAGAAGCAAAATGGCAAAACCAAACAAGGCCGTTGTTGTATTCAGCGGTGGACAAGACAGCACAACATGCCTTTTCTGGGCAAAGAAGAAATATGATGAAGTGATCGCGCTTTCATTTAACTATGGGCAGAGACATTCAAAGGAACTCGAGTGTGCAAAGAAAATCTGTAAAGAACACGGTGTAGAACATCATATTCTGGATATGGGATTGTTAAATCAGTTAGCACCAAACTCTCTTACCAGAGTAGATATGGAAGTAGATCATGAAGCACCAGAAGAAGGAACACCAAATTCGTTTGTTGATGGAAGAAATATGTTATTCTTAACATTTGCAGCTGTTTTTGCAAAACAAAGAGACATTCATGTGTTAGTAACAGGTGTGTCCCAGAGTGATTTCAGTGGATATCCAGATTGCCGCCATGTCTTTATCTCATCTTTAGAAACAACATTAACACTTGCCATGGATTATGAGTTTGAAGTGATCACACCACTGATGTGGATTGACAAGAAACAGACATGGGAGATGGCTGATAAATTAGGCGTCTTTGATATTGTAAAAAATGAAACTCTGACATGTTATAATGGAGTGATGGGTGATGGATGCGGAGAATGCCCAGCATGTAAGTTGAGAAGACATGGATTAGAGGAATATTTAAAAGTTCGTGATCATAAATAAGAATATACGAAAGAGAAAAGGATCTTGTGATGGTACAAGGTTCTTTTTGCTGTTTATATATATGAATGATGAAAGTGTCGAAAGTATAAATAGCAAAAAGCTGCAAGAAAAGTATTGATAAAATTTTAACAATGATGTACAATGTATTTGTAGCAAAACAATCGATTGAAATCGGATATTCAAATGTTGGATATATAAGAAAAGGTTCAATTTCGGTCATCCAGGTAAAGGAGATGTTAGTTATGGCAAGATTTACATTACCAAGAGATTTATACTTCGGAGAAAACGCATTAGAGACACTAAAAACAATCAAAGGAAACAAAGCAGTATTGTGCCTGGGTGGCGGGTCCATGAAACGTTTTGGATTTGTTGACAAGGTCGTTGAATATTTGAAGGAAGCAGGAATTGAGACAAAACTGATCGAAGGAATCGAACCAGATCCATCCGTAGAGACAGTTATGAAAGGTGCCAAAGTGATGCAGGAATTTGAACCAGACCTGATCATTGCAATGGGTGGAGGATCACCAATCGATGCAGCAAAGGCAATGTGGGTATTTTATGAACATCCAGAGACAACCTTTGATGATATCAAAGATCCATTTACCATTCCGCCACTTCGTAACAAAGCAACCTTTATCGCAATTCCATCAACCTCAGGAACAGCAACAGAGGTAACAGCATTCTCAGTGATCACAGATTACAGCACAGGAATCAAATACCCACTGGCTGATTTCGAGATCACACCAGATGTAGCGATCGTAGATCCATCACTTGCAGAGACAATGCCACAGACATTAACGGCACATACAGGAATGGATGCCTTAACCCATGCGATCGAAGCATATGTTGCAGGATTACATTCCCCATTCTCAGATCCATTAGCGATCCATGCGATTGAGATGATCTTTGATAACCTGAAAGCATCCTATGAAGGAGATATGCAGGCAAGAGGGAATATGCATATCGCACAGTGCTTAGCAGGAATGGCATTCTCCAACGCGTTGCTTGGAATCGTACATTCCTTGGCACATAAGACAGGAGCAGTCTTTGATACAGGACATATTCCTCATGGATGCGCCAATGCAATCTATCTTCCATATGTTATTCAGTACAATGCCAAAGTCTGTGAAGACAGATTCGCAATGATCGCAAGAAAATTAGGACTTCCTGGAGTGACTGATAAAGCACTGACTTTATCACTGATCAAAGCAGTAGAAGATCTGAGAACAAGTCTTCATATTGTGTCTAATCTGAAGGAATTTGGCGTAAAAGAAGACGAATTTCTTGAGAAGAAGCATATGATCGCAGAGAGAGCGGTTGGAGATGCTTGTACGGGATCTAATCCGAGAGAAACATCTGTTGAGGATATGGAGAAGATTCTGGAATGTATTTATTATGGTAAGGATGTAACATTCTAAATTTTAATTTTGTAAGTTGGCCAACTGTAGATTTTGAGTATATGATAAAAAATAAATAAACGATCGGAAGAGCAGCTAGAGAATTTTCCTCACGTTTTTTACAGATCGCTGATCCGCCGGCTTTCCTTGCGTAACTCGCCTTCAAGGGTATTCAAAACAGAAACTCTTTGAGGCTCAGACAACGCACCAAGCCGGCTGCGAATCCGTAAAAAACGCGGCAAAATTCTAATGCTGCTCTTCCGATCGTTTATTTATTTTTTATCATATACCAGAAGTCTAAAGTGTGGACAATTACAAGATTGAAAAATTTAAGTGGGGTGTATGTTGAGTGTTATCGTTTTTCAATTTTTGTAGCGACAGACAGTGTTTATTATAAATACCAATACAGTAAAACATACACACTGTGTGGTGGTTTGAATAGACGAAGTCGGTAAAATAATGTATAATAAGAACCAAAATAAGGAGGAATCCAACTCATGGGAAGATATCTAAATAGTTCAACTCCATATGCATTATATCAAGGTGAAACAAATCAGCCATATTTTGTAGATAAATCATTATTACTGGCAGAATTGTTTCCTGTTTTGGATGCAGGCAATCAGCATATTTGTATTACAAGACCAAGGCGTTTTGGAAAAACGATCATGGCCAATATGATAGCTGCATTTTTGAGTAAAAAAGTGGATTCAGATTCGATTTTTAGCAGACTAAAGATTACCAGTAATCTTAAATATAAAGAATACAGAAATAAATATAATGTAATTTCCATCGACTTTAGCAAGATATCAAGATCCTGTGACTCATATTCTGATTATATAGGAAAAATCGAGACAACTTTGATCAGAGATCTTAAGAAGGAATATCCACAGATTGAAGTGTATGAAGATGATTCGGCAGCGGATGTATTAGAAACGATTTTTGAAGAATGTAACCAGGAACGCTTTGTTTTTGTTCTGGATGAATGGGATTTTATTTTTCATAAAGATTTTATTAACGAAGAAAATAAAAAACAGTATATCCAGTTCTTAAGTAATTTATTAAAAGACCGTCCATATGTTCAAATGACTTATATGACAGGAATCCTTCCAATCGCAAAATATTCTGATGGATCAGAATTAAATATGTTTGATGAGTATGATATGGCATGTAAAGAAAAATACAGTGAATATTTTGGCTTTTTGGATGAAGAAGTTGACCAGCTTTATGACATTTATAAAAAGATAACAAAGAATCCGAAGATTTTAAGAAGTGAATTAAAAGAATGGTATGACGGTTATCGGGCGGCAGCAGGAGATTATTTGTATAATCCAAGATCGGTTGTTTGTGCATTAAGAGATAACCAACTGGCAAACTACTGGACAAGTTCTGGAACTTATGATTCTATTTTCAACTATATTAAAGGGAATATAGCAGATGTGCTAAATGATCTTGTGCTAATGGTCGCAGGAGAACATGTTCCAGCAAAAATGCAACAATATGCAGCAACAGCAAATGCGTTGCATACCAAAGACCAGATTTATTCAGCAATGGTCGTTTATGGATTGTTGACCTATGAGAATGGGAAGGTATTTATTCCGAACAAAGAGTTGATGGACAAATTTGATGAATTGCTGTTATCAAACCAGCAATTAGGATATGTTTACCGATTGGCAAGAGAATCTCAACGAATGCTTCAGGCAACAATTCATGGGGATACGGATACAATGGAAGAGATTCTTGAATACGTCCATGATACAGAAGTTCCGATTTATTCATATAATAGCGAAGTGGAATTATCAGCAATTGTAAATTTAGTTTACCTCTCTGCAAGAGATGAATACCGTGTTGAGAGAGAAGACAAAGCAGGAAAAAGATTTGTGGATTTTATCTTTTATCCAAAAAGAAATAATATACCTGGAATTATTCTGGAACTTAAAATAGATCATACACCACAAAAAGCGATAGAGCAGATTAAAGAGAAGAATTATCAACTAAGATTCCAAGGAAAAATTGGAGAAATTCCAGTATATGAAGGAAGTATATTAGCAGTTGGAATCAGTTATGACAAGAAAACTAAGAAGCATAGTTGTGAAGTAGAAATGTTGTAAAAGGATACATAATCAATTGGATGTTAACGAAGAAAAAGCAGAATTCCAATGCATCGCTTTCGGTTGCTTATTTATTTTTTATCATATACCTGAAGTCTATAGAGTGGACAATTCACAAGATTGGAAAATTTAAGGTGGTGTGTATGTTTTACTGTATTGTTTATATATTTAGGTAATCGATAGCTGAAAATTCTCGCAATTTAAGGTTTCGTAGAAATTAAGATAAGAGAAATTTCAAACATCTCGATAAATCGGTGTCTAAGAGTTCCTTTATCTTCTGTTAACGAATACCAAACTTATCAGCCAATACAATAAAACATACACACTGTATAGTGGTTTGAATCACGTAAATTATTTGAATATTATAAAAAGAGATCATGTGTCAGTAACCGTACGGACACGTCTGCACTTAGCGAGTGGATGGTCGTTAGACCATTCAGGAGCTTAGTACAGCTACGTGGGAGTCCGAACGTAAGTGGGTTGCAGGCACATGATCTCTTTTTATAATATTCCATCAATAATTTCCGTCTTCAAACTACAAATCACAATTTCTGAAACGACTTCAATTCCTTTACCGCAAATGTTATCGCACATACCGCAGCAAATCCATCTGCGATCGGTGCTGAGAACATAACTCCCTCAATTCCAAAGAAGATCGGCAAAATGATCATCAAAGGCAGCAAGAAAATAACTTGTCTGGTCAATGAAAGGAAAATACCACGATTTGCCTTTCCAATTGCTGTAAAGAAGTTTGCAGTAATTGGCTGTAATCCATTAATAAAGGTACAAAACAAGAAGATTCTGAAAAACTTCTCTGCAAAACGGAAATAAGCTTCACTTTCAGACCCAAAGATTCCAATGATCTGTCGTGGAAACAGCTGGAAGCAGATGAAAGAAACTGTGCTGATGATCGTTGCAGAAATCGCAGCTTTCAAATAAGCCTCACGGACACGATCTAGCTTTCTTGCACCATAGTTATAACTGATAATTGGCTGTAATCCTTGAGAAATACCAATATTAATCGCAAAAAAGATCATATTGATCTTCGTAATGATTCCGGCACATGCCAATGGAATATCGCTTCCGTAAGAAGATTTTGCGCCATAACGGATCAAAACATTGTTCATAACGATCTGTACGACCATCATGGAAACCTGATTAAAGAATGGCGCCATACCAAGAGAAACGATTCTTCCTATATAATGAGAATGTGGTCTTAACTTTTCTTTTGTAAGTTTTACTGTTTTAAATTTTCTTAAATATAAAATAACCATGATTCCAGATACGACCTGTCCGATCACGGTTGCCCAAGCAGCACCAGCAATTCCCATGTGGAAACCAAAGATCAAGGTTGGATCAAGAATCGTATTGATGATCGCACCAGTTAAAGTGCAGGTCATGGAAAACTTTGGACTTCCGTCAGCACGGACAAGGTTCGTACCACCTGTTGTTAAGATCAAAAATGGAAATCCAAGAGATGTAATACCTGTATAGATTAAAGAATAATCTAAAACACTAGATGTTGCGCCAAATAAGATCATCATTGGTTTTAAAAATAATCTTGTTATGATACAAAGGATCATACCAAGTGAAAAAAGCATTGTGATTGCATTTCCAGCGAAGGAAGCAGCCTCCTCTTTTTCTTGTTGGCCCATGCAAAGATTAAAGTTTGCAGCCCCGCCGATTCCACACATCAAGGCGATGGCAGTACAGGTGATAACTAAAGGAAAGGCAACATTTGTTGCTGCATTCCCAAGCATCCCAACACTTCGTCCAATGAAAAACTGGTCTACCATATTATATAAGGCACTTACGACCATAGCGATAATACTAGGAATAGCGAAACGAAGAAGCAAATTTGATATCTTCTCGGTACCGAGCGGATTTGTCTTTTGTTCGTTCATAATAAATAAAACCTCTTCTTTCTATAATATATATAATATAAAAGATTGTCGAAACGATCGAAAATGGTCGAAACGGACGTTATCTAGTATAGTATAAATGACAAAATAGTACAACTTTTTAAAAAACTTTTTGAGAAACAGGATTCAGTAAACGAGAAAATAAGAGATAATTCGATATATTATCAGAAAATAAATGTATAAATTGTTAAGAAATCTAATTATCAGACAACTTAAGAAAATTCATACTTTACAACTAGGGAAAATTTCGGTATGATAAGAAAAAACACGAGACAGTACATCGAGAAAGGATGAATAGATATGAAACAGACAAATCAAATTCCTGGATTATATGATCCAAGTTTTGAGCACGATAACTGCGGTATCGGTGCCTGTGTAAATATTAAGGGAGTCAAGAATCATCAGACAGTAGATAATGCATTGAAGATTGTTGAGACATTAGAGCATCGTGCAGGTAAAGATGCAGCAGGAGAGACAGGAGATGGTGTAGGAATCATGCTTCAGATTTCTCATAAGTTCTTTAGCAAAGCCTGTAAGGCAGCCAATATCAATATTGGAAAAGAAAGAGAATATGGAATCGGAATGTTCTTCTTCCCGAATGATGAATTGAGACTTCGTCAGGCGAAGAAGATGTTTGAGATCATCGTTGAGAAGGAAGGAATGACATTCCTTGGATGGAGAGAAGTTCCTACAACACCAACAGTTCTTGGTAAGAAAGCATTAGAATGCATGCCAAAGATCTTACAGGGATTTGTAGCAAAACCTGCGGATGTTGAAAAAGGACTTGATTTTGATCGTAAATTATATATCGCAAGAAAAGTATTTGAACAGAGTAATGAAGAATCATACGTTGTTTCATTATCCAGCAGAACGATCGTATATAAAGGTATGTTCTTAGTTGGACAGCTTCGTACATTCTTTAACGATCTTCAGGATTCAGATTATGAATCAGCGATCGCACTTGTGCATTCACGATTCAGTACTAATACGACACCAAGCTGGGAGAAAGCTCATCCATATCGTTTTATCGTACATAATGGAGAAATCAATACCATCCGTGGTAACGCCGATAAGATGCTTGCCAGAGAAGAAAATATGGAATCAGAATATCTTAAAAATGAGATGCACAAACTGATCCCAGTCGTAAATCCAAATGGATCTGACTCTGCGAGACTTGATAATACATTAGAGTTCTTAGTTATGAGCGGTATGGATCTTCCGCATGCGATCATGATCACAATCCCAGAACCATGGGAAAATAATAAAGTTATTTCTCAGGAAAAACGTGATTTCTATCAATATTATGCAACGATGATGGAACCATGGGATGGACCAGCATCTATCATTTTCACAGATGGTGATCAGGTAGGAGCAGTACTTGACCGTAATGGACTTCGTCCATCAAGATATTACATCACAGATGATGATCAGCTGATTCTGTCTTCTGAGATTGGAGTTCTTGACATCGACCCAACAAAGATCGTAGTGAAAGAAAGACTTCATCCAGGAAAGATGTTGTTAGTTGATACGATCAAAGGAAAAGTGATCGCAGATGATGTAGTGAAAGAAAAATACGCAGAGAAAGAGCCATATGGTGAATGGCTAGACAGTAATCTGTTAGAATTAAAAGATTTAAAGATTCCAAATGAACCAGTTCCAACATATGGAGCAGAAGAACGCGAAAAATTGATGAAAGCATTCGGATATACTTATGAAGATATCCGTACAGCAATCCTTCCAATGGCGTTAAATGGATCCGAAGCAATCGCAGCCATGGGAAATGATACACCACTTGCAGTATTATCCAATCGTCATCAGCCATTATTTAATTATTTCAAACAGTTATTTGCACAGGTAACAAACCCTCCAATTGATGCGATCCGTGAGGAACTTGTAACATCAACAACAGTTTATGTTGGAAAAGAAGGTAATATTTTAGACGAGAAACCAGAGAACTGCCGCGTATTAAAAGTACACAATCCAATTCTTACAGATACAGATCTGTTAAAGATCAAATCTATGAATAAAAAAGGATTTGAGGTTGTAGAACTTCCTATTACATACTACAAGAATACATCTCTTGAGAAAGCCTTAGATCGCTTGTTTGTAGAGACAGACAGAGCATACAGAGATGGAGCGAATATCATTATCCTATCTGATAGAGGAGTCGATGAAAACCATGTGGCAATCCCTTCTTTATTAGCAGTATCAGCAATGCATCAGTATCTGATCAAGACAAAGAGACGTACATCTGTTGCACTGATCTTAGAGAGCGGGGAACCAAGAGAAGTTCATCATTTTGCAACATTGTTAGGATATGGTGCATGTGCAGTGAACCCATATCTTGCATTACAGGGAATTAAGAAACTGATCGATGAAAATATGCTTCAGAAAGATTATTACGCAGCTGTTGAAGATTATACAAATGCAATCCTTCATGGAATCGTTAAGATCGCATCTAAGATGGGTATTTCAACATTACAGTCTTATCAGGGATCACAGATCTTTGAAGCAATTGGTATCAATTCTGATGTGATCGAAAAATATTTTACAAATACAGTCAGCAGAGTTGAAGGTATTTCCTTAAAAGACTTAGAAGCAGATGTAGATGCAAGACATGGAGCAGCGTTCGATCCATTGGGATTAGAAAATGATCTGACACTGGAAAGTGCAGGAAGTCATAAATATAGAAGTGGAAAAGAACAGCATCTATACAATCCACAGACGATCCATACACTTCAGGTTGCAACAAGAACAGGAAGTTATGATCTGTTTAAACAATATACCGATATGATCGATAAGGAATTAGAACCAGGAAACTTAAGAGGTTTAATGGAATTTGATTATCCAGAAAAGGGTATTCCAATTGAGAAAGTAGAAAGCGTTGACTCTATCGTTAAACGTTTCAAGACAGGAGCGATGTCTTACGGATCTATTTCTGGAGAAGCACATGAGACACTGGCAATTGCTATGAATAAATTAGGTGGTAAATCAAACAGTGGTGAAGGTGGAGAAAGACCTGAGAGATTAAAAGTCGGAAGAGATGGATTAAACCGTTGTTCAGCGATTAAACAGGTTGCATCTGGACGATTCGGAGTAACAAGTGAATATTTAGTAAGTGCAAAAGAGATTCAGATCAAGATGGCACAGGGAGCAAAACCAGGAGAAGGTGGACATCTTCCAGGTAAGAAAGTTTATCCATGGATTGCGAAAACTCGTCATTCAACAGCCGGTGTAAGCTTAATTTCCCCACCACCTCATCATGATATTTACTCTATCGAGGACTTGGCACAGTTAATTTATGATTGTAAGAATGCAAACAGAGATGCAAGAATTTCTGTAAAACTTGTATCTGAAGCAGGAGTCGGAACAGTTGCATCTGGTGTAGCGAAAGCCGGAGCACAGGTTATTTTGATTTCTGGTTATGATGGTGGTACAGGAGCTGCTCCTAAAAACTCTATCTACAATGCAGGACTTCCTTGGGAGCTTGGACTTGCAGAAGCACATCAGAATCTGATCATGAATGATCTTCGTAATAAAGTTATCGTTGAGACAGATGGTAAGTTGATGAGTGGACGTGATGTGGCGATTGCAGCAATGCTTGGAGCGGAAGAATTTGGCTTTGCAACAGCACCACTTGTAACACTTGGATGTGTTATGATGAGAGTATGTAACTTAGATACATGCCCAGTCGGAGTTGCAACACAGAATCCAGAACTTCGTAAAAAATTCGCAGGAAAACCTGAATATGTTATAAACTTCATGAAGTTTATTGCTCAGGAATTAAGAGAATACATGGCGAAATTAGGAGTAGCTACAGTTGATGAATTAGTCGGACGTACAGACTTATTAAAACCAAATGCAAAAGCGGCTGAAAAACATGTAGATCTTTCAAGGATTCTTGGATATAAATATGATCCAGCACAGAAGATGGATTACAACCACAAGAATGTATATGATTTCAAACTGGAGCAGACAGCAGATATGAAAGTGCTGATGAAAGAATTAATGCCAGCACTCGAAAAGAAACAGAAGAAGAGTATTCAGCTTGATGTTACAAATATTGACCGTACTTTCGGAACGATTTTTGGATCAGAGATTACAAAGCACTGGGGTGAACAGGCATTAGAAGATGACACATATGTTGTAAAATGTAACGGAGCTGGTGGACAGAGTTTCGGAGCCTTCATTCCAAAAGGTCTGACATTACAGTTAGTCGGAGACAGCAATGACTACTTCGGAAAGGGACTTTCTGGTGGTAAATTAATCCTTTGCCCTCCAACAGGAATCAAATTCAAAGCAGAAGATAACATCATCGTAGGTAACGTTGCATTATACGGAGCTACAAGCGGTAAAGCATTTATCAATGGTGTTGCTGGAGAACGTTTCTGTGTCAGAAACTCAGGAGCTACAGCGGTCGTTGAGGGTGTTGGAGATCACGGATGTGAATATATGACAGGTGGTCGTGTTCTTGTTCTTGGACCAACAGGAAAGAACTTCGCAGCTGGTATGAGTGGTGGAGTTGCTTATGTATTAGATGAAGACAGTAAGTTATATAAGAACTTAAATAAAGAAATGGTTTCAGTAGAAACTGTAACATCCAAATATGACGTTATTGAATTAAAAGATATGTTAAAAGAACATGTTGCATATACAAATTCCGAAAAAGGAAAAGAAATTCTAAAAGACTTTGAACAGTATCTGCCTAAATTTAAGAAGATCATGCCAAATGATTACAAAGCAATGTTAAATCTGATCGTTCAGATGGAAGAACGTGGATTAAGCAGTGAACAGGCAAAGATGGAAGCATTTAATATCAAGGCAAATGCAGGAAAATAGGAGGAAATTATGGGAAAACCAACTGGATTTTTAGATTATGAAAGAGAAGACGCCCGTGCAGAATCTCCGAAAGAACGAATCAAACATTTTAACGAATTTCATATTCCTCTTTCAAGAGAAGAACAGCAGAAACAGGGTGCAAGATGTATGGACTGCGGAGTACCATTCTGTCAGTCAGGAAAAGTATTATTGAATGGAATGGCATCTGGTTGCCCACTTAACAACTTGGTGCCAGAGTGGAATGACTTGATCTATACAGGAAACTGGGAACAGGCATACTTAAGACTTAAGAAAACAAATCCATTTCCAGAGTTTACCGGACGTGTATGTCCGGCACTCTGTGAGAATGCCTGTACATGTGGATTAAATGGGAATCCTGTATGTTCCAAACAAAATGAATTAAGTATCATTGAGTATGGATACAAACATGGATTAGCTAAAGCCAGACCACCAAAATTCCGTACAGGAAAGAAAGTTGCAGTGATCGGTTCTGGACCTTCTGGATTATCTGCAGCCAACTCTTTAAACAAACGTGGACATGAAGTTACAGTGTACGAACGTTCTGACCGTCTTGGTGGATTGTTAATGTATGGAATTCCAAATATGAAATTGGAAAAACATATCGTAGAACGTAAGATTGCGATCATGAAAGAAGAAGGAATTCACTTTGTGACTAATGCAAACGTTGGAAAAGATATCAAACCAGAACAGTTAAAGAAAGATTACGATGCAGTAGTTTTAGCTTGTGGATCATCAAATCCAAGAAATATCGAAGTTCCTGGACGTGAAGCAAAAGGAATTTATTTTGCGGTTGATTTCTTAAAATCCACAACAAAGAGTTTGTTAGATTCTGGATTAAAAGATAAGAAATATATCTCTGCTAAAGGAAAGAATGTTATTGTTATCGGTGGTGGAGATACAGGAAATGACTGCGTTGGTACATCCATTCGTCATGGAGCGAAGAGTGTTACTCAGCTAGAGATGATGCCAAAACTTCCGGATGAACGTGCAGAGAACAATCCATGGCCAGAATGGCCAAGAATCTGTAAAACAGATTATGGACAGGAAGAAGCGATCGCGGTTTTTGGACATGATCCACGTATCTACCAGACAACAGTCAAAGAATTCAAAATGAATAAAAAAGGCGAAGTCACAAAAGCTGTTTTAGTAAATCTTGAAAGCAAAAAAGATGAAAAGACAGGAAGAATGATGATGGTTCCAGTGGAAGGATCTGAAAAAGAAATTCCAGCAGATCTTGTACTGATCGCAGCAGGATTCTTAGGAAGTGAAGCTTATGTCACAGAAGCTTTTGGGGTTAAAGTTAACCAGAGAACAAATGTAGAAACAAAACCAGATAGTTTTGCGACAAATGTAGAAAATGTCTTTACTGCAGGAGATATGCATAGAGGACAGTCACTTGTTGTATGGGCGCTCCGTGAAGGAAGAGATGCAGCTCGTGAAGTTGACAAACAATTAATGGGATATACAAATCTTTAAGTTATAAAAATTGAAAAATGATGTCAGAAATACAAATATCGTCTGACATCATTTTTCGTTTGTAAAAAACAAAACTATTTTTGATAAGTTTTCGAGAAAGTCTTTTCAAAAGAGATTGTTTTTGCTATGATAATCCGTGGAGAAAAATTCTTGATAAAAGAGAGAAGTATGAGGGAGCAGATTGGATTATGCATTTTATTGGTCACTTTAAAACGATTACAAGACATAAGATCCTGGTGGCAAAAGGCTGTTTTAAACTGGGTCTTTATTATCAGGGAATTATGCACGATATGTCCAAATATTCCCCAACGGAATTTCTGGTAGGAGTGAAATATTATCAGGGAACAGCAAGCCCGAATAATGCAGAACGTATGGAGAAAGGAATCTCAATGTCATGGCTGCATCATAAAGGACGGAATAAACATCATTTTGAATATTGGATTGATTACAGTATTGATAAAGAACATCCAGGATTAGTTGGGATGAAGATTCCAAAGAAATATATGGCAGAGATGTTTGTTGATCGTGTCAGTGCAGGAAAGATCTATAATGGAGATGAATTCGATCAGAAGAGTCCGTTGGAATATTTTGAACACGGAATTGGAGCATCTATTATGTGTGAAGCATCGAGAGATTATCTGTTAAACTTGCTTAGAATGTATGCAGAAAAAGGTGAAAAATATACGTTTGCCTACTTGAAGAAGGACTTGAAGAATGATATGAGTGGATATGATAAGATCTCACCATTTCAACAATGTAAAAAAAATATTAAGATTGGATAGAATTTCATGTATCTGTGACTTGAAATATTACCATACTTACAGTATAATATGTAATGTAAATCAGATAAGAAGCCTGGGGTGTACGATAACTTGCTATTTTGAACCTACATTTATTTATCATGGGACTTCGTATAATCGACCGGATGTCAAGCCCTGATACCGGGGGACGGCAGAACGTTGATCGAGAAAACCCACCTAGCTCTGCTAGGCGTCAAAATCGCGAGACCGGCATTCCGGGTATATGATATGCAAAAGATAACAAGAGGGACTGTTAGTTTTAACAGTCCCTTTTAACATAACAAACCTATAAAGGAGTTAAAGTTTTGAAATTTTTTAAAGAGAATGATAAAACGCCATTTATCTTAGTGGCGTTTGGGATTATCTTATATCTTGTGTTAAGTAATCTTCCAGTTGTATTTTCAGGAATATCTTATGTAAGCTCAGTGGCATTTCCGTTTATTTTAGGAAGTTGTGTTGCCTTTATCATTAATGTTCCAATGAGTTTCTTTGAAAGGAAATTGTTTTATAAGTTAAAAAAAGGAAAGCGTTCATTGAGCCTTATTATGGCAATCGTTAGTATTGTGGGTGTGATCTTGTTAGTATCACGATTGATCATTCCAGAATTGGTAGATACAATATTTAAGTTATCAAACAATATTCCTGAATATGTAAAAGAGATACAAGCCCTATTAGAGAAAACATCAATGAATAAACCAATGGTACATAAATATGTGAATCAGATCACGTTTGACTGGGATAAGATCAGTGGAGAGTTGATCACATTTTTACAAGACGGCGCAACAAGTATGCTAAATTCAACGGTAAGTGCGATTACGGATGTTGTGCAATTTATTGTAAGTTTTGCATTGGGATTTGTATTTGCACTCAATGCATTGCTTCAGAAAGAAAAATTATCAATGCAGGTGAAAAAGGTATTGGTCGCTTTTTTACCGGAACGGGTTGCGAAGTATATTGTACGAGTTGGAAGACTATCAAATAATGCATTTTCAAGCTTTTTATCAGGGCAGTGCTTAGAAGCTGTGATCTTAGGCTGTCTGATTTTTGCATCAATGAAACTATTAGGACTTCCATATGCGGTACTGATTGCAGTTTTTATCGGTGTGATGTCATTAATTCCGATCATTGGCGGCTTTATTGGATGCTGGGTCGGGGTCTTGTTGATCTTTATGGTAGATTGGAAACAGGCTATCATTTTTATCATCATGTTCGTTGTTGTACAACAATTTGAAGGAAATGTTATCTACCCACATGTTGTAGGAAACTCTGTAGGACTTCCGGCAATATGGGTGTTAGTAGCTGTAACGATCGGTGGAAATATCGCTGGGATCGTAGGAATGATTTTTAGTATTCCGTTTTGTTCTGTCTTATATCAGCTGTTTTCTGAGATTGTGAACAAACAGATAAAGAAAAAGAATGTGGATATACCTTAATGAAAATGCACATAATACTTCTATAAAATAAAAATGGAGGTATTTGTTATGAATCGAGATCAGATCATCTGTCCATGCCTTGATATCACAGCAGGGCAGATTATGGATGCATACAAAGAAGGAGCGAAGAGTGTCGAAGCGATCAAAGAGGTAACGGGAGCAGGAACAGCTTGCGGAGCTTGCTTGGATGAAATTGAAGAATTAATACAGAGTTTGTAATTATAAAGAGATGTTGTTCAATGTTTTTGAGCAGCATCTTATTTATTGCATAGGGGATTTCGTTGAAATTTCCTATGCAATAAAAAAAGAACCCCTTCTCAGAGATTCTCATCAAATGCCGATGGTGGGACTCGAACCCACACGTCCATAAGAACAACAGATTTTGAGTCTGTCTCGTCTGCCAGTTCCGACACATCGGCTGATTCAATTGTTCGACTTAAAATATACTATCACTTTTGAATCATAATGTCAATAATTTTTATAAAAATTATGAAAATTAAATTTTAATCCAATTTTAAAAAGGCAAAAGGATCGGAGGGATCACTTTGGATAAAATGTAATAAGAGATAATAAGCTTTCACAGAAAGATTTTCTTCTCTTAAAATACGTTTTGCTTCATTTTTATCAACTAACTCTACCGATAAATCTTCATTGGGCTCTAAATGATCAAGATTCGGCATTCCAGTAGAAATTCCATAAACCGTGCAATTGGTCTCATCTGTCATTCCAGCAGAAGAGAAATGAGGACGACTTAAGAAATCATCAAATTCAGCGGGTGTAAACGTAAGACCTGTTTCTTCTTTCATTTCACGGATTGCAGTTTCTTTGATAGATTCTCCGGGATCGATCAATCCGGCAGGTAATTCATATATATAATCATTTAAAGGATAACGAAATTGTCTTACCATGATCAGATGATCAGCTTTTTCTCCAAACAGACTATAAATGACAACGCCATCAGGAATGACTTCTTTCGTGGCAGCCATCATTATATTTTCATTCTTGCGACTGGCAACATAATATGGATGTGTATCTCCAAATTTATTTTCAGCTTCTAATTCATAAAGATTCAGAAATTTTACATTTGTTAGTGGTGTGATTTTATTTATCTTACTCATAGATATTACCTCCCTGTATATTTTTATTGTAAAGCATCACAACAAGATTGACAATAGACATAAAAACAAGTATTATATACTAAAACGATATGAAATAAGGGGATTACAAGAAAGGAGTTATGATGAGAAAGAAAATTATGGCTACAATACTTGGTACAGCGATGCTTTTAACAGCAGTTTCTTTTACAGGTTGTGGAAGATCAGTCAAGGATTCTACAAGTGCGAAGACGGAGAAAACCACAAAAGAAACAAAAAGAGATGAGAAGATCGAAATAAAAATACTTTCAAAATATGATCAGATAAAAAAACTGCTTTCAAAATATCCGAAAGAAATGACGGCAGAAGATACATCATATCAGGGAATTGTGGTAATTGAATATGATTCATTTGGCAAAGGAAGCAAAAAGCTTTGGAATCAGTTTTTAAAGAATGTAAAAGATCATAAAGATTGTGCTATCGTAATTTGTCAGTATACCGTAGAGGGAGATCCGATTCTTCAGTATGTTTCTAATGTAAATGGGAAGTTTTACTATGTAGAGGATTCTACGAGAGATGCTTATGGCAGTGAAAAATACGTACAGTATACTTATGACTACTACAAGATTTATAAACAGGATGGCCATTACACAGCAATTCTGACAATGGATAACAAACTGACATTTGATGAGGCACAGGATGTCAGAAGCTTAAAGACAGCGATACAGTTACTGGATGTTAAACAATAATTAAGAAAATGGAGCAGAGAATATGAAAATTTCAACAAAGGGAAGATATGCAGTCCGTTTAATGTATGATCTTGCAATGCATCATACAGGCGATTGGATCGCATTAAAAGACATATCAAGAAGACAGGAGATATCTGTAAAATATTTGGAACAGATCGTAAGACAGTTAAGTATCAGGGGATATTTAAAGAGTTTGCGAGGACCTAAAGGAGGTTATCAGCTTTCCAGAGACCCAAAAGATTATACGATCTATGAAATCTTAAAGATAACAGAGGGAAGCTTACAGCCAGTAGCGTGTTTGGATGATAAGGTGAATCAGTGTGAACGCTACCATGAATGTCCAACGATAGAGATCTGGGAAGGATTAGGACAGGTAATTGAAGAATATTTAAGTGGAATTACATTAGAAGATGTCGTAAATAAAGTAAGAATCAAAGGTGGAAACGATTATGTGATCTAAGGATCACATGGTCGTTTTTCTTTTATTAAAAATATGATGAGAGTGTCAAAAGGAATGCGAAAGATAAAAGAGTTTGACATTGTTTTAAAATCTGATATACTAATAACATATTAAAAAGATAGGAATTATATAAAAATAAAATCAAAGGAGTAAAAATAATGTCAAATATATATAAAAATGTTATAGAATTAATCGGAAAAACACCGCTTGTAGAAGTTGAAAATGTAGAAAAAAGATTTAAACTACAGGCAAGATTATTAGTAAAACTAGATGGATATAATCCAGCAGGAAGCGCAAAAGACCGTATCGCATATCAGATGATCGTTGATGCAGAAGAAACAGGAAAATTAAAAGAAGGGTCTGTTATTATAGAACCAACATCAGGAAATACAGGGATAGGACTTGCAGCGATCGGTGCATCCAAAGGATACAGGGTAATCCTCACAATGCCAGAGACAATGAGTGTTGAACGAAGAAATCTATTAAAAGCTTATGGAGCGGAAATTGTATTAACAGATGGTTCACAAGGTATGAAAGGAGCAATCACAAAAGCTGAAGAACTTGCTGAAGAAATCGAAGATGCATTTATCGCAGGACAGTTTGTTAATCCATCCAATCCGAAAGTTCACAGACTGACAACAGGGCCAGAGATTTGGGAAGACACGGACGGAGAAGTAGATATTTTTATTGCAGGAGTTGGAACAGGAGGAACTGTTACAGGAGTTGGAGAATATTTAAAATCCAAGAAAGAAGATGTGAAAGTGATCGCTGTTGAACCAGCAACATCTCCAATGCTTTCAAAAGGTCAGGCAGGACCACATAAGATTCAAGGAATCGGAGCCGGATTTGTGCCTGAAGTGTTAAATACAGAAATTTATGATGAGATCATTCGAGTGGAGAATGAGGACGCTTTTGATTATGGAAAAGTGATCGCAATAGAAGAAGGAATCTTAGTTGGGATTTCATCAGGTGCTGCATTATATGCGGCGATTCAGGTGGCAAAACGTAAGGAAAATAAAGGGAAGACAATTGTAGCATTTTTGCCAGATAATGGAGATCGATATTTGTCAACACCATTGTTTTCATAAATGCATGTTAAATGTTATTGGTTTTCAATTTCTGTAGTTTTGTGTTACAATGTCTCAGAACGCATTTATAGAAAAGGAGAACAATCTGGAGTGAAACAGAAATTATTATTGATTGATGGAAACAGCATTTTAAACCGTGCATTTTATGGATTGCCCGACATGACCAATAGTCAAGGACTCCATACGAATGCGATCCTTGGTTTTTTGAATATTATGTTTAAATTTTTAGAGGAAGAGAATCCGACACATCTGGCAGTTGCATTTGACTTAAAAGCGCCAACATTCCGCCATAAAATGTTTGCGGATTATAAAGGAACGAGAAAAGGAATGCCAGATGAATTACAAGAACAGGTTCCAGTGATCCGTGAGGTGTTAAAGACAATGAACATTCCTTTGATGATGGAAGAAGGTTATGAAGCAGATGACCTTCTTGGGACAATGTCTGTTCTTGGAGAACAAGCAGGATTTGAAGTGAAAATTGTCTCTGGAGATCGAGATCTTTTACAGCTTGCGACAAAGAAAGTGCAGATTCGTATTCCAAAGACAAACAGGGCTGGAACGGTTGTTGAAGATTATTATGAAGATGATGTGTTAGAAAAATATCAGGTAACGCCAAAGGAATTTATTGACGTGAAAGCTTTGATGGGTGATGCATCGGATAATATTCCTGGAATTCCTGGAATAGGGGAGAAGACAGCGACAAAACTGATCAAAGAATTTCAATCAATTGAAAATGCATATGCACATATTGATGAAGTAAAACCCAATCGTGCAAAAAACAATCTGCAGGAATACTATGATCAGGGTGTTATGAGTAAAGAACTTGCAACAATCAAGTTAGACAGTCCGATCAATATTTCCTTTGATGATGCGAAGCTTGGTGATCTGTATACGAAGGAAGCGTATCATATGTTGAAAGAATTGGAATTTAAAGCAATTCTCAAACGTTTTGATGGAGAAGAACAAGAGGATTTCGAAATTAAGATCAAAGAAATCATCGATCTTGCAGAGGCGGAAGATATTTTTGCAAAAGCAGTGAAGAAGAAAGAAGCAGGAATCTCCATTTATAAAGAAAATGATGCAATGTGGGTTGCATTAAATACAGAAGGAGAAGAAGTATATTTATTTAGTTGTGAAGGTTTTGGATTTATAACGCAAGATTTTTTATATGAGAAAATTGATGATCTATATGGCAACATAGGATATGTGGCAATGATGGAAGTGAAAGAACATTTGTCTCATTTAACGATCCATGAGACGACAAAGAGTATTTTTGATGTTTCACTGGCTGCTTATCTTGTGAATCCATTAAAAAGCACTTATGAATATGATGATATTGCAAGAGATTATAAATCTATGATGCTTCCATCCAAAAAAGAATTGATCGATAAGAAACATCCAATGGTTACAGATGGGGTTTTAAGTGATGCAGGAAAGAAGATCATGGGTTATGAAGCTTATATTTCAAGAGAATCGATCCAACCATTAAGTGATAAATTAACGGAACTTGAGATGATGGATCTTTATCGAGAGATTGAGATTCCAACAATGTTTGCACTTCATGATATGGAAGTACGAGGAATTCACGTAGATTCGAAAGCGTTGAAAGAATATGGAGATCAGCTGGTTGGAAGGATTGAAGAATTACAGGAGTCTATCTACAAAGAAGCAGGGGAAGAGTTCAATATCAATTCTCCAAAACAGTTAGGTGTTGTTTTATTTGAACATATGAAATTAGAAGGTGCAAAAAAGACAAAGACTGGATATTCCACTAGTGTGGAAGTGTTAGAAAAGATCGAGCATCTCTATCCGATCATTCCGATGATCTTAGAATACAGACAGTTGACGAAATTAAAATCAACGTATGCAGATGGATTGGCAAACTTTATTCAGGATGATCAGAGAATTCATGGAAAATTTAATCAGACAATCACCGCAACTGGAAGAATCAGTAGTACGGAACCAAATCTTCAGAATATTCCAATCCGTATGGAACTTGGAAGAGCGATTCGTAAAGTATTTTTGCCAGAAGAGGGATATATATTTTTAGATGCGGATTATTCACAGATCGAACTTCGAGTTCTGGCACATTTGTCACAGGATGAGAAACTGATCCATGCATATGAGGAGAATCAGGACATTCATGCAAGAACAGCTTCTGAAGTATTTGGAATTCCGATGGATGAAGTGACGAGTACACAAAGAAGAGATGCAAAAGCGGTTAACTTTGGGATCATTTATGGATTAAGTGCGTTTGGTTTAAGTCAGGATCTTAAGATTTCAAGAAAACAGGCACAGGAATATATTGATCGTTATTTTGCAATGTATCCACGAGTTAAGGAATTCTTAGATGGGGAGGTGGAAAAAGGAAAAACAGACGGATATGTAAAGACAATGTTCAATCGAATCCGTCCGATCCCAGAATTAAAATCCAGCAATTTCATGCAGAGAAACTTCGGAGAACGTGTAGCAATGAATTCCCCGATTCAGGGAACAGCAGCAGATATCATTAAGATCGCAATGGTAAGAGTGAACATGAAATTAAAAGAAAAACAGATGAAATCCCGTCTGCTTTTACAAATTCACGATGAACTCCTGATTGAAACACATTTGGATGAATTTGAGGAAGTCAAAGAAATCTTACAGAATGAAATGATGAATGCAGTAAGCCTTCGTGTGCCATTAAATATTGATATTGAACAGGGAGCAAGCTGGTACGAAGCAAAATAAGGAGAAGATAAATGAAAATCATAGGAATCACCGGGGGAGTTGGCTCTGGAAAAAGTGAGATTTTAAATATACTAAAAAATGATTATCAGGCAAAAGTCATTCAATCTGATCATGTAGCACATGAGCTGATGGTACCAGGGGCAAAAAGTTATGATGCGATCGTTCAAGCATTTGGAAATGAAATTTTAAATGAAGACCAAACGATCAATCGTCCGATACTTGGAGAGATCGTGTTTCATGATGAAACAAAACTTTCATTATTAAACAGCATCACTCATAAAAATGTAGATGAAGAGATTTTATCAAGAATTGATCAGTTTGGAAAAGAAGAACCAGAAGGTTTGCTTGTCATAGAGTCAGCTTTGTTAGTTGGAGCAGGATATGAAAAGAGATTTGATCAGTTATGGTATATTTACACGAGAGAAGAAGTAAGATATGAACGCTTAAAAGCTTCCAGAGGATATTCTGATGAAAAGATCAAACAGATGATCGAAAAACAGCAAAAAGAAGAAGAGTTTAAATCTATGGCAAGCAATATCATTGATAATTCAGGTGATCTAGAAGACACAAAAGCACAGATCATAAAGATTCTTGGTTGATATTTTGTACATTTAAGAATACAGTGCAATTCTTGAATCTTAAATAACCTTATGATATAATGTTTGCCAATAGGGTCAGCCCAGAAGAGAAGAAAGAGGTATAATCTGTGAAACTATCAAGTTTAGCAAGCAGCAGTGAAGGAAATTGCATATATGTTGGAACGAAGAAGACGAATGTATTAGTTGATTGTGGAGTCAGTGCAAAGCGTATTGAAAATTCCCTTTCAGAACTTGATCTTACCGTTCCAGAATTTGATGGAATTTTGATCACACATGAGCATACGGATCATATCAAGGGACTTGGTGTTATCGCAAGACGATATGGACTTCCAATCTTTGCAACAGGAAAGACGATCGATGCGATTTTTGATTATAAGAACCTTGGGAAAGTTGATAAAAGCCTTTTTCATTCGATTGAAGCAGACAAACCATTTGAGATCGGAGATATGAAAGTCAATGCATCTCATATATGGCATGATGCTGCAGATCCTGTTTGTTACTCGTTTTACTCAGAAGAAGGGGCCAAGGCAAGCATTGCAACAGATCTTGGAGACTACGATGAATATCTGGTAGAGAAGATTTATGATTCGGATATTTTATTTGTAGAAGCTAATCATGATGTGAATATGCTTCAGGTTGGACGCTATCCGTATTATTTGAAGAGACGGATTCTTGGAAGAGAGGGACATTTATCGAATGAAAGATGTGCTGAACTGATTGAGGAAGTTGCAACACAGAAGACAAAGAAAGTTTATCTTGGACATCTGAGTAAAGAGAATAATTACGAAAAACTGGCATACGAGACGGTAAAGATTTCTTTACATAATTTTACATTACCGATCGAAGTAGCCAGAAGAGACACGGTATCTACCGTAACCAGTGTATCATAAACATTTAGGAGGAATAACAAAAATGGAAAAAACAGTAATCACAGTTGTTGGAAAAGACGGTGTAGGAATCATCGCAAAGGTGTGTAACTATTTAGCTAGCAACAATGTTAACATCTTAGACATCTCCCAAACGATCACAGGCGGCTTCTTTAACATGATGATGGTCGTAGATCCAGCTGGTTCATCCAAAGATATCGCATTATTATCCAGTGAGTTAAAACAGATCGGTGAAGAAATCGGTGTTGTAATTCAGGCGCAGAACGAAAGAATCTTTGATATTATGCACAGAATTTAGTGGGGTGGCATCATGATTAATCTGAATGAAGTATTTGAAACGAATAAAATGATCCATGAGATGAATTTAGATGTTCGTACGATCACGATCGGTATCAGTTTATTAGATTGTGTTGGTGCAACACTAGAAGAGGTCAAGGAGAATATTTATAATAAGATCACAACAGTTGCAAAAGATCTTGTGAAGACAGGAAAAGATATCGAGAATGAATTTGGTATTCCAATCGTTAACAAGCGAATTTCTATCACACCAATTTCTTTAGTGGGTGGGAATGTATGTAAGACACCAGATGATTTCGTAGAACTTGCGAAAGTATTAGATGCAGCAGCAAAGAAAGTTGGAGTCAACTTCTTAGGTGGATATTCTGCATTAGTAAGCAAAGGAATGACAAAAGCAGATGAATTATTGATTCGTTCTATTCCAAAAGCATTAGCAGAGACAGACTTTGTATGTTCCTCTGTTAATGTAGGTTCTACAAAGACAGGAATCAACATGGATGCAGTGAAATTGATCGGTGAGATCATCAAAGAAACAGCAGAACTTACAAAAGACAACCAGTGTCTTGGATGTGCGAAGTTCGTAGTATTTTGTAATGCACCAGATGATAACCCATTTATGGCAGGAGCTTTCCATGGAGTTACAGAAGCAGATGCGATCATCAATGTAGGTGTTAGTGGACCAGGTGTTGTAAAACGTGCGATTGAAAATGTTAGAGGAGAGAACTTTGAAGTTCTTTGCGAGACGATCAAGAAAACAGCATTTAAAGTAACTCGTGTCGGACAGTTAGTAGCGAAAGAAGCATCTAAGAGACTTGGAATTCCATTTGGAATCATTGATCTTTCTCTTGCACCAACACCAGCAGCAGGAGACAGTGTTGGAGAGATCTTAGAAGAGATTGGATTAGAGTATGCAGGAGCACCAGGAACAACAGCAGCCCTAGCGATGTTAAATGACCAAGTGAAGAAGGGTGGAGTTATGGCTTCCTCTTACGTTGGTGGATTAAGTGGAGCATTTATTCCAGTCAGCGAAGATCAGAGAATGATCGATGCAGTGAATGCTGGAGCTCTGACAATTGAGAAATTAGAAGCAATGACATGTGTATGTTCTGTAGGACTTGATATGATCGCAATCCCAGGAAAAACAAAAGCAACAACGATCGCAGGACTGATCGCAGATGAGATGGCACTTGGTATGATCAATCAGAAGACAACTGCTGTCCGTGTGATCCCAGCAATCGGAAAAGATGTTGGAGATCAGGTAGAATTTGGTGGATTACTTGGATATGCACCAATTATGCCAGTGAATGAATTTTCATGCGATGCATTTGTGAATCGTGGAGGAAGAATTCCAGCACCGATCCATAGCTTTAAAAACTAGAAATCAAGATATTTTTGAGGTGACAATTTTGGGGTATTAGATCAGCATGCAGACATTATATCATCAGAATCAGATATGGTGGACATGCATACAGGAAGAGAACGAATGTCCGGATCATCTGTTAAGAGAACTTGGGAACGGCTGCATAAGATTATAGAGGAATTCCCATAAGTTCAAAGGAACGGCATAGGCCGTGGACTATATTATATAAACACAAATTAAGAAGAGAATTTAAAAGGAGATATATAAAATGAGTCAAAACGTATATGATGTGCTGCAAGAAAGAGGATTTATCGCACAGACAACACATGAGGAATTAAGAGAACTGTTAGGAAAAGAAAAAGTAACATTCTATATCGGATTTGATGCAACAGCAGACAGTTTAACAGCAGGACATTTTTTAACGATCATGGCAATGATGCATATGCAGAAAGCAGGACATCGTCCAATTGCTCTTTTAGGTGGCGGGACAACTATGATTGGAGATCCATCTGGAAAATCTGATATGAGAAATATGTTAACAAAGGAAACGATCGATCATAATGCGAAACGTTTCAAAGAACAGTTGTCAAGATTTATCACATTTGATGATGACAAAGCAATCTTAGCAAATAACGCAGATTGGTTATTAAATTTAAATTACGTTGAATTCTTACGTGAAGTTGGAGTTCATTTCTCAGTCAACAAGATGTTAACAGCAGAATGTTACAAACAGAGAATGGAACGTGGACTTACATTCTTCGAGTTTAACTATATGTTAATGCAGGGATATGATTTCCTTGAGTTAAATAGAAGATATGGATGTAAATTAGAGATGGGTGGAAACGACCAGTGGTCTAATATCCTTGCAGGAGCTGACTTGATCCGCAGAAAAGAAAAGAAAGATGCTTACGGATTAACATTAACACTTCTTACAAGAAGCGACGGAGTGAAGATGGGTAAAACAATGGCAGGTGCTGTATGGCTTGATCCAGAGAAGACATCTCCATACGATTTCTACCAGTACTGGAGAAATATCGAAGATGTGAAAGTAGAAGAATGCTTATCACTTCTTACATTCCTTCCAATGGATGAAGTCCGAAGACTGGGAGCCTTAGAAGGAGCAGAGATCAACAAAGCAAAAGAAGTTCTTGCTTATGAAGTTACAAAGATCGTTCATGGAGAAGAAGAAGCGAAGAAAGCTCAGACAGCTGCAAAAGCAATGTTTGTAAGTGGTGGAGCAAACGAAGATGCCCCTACATTTGAATACGAAGCAGATAAATTAGCAGAAGGAATCGATATTCTTACAATGTTAGTAGATTCTAAACTTTGCACAACTCGTTCAGATGCAAGAAGAATGGTACAGCAGGGTGGAGTTTCTGTAAATGGTAAGAAAGTAGATGCAATTGATGCAACATTTGGTAAGGCGGATTTTGACGATAAAGATCGTATCTTATTAAAGAAAGGTAAGAAGAAATTCTGCCAGATCAAAGAAAAATAATTAAAAAATAAACAAGCAGGAATCCCGGAGAGTTGATACTCCGGGGTTCTTTTCGATATTCAAAAGGAAAATAAAAAAAGAAATATTAGAAAGAGAATCAGAAAAAGAAAAGAGGAAGAGAACTTTGAAAACAAAATGCACAAGAGGAATCATATATTTTATCGGTTTGATCGTGCTTGCACTTGGAATTGTATTAAATACAAAGACATTATTAGGAGTATCACCGATTATATCTATTCCATATAATATCTGTCATATCTGGCATTTAAATCTAGGAGCAATAACCTTTGTATTTTACTGCTTTTGTGTGTTGATAGAGGCAATCTTAAAAGGAAAAGAATTTAAATTATATGAATTATTACAGATTCCAATGAGTCTTGTGACAAGTGTATTTATCAATATTTTTGACCGGTATTTAAATATTGTACCAGATACATTGGGACAGAAACTTCTGGTATTATTTTTTGCAATCGTTGTTACGGGAATAGGTGCAGCAACGATGGTTAATATGAAGCTTGTACCAAACCCTGCAGATGCACTTGCAGCGACGATCGGAGATAAACTTGGCAAAGGCATGGGAATTGGCAAAAATGTTTTTGATGTTACTTGTTTTTGTATCTCAGGAATCATCGGACTTGTATTTACAAGACATATCATAGGAATTGGAATTGGAACTGTACTGGCAGTTATTTTTACAGGAAGAGTCATTGCAGTTTATAATTATTTCCTGAAACATCCAATGCAGAATCTTGCAGGAATCACTGCAGAATTATAAGCCAGAGATAATGAAAGCCCTTTATGTTACAAAAAATATGTAGAAAATTGTCGAAATTTATGATGTCTGGATTGTTTGGAGCGTGCCTGTTTATGTATGGAATGCCGATCAGACGAAAAGGCTTATATGGTTTTGTAATCTTTCTGATCGTTTGTATGGCAGGTGTTTTTTGGCTTACGGATGGTAAATTAGAAGCTGTAGAGCAGGCAAGAAAGGATATGGTGCATGGCATTCATGAATTAAGATATGGAAAAGATCAGATTCCAGAAGAATTCAGATGAAATGATGCGTGTAATATCAGAACAGAAAAAATCATTATATTTAAAAGCATACGTAGGTTCCGTATATAAAGATGGAGTTTGGAGGAAAATGCCAGAGGGACAAGATCCATTGCAATGGTTTTTGACAACTTCCCGTACAGGAAATCAGATGTTATATGCATCAGCAGCAGTGGAAGCTTTCCGTGCACATGGAATTCCAGCAAGATACGTGGAAGGATACTATCTTGGAGCATCCAAAATCCAAGACAGCAAAAATGGAGAGGTATCTATTACAGGGGAGAATGCTCATGCATGGGTGGAAGTTTATTTTGACGGAGTTGGATGGAAGGCAGTGGACGTAACTCCGGGATATTACTATAATGTGGCAACACTTCAGAAGATGGTAAACACACCAGAACAGATTAAGAAGAATGCAGCAATGATTTTGTTAGGTGCGGTAACAGTGCTCGTAATTGCAGGCTTTATTTTGTTCGTGATCTTAGAAATCCGTTTATGGCTCTTAGAACAGACTCTTAAGAAACAATATGAACAGGCAGATATGGATTAGAAGATCAGAATCTTACAGATGCAGATTTTTGGATTGTTAGGAATCTTTGGAATTGAAACAAAATTTGGATGGAAAACAAAAGAAAAGTTAAAACTGAGGTATCAATTTCAAAAATATTGTATGTAATCTAAGCTAAATTTTGGAATAGTCCAATGCCAAACAAAAAGAACGACGAACTCGTGCAGCCAGTTCATTTTGCTCTAAAATATCTTCAATCAAGAATGCAACGCCATCCTGATCATTAGAAGGAGCAATGACAGAACATACATCTTTCACAGCAGCAGAAGCATTTGCCATAGCAGCAGTGACTCCAAGATCAAGAGATAACATAGAAAGATCATTCCCACTATCACCAACCGCAAGGATTTGTGAAGGAGTGATCTTTTTGGTTTGGGCATAACGAAGTAGAGCTGTTCCTTTCTGTGCATTTACATGCGTGATCTCCAGATCATTTTTGGAAGTTGATACCGCATGTAACTGATCAATCCCATGAATATCATCTTTTAAAGCATTGATCTTATCTTGATCAAAAAATGTAGTAGAGATTTTATAAATTGGTGTTTTACAGCCAAGCAGACTTTCTTTTCCTTCAAAAAAGCGAACTTTAGAAACCATCATTGCAAAGTCGTGCCAAGTACGGAAATATACTTTACCTTCTTGTTCAACGGCAGGAAACACTTCATTTTTATAATAAGATAATAACGTATTTTTATCAGTGATCGAGGTTTTTCCATATTCCGTTGCAATGTCAGCAAAAGCACCATGCCGTTCAAAAACAGTTAAGATCTGTTTTGCAATACTTTTTGGAAGCGAAGCGATATGAAATCCATTGCCGTGCACATCATAAGTGCAAGCCCCACTGTGGCAGATCATATCACAGGAAAGAGATGCCGCATCAAGTTCTCTTTTTGCAGCGCGATAATCTCTTCCAGTATTTACAATAAAATGAATTCCATGTTTCTGCAATTTTTTCACCGCATTGATCGTTCGGTCAGATATATATCCTTTGTCATTTAATAAAGTTCCATCCATATCGGATGCAAATAATCGTATCATGTTAAGTACTCCTTTCGTGTGTATAAGATGATAGTAACAGGGAAATACAAAATCTAAATGATATCTATGTTAAATTTCTGCAATGAAAACTATTTGGAAAAAAATCTAAATGCTAATTGACTTTCAAGATACATCATGCTATAAAGTAATTAGAAATATTTCTAAATAGCTACAGAAAGGATGAGAGTTATGGGATTTGCAGAGACATTTAAAGCTTTATCAGATCCAATACGAAGAGAGATTCTTATGATGCTGCGGGATGGAAGCATGTCGGCTGGAGAGATTGGAGTTCATTTTGATATGACAGGTGCAACCATTTCTTATCATTTGAAGATTCTTAAAAAAGCAGAGCTGATCTTCGAGAAGAAAGAGAAAAATTATATTTACTACACGTTAAATACATCAGTTGTTGAGGAAGTTATGTTATGGTTGTCAGAATTGAAGGGAGGAAATCATGATGTTAAAGAAGAATAAGAAGTTTTTTATTGCAAGTTGTATTGTAATTTTATTACCAATGTTTGCTGGATTCTTATTATGGGATCAGTTGCCAGCACAGGTGGCAACACATTTTGGAAGAAACGGCGAGGCCGATCGATACAGCAGCAAATTATTTGCAGTAGCAGGAATTTATCTGTTTGTTTTGGCAATGCATATTTTATGTAGTGTTATCACAGAATTTGATCCTAAGAAAAGGAATGTTGGGTCTAAGATTTATCATCTGATCCTATGTATCTGTCCGGTTGTATCACTTTGGTGTGGGGTAATGATCTATGGAAATGCATTAGGATATAAAGACGTGATCAATTTAAATCTGTGGACGAATGTTTTACTAGGAATAGTTCTGATCGTTGTTGGAAACTATCTTCCAAAGTGCAGACAGAATTATATGATCGGAATCAAACTTCCATGGACATTGGATAATGAAGAAAACTGGGATTACACACATCGAATGGCGGGAAAATGGTGGATCATCGGTGGAGTTTTGACGATTCTGCTTGGATTTCAGAAGTTTGTTGATCCAATTGGAGCAGCAGTAGGGATTATTTTGATCGTTACATTGATTCCTGCGATTGCTTCTTATATTTATTATAAGAAGCATAGAGTTATGTAAAAAAGCATTGTGGTAGATAAAAAGAAATCAGATGTTATAATAAAGTTAATTATCGGACAGAAGGGAGTGATCACATGCAACAAGTAATGCATCTTTTCTTTTACACAAAAAAGAAGTTTCAAATGAAAATAAAAATAATTATGAACCAAATCTATTGACATACAAACAAAAAAATGCTAACTTATAATTACAAACAAAACAAAAATAAGTTACGAACGAAACATTCTGAAAGGAGATACCATGAACAACACAGAACATTTCGGTAAATTAACAGAACGCATGCAGGCATTTCGTGAGGAAGTGCTCGATGCAAAACCATATATTGACGCACAGAGAGCCGTACTGGCAACAGAAGCTTATAAAGAAAACCAGAATCAGCCAAGAGTTATGGTAAGAGCTTTAATGCTACAGAAGATCTTAGAAGGAATGAGCATTTACATTGATGACAAATCCCTGATCGCAGGAAATCAGGCAACAAAGAACAAGAATGCTCCAATCTTCCCAGAATATACCATGGAATTTGTGATGAATGAATTAGATCTCTTTGAGAAACGCGACGGAGATGTTTTCTATATTACAGAAGAGACAAAAGAACAGTTAAGAGAGATTGCACCGTTCTGGGAGAATAACAATCTTCGTGCCAGAGGAGAAGCTTTACTTCCAGAAGAGGTAGATGTCTTTATGGAGACAGGTGTCTTTGGAATGGAAGGAAAATTAAATGCTGGAGATGCCCATCTGGCAGTGAATTACCAGAGAATCTTATCTGATGGATTGAAAGGATATGAAAAAAGAGTAAAAGAATTAAGAGTAGCATTAGATTTCACAGATCCAGAAAGTATTGATAAGAACGTATTTTATAAAGCAGTCTTAACAGTCATTGAAGCCGTTCGTGATTTTGCACAGCGTTACAGCAAACTTGCAAAAGAATTAGCAGACAAAGAAACTGATGCAAAACGTAAAGAAGAATTATTACAGATGAGCAAGATCTGTGCCAAGGTTCCATATGAACCAGCAAATTCCTTTAGGGAAGCTGTACAGTCTGTTTGGTTTATCCAGTTGATCCTTCAGATCGAATCTAACGGACATTCCTTAAGTTATGGACGTTTTGACCAGTATATGTATCCATATTATATGAAAGATATCAATGAAGCAAAGATCACAAAAGAAGATGCATTAGAATTATTAACATGTCTTTGGATCAAGACATTAACGATCAATAAAGTACGTTCCCAGTCACATACATTAAGTTCCGCAGGATCACCAATGTACCAAAACGTAACGATCGGTGGACAGACAACTGATAAGAAAGATGCTGTCAATGAATTAAGTTTTGTAGTATTACAATCCGTTGCACAGACAAGACTGACACAGCCAAACTTGACAGTCCGTTATCATGCTAATATCGACAAACATTTCTTTGATGAATGTATCGAAGTTATGAAACTCGGATTTGGTATGCCAGCATTAAATAATGATGAGATCATCATCCCATCTTTCATCAATTGGGGTGTCAAAGAAGAAGATGCATACAATTATAGTGCGATCGGATGTGTAGAGACAGCTGTTCCAGGTAAATGGGGATATCGTTGTACCGGTATGTCTTATATTAACTTCCCAAGAGTTCTGCTTTGTGCGATGAATGATGGAGTTGACTTAACAAGCGGTAAGAGATTTACCAAAGGATATGGTAAATTTACAGAGATGGAAACATATGAAGATCTCTTAGCAGCATGGGATAAGACCGTCAGAGAAATGACACGTTATAGTGTTATTGTGGAAAATGCAATTGATAAAGCATCTGAGCGAGATGTACCAGACGTTTTATGTTCTGCATTAACAGATGACTGTATTGGAAGAGGAAAAACGATCAAAGAAGGTGGAGCAGTCTATGACTTTATCTCTGGACTTCAGGTTGGTATTGCTAATATGGCAGACTCTCTTGCAGCGATCAAGAAACTTGTATACGAAGAGAAGAAGATCACAAAAGAACAGCTTTGGAATGCAATCTTAGACGATTTCCAGTCAGAAGAGAACAAGAAGATTCAGGAAATGCTCATTAATGACGTTCCTAAATACGGAAATGATGATGACTATGTCGATCAGTTAGTCGTAGAAGCATACGATTCTTACTTAGATGAGATTAAGAAATATCCAAACACACGTTACCACAGAGGACCGATCGGCGGTATTCGTTATGGTGGAACATCATCTATCAGTGCGAACGTTGGACAGGGAATGGGAACCATTGCGACTCCAGATGGAAGAAATGCATTTGAACCATTAGCTGAAGGAAGCAGTCCGGCACATAATGCAGATAAGAATGGTCCAACAGCAGTATTTAAGACGGTTGCGAAACTTCCAACAGAGAAAATCACAGGTGGAGTTTTATTAAACCAGAAGATGACACCACAGATGTTATCAACAGAAGAAAACAAACAGAAATTAGAGATGCTGATCCGTACATTCTTCAACCGTTTACATGGATATCATGTACAGTATAATATTGTATCCAGAGAAACTCTGATCGATGCCCAGAAACATCCAGAGAAACATAAAGACCTGATCGTTCGTGTGGCAGGATACAGTGCATTCTTTAATGTATTATCTAAGAAGACACAGGATGATATTATTGGAAGAACAGAGCAGACATTATAATTTACAAAAATAGAGGAATGGCAGTTGGCTTGAGTAGGGTTAACTGCTGTTTTTCGTGATAGACTAGAAGAAATAATATTCATGAAAGAAAAAAAGTCTTGGTAAGAAGCTGTAAAGCTGTTTTGCCAAGGCTTTTTTGTGCATACAGAATTTTTAAAAGATTAAAAGAAGCAGTCGATGCCCGCATCCAAAAATATCCGCTGATAATCGGTAAGATCCTCAGGATGCAATGCTTTCACATTCTCATAAGAATAAGTCTTTCCGAGTAAATGATACTTGTTTTCTCCGAATTGATGGAAAGGAAGCAGTTGAACCTTCTTCGCTCCAACCTGATTTAATAAAGCAGCGATTCCTTTTGCATCATCCAAAGAATCATTGAAATCAGGAATCACAGGGATTCGAGGAAGAACTTCAATTCCTTGAGAAATCGCCCATGCTAAATTTTCAATGATCAGTTCGTTATGGACATGGGTTCCTTCATAATGCTTATCACTGTCATAGTGCTTTACGTCAAACAAAAGCAAGTCAAACATCGGAGCCAATTCTCTAAAAATCTCTTTCTTGATATATCCAGTTGTCTCAATCGCAGTATGAATCTTATGTTCTTTTAATTTTGCAAGTAAAGCCTTTACAAAATCTGGTTGAACCATTCCTTCACCGCCAGAGATTGTTACACCGCCTCCAGATTCCTCATAAAAATCAATATCCTGAAGACAGACTTTGACAACTTCATCTACATCTTTTGCTTCTCCTTCATAACTTAAGGCCTTTGCAGGACAGTTTTTTACACATTGAAGACATCCAGCGCATTTTGATGGATCAATACCTACATAACTGTCATCTCCCATAGAAATTGCCTGGTTTGGACAGACATGCGTGCAAGTACCGCAATGAGCACATTTTTCTTTATCATATAAAATTTGGACTTGGCTCAACTGTGATTCCGGATTTGCACACCATTTACAACGCAGTGGACAGCCTTTTAGGAAAACTGTTGTACGGATTCCTGGTCCATCGTGAATGCTGAATTTCTGTATATTAAAAACAATACCATTTGTTTGCATGGATAATATTTCTCCTTTCTGATTCTTTTGTATATCTTATCACACAACTTACGAAAAGTAAATAATATACTTACAAATGAAAGTTAAAAAACATTAAACGAAAATAATTGTTGACATATTCGAAAATTATGGTAAGATAGAAGTATCAAAAAACGAAACACGTAATAAGACTTAGGAGGAGTTTTAATCATGGAATTTATCTTAGATACAGTAGATCTTGAAGAGATCAAAGACGGTGTAGACCACATGCCAATCGTTGGAGTAACAAGCAACCCATCCATCGTTAAGAAAACATCACCAGAAGATTTCTTTGGACATATGAGAAAGGTTCGTGAGATCATCGGGAAAGAAAGAAGCCTTCACGTACAGGTAATTTCATTAGATGCAGAAACAATCGTTAAGGAAGCACACAGAATCTTAGAAGAGATTGATGATCAGGTATATATCAAAGTTCCTGTATCCTATGAAGGATTAAAAGCGATCAAGATCTTAAAATCAGAAGGTGTTAACGTAACAGCAACAGCAGTTTATGATCTGATGCAGGCATATTTTGCATTAGCAGCAGGAGCTGACTATATCGCACCATATGTAAATCGTATCGGAAATCTCGGGGCAGACCCTATGGAACTGATCAGCAATCTTCAGGACCGTATCGAAGATGATGGATATGATTGTAAGATCGTTGCAGCATCATTTAAAGGCGTTGAACAGGTAAAGAACGCATTTAACTATGGAGCAGAAGCAATCACAGCACCATATGCAGTATTAAAACAGGTATTTGCAAATCCTAATATTGACAAAGCAGTGACAGACTTCAACAATGACTGGTATGCAGTTTATGGAGAAGGTAAAGGAATCTGTGACCTTTAATTAAAAATATGCTATTATATGAATAGTGCAGAGGGATAAAGAGCCGCAAGACGGCTCTTTCCTAATATTATGAAGAAAGGGAAAGTTTCATGACAGACAGACAAACAAAGATTCTTGAAATCGTAAATCAAAAAAAGAAAGTAGAAGTGGCAACTTTGTCACAGATGCTGGAGGTATCACAGGTCACGATCAGAAAAGATCTTGATGCTTTGGAAGAACTGAATTTTCTGACAAGAGAACATGGATATGCGACAATGAAGAATATGTCAGACATCAGCAATCGTATGGCTTTTTGTTATGAGACGAAACAGAGGATCGCAGAAAAGGCAAGTGAGATCATATCTGATGGAGAAACGATCATGGTGGAATCTGGGTCAAGTTGTGCATTGCTTGTAAAATACCTTTCAGAGACTAAGAAAGATATTACAGTTATCACGAATTCATCCTATATTGCCCGATTTATCAGAGAAACAGAGGGCGGTGTTACAAAGGTTATCGTTCTTGGAGGGGAATATCAGAAGGAAGCAGAAGTTATGGTGGGACCATTGGTGAAAACTTGTGCAGAAGCTTTTTATGTAGATAAACTATTTATGGGAACAGATGGATATATCCCTGGCATCGGATTCACAAGCGGAGATATGTTAAGGGCCGAAGCTGCCAAGAGTATGGCGGATTCTACAAGGAATTCTATCATTTTAACAGATTCCAGCAAGTTTTCAGAACATGGAGTTGTCATGCAGTGTAGACTCAAAGATATTAATATGGTATTTACGGACGATCAAGTGCCATTAGAAGCTAAAGATGCGATGGAACAAAATGGGATTATCGTAGAAACAGTACCTAGATAAGGAAGAAATGATAATAGAAACTGTCATATGAATGGAAGAAAAATTCGTATGGCAGTTTTCGTTTTCACAGTAAAAACACTGCTGTTAATATGTACAAAAATAAATACATAAGATATAATAAAGTTGTAATTTAATAATTAAAACAAAAGGAGGCAGTGGATGAGAACAAGAAAGATGATGTTGTATGCGGGCATGATCGCATCTCTGACAATGGGGATTTTTATAAGCGGAACAGGTCAGCAGAAAGTGGAAGCGAAAACTAAAGTAACATACACGCTTAAGAAGGGAACATTGACAATCAAAGGAAAAGGTGCAATGCCTGCGAAGATGAAATTTCGAAGGAACAAGAAGATCAAGAAAGTTATCATTAAAAAAGGCGTGACATCTGTTTCATATGAAGCGTTTGCATTATGTAAGAATTTAAATTCTGTGACAATTCCATCAACAGTAAAAACGATAGGAATTCGAAGCTTCTATGGAACAAAGATTTCTAAAATAACGGTTCCATCAAAGACAAAGACGATCGGGCAGGGGGCATTTGGAAGTTGCAAAGATTTAAAGACGATCGTTATGCCAGGAGACTTTAAATTAAAACTCGAAGAGGATACTGACGATAAGTTATGGTATGTCACAAGTGATCAGTCAGCAGTTGATACCATAACATTTAATACAAAATTAAAATTGGCAAATGTATCATATCTGTCAGCAAATAATCTGGTAGTTGCAAAGAATGATCCATCATATCAGAGTATCGAGGGTGTAATCTATACAAAAGATGGAAAAGGAATTGTAAGAGTACCTCAAAAGAGAACAGAGCTTAAGATCAAAGAAGGATGTACAGAGTTTAATATGCAATCTGTATTATATAATTCCACAGATTCTGAAGGAGATGAGTTCAACAATTGTTCTAAATTAAAGAAGATTGTAATTCCATCATCTGTAAAGAGTATTAATAAAATAAAATATAAAACGGATCGAGCGGATGCGTGTGATATGCACGTTGATACCATTGAAATTGCTCCAAAAGATTTTGATGCGAACAGCCTTTACGCATTAGGAAGTTCTCTTGGGAAGAATATCACGATTGAATCATTAATGAAATTACTTCCAGATCAGATTACATACAAAGATCATATGTATATTACAAAAGATCACGGTTTATTAAAATATGACGGAAAAGATGCAAATGTTGAAATTCCAGAAGAGATCACATGGATCGCACCAGAAGCATTTTATAGAAATGAAACATTAAAGAATGTCAAACTTCCATCTAAGATCACTACGATCGAAGAAAATACATTTTATGGATGTAGTGAATTGGAAGCCGTGGTAATTCCAGATCAGGTAACCATGATCGGCAAGTCAGCATTTGATGAATGTACGGTATTAAAATCCGTAACATTTGGAAAATCCTTAAAAGTGATCAAAGATCATGCGTTTGCTTCAGTAAATATCAGAAACTTTACAATCCCATCAGGAATTCAAAAGATAGAGACAGGTGCTTTTGCTGGAATCAATCAGATTGGGACGGTTACATTTGAGGGAAGTACAAAGTATGTTGCAACGGATGCATTTATGAATTCCACAGGAATAAAACTTGTATATAAGAAAGGGATCAAGGAAGCGCAAACAGAATTATCTTATGACTATATTATAGCCAGAAAGAATGGAAATAATAAAGTTCGTACAACGTGGCAGCCAGTATCAGGAGCTAATGGTTATCAGTTAAAATTCAGTACTGACAAGAAATTTAAAAAAGTATTGAAAACAGTAATGGTTAAGAAAAATGTGTCAAATGCTACAACATATGTAAAGAATAAGAAGAAAACCCTCTATATTAAAGTTCGTCCATATCAGACAATTAATAAGAAGAACGTTTACGGAAGATGGTCTTATCTGCAGTTATAGTAAGAAAAATGAAAAGAAGTATTTAAACAAAGAAGCGCTAGATTGGTATTTTGCCAAAACTAGCGCTTCTTTTTGTGAAGATTATCTATGCATGATGAGAAATTTAAATCAAATTGATTTAGAATATGCTCACTGTAGGAATCGGTCTGGTTGATGTGGGAAAAAGCAGATTGAACTTTTTTGAATTCTTTGGCAGGAGCAGTCTTAAAGCATGCGATTAAAAAGAATAAAAACAAAATAGAAAAGCCAATTCTTAATTTTAAAAAAGACCAGTATGTTGGTGATTGGTTTTCTTGTTCATTTATATAGGAAGAAAAATCATTACCAGAATTTAATTTTCGATATGTATCATTAAGTCGAGTTTGTTCTATATGAAAATCCGTATTTTTATGCATGAAAAGTACCTCCTTTTGTACATTCTATTCAGAGAAGAAAAAAACTGAACAAATTTTCAAAAAAATTGAAAGAAAAGGTTGACATTAAAATGCGAAAGTGCTACTTTAAATATAGATGTTAGCACTCGATATAAATGAGTGCTAATAACAGGAGGCGAAGATATGGAGTTAAATGATCGTAAGAAGTTAATATTGAAAGCGATTATCGCCAATTACCTTGAAACTGGTGAGCCGGTAGGATCAAGAACCATTGCCAAACATCCTGAGTTGAATTTAAGCTCAGCAACGATCCGTAATGAGATGGCAGATCTGGAAGATATGGGATATATCTTACAGCCTCATACATCCGCAGGAAGAATTCCTTCCGACACAGGTTATCGTTTTTATGTAGATCAGCTGATGACGGAACGTGACAGCGAACACGAAGAGAAGCAGGCATTGATTCAGAGAGTTGATAAGATGGAAGTCTTATTAAAACAGGTTGCCAATGCATTGGCAAACAGCACGAATTATGCAACGATGGTTTCTTCCCCACATTATCAGAATGTAACACTGAAATTTGTGCAGCTGTCTCAGGTGGATCACGAACATCTGCTTGCAGTGATCGTTACACAAGGCAATATCGTAAAGAACAAGATGATCCAGGTAGAAGAACCGCTTTCGAATGAAGATGTTCTGAAATTGAATGTATTGTTGAATACATTTTTACAAGGATTATCATTACAAGATATCAACCTTGCACTGATCCAGACGATGAGAGAGCAGGCAGGAATCAGACAGGATGTGTTAGAACGGATTCTTGAAGAGATTGCCAAAGCGATCCATGATGCAGATCATATGGAGATCTACACAGGAGGAGCGACCAATATCTTAAAATATCCGGAGCTTGGGAATCCGGATACGGCAACAGAACTTCTTGATACATTAGTTGAGAAGAAGGCACTGACGAAACTGGTTGATTCAACTTTGGAATCAGATTCTGATAATCATACAGGGATCCAGGTTTATATCGGAGAAGAATCTCCGGTTAAGAATATGAAGGACTGTAGTATCGTAACTGCAACATATGAGCTTGCAGAAGGAGGTACAGGTACCGTTGGTATCATCGGACCGAAGAGAATGGATTACAAGAAAGTCGTTAAAACTTTAAAGAACCTCACTGAGGAATTAGATGATATTTTTAAAGACAAATCTTAAGAAAGGAAGTGATGTGATGAGTAAGAAAAACGAAAACATCAACGAAGAAGTAAAGAACGCAGAAGAGACTGCTGAAGATATAAAAGATACAGAAACAAAAGAGGAAGCTTCCAAAGAAACAGAAGAGACAAAGGAAGCAGCCGCTGATGACAAGATTGCAGAATTAGAAGCGTCCGTAGCTGACTGGAAAGATAAATATCAGAGACTGATGGCTGAATTTGAGAACGCAAGAAAGCGTACAGCAAAGGAAGCTACACAGCGTTATGATATGGGAGCAATGGGAGTTTTAGAAAAACTTCTTCCAGTTATTGATAACTTTGAGAGAGGCTTAGAAGCCGTATCCGAAGAAGAGAAAGACTCCGCATTCGTTAAAGGAATCGAACAGATCTATAAACAGTTTGTCGCTGTAATGGAAGATGTGGGAGTAACACCAATGGATGCGCAAGGAAAAGAATTCGATGCAAATCTTCATAACGCAGTGATGCATGTTGAAGATGATGAGTTCGGTGAGAACATCGTTGCAGAAGAATTACAGAAAGGTTACATGTACAAAGAAAATGTACTGCGCCATAGTATGGTAAAAGTAGCTAACTAATATTTATATTATATATAGAATAAGAAGAAATCTTAGGAGGACATAGATCATGGGTAAAATTATTGGTATTGACTTAGGAACAACAAACAGTTGTGTAGCAGTTATGGAAGGTGGAAAACCAACCGTTATTACAAATGCAGAAGGTATGAGAACAACACCATCTGTAGTAGCATTTACAAAGACAGGAGAACGTGTGATCGGTGAACCTGCAAAACGTCAGGCAGTTACAAACGCTGAGAAGACAATCGCTTCTATCAAACGTCATATGGGAACAGATTACAAAGTTCAGATCGATGGCAAAGCATACTCTCCACAGGAAATTTCAGCAATGATCTTACAGAAATTAAAATCAGATGCTGAAAACTACTTAGGAGAGAAAGTAACAGAAGCAGTTATCACTGTTCCAGCTTACTTTAATGATGCTCAGCGTCAGGCAACAAAAGATGCTGGTAAGATTGCAGGACTTGATGTAAAACGTATCATCAACGAGCCAACAGCAGCAGCTTTATCTTATGGACTTGATAACGAAGAAGAACAGAAGATCATGGTATATGACTTAGGTGGTGGTACATTCGACGTATCTATCATCGAGATCGGTGATGGTGTCATCGAAGTATTATCAACAGCAGGAGATAACAAATTAGGTGGAGATGACTTTGATAACGTTATCACACAGTATATGTTAGATGAATTCAAGAAACAGGAAGGTGTTGACTTATCAACAGATAAGATGGCAATGCAGAGATTAAAAGAAGCAGCAGAGAAAGCTAAGAAAGAATTATCTTCTGCAACAACAACAAACATCAACCTGCCATTCATCACAGCAACAGCTGAAGGACCAAAACATTTTGATATGAACCTTACAAGAGCGAAATTCGATGAATTAACAGCTCATTTAGTAGAAAGAACAGCAGGACCTGTAAACTCCGCATTAAACGATGCTGGAATGACAGCTTCTGAATTAAGCAAAGTATTATTAGTTGGTGGTTCTACACGTATCCCAGCCGTACAGGACAAAGTACAGCAGTTAACAGGAAAAGAACCATTCAAAGGAATCAACCCAGACGAATGTGTAGCGATCGGAGCTTCTGTTCAGGGTGGTAAATTAGCAGGAGACGCTGGTGCCGGTGATATCCTTCTTCTGGATGTTACACCATTATCACTGTCTATCGAGACAATGGGTGGAGTTGCAACACGTCTGATCGAAAGAAATACAACAATCCCTACAAAGAAGAGCCAGATCTTCTCAACAGCAGAAGATAATCAGAGTGCTGTAGATATCAACGTTGTACAGGGTGAGAGACAGTTCGCAAAAGATAACAAATCTTTAGGAAGATTCAGATTAGATGGTATCGCACCTGCAAGACGTGGAGTACCTCAGATCGAAGTAACATTCGACATTGATGCAAATGGTATCGTAAATGTATCTGCAAAAGACCTTGGAACAGGAAAAGAACAGCACATTACGATCACAGCTGGATCTAACATGTCTGATGAAGATATCGATAAAGCTGTAAAAGAAGCTGCTGAATTCGAAGCTGCAGATAAGAAACGTAAAGAAGCAATTGATGCAAGAAACGAAGCTGATTCTATCGTATTCCAGACAGAGAAAGCATTAGAAGAAGCAGGAGATAAAGTAGATTCTACAGAAAAAGCAGCTGTAGAAGCTGACTTAAAAGATTTAAAAGATCTTGTAGAAGCTACAAAAGATCAGGATATGACAGATGCTCAGGTTGAAGATCTGAAAGCTAAGAAAGACAAACTGATGACAAGTGCTCAGAATTTATTTACAAAGATGTATGAAGCAGCAGCACAGGCTCAGCAGGGAGCTCAGGGAGCAGCAGATGCAGGAGCAAACCAGGGAGCAGCAAACGATGATGTTGTAGATGGTGACTACAAAGAAGTATAATTTTAAAGAGAAGGTAGACTAAAAATGGCGGAAAAAAGAGATTACTATGAAGTGCTAGGCATTGATCGTAATGCTTCAGCATCAGAAATAAAGAAAGCCTACCGAAAACTCGCCAAGAAATATCATCCAGATACGAATCCTGGAGATAAAGAGGCAGAAGCCAAATTTAAAGAAGTAACAGAAGCTTATGAGATATTAAGCGACTCTGAAAAGAAAGCGCAGTATGACCAGTATGGTCATGCTGCCTTTGAGCAGGGTGCTGGCGGATTTAATGGCGGCGGATTTGGCGGTTTTGATTTCGGTGGTGATATGGGAGATATCTTTGGTGATATTTTCGGAGGTATGTTCGGTGGAGGAAGCCGTGGCGGAGCAAGACAGGCTAATCGTCCGACACAGGGATCACATATTCGTGCAAGAATCCACGTAACATTTGAAGAAGCAGTCTTTGGTACATCAAAGAAAATAGAAATTACATTGAAAGATGAATGTACAACATGTCACGGAACCGGTGCAAAACCAGGTACAAGTCCAGAAACATGTCCAAAATGTCAGGGACGTGGTCAGGTTGTATTTACACAGCAGTCTATGTTTGGAACGGTGCAGAATGTTCAGACATGTCCAGATTGTCATGGAACAGGTAAGATCATTCGTGATAAGTGTCCAGATTGTCATGGAACAGGTTATGTAAGCAATCGTAAGACGATCGAAGTGACAGTACCAGCAGGTATTGACAACGGACAGAGTATCCGTATCCGTGGAAAAGGAGAACCAGGTACAAATGGAGGCCCAAGAGGAGATCTGTTAGTAGAAGTGATCGTAGAAAGACATCCAAAATTCCAGCGTCAGGATACAACGATCTATTCAACAGAGCCAATTTCCTTTACACAGGCAGCACTTGGTGGTAAGATCCAGATTCCTACAGTCGATGGACCATACGAATACACGATCAAACCAGGAACACAGACAGACACCAGAATCCGCTTAAAAGGAAAAGGTGTGCCAGTGGTACGTAATAAGAATGTACGAGGAGACCACTATGTAACACTTGTCGTTCAGGTACCAGAACACTTAAACGGAGAGCAAAGAGCAGCTCTTCAGAAATTCCAGGAAGCTATGGGTGAAGTTCCAAAGAAGGAAGAAGCTCATAAAGAACATAAAGGTTTCTTTGGGAAACATAAAAAGTAATTTGAATGATAATCGTTCAAATGTATATGATAAATAATAAGGATCTCCCGACCATTAGAATTCGGCATGTCATTTTGACAGAATTCTAATGGTCGGGAGATCCTTATTATTATTTATCATATACATGGACGGCTATTCAAACCACCACAGGTGTGTATGTTAAATGTTATTGGCGTACAATTTATTGATTCATATTATCACTAAAATATAAGTTTAATATTGAAAATAGATAAAATAATGCTATTGTATAAATATAAACACAGAAAAGGAGGATCAATGGATGGCAATTGAATATTTAACAGGATTAAACGCAATTGTAATGAAAGCTATTTGGAATATTGAAAAGAGGCAGGGCAGAGTAACAATACAGGATCTGGTGGAAGAAATAAAAAGGAGTACAGGGAAAGAATATCAAAGGAATAGTGTTTCAACTTATTTAAGAAGACTGGAGAAGAAAGATTTTATAGAGACAAAGAAAGAAGGAAGAAGAAGTTTTATTTATTCGAAAGTTGATGAATCAGATTATCATAAAGTGCAGTTTGAGCAGATGAAAAAAGTATGGTTTGATGATTCATGGGACGAATTTTCAGTAGCACTTTCTGATGTAGTAAAACAAGAGGAGAATGATAAATTACGGAGGTTGATCGATGATCTGGATAATTCAGCAGATTAGCATTTATATATTGTGCTATTTATTTATCTGTATTCTCATAGGAAGTATATTGTTTCTTATATGGAAGATGCTATGTAAAAAGATGGAGGAGAAGGGATTTGTCAGGCTGAATTATGGATTGTTAAAGATTGTAATCTTGTTTTTTTTGATTCCTTTTCCAATTGTAATCTTAAGGACGGTTCTTTGGGATGGAATTACCTTTTTGGTAAATGACAGGATAGGAAATTTTGCAATATGTATGGTAGGGATATGGGGAATAGGATTTGAAATCAGCATATGGAAAAGCAAACGTAAGGAGAGGGTATTTTTAGATATATGTCAGTCAGGAAAAACATGTAGAGAATGGATTTCAAAGCAAGCGCTAGAATTAATGGAAAAATTTGAGATTCATAATTCTGTAAGTGTTGAATACAACCCATTTGTACAGACACCGATGGTATATGGAATAAGGAATCCAAAAGTTTTACTTCCGACAGAAGAATATACCACAGACCAGCTAAAGATTATTTTATTGCATGAGCTGACACATATAAAACATAAGGATATCTTTTGGAAACTATTATGCAGAATGATTTTACTGATCTACTGGTTTTATCCATTAAAACGTCAAATATTTAAAGCAGTGAATGAATGGAGTGAAGTCTATTGCGATTTCAGTGTGATCAATGAGACGGGAAGCAAGAAGGGATATTTTAAGACAATCTATGATATTATGATTCATCAATTTCAGTTCCAGGAATATATTTGTGCAGGAATCGGGGAATGCAACTTGGAACGAAGAATATTAATCGCAAAGAATATTAAGAGAATGAATACTGAAAAATGGATCATAGGTTTTATTTTGAGCATATGTTTTATATTGTTTGGGGGAATCAGTGTTGTTACTGCAATGGAGTCAATGCAATTGGGATATAGAATTTTAGATAGAAATACATCAGAGGAAATTGTGGTAGATGGTACACCAGAGGTTATGAATTTAGTTGTATATAAAAGATATGGATATGATCAAAGAATTTTACATACTAAATATTTGGAAGATAATGGATCAATTTATGGGGTGGATTTTCTGAAGAAGAAAGAACGAGTACAAACGAGATGGATTTATTTAAAGAAAGGACAAAAGGTATTTTTTAAAGTCTTTGATATGACGGATAAAGATACAAACAAAAGAAAATTAGAGGCAGGAATACGGGATTTTTCAAATAATATAAAATATGTTAACAGATCAGAAGAAATTGATTATAAGTTTTCAATTGAAAAAAGTGGAAAGTATCAATGTTTTGTTAGTAATTATAATGATCAAAATATTGAATTATTAGGAGAAATTGAAATTTTAGAGAGATAACGGAGGAGATATACAATGAAAAAGTTTTTTATATTAGTTTTAGGAATGATAATGTTAATGCTTATTCCTATTAATGTAAAGGCAGATGATGAAGTGGAGATAGGAGTAGATCAAGAAGAATCAAATATAGAATATGTAGAAATAGATCAAGAAATGGAATCATTTTCTGTGGGACATAAGGTATCGCTTAGTATTAATCCTAATGTAGAAAAAAGGGTAGGCAGTTATAAATTAAAAGCTAATCAATATGTTACGTTAAAAATTTCATATTCTTCAACTAATAAAATAAGAGTTGGAATTGTTAGTAAAGGTAGAAAATATGTGGCATTAAAAAATATTAAATCAAATGATATACAGAGAATAAAAGTAGGGGAAACAGATACATATTGGATATTTGTGCAAAATAACTCAAATAAAAAAATAACAGTTAATGGGATATATATATGTTAAATAGATGATAGGTAATATATTTATTTATCAAAAGAAGGTGATGCTTATGATTTAGGGAAAATCCATATAACACGAATGGCGACCAACCAAAAATCCTTTCAAAAGGATAAGTATTATATGGATATAGAGAAGTATATCATAAATTATAGTTTAAAACAAAATGATTATAAACAAAGTTTTCTTAGGTTCTCTGAAGAAAGGAGGCAAATATGTTTAAAATCGCAAAAAAATTAACAATTATAATGTTATCTGCAAGTATGATATTTTCTTGTTCTGGGATCATTGCACATGCAGAAAGGGTAAAAGATAAAAAACAACAATACTATCAGGAATATGAAAAAATTATCAAAGAAGCAAACGAAAAAATAGGAAGCAAAGATTTTGAGCTGCTTCCAATTGATGAAATTAATGAGGATGATATGTTAATACCGAAAGAATTTCAAAAGACAGTCAATGCAGCAATTCAATTAGATACTCAAAAACCTGTGATAGATGACAATGGTGGGGAATATTCCAATGAATCTAATGATAATATGTCTGCCAGAGCTTCTGGAGAAACAGTGACAGAAAGTCAGAATAAGAAAGTATCTGTGGCTGATAATCATTCTGTTACAATGAAATGTACAGCGACTTTTGTGACACGCTATAATGCATCTAAAAAACGTAGATTTATAACACAAATAAAAAGTGCTAAAGTAACAGTAAGTGGTTATGGATTTTCATGGAAGGAGTCACCTACAATTACAAAACGTGTGATTGATGGTGGCAGAACAGGAGAAATTTTATGTTTAGGAGTCATAAAAAATTCTTCTGGTTATATAAAGCAAGTTTCTCTGTCATTTGAATTTTATTGCAATAGAGGGGGAGGAATTGAAGTTTGATAAAAATGGAAATGCAATACCACAATATGAATTGAAAAGAAAGATGTAAAGTAAAAAAGGTGATCATTATGAAGAATTTTAAAAATGTTATATGTGGATTTATTCTTCCGATATTGCTATTGATTGTCCTTCCATACATTGGGTTTTGGCTATATAATCAAAATTATATTCATAATTATATTGAACAGTCTATAATGAATGGAAAATATATGCAAGAAATATTCGTCCGTTTAGTGTGGGGGATTTTGATTGGAATATATATGTTATGGTTAAATAAATCTTCAACTTTTATGGCAATATGTTCGACAGCAGTTATGATCATAATATTAGTTTGTAGTGTTTTGTTATTTATGATGGAAAAAATACTGATAAATAATGATATGTTATTTATTTGGTCAGTTCTTCCTGGAATATTGATAGGTATTTGGATTTATAAAATCAAACAAAAGTAAGACAATGGCTTTATATTACCCAAATAGGAATCCTGTAATCATCAACATATACACCTAGCAGTGGTTTCGATCACTGAAAATATAGACTATTATAAAAAGTTATAATAGTCTATAGTAAATATTATAAATTTTAGCTAAGGAGGAACAAACTATGGAGCATATTATAGTTTTATTTATATTAGCACTATGTTTTTTTTCATTTTTTTATTTTTTATATCATGTGCTTGTGAAATTACAAAATAAAGAAAACTTTTCCGATGAATATAAATTAATGGTTGCTTCGTGCGTTGTTTTTGTTTTCATACTGTTATTTTAGAAGGTGATATTTATGATTTAGAAAAAGTCTATATAATATGAATAACAATTAACCAAAGAATTTCAAAAGGCAGTCAATGCAGCAATTCAATTAGATACTCAAAAACCTGTTATAGATGACAATGGCGGGGAATATTTCAATGAATCTAATGATAATATGTCTGCCAGAGCTTCTGGAGAAACAGTGACAGAAAGTCAAAGTAAGGACGTTCGTGTAGCTACAAATCATTTGGTTACAATTAAATGTACAGCAACTTTTGTGACACGCTATAATGCATCTAAAAAACGTAGATTTATAACACAAATAAAGAGTGCTAAAGTAACAGTAAGCGGTTATGGATTTTCATGGAAGAAGTCACATACAATTACAAAACGTGTGATTGATGGTGGCAGAACAGGAGAAATTTTATGTTTAGGAGTCATAAAAAATTCTTCTGGTTTTACAAAGCAAGTTTCGCTGTCATTTGAATTTTATTGCAATACAGGGGGAGGAATTGAAGTTCGTTAAATTCTGTAGAGCTTAAGTTAATCTAATAGCAACTTAATGCTGGAGAGGACTGTCATTATGGCAGTCCTTACTTATTTGTGTGCCGAGCATGGCACTAATCTCGTTGGTGCAAGTCCAGTCACGGGTATTTACCGCCAAGTGTAGCGAACTACAAGTCAGTACTAGTAGTTGTAAATCAAGAGGTTGTGGGATGAAAGATTAGTGTCTTACCTCTTATTAATCCTATCAATAAGTGAATTAACACTTTCAGCTAATTCCTTTTTCAAATCCCCAAACATTTCTCTAATAGCCACTTTCTTTCGAATTAAAAATAAACCAATCACGATCAAAACAACAACAGGCAACATCCATCTTAATGCACCCATCCAAAAGCTGGCAGCAGTATTTCCACGATAGCTTAATTCCAAACGATTTCCAGTCAATTCAAAATCACAAAGATCATGAATATTCTCATCCGACTTGATCAGGGCAGAGACTGCTTTGGTAGATGTATTTTGTTTTACTGTATTTGTCACAATCTTCTCAGGCATAACAGCTACAGTAACAGATTCTTTCGAATTCACAGAAGCAAATACATAATGCCCATGAAGTTTCTCACCATTTTGATTCGCAGGTAATGAAATCTTATCAGAAAATGTGACCTTCTTACCACCAGCAAATGAAAAATGCGCTTGTGATTTCATCAAACTATTCGGAAACAAAGCAGAGAAATCCTTATTACAGTCTGAAACACTTCCTTTTTGTACAAAAGATAACGTAACATTCTGATCACCATCTAAATTTACAGAATCAATGGTTTGTCCTTTGAACTGCTTTTTGATCACAGATAACTGATGGTTAGTCACAGCCTTTTCAAAAGAAAAAGACACTTTACGACGGATATCTTTGGATGTGTTCCATACCGTAGCAATCTCATAAGTTGAAATTGGCTGTGTAACAGAAGAAGTAAAGCTGATTTCTTTTTGTTTAATCGAATCACTAAACATCTGTTTTTCATCAAATGTATAAGTAACAGGAATCTTTTGGTTTTTCTGAATAAAATGAGAGAGATCCAGAGATTCTTCATAGTTGATCTTCAGTGTAAAAGGGTTGTCCTTGCTGCATGTGGAGCTGTAAGTTCCAAAAGAATTCTTTGAATGAAGGACAGTTCTTGTTTTCTGTGCAAGATCAGAGAAATTGTTGGCGTCAAAACTGATACATAAAGTTTTTCCATCGGATGTATTTTCCCAAGTGATATCATTTCCAGCAAAATAAGAACGGATCTTTCCTGCATTTTGATCTAATGTTTGTTGTGGAAGATCAAATTCTATCACTCTTGCAAGTTTTCCAGATTTCTTTGTCTTTGTATCAATATGAATGGAAGATAATGGTACATAAGCCATTTCATCAATATTGATCTTATCTTTCGTTTCATAAGTCGTTCCAAGGAAAGAAATCTCTGTACTTTTTAAATCCCATAGGTCAGAAGAGGAGTCTTTGTCAATATATTTTCCCTCATACAAAGCCGTATAAAGCCATGTCATCAGATCTTTAGATGTGAAATTTTCTTTGTAAATAAGACCGGAAACAAATGGGGAATCTCCATATTCATAAGTGATCTCTGGGGAAAAATTAAGAAGATCACGAACTTTCTTCTTATAATCATCAAGAGAAGAAAAACGAAGATAGAAAGTATACGTATCGTTTCCGTCAGAAGAAGATGAAGTATAAGTAAGAGCATCCGGGCAGGATTCTTTGATGAGTTTATTAAGATCTTCTTTGCTTCCCTTGAAATAACTATGAAAATCGCGGGAAGAAAAGGTACAAGACATCACTCTTGTACCTGAAAAGTCTTTATTTAATTTTACTGTACTGGTAAGATTCACACCGCACCCGCATAAGAGAAGCAGTGAGAACAGTAATCCAAAAAGAAAAACTTTTTTCTTCATAAGGTTCTCCTTATTATTTGAGATTAGCTAAATAAGTATCATTGATCGCAATAACTTTTTTCATAGCATCACGTCCTGGAGCTCCGATCGTATTACGTTTTTCAACGCAAGTTTTCATGCTGATGGCATCATAAATATCTTCTTCGAAAGCAGGGCTGATCTTCTGGTATTCATCTAGAGGAAGTTCATCTAGAGAAATATGTTTATCAAGACAAAGAAGTACAAGCTGCCCAACGATTCCGTGAGCATCGCGGAAAGGAACACCGTGATTTACAAGATAATCCGCAGCATCAGTTGCATTTGTAAATCCGTGTTTTGCACTTTTTTCCATCTGTGGTTTGTTAAATGTCATGGTATTCATCATTCCATTAAATAAAGAAATACATCCTTTGACAGTATCAATCGCGTCAAATGTAAGTTCTTTATCTTCCTGCATATCTTTGTTATATGCCAGAGGGATTCCTTTCATTGTTGTAAGGATAGAAGTTAAAGCTCCATAGACACGTCCTGTCTTACCACGAACTAACTCAGCAATATCAGGATTCTTTTTCTGAGGCATGATACTGCTTCCTGTACTGAATCCGTCATCAATGGATACAAATTTGTATTCGTTAGAGTTCCAGATGATAACTTCTTCACTGAAACGGCTTAAATGCATCATGATCGTAGATAGAGCAGATAAAAGCTCGATCACATAATCACGGTCAGATACAGAATCCATACTGTTTAATGTAGGACCATAAAAATTAAGCAAAGAAGCTGTTTGTTCACGGTCTAATGGATAAGTAGTACCTGCAAGAGCACCAGCTCCTAAAGGACAGTAGTTCATTCTGTCATAAATGTCAGTTAAACGGCTGTAATCTCTTTTAAACATTTCCATGTAAGCACCTACATGGTGAGCAAGAGTGACAGGCTGAGCTTTCTGAAGATGTGTAAATCCAGGCATAAATGTATCAATGTGTTCTTTCATGATACGATGAAGTGTTTCCATTAATTCTTTTAATAAATATTTGATATCAACAATTTCATCTCTTGTATAAAGTTTCATATCTAAAGCGACCTGATCATTACGGCTTCTTCCAGTGTGAAGTTTCTTTCCAACATCACCGATGCGATCAATAAGGTTTGCCTCTACAAAGCTATGGATATCTTCATATTCACTTGTGATCTCAACTGCTCCAGTTTGGATATCCTTTGAAATTCCTTTTAAACCATCGATGATCTGATCACGTTCTTCTTCTGTTAATACACCAACACTTGCAAGCATCGTAACATGTGCAATACTTCCGCGGATGTCTTGTTTATAAAATTTCTGGTCAAAGGAAATAGATGCATTAAAGTTGTAAACTAACTGATCTGTTTCTTTTGTGAAGCGACCGCCCCATAATTGTGCCATAAGTGTTTCCTCTTTTCTGTATATATTTTTATTCTTTATCATAAAATCAAATGAATTTACTTTTCTATTCTACATGAAATAACTCGATTTTGCCACAAATTTTTTGCATCAAAGGGAAAAAATTTATTTTTGATACTCTCATCATATAGATTCTTTGAATTAAGATAGAATAGACAGAGAAAAATTAACGCACAATAAAAAGAAAGTTATGAAAATGGGCGGTGACTATGAAAAAGAGATATCAGATAGAAAAATATACAATCCTGTTTGCGATTGGAGGAATGGCATATTTTTTGCTGGAAGTTTTAGTACGTGGATATTCACATTATTCGATGTTTTTATGTGGTGGGGCATGTTTCCTTTGCTGTGGGCTTCTAAACGAAAATGTAAAGATCAAGATAAGTTTTATTAGTCAGATGGTATTATCTTCTGTGATCATCACGGTATTAGAACTTATTACAGGTTTTATTGTAAATGTATGGCTTAAGATGGATATTTGGGATTATTCGCATCTTCCATATAACTTTAAGGGGCAGATCTGTTTATTGTACTCGGTATTTTGGTTTCTTATTTCAAGTGTAGCAATCGTGCTGGATGATTTTCTAAGATACAAATTATTCAATGAAGAAAAGCCACATTATAAGATTTTTTAAGAATGTAGTATAAATAGTAGTTCACAGGGAAAGCTATCGACATTTGAGAGAAATTCTGTTAATCTATTATAGGTACAAATAGTAGATTGGAGGAACAACAAAATGAAATTTACAATGGGAAGGACAATGAAGATCCTTGTAGCAATTTTGATCGTAGCAATCATTGCGATCGTTATGCTCTCACCATATTCTTTTGAAAAATATACAGCATCATCTAAAATGATTCAGGTTACTTCGACTGATACTGTAACAAAAGATGCAAATGGTAAGAAAAAACAGCAGGTATATTCATATAAAAAAGATGATAAAAAATACACAGAGATCGTTAATGTTTTAGATCAGTATTCTTATCATTTTACAACAAAGACATTAACTAACTCATCTCAGATGAGTGATTCTAGTAAGCCACAGATGATCATGTTATTTGGAAATAAAATGCTTGTGATCAGTGATTCAGGAGAAATCCTTCTAGATAATCATGTATACCGTATGGGATATTCTGGTGGAAAAGATGCGAAAAAAATGATGAAAAGCATCAACAAGATTTTAAAGAGTGAATAAAATATAATAGGGGAAGACATCATGGGATATAAACGTCTTTATAAAAATTTGATCGACATTATCAAGGAAGAACAGGCAAAATTGGGATTTCGAAGAGAAAGTATCCGTCTGTACTATCCACTAAGTTCGTTAAACCATTTTTTTGAAACACAGGATACAGAAGAACAGATGAAAAACAGACTTCATGGAATACCAGATTTTATCAAAGAAACTTTAGGAGATATCAAAGTTACTAGCAAAAAAGAAAGATTTTGCTTCTATATTCCAGAAGAAGGCAGTAACTACGTCCATGAAAATACAAACCCAAATGAATTTATCAAAGAACTGGTAGAAATCGTTGGAAAACACGGATGTAAAATGGAAGATATTATTGCGTTATTTAAACAACATGATAAAAACGTGTTTGTAGAAGAAATTCATAATGGAGAATTTGATTATCTGATCCGTTTTTCAGAAGAAAATGAAGATTCATATTATTACTGTTTTCACGATGAGGGATGTCATATCATCTATCACCGTTTTTTACCAGAAGATTATGAAGATTTCGGATTTTAAACAATGTTATTAAGAATATATACAGGAGGAATAAGCTATGAGTGAATTATTAGACATGATCAAAACAAGAAGAAGCATCAGAAAGTACAAATCAGATATGGTACCAAAAGAGATCATTGATAAGATCGTAGAAGCAGGAACTTACGCAGCCACAGGAATGGGACAGCAGTCACCGATCATTCTTGCAGTTACGAACAAAGAAGTGAGAGATAAACTGTCTAAATGGAATGCAGATATCATGGGAACAGACACCGACCCATTTTATGGAGCACCTGTTGTATTGGTTGTCTTAGCAGACAAAAACCGTCCAACAGCAGTCTATGACGGAAGTCTTGTTATGGCAAATCTAATGTTAGAAGCTCATGATTTAGGAATCGGAAGCTGTTGGATTCACAGAGCAAAAGAAGAATTTGAAAGTGAAGAAGGAAAAGAATTATTAAAATCTCTGGGAATTGAAGGGGATTATGTTGGAATCGGACATTGCGTACTTGGATATGTCGATGGAGAGTATCCGGGAATTCCTGAACGTAAAGATAATTGGGTGTACTATGTAGAATAAATTTGCTGGTTTGATGACGAAAATTATTGGTGGAATATTATAAAAAGGGTTATCTGTCTGCGACGCGCTCTCGCTCGACTCACACGCAGCTGTACTAAGTTTCTGAATGGTCTAACGACCATCCATTCACTAAGTGCAGGCGTGTTCCTACGGTCTCAGACAGATAACCCTTTTTATAATATTCAAATAATTTATGTAATCGAAACCATTACCGAACGTGTATGGAGAATGATCTTGGATGTAAATTAGTTTTTTCAAGACAGAAGATAAGTGTTTATTATACTCCTAAACATCTCAACAAATTGGTGCTTGTTTAAGCACCTTTCATCTTCTGGTAATAAATACAAAAATCATCGACCAATACAGTTTAACATACACACTGTGTGGTAGTTTGAATAGACTTCAGGTGTATGTGACAGAAATAAAAGAAAAACAAATATTTAAAAGAATCAAGGTGGCAAACATGAGCACTTTTTGAGTGCGTTTTTTACAAATTCGCAGTGCCTGTGGTTGGATGTTTGACCGTTGCTGCGGGCATTTTGGCTCGCAGCGAGGGAGTTTCCAAAGGAACAGGCACGGATCAGCGATTTGTAAAAAACGCTCTCAAAAATGCGGAGTTGCCACCTTGATTCTTTTAAATATTTGTTTTTCTTTTATTTCTGTCACATACATGCAAGCCTATATACAATCACAATTTATTTATTGTTATTCTTCTCAGCTTCCTGCATCTTCATAGCACGAACTTTTAAAGGAAGTCCAAATAATGTGATAAATCCATCAGCATCATGATGATCATACATATCACCAGTTGTGAAAGATGCTAAAGATTCGTTGTATAAGCTGTATGGAGAAGTAGTTCCAGCCTTGATGATATTACCTTTGTAAAGTTTGAATTTAACTTCACCTGTTACATACTGCTGAGTAGATGTAACGAATGCCTGGATTGCTTCACGAAGTGGTGTGAACCATTTTCCTTCGTATACAACCTGAGCCATCTGGCTTCCAAGTTTCTTCTTAGCTTCCATTGTTTCACGGTCAAGGATTAATTCTTCTAACTGATCGTGAGCTGCCATTAAGATTGTTCCACCTGGAGTTTCATATACACCACGGGATTTCATTCCTACAACACGGTTCTCAACGATATCAACGATACCGATACCATTTTCACCACCAAGACGGTTTAATTCAGTGATGATCTCAGAAACTTTCATTTCTTTTCCGTTTAATGTTTTAGGAACACCAGCTTCAAATGTCATAGTAACTTCTGTATCTTTATCTGGAGCGTTTTCTGGAGCTACTCCTAAAACAAGCATGTTGTCGTAGTTTGGTGCTAAAGAAGGATCTTCTAATTCAAGACCTTCGTGACTGATATGCCATAAGTTACGGTCACGGCTGTAGCTGTGGCTTGCGTCAAATGGAAGGTGGATTCCGTGTGCTTCACAGAATTCGATCTCATCTTCACGAGACTGCATTGTCCATACATCTGTCATACGCCATGGAGCAATGATCTTGATGTCTGGAGCTAATGCTTTGATACCAAGTTCAAAACGGATCTGGTCATTTCCTTTTCCTGTGGCACCGTGGCAGATTGCAACAGCATTTTCTTTTCTGGCGATTTCAACTAATTTCTTAGCGATTGCTGGACGAGCCATAGATGTTCCAAGAAGATACTGATGTTCGTATACAGCACCAGCCTGTACGCATGGCATGATATAGTTATCGCAGAAATCATCAACGATATCTTCGATATATAATTTAGATGCTCCGGATAATTTTGCTCTTTCATCAAGTCCATCTAATTCGTTACCCTGTCCACAGTTAACACAGCAACAGATAACTTCATAGTCAAATGTTTCCTTAAGCCAAGGAATCAGAGCTGTAGTATCAAGACCTCCGGAATATGCTAAAACAACTTTTTCTTTCATGAAATAAATCCTCCTAAGTGTATATTGACGGGATGTTTTCCTATTATATATAGGATCTGATATTGAAAATCCCGTATGTTCATATAAATATTTGCTTGTTTACTAATATACGTTATATTTACATCTTTTGCAAGGATTATTTTCGAAAATAATGAATATTTATAATATAAAAATGAATAAAATGAAAAATAATTGCATATTTATACAAAACTATTGCATATTTTAAAATTCAGTTGTATACTTATGAACAATGATTAAAAAAATAACCTACATTATAAAGAGAAGGACAAGGAGATTAACATGATCAAAGCAGGAATCATTGGATCCACAGGTTACGCAGGACAAGAACTTGTAAGAATCCTTACACAGCATAAAGATGCAGAGGTTGTATGGTATGGATCCAGAAGTTATATAGACCAGAAATATTATGAAGTATTTAGAAATATGTTCCAGATCGTTGATGACAAATGTCTGGATGATAACATGGATGAGCTTGCATCTAAAGTGGATGTGATCTTTACAGCAACACCGCAGGGACTTTGTAGTTCTTTAGTATCAGAAGAAATCTTATCTAAAGTTAAGATCATTGATCTAAGTGCGGACTTCCGTATTAAAGATGTAAATCGATATGAAGAATGGTATGGGATCAAACATCAGAGCCCAGAATTTATTGATGAGGCAGTTTATGGACTTTGCGAGATCAATCGTGAAGATATCAAGAAAGCACGACTGATCGCTAACCCAGGATGCTATCCAACATGTTCTACATTATCCATTTATCCAATGGCGAAAGAAGGACTCATTGAGATGAACAGTGTGATCATCGATGCTAAATCAGGAACATCCGGAGCTGGACGTGGTGCGAAAGTCAATAACTTATATTGTGAAGTAAATGAAAATATCAAAGCATATGGAGTTGCAACTCACAGACATACGCCAGAGATCGAAGATCAGTTAAGCTATGCATCTGGAGAAGAAGTATTATTAAACTTCACACCACACTTAATTCCAATGAACCGTGGAATTTTAGTGACAGCATATGCAACACTTAAGAAAGATGTAAGTTACGAAGAAGTGAAAGCAATCTACGATTCTTATTATAAGAATGAAAAATTCGTCAGAGTGTTAGATAAAGATGTCTGCCCTGAGACAAGATGGGTAGAGGGAAGTAACTATGTGGATGTCAACTTTAAGATCGATAAACGTACAAACCGTATTATCATGATGGGTGCCATGGACAACCTTGTAAAAGGTGCAGCTGGACAGGCCGTACAGAACATGAATCTTATGTTTGGATTAAAAGAAACTGAAGGATTAGAATTAGTACCAATGTTCCCATAGGGCTTTGGTAAGGAAGGACTAGAATTATGAAGATCATCAATGCCGGAGTAACAGCTCCAAAAGGTTTTAAATGTGCAGGACTTCGTGCCGGAGTGAAACCAGGGAAGACAAACAAAGACATGGCAATGATCGTAAGTGAAGTGCCAGCAAAGATCGCAGGAACATTTACAAAGAACATTGTAAAAGCCGCTCCAGTTTTATGGGGAAAGAAGATCGTAGAAGAACAAGAAGCAGTCAGAGCAGTGGTAATTAATACAGGAATTGCAAATGCATGTACGGGTGCACAAGGATATGAGAATGTTGTAACAGAAGCAAAAGAAGTAGCAAAATTGTTAGATATTAAGCCAGAGGAAGTTGTCGTAGGTTCCACAGGAGTTATCGGACAGCAGCTGCCAATGGATGTGATCAAAGAAGGAATCAAGAAGTTAGTTCCAGAATTAAAAGCAGACAGACAAAGTGAAGAAGATGCATCCTGGGCTATCCTTACAACCGATACAAAACCAAAAGAAGCGGCAGTAGAAGTAGAGATTGATGGAAAGACAGTTACAATTGCAGGTATGTGCAAAGGTTCTGGAATGATCCACCCAAACATGGGAACAATGCTTGGATTTATCACTACAGATGCAGCAATCGATAAAGCTTTATTATTAGAACTGCAGAGGGAACTCATTGAAGATACATTCAATATGGTATCAGTTGATGGAGATACATCTACAAATGATACAGTTTTTGTATTTGCAAATGGAATGGCAGAAAATAAAGAAATTACAGAAAAAGATGCAGACTATGAAGCATTCAGAGAAGGATTATTATATGTTAACCAGTCTCTTGCAAAACAGATCGCAGGGGATGGAGAAGGATGTACACGTTTATTTGAAGTTCATGTAGCTGGTGCAGACTCCAAAGAAAATGCGAAGATCTTAAGCAAATCTGTCGTAACATCAAGTCTTACAAAAGCAGCAATTTACGGAAAAGATGCAAACTGGGGAAGAATTCTTTGTGCACTTGGTTATGCTGGAGTTGATTTTGATCCAGTCAAGGTTGATATTAGTTTAAAAAGTGCGGATGGTGTGATCGAGATCGTAAAAGACGGAATTGCAACAGATTATTCTGAAGATGAGGCAACGAAAGTATTATCTGCAGATGCAGTGACAGCAGATATTGATGTTCATAATGGAGTGTTTGAAGCAACTGCATGGGGATGTGATCTGACACACGATTATGTAACAATTAATGCAGATTACCGATCATAAGAATAAGATTATTATAGATAGACGACAAAATAAAAGGCATAAAAGCAGACAACTATGAAAGGAAGAATCAATGGAACAGATGAGAAATGAAATTAACGAATTGATCGAGCAGTCAAAACAAAAAGCAAAAGTATTAACAGAGGCATTACCATATATCCGTCGTTTCAATAACTGTTACGTTGTTGTAAAATACGGTGGAAGCGCTATGAAAGACAAGAATCTTCAAAAAAGCGTGATCAGAGATGTTGCACTATTAAAACTAGTAGGTATGAAACCGATCATCGTACATGGTGGTGGAAAAGAGATCAGTAAATGGGTTCGTATGTCAGGAAAAGAACCAGAATTTTACCATGGACTTCGTGTGACAGATAAAGAGACAATGGAAGTTGCTGAAATGGTATTATTTAAAGTCAATCAGGAACTGGTGGCCATGATGGCAGAAGTTGGGGTTAAAGCCGTAGGTCTTTCTGGAAAAGATGCTGAAATGATCCGTGTAAAGAAAAAAGAAATGCCTGGAAAAGATCTTGGATATGTCGGTGAGGTTAAGAGTGTCGATACAACACTTCTTGAAGCATTGATTGAAGATGATTTTGTACCAGTTATTTCTCCAATTGGTTTAGGAGATAACTATGAACCATATAATATTAATGCGGATGACACAGCATGTGCAGTTGCAGAAGCATTGAATGCAGAAAAACTGGTATTCTTAACTGATATCGAAGGGGTATTCGTAGATCCAGAAGATAAATCAACATTGATCTCTGAGATGGATCTTAAACAGGCAAAAGAATTTATCGATAACGGAGTTGTTGGAGGAGGAATGCTTCCAAAACTTAAGAACTGTATTGAAGCGATCGAAGGTGGAGTATCCAGAGTCCATATCTTAGACGGACGTTTAACAAACTGTCTGTTACTGGAATTCTTCACAGAAAAAGGTATTGGAACAGCCATCTTAAAAGAACCATTATTTGATAAACCATTATTCAACGAAGAAGATGAGGAAGGATGTTAAGATGAAAACTCAGCAGGAATATATTGAGCAGGGAGAACAGTATATCTTAAAGACATACAATCGTTTTCCAGTTGTATTAGAAAAAGGGGAAGGTGTCTATTTATATGATGCTGACCAGAAGAAATATCTGGATTTTGGTGCAGGAATTGCTGTATTTGCATTAGGATATGGAAATGAAGCATACAATCAGGCATTAAAAGACCAGATTGATAAATTGATCCATACATCAAACTTATATTACAATATTCCAGCAGTAGAAGCTGCAAAGAAGATTGTCGATGCTTCAGGGCTTAAAAAAGTGTTCTTTACAAACAGTGGAACAGAAGCAATCGAAGGTGCGTTAAAAGTTGCAAGAAAATATGCATATAATAAAGACGATTCCAAAGATTATGAATTTATCGCAATGAATCATTCATTCCACGGAAGAAGCCAGGGAGCTTTATCAGTGACTGGTAACAGTCATTATCAGGATGGATTTGTTCCAAAAGAATTTCGTGCTGTATTTGCAGAATTCAATAACTTAGAAGATGTTGTATCAAAGATCACAGATAAAACTTGTGGAATCATATGTGAAGTTGTTCAGGGTGAAGGTGGAATTTTCCCAGCGGATAAAGAATTCTTAGAGGGACTTCGTAAAGTCTGCGATGAGAAAGATATCTTACTGATCTTTGATGAGATTCAGTGTGGAATGGGGCGCTGTGGATCTTTGTTTGCACATGATCTTTATGGAGTAAAACCGGATGTCTTAACACTTGCAAAAGCGCTTGGATGTGGTGTTCCTGTTGGGGCGTTTGTTGTAGGTGAAAAGGCTGATGGGGCTTTAGTACCAGGTGATCATGGAACAACTTATGGTGGAAATCCATTCGCAGCAGCGGCGATCAATGCAGTATTTGACCAGTTTGAGAAGTTACAGGTTCCAGAACATGCAAAAGAAATCGGAGCTTACCTGTGGGATAAATTAGAAGAGTTAAAAGAGAGATATGACTGTATCACAGGACATCGTGGAATTGCCTTAATGCAAGGACTTGAATTTGATGCAGATCATCCAGTTGGAGATATCGTTAAGAAAGCACTGGAGAAAGGATTGATCATAATTTCTGCAGGAAATAATGTCATTCGTTTTGTACCGCCGCTTGTGATTGAAAAAGAACATGTAGATGAGATGATTTCTATTTTAGAAGACTGTATCGCATAGAATGTATAAAAAAGACCTCTATGGAAAAACTATCCGTAAAAAGATAGTTTTTCATGGAGGTTTTTATATGTTTGGATTGATCATTGCATTGATTTCAGGAGCTTTAATGAGTATTCAAGGTGTATTTAACACAGAAGTAACTAAACAAAGCAGTACATGGACAACGAGTACATTTGTACAGGCAACAGGATTTCTCGCATGTTTGTTGATCTGGTTGATCGCTGAGAGGGACCAAAGTTTCACGATGCTTTTAAAGGTCAGTCCCAGATACCTTTTATTAGGAGGAGTGATCGGAGCTGCAATCACATTTACAGTGATCAAAAGTGTGGCAAGTTTAGGACCTGCACAGTCAGCAATGCTGATCGTCGCATCACAAAGTGTTGTTTCCTATCTGATCGAGGTTTTCGGTCTGTTTGGTGTGGAAAAAACAGCTTTTGCATGGGTAAAGCTTTTAGGAGTGGTTTTGTTTGTCACAGGATTGATAATATTTAAATGGAAATCATAAATATCTCTTGTAAAGTATTATAATTTTCGTTAAAATAGAAGTTAGATTTACATGTTCCAGACTCTTTGCATAAGACCGGGAGGTTTATGTTGTTTAGGAGAGTTAAAGTGATAACCATTTTGCTGATGGTTTTTATGATGTCCATTGGATGCAGCCGCAGGAAGGAAGTATCGATAGAACCAAAGAAGGAGACAAAGACAACGGCTGAGAAGTCTTCTTCTAAGGAAACTATTTATGTCTATGTATGTGGAGAAGTAAAACATCCGGGAGTTTATCGTTTTTCGAAGGACGAACGCATCGTTTCTGCTGTGAAAGCAGCTGGTGGACTAACTAAGAAGGCTTCAGCAGAGAGTATTAATCAGGCAGAGAAGATGAAAGACGGGCAGCAGATAACGATTCCGTCAAAGAAACAGACAGCGAAGAATGAAGGATCTGATTCCAAAGCAGTGCAATCTTCCTCTGGAAAGATCAATATCAATACTGCAGGTGTCAAGGAGTTGATGACACTTTCAGGGATAGGGGAAGCGAAGGCTTCTGATATTATCTCTTATCGAGAGGAACATGGCCCTTTTTCTGATATTTCAGATATTATGAAGATTCAGGGAATTAAAGAGGGGATATATCATAAGATCAAAGACAAGATAACAATATAATTTTAGAGGTGGAAAAATGAGGAAGGTCTTAGTTGTTGATGATGAAAAACTAATCGTGAAGGGCATCAAATTCAGTCTGGAACAAGATGAGATGCAGGTAGATTGTGCTTATGATGGAGAAGAAGCATTAGAGAAAGCCAAAGAGAATCAATATGATATTATTCTTCTTGATGTAATGCTTCCAGGACTGACTGGGTTTGAGGTTTGTCAGGCAATTCGTGAATTCTCTAGCGTCCCGATCATTATGTTGACGGCTAAGGGAGAAGATATGGATAAGATCCTTGGCCTTGAATATGGGGCAGATGATTATATCACAAAGCCATTTAATATTCTGGAAGTAAAGGCAAGGATCAAAGCAATCTTACGTCGAAGCGCACATCACGATGTGAAAGAAGAAGAATCAGCAAAGGTTGTAGAATGCAGAGGTTTAAAGATTGACTGTGAAAGCCGCAGAGTGCATATTCATGGCAAAGAAGTGAACCTGACAGCGAAAGAATTTGACTTGTTAGAGTTACTGGTATTTCATCCAAACAAAGTATACAGCAGAGAGGATTTGTTGAATACAGTATGGGGATATGATTATCCGGGGGATGCAAGAACGGTTGACGTGCATATCCGAAGATTGAGAGAGAAGATCGAAGTGAATCCGGGAGTACCGGACTATGTACATACAAAGTGGGGGGTAGGTTACTATTTTCAGTCCTAAGAAGAACAGATTTGCCTTTTTACATAGTATGCAGTTCTTTATTTTCTTGTCAGTTTTCCTTCTGACGACATTAATATCAGTTTTATTTAGTAAGTTGTTAAATGATGGATATCGTCAGAAAACATATGACCAGAAAGTGGATAGTGTGGTCAGTCAGTGTAGCTGGCTTGGTGATCAGGTAGTTGGAGTCGATTTTCATTTAGATGATGGCTCCAACTCTCTTTCTAATCAGATTGATGAACTTGCAGCAAGTATGAATGGGCGGATCATCGTAATTAAGAATAATTATAAGATCATCAAGGATACTCATACAGATTTTCAGTCTAGATTCTTTTTAAATGATAATATATTGGATGTTATGGATGGAAAGAAGACAAGGATTGTATCAGAGAGTGGAAAGTATATCGAAGTGATGGTTCCGATCGTATCAAAAGCTGGAAAGCAGAATCATATCCTGGGAGCTGTGCAGGCGACTGTGCCATCTGAGGATATGATGGGAGCAGTTACGGAGATGGAGCATCGCAGGAATATGCTGCTGGTAGCATGTATCATCTGTGGATTATCAATGGCAATGATCATCAGTTATCTGCTGACGAGAGATTTAAAGAAGATTCAGAGAGATGTTGATTTTATTGCGGCTGGTCATGAAGATGAATCCATTGAAGAGACAGGATTCCTAGAAGTACGCAGTATTGTGCAGCGTTTTAATGAGATTCTTGGAAGAATGCAGACGTTGGAAGATTCAAGACAGGAGTTTGTATCGAATGTATCGCATGAGTTAAAGACACCAATGACATCGATGAAAGTTCTTGCAGATTCTTTAATTCAGCAGGGAGATCAGGTTCCGGCTGAATTATATCGAGAATTCATGCAGGATATCGTTGCTGAGATCGACCGTGAGAACGTGATCATTTCAGATCTGTTATCTCTGGTGAAACTAGACAAGAAAGCAGCGCAGCTTCAGATCACAACAGTAAGTATCAATGAATTGTTGGAGATTATCATGAAGCGTTTAAAACCATTGGCTCTGCAGCGTAATATCGAATTGATCTTTGAAAGTTTTCGTCCAGTAACAGCAGAGATTGATGAAGTGAAGTTGTCTTTAGGGCTTACGAATCTGATCGAGAATGGTATCAAGTATAACAAAGATGATGGGTGGATCCGCGTGACACTGAATGCAGATCATAAGTATTTTTATGTGAAAGTTGCAGATTCTGGTGTTGGAATTCCTGAGGATTGCCAGGATCAGGTATTTGATCGTTTTTATCGCGTGGATAAAGCAAGATCAAGAGATACTGGAGGCACAGGACTTGGATTAGCGATCACAAAGAGCGTTGTTTCTCTTCATAATGGAGAGATTAAGTTATACAGTAAGGTTGGTGAAGGAACAACATTTACACTTAGAATTCCATTAAAGTATAAAGGCTAGGAGAAAGAGATGAAGAAAAGAAAATTATGCATGATCTTTTTGCTTTGTCTGGCTTTGATGACTTTAGTGGCAGGATGCCGGTCAAAAAAAGAAACCAATGACCAAGGCAATCAAAAAGGAACAGCAATTTACTATACAAATAATGATGTTACGAAATTGATCATGAAGAAAGAAAATGTGAAGCTTGAAGGGAATCAGCAGCAGAAAGTGAAGATTTTATTAAAGAAACTTCAACAGACTCCAAAGAGTGATAAGATACACTCAGTGATTCCAAAGAGAATTATGATCAATGGTGTATCAGTGAATACAAATATCGTTGAGATTGATTTTTCGACAGGGTATAAACGAATTTCAGAGAATAGAGATTTGATCTGCCGTGCTGGTATTGTATATACACTGACTCAGTTAAAAGATATCAATTATGTATCATTTTCAATTTCTGGAGAGCCAATGCTTGATACAGATGGTACAGCAATTGGTGCTCTTGGAAGAGATAGTTTTGTATTTGGTAAGTTGCCAATGAAATAATTTATGAAACAAAGACCGATGGTTCTTATATTTGCCGGAGTGTTATCCGGAACAGCCGTTGTATGGAATATTATGTCCATGACAGCGGCTTTTTATCTATTGACAGGTATTTGTCTGTTGGCGTCCTTGATTTTTAGTGATAGGCGTTATGGATGGGTTGTAGTTGGAATACTTGCAGGAATTTTATTATCGTTAGGTTTTAAGACTTCCATGAAACTTGATCTGATTCAGGTAAAGGAAAAGGCGACAGAATATACAATGGGAAGAGTTTTAGAAGTATCGAAAACAAAGAAGGGAAAGTTAGCAGTACTTTTAAAAAATAAAAATTTGGAGGGGAAGATCCTTTTATATACACCCGAGGATGAAAAGATCATTCCAGGAGATATTCTTCGGTTTCAAGGAGAATTAGAAGAATGGGAAGATGCAGCTAACCCTGGCCAATTTTCAAGCAGACATTATTATTTCAGTAAAGGAATTTACTATCATGTATATTCGAAAAATATTGAGATCGAAGGACATCAAAATATATATTTTCAGGAAAAGATTTTGCAATGTAGAGAGTACATGAAACATCAGTTAGAAATTCAATACAAAAATGAAGTAAGTGATTTCTTAAAGGGGATGTTAATAGGTGATAAAAATGGACTGAGTGATGAGGTTAAAGATGACTTTAAGGAAAGTGGATTAATTCATTTACTTGCGGTATCAGGACTTCATATATCGTTGGCAGGAAGAAGGGTATATAAATTGGTTCGCAAGTGGTGTGGAAATTTTGTAGTTGGTTCACTGGCAGGAATGACAGGCGCAGTGTTTTATTGTATTTTAACAGGTGGATCGGGATCGTCACTTCGTGCAGTGATGATGTTGGGTGTTTACTTCCTGTCAGAGATATTAGGAGAACACTATGATATGATGTCTGCAGGAGCTTTTGCAGGAATTGTCTTACTTATAATGTGTCCGTACAGAATCTATGATACGGGTTTTTTATATTCATTTACAGCAGTTTTTGTGATCGCAATCTATCAACTTGTTAAACCAAAGATGAAAGGTAAATATTATAAGTTGAAGGAATCTTTATCGTTTTGTATTTTTATCCAGATAGGGATGCTGCCATTGATCATATATTTTCAATATGAAGCTCCAGCTTTTTCTTTTCTTGCGAATGTAGCAGCAGTACCACTGGCAACGTGTGCTTTTACTTTAGCTTTTCTTTTGATTTTTTTGCCGTATACCGTATTTCATGAAGCAATCTCATGGATGATCCAAGGGGTTTTGTGGATTTCCAGACAGTCTTATGGGATGTTGACGATCGGACATGTACCATTTTTATGGGTACTCTTATTTTATTTTATGACCGGATTGTGGATATGGAAGAAAAATGGACAAAATCGACATATCAGGATCAGTCTGGCTTATGTTATCATGATCATTTTGATATGGATTCCAATGGCAAGAAGAAAGAGTCTGGTATTTCTTGATGTTGGGCAGGGAGATTGTTTTGTAGCAGATACGAAGTCTGGGGCGATCATATTTGATGGTGGAAGCAGCAGTGAAGATCAGGTTGGAAGATATCGGATTCTTCCGTATATGAAATATCTGGGGTATCAGAAGATTCAGATTGCGGTGATCAGTCATATGGATATCGATCATTATTCTGGGATCAAGGAATTACTTGAGATGGGGAAAATTAAGTATCTTGGGCTTCCAGAGATTCCAAAAGATGCGACAATGAAAAAGATCATAGGTATAGCGAAGAAACGAGGAACAACTATTTTTTATCTTTCAAGAGGAAGGCAGATCACTACAAAAGATGGAAGTTTGAAAGTGTTGCATCCTCAAAAGAACAGTCAGATGGAAAAGAATGCGGCATCGTTGGTAATGCAGGGAAAAATACTTGGATATCGGGTGCTGTTAACGGGAGATGTGGAAAAAGAAGGCGAAGAAGAACTATTATCAGAAGAATTGGAAAGAGCAGATATATTAAAAGCAGCACATCATGGGTCAAAAAATTCCACGAGTAATGAATTTTTACAAAAGGTTCAGCCGAAACAGACGGTCATCTCTTGTGGAAAACAAAATAGATATGGACACCCACATTTAGAAACTATCCACAGACTACAGACATATCACACAAAGATTTATAGAACAGATCGAAGTGGTGCGATTATTTTTTTCAAAAGAAGAGATGGTTGAAAATCTTCCAAAAAAAAGGTATACTATCAAAAGCTATAGAAAGAGATGCAAAGAATATGAAGAAAATATTAGAAGATATCAAGACAAATACATACGAACGTTTTTATCTATTCTACGGGGAAGAAAAATATATGATCTCCCAGATGAAAAATCAGTTAAAAAAAGCATTAGTTTCAGAAGATGATACGATGAACTATTCTTATTTTGAAGGAAAAAGGGCTGATGCGATAGAGATTATTGAACTTGCTAAAACACTGCCGTTTTTTAGTGATCATAGGTTTTTGATCTTGGATGAAACAGGACTTGGAAAGAAAAGTGATGATACGTTTATTGAAGGATTAAAGGAAGCCTCGGATACAAGTGTTGTGCTTTTTATAGAAGATAGTGTAGATAAGCGTTCAAAGATTTATAAATTTCTTTCGAAGGAAGGACATGCGGTATGTTTTGAATCTGCTGGAGATAAAGAATTATCCAGATGGCTGGCCTCATTGCTTAAGAAAGAAGGAAAACAGATGTCATCTGCAACGATGCGAAGTTTTTTATATCGCTGTGGATCTGATATGTATACTTTAAAAAATGAATTAGAGAAATTGATCTCCTATGTTGGAGAGAGAGAAGAAATTACGATCCGTGATCTGGAAGAGTTGACATCTTCTCAGACGACAAATCAGATCTTTGTGATGCTTGAGGCAATTGCGAGAAAGCAAAGAGAAAAAGTATTGACACTATATTATGATCTGATCGAGTTAAAGGAATCACCATTTGGAATTCTGGCATTGTTAGTCAGACAGTGTAATCAGCTGCTTCAGGTGAAAGATTTAGATTGTCTTGGAAAGAGCAATGGGATGATCGCAAAGCAGATGAAAGTTCCAGCATTTGTTGCAGGAAAGTTAAAAGATCAAGCGAAAATGTTTTCAATGGATACACTCAGAGATATGATCGAAGCATGTGCAAAAACTGATGAATCAATTAAAACAGGAAAGATCAGTGACAGAGTTGGGGTAGAACTATTGTTGATCCAGTTCAGTCAGAAATAAATCAATCAATTTAAGATAGAAGAAGTCTAGTATAATAAAAATGATGAAAAAAAAGAAGCCTGACGGTGGCTTCTTTTTTTCGGGTTAATTTTATTAAAATTCGTTTCTTGATATCTGATTAAGCAATAGCGTTAACGGCTTTAGATAAACGAGCAATCTTTCTAGAAGCTGTATTCTTGTGGAAGATTCCTTTAGAAGTAGCTTTGCTGATTTCAGAAATGCAAGCTGTTAAAGCTTCAGAAGCTGCTGCTTTATCGTTAGCTGCGATTGCTGCTTCTACTTTTTTGATATATGTTTTAACTTTAGTTTTGATTGCTTTATTTCTTTCTGTTTTTGTGTTGATAACTTTGATTCTTTTTTTTGCTGATTTAATATTTGCCAAAGTGGGCACCTCCAATATGATAACTTAAATTTCTTTCTTCTCTTGAATCTTGTCTATAGCGAGACACGGTTAGCTATACACAAAACATACTGTTATATCTTATAGAAAATGATTGAATTTGTCAATATCTTTGGGGAAAAAATGTAATATTTTTTTAAAAACAATCACATACTAGAGAAAAAAGGAGGCAAAATCAATGCAAAATCGTACAGATCTGGCACTGGAATTAAAAGAAGAGAAGAATATTGGCTCTGCACAGTCAGGAATTATCGTAAAGACAAGAATTGATACAACGAATCATATAAAAGAAACAAAGATCATCATCAAAAACAAAAAAGGGGAGGACTCTTTAGGAAAACCAAAGGGAACCTATATTACGATCGAAGCGAAAGATCTGTCAACAAACGATGGTAGTTTTCATAAAGAAATGAGTGAAGCATTGTTTTTAAATTTAAAGGAAATGTTAAACAAAAAGAAAAAAATACTGATCGCAGGACTTGGAAATGCTGGTGTGACAGCGGATTCGTTAGGGCCTAAAGTTGTGAACAATCTATATATTACAAGACATTTGCAAAAAGAGGGGATTGGAAATTATCAATTTGAACTAAGTGCGATCGCACCGGGGGTTATGGCACAGACGGGAATTGAGACAAGTGAGATTTTAGAATCATTAGCAGACCGGATAAAACCAGATGTTGTTATCGTGATCGATGCTCTGGCGGCCAGAAGTTATAGCAGATTAAATAAAACGATTCAGATCAGCGATACGGGAATTGCACCGGGTTCAGGTGTTGGAAACCATAGGAATGAGATTACACAGCATACGATTGGTGTTCCAGTTCTTGCAATTGGTGTTCCAACGGTAATTTCTGTTCCAGCGATCATTCATGATGTTTTTGGAGAAAAATCTCTGGAAAATGTTTCTGAAAATATTGATGAAGAATTTATTTCCATGCATGTTACACCAAAAAATATTGATGAATCTATGAAACGGATCAGTTATACGATATCTGAAGGAATCAATCATTTACTGCATAATTAAAATATGAATGAATACAATGAAAGTATGGAGAAAAGAAAGAGATGGATATTGAGTATTACGATCGGTTGTTTTCTGATCATTTTTTTTAGTCAGAAGATCAATGCGCAGGGAATGGTTTTAGAATTCATGGATCATTATTATCATGGAATCATGACAGGATTTTTTCCGGCAGTATCTAAGAAGGAAGTGACATTTTCGGGAAATATTCTATCGGACATGGTCTGTATGTATTATCAGGAAACAGTACCAATCTTACAATATCGCACAGATTATAAGGATAAAAAAGAAGAAGATCTAGTACAGCAAGATTATTATTTTCAGGATGATGAAACAACGGATGAGGTGGTAGAGGAGGTAAAAAAAGAAGAAAAGTTGTTTCATGCAAAAAAATGGGAAAATTCAAAATATTTAAGAAAATATATTTATCAGATCGACAGTACGACAATGGCGACAGAGAATGAGTTAAATGGAAAAGTTTTATTAAACACGAACTTAAAATTAAGGAAATCTGATGAACCGCAGATTTTAATTTATCATACACATGGGAGTGAGGCATACCGTGGCAGCAGGAAAGGAAGAAAATCAGATACTGTGATCGGTGTTGGAGATGTTTTAACGAAGAGATTGGAGCAAAAAAATATCAAGGTTGTACATGATCGTAACATTTACGATGTAAAAAACGGAAAAGAGGAGCGATCCAAGGCTTATAATTATGCAGCAACTGCAATTGAAAAGAATCTAAAAAAATATCCATCCATTCAGGTTGTGATCGATCTGCACAGGGATGGAGTCAATGAATCGACAAAGCTTGTGACGAGACAAAATGGAAAGAGAATGGCGCAGATCATGTTTTTTAATGGAATGAGCCGTACAGCAACAAATGGAAATATCAAATATTTAAAGAATCCAAATAAGCAGACAAATCTTGCGTTCAGCCTGCAATTGCAAGCACAGGCTGCTTTGAAATACCCTGGATTTACACGAAAAATTTACGTAAAAGGATATCGTTATAATCTGCACTACAGAGGAAGAAGCTTGTTAGTGGAAGTTGGTGCGCAGAATAATACGTTATCAGAAGCAAAAGCGTCTATGAGTTTACTTGCTGAATTATTAAATAATGTGTTATACTAAAATGGAGTGTCTGAAAAGACATATGTACTTGAAATATAATTAGGAGGAACTTATGGCAATAGATCAGAGTAAAATACGAAATTTTTGTATTATCGCACATATAGATCACGGAAAATCAACATTAGCAGATCGAATCATTCAGATGACAGGAACATTAACGGATCGAGAGATGCAGGAGCAGGTTCTTGATAACATGGATCTAGAAAGAGAACGTGGGATTACGATCAAATCGCAGGCAGTACGAATTGTTTATAAAGCTGACGATGGGGAAGAATATATTTTTAACTTGATCGATACACCGGGACACGTGGACTTTAATTATGAAGTATCACGAAGTCTTGCAGCATGTGAGGGAGCAATCCTTGTTGTCGATGCTGCACAGGGAATAGAGGCACAGACATTGGCAAATGTTTATCTTGCGATTGATCACGACTTAGAAGTTATGCCGGTTATCAACAAGATCGATCTTCCGAGTGCAGATCCAGAGCGTGTTAAAGCAGAAATTGAAGATGTGATCGGAATCGATGCAGAAGATGCACCTCAGATTTCTGCAAAAAGCGGACTAAATGTAGAACAGGTATTAAAGCAGATCGTAGAGAAGATTCCATCACCAGAGGGCGATAAGAATGCACCATTACAAGGATTGATCTTTGACAGTATGTATGATGCATATAAAGGAGTTATCATCTTTACAAGGATCAAAGAAGGAACGATCAAAGTCGGAACAAAGATGAAGATGATGGCAACTGGAGAGAGTGCAGAAGTTGTAGAAGTTGGTACATTTGGGGCAGGAAGATTCAATCCATGTGATGAACTGACAGCAGGGATGGTTGGATATGTTACAGCCAGCCTTAAAAATGTACAGGGAACCAGAGTTGGTGATACGATCACAGATGCAGATGATCCATGTGCTGAACCACTTCCAGGATACAAAAAAGTAAATCCTATGGTATATTGTGGACTATATCCAACAGATGGAGCAAAATATCCGGATTTAAGAGATGCATTAGAAAAATTACAGTTAAATGATGCAGCACTACAATTTGAAGCAGAGACATCCGTTGCGTTAGGATTTGGATTTAGATGTGGATTTCTTGGATTATTGCATTTAGAGATCATTCAGGAACGTTTAGAGAGAGAATATAACTTGGATCTTGTGACAACAGCACCAGGCGTTATTTATCGCGTATATAAGACGGATGGAAGTATGATCGAATTAACGAATCCATCCAATCTTCCAGATCCATCTGAGATCGACCATATGGAAGAACCAATCGTAACAGCGGAGATCATGGTAACTTCTGAGTTTGTTGGAGCGATCATGGGATTATGCCAGGAAAGACGAGGCGTATATCTTGGAATGGAGTATATGGAAGAGACAAGGGCATTACTTCGTTATGAACTTCCATTAAATGAAATCATTTATGATTTCTTTGATGCATTAAAATCACGTTCCAGAGGTTATGCATCCTTAGATTACGAAATGAAAGGATATCAGACATCAAGACTTGTAAAATTAGACATTTTGATCAACAAAGAAGAAGTTGATGCGCTTTCTTTTATTGTACATGAAGATACCGCGTATGAGCGAGGACGTAAGATGTGTACAAAATTAAAAGAAGAAATTCCAAGACATATGTTTGAAGTACCGATTCAGGCAGCGATTGGAAGTAAAGTCATTGCAAGAGAAACTGTCAAAGCAATGAGAAAAGACGTTCTTGCCAAATGTTACGGTGGAGATATCTCCCGTAAGAGAAAGCTGTTAGAGAAACAGAAGAAAGGAAAGAAACGAATGCGTCAGGTAGGAAATGTTGAAATTCCACAGGAAGCATTCATGAGTGTTCTGAAGTTAGATGAAGACTAATACGATCGAGCTTTATATTCATATTCCATTTTGTAAAAGTAAGTGCAGATATTGTGATTTCTGTTCCTTTCGGGCAGAGGAGAGAACAATCCATGCATACCTGGGGAAACTAAAAGAAGAACTGATTTTCTGGGGAAAGAAATTAGCGGCACGAGACGTTGTAACCGTCTTTATTGGAGGCGGAACGCCATCATATCTTAGAAGAGAAGATATTCAAATGATTTGTGAAACTATATTTGAACATTTTCATATTTGTGAGGATGCTGAGATTACGATTGAAGCGAATCCAGGAACAGTAGATTTAAAAAAACTATGTACATATAGGGAAAATGGGATCAACAGGATTAGTTTTGGATTGCAGTCAACAGTCAAAGAAGAATTGGAGTATCTGGGAAGAATTCATACCTATGAAGAATTTTTACAAAGTTTCGACTGGGCAAGACAAGCTGGATTTTTGAACATCAATGTTGACTTGATGAGTGCGGTGCCGAAACAAACATTAACTTCTTATGAAGAGAATTTAAGAAAAATAGCTAAACTTTCTCCAGAACATATTTCTGCGTATAGTCTGATCATTGAAGAGGGAACACCTTTTTACGAAGATAACAAGTTAGAGGAACTTCTTCCATCAGAAGAAGATGAAGTTTTAATGTATCGAATGACAGAAAAGATTTTAAACGAATATGGTTACGACAAATATGAGATTTCAAATTATGCAAAGCCAGGTTTTGAAAGCAGACATAATCTTGGGTATTGGTCCCATATTCCGTATTTGGGAGTGGGGCTTAATGCCTCTTCGTATCTGGATGAGAAACGTTTTGAGAATCCCTCCGATATGAAAGACTATTTAGAGATTCAATCGTTCGGAGATGCATATGAAGGAGCCCGTTCGTTATCAGTTTATGAACAGATGGAAGAATTTATGTTTCTTGGACTTCGAAAGACGAAAGGCATTTCGAAGAAAGAGTTTATAGAACGTTTTGGCTGCTCCATGGATTCTGTCTATGGAAAGCCATTGATAGAATCCATGAAACAAGGCATGATGAAAGAAGAAGGAGACCGAGTTTTTCTGACGCAAGATGGTACCTTAGTCAGTAATCAGGTCTTATGTGAATTTTTATTTGACGAGGAAGTTTAAGGATACAAGTTTATCAAAGATCCATTAATTTTTTTAGATTGATCTGCCCCCAGCCCTGATGGTGTCTGGGGGTTTTTAATTTGTCGCAGTTTTTTCGCAGTTTCATTTTTATATCCTTATTGGTGTAAAAAGGATATTTTTCGAGCAAGAGAGCAAAAGAACCAGAGACGACAGGGGTTGCCATGGAAGTACCACTTTTGATAGTATAGCGGTTATTTAAGGAACACGAAAAAATATTTGTTCCAGGGGCAACAACATCCGGCTTCATAACGCAGGATGTTGTGGGACCGCGTCCGGAATATCCTGAAGAGAAGTGTTTTCTTCCGATCATTTGAAAATTATCGTCGCTGGAACCAACAGTGATGATTTTTGGACTATTACCAGGAATTGAAATACTGTATGGTTTTGGACCATGGTTTCCGCCGGCAATACAAACAACAAGGCCATCATCCCATAGGGCGTTGACATGTTTTAATAGTTCTTTGGAGGCTGAACTATCCTCGGAACCAGGACTTCCTATTGAGATGTTAACGATACGGATCTGATAGGAGCGATGATACTCATGAATCCAGTCAAGACCCTGTAAGAAGGCGCTTTGAACACCGTTTCCTGAGGCATCCAGTACTTTTAAAGAAACGATATGGGATTTTGGAGCAATTCCCAAATAATCGGAACCAAATGTTGCAGAGGAAGCAGCGATGCCGGTAATATGAGTCCCATGTCCATTATCGTCATAGCTGAAAGATTTGGAATGAACAAAATCTACAAATTTGGCGATCCGTGTGGAATGCGGAGAGAAATCTTTATGTGGGAAAAGGCCAGTATCAAGATAAGCAATACCGATACCTTCTCCAAGAAAACCATGCTGATGGGCAAGATCAGCATGGATTTGTTTTGAAACAGAAATCTGCATGGAAAGTTGCCTTTCATACTTTATATTATTAGAATACGCAGAATAAAAGATGAGGGGAACAAGAAAAAGGCCCTCTGCAGGACCTTTTAATGTAAAAATATTTAGTTAAATCCGATAAATCTACGAGCTGCTTTATACATAGCAATTGTAGCTTTTCTTCCAACATATCCAGGCAGATTTACTGCACAGCTTGTAATATTATGACGGATCTTACGATACAGACGTTTGTCACTGTCATATAAATATTTCCATAATTCTTTTCGCATCCTTAAATGCTCTTTCTGTCCAGATTTTACAGAGATCACGGAAGAAATACACATGATAATGGAAAGATAATGTCTCATATAACGTTCTAATGGCTTACTTACAAGATTAAACTGAGTCATATAATCAATCATGATATAAGTAACTTTAAACTGCTGGTCGATACGTTTGATCATATTTGTCTCATTGACAGACTGATCATCACGTCCAATGAAATAACGATAGAAGTTAACATCCAGATAATACATTGTTTTTACATATGGAAGAGGTTTGAATACATAAATATTATCCACATAGAATGTATGCTCTGGAAGCTCTAGATCGCATTCACGAAGCAGTGCAGTACGATAAATGACAGAGTGCATTAAAATATACTGGCTGACAGGAAAACGTCCAACATCATCCCAGCAAAAGATCTGATCTTTTGGGATTGCATGACGATAATGAATAACAGTTTTTTTCTTGGCTCCTTGTTTTTCGTATACATAGTTAGAAAGCAGCATATCAAGGACAGTTCCCTGTTTGTAGAAATTCGCAAGAGTATCAAGGATTTCTCCATAAGCATATTCATTTACCCAGTCATCACTATCAACAACTTTCAGGTAAATACCTGTGGCATTTTTGATTCCTGTATTCACTGCACCACCATGCCCTTTATTTTCCTGGTGAATTGCACGGCAGATGTCAGGATATTTTTTTTCATATTCATCTGCGATCGCAGCAGTGTTATCGGAAGATCCGTCATTAACGATCAGAATCTCCACCTGATCACCACCTGGTAATAAGGTGTCAATGCAGTGTCTCATATATTCCTGAGAGTTGTAGCAAGGTACAACAAAGGATATTAATTTCATAAAAACCTCCTGTTTTTCAATACGGTTAACGTTACTATTATATATGTTTTTTTACAAATTAGCAAAGAGTTTCCCATTCTTCATAAAGTTCTTCCAAAGAAGAAGCGATGGAAGCCTGCTCATTGCTAAGTTCCATTAATTTCGCAGGATCAGAAGCATTTTCAGGTAAAGACATAGCTTCTGAAAGTTCTTCTTGTTTCGTTTCCAACTCTGTGATTTGCTCTTCGACTTTTTTAAGACGATTTTCTTTTTTTCTCTGTTTGGCTTGTTCTTCTTTTTGTTGTTTCCAATCGAGTTTGGATTCTGTATCAACAGAAACGGAGGAAGCAGTAGAAGAAGTAAGAGATGCCTTTTCTTTTTCCTTCTGAGCAATATAATCCTGATAATTTCCAGGATAAGAAGTTAATCCATGATCAGAGATTTCCAAGATTCGTGTTGCAGTTTTATTGATAAAATAACGATCATGTGAAACATAAAGGATCGTTCCAGTATAAGCATTCATTGCAGATTCCAGAATCTCCTTAGACTGAATATCTAAATGGTTTGTAGGCTCATCAAGAATCAGAAAATTCGCATGAGACAGCATTAATTTTGCAAGAGAAACACGTCCTTTTTCTCCACCGCTTAAAGAGGAGATCGGGCGGAAAACGTCTTCTCCATAAAATAAAAATGCAGCCAAAGTATTGCGGATCTTTGTGTTATTAAGATCTGGATAAGCATCTGAAATTTCATCAAAAATCGTTTTGGAATCATCTAAGTTATCTTGTGCCTGGTCATAGTATCCAATGGAAACTCCAGCTCCAAGGCTGATCGTACCGCCATTATTGCTGATTTTTTTGCAAATGATCTTTAACAGTGTTGTTTTACCAGTTCCATTTGGTCCGATCAGGGCAACGCGTTCTTCACGAAAAATATCAGCACTTAATCCATGGAATAATGATTTGTTTCCAAAAGATTTGGATACATCTTTTAAAGTCAGAACATCATTCCCACTGATGATTTCTGGTTCAATGCTAAGACGCATATCAGCATTATATTCCGTAGGTTTCTCCAATACATCAATCTTATTTAAAGCTTTTTCACGGCTTTCTGCACGTTTGATTGATTTTTCACGATTGAACTGTTTTAATTTTTTGATAACTTCTTGTTGATGTTTGATCTCTTGTTGCTGATTTTTGTATTCTTTTAAACGGATTGCTTTGATCTGATCACGTTTTTCGATAAATGTTGTATAATTTCCATCAAACAGCATGGAGTGTCCTTGGTCGATCTCCATGACCTTATTGACAATCTTATCAAGAAAATAGCGGTCATGAGATACGATGATCACAGCTCCTTTGTAATGAGACAGGTAATTTTCAAGCCACCTTATGGAATCAACATCCAAGTGGTTTGTTGGTTCGTCAAGAAGCAGAATATCAGGATTTTTAAGCAGTAACTTACCAAGAGCAACACGAGTTCTTTGACCTCCAGATAAAGTGTTGATCTCTTTTGTGAAATCTTCTTCAGAAAAGCCAAGTCCTTTTAAGATTCCTGTGATCTCACTTTTGTATGCAAAACCATTTAATTGCTCAAATCTATGAGTAGCATTTGTATACTGGTTCATTTTTTGTTCTAGTGCATCACCGGTCAGATGTTTCATTTCCTGTTCATAGGTACGCATCTGTTCATCTAATTCAATGACTTCTTTTTTGACGGAAAGAAGTTCATCAAAAATTGTATGGTGGAATGTATGATCTTGATGTTGGGCAAGATAGCCAATGCTTGCGTCTTTCTTTAAAGAAATTTCACCTTCATCATAAGAGATTTCACCAATCAATATTTTTAAAAGTGTCGATTTTCCGGCACCGTTATATCCGATGATCGCCAGCCGGTCGTTTTCATTTAAGTGAAATGAGATATTCTGCAAGACTGGTTTTTCGACAAATGTTTTGCAGATATTCTGGCATGATAATATCATTAAGATACCCCTTTCAAATTTTTTATTATAGACATTATTTCTCAGAATACCATATTTTTTGAAAAAATGAAATATTTTCATGACGGAAAGATTGACAGTTATTAGACAATCTTATATAATTATAAGCGAAATAAAGATTTTGGAGGAATAAAATGGCAAACTCAGATAAGAATATTTCCTCAGCAGTTATCAAGCGACTTCCTAGGTATTTCAGATATTTAGGAGCGTTAAAAGCGAAGAATATTACAAGAATCTCTTCAAAAGAATTAAGTGAACAGATGATGGTAACAGCATCTCAGATTCGTCAGGACCTTAACAATTTTGGTGGATTTGGGCAGCAGGGATACGGATATAATGTAGATAATCTGTATACAGAGATTGGTAAGATCTTAGGTCTGGATAAGAGAAATGACATGATCATTGTTGGAGCCGGAAATCTTGGACAGGCCCTTGCGAATTATCAGTCTTTTAATGAAGATTATGGATACAAAGTCATGGCACTTTTTGATGTGAATCCAAAGCTGATCGGAATTTCTGTCCGTGGAGTGAAAGTTCTTGATACAGATGAACTAGAGAACTTTATCAAAACACATGGAATTAAGATCGCTGCACTGACAATTCCGAAGGATCAGGCACCTGCGATCGCAAAGAAGATGGCAGAATGGGGAATTAAAGGATTCTGGAATTTTGCACCGATCGATCTTCATTTACCAGATAATGTTACAGTAGAGAATGTACATTTAGCAGAAAGTCTGATGACATTAACATACAATGTCCACAACCGTGAAGAGAGTGAGAACGAATAGCAGGTAAGAAGATGATTGCTGGAATAGGAACAGATCTCGTAGAGATATACCGGATAGAAGAGATGATTCTTCGAGGAAGACATCTTTCAAGAATTTTTACGACAACTGAATTAGCATATGCAAAAGACAATGCTACGACTTTAGCTGGCAATTTTGCTGTAAAAGAAGCCGTTTCCAAAGTATTTGGAACCGGCTTTTTCGGTGTAGAACCATATGAGATTGAAGTGTTGAGAAATGAATCAGGTGCGCCATATGTCAAATTATATGGAAAGGCGAAAGAGATAGCAAAAGATAAACAAGTTTCAAGAATTCATGTATCGATCACGAATACAAGAGAATTTGCACAAGCTTTTGCGATAGGAGAATGCGTATGAGATATGTATTAAAGAATCAGGAGATGCAAACGGTCGATCATGAGACGATTCATGGAATAGGAATTCCGGGACTTGTATTGATGGAAAGAGCATCTAAAGCAGTTGCAGATAAGGCTGCACAGATAGCAGATCATTCACAGAGGATATTGATCATTTCAGGAATTGGCAATAATGGAGGAGATGCACTTGCTTGTACGAGAATTTTGTTGGAGCAGGATTATTTAGTGGATTATATGATCGTTGGTAATATAGAAAAAGCTTCAGCGGATCTGAAATTACAGCTTCAGATACTTAAGAATCTAGGCTATTTTCCGATAGATTGTGAAGATGTAAATTTTCATGAATATGATCTTTTGATCGAAGGGATTTTTGGAGTTGGACTTTCTAGAGAAGTTGGTGGTGTTTATAAAGAAGTCATTGAACGGATCAATGCATGTGGTAAGCCTGTGATCGCAATTGATATTCCATCTGGAATCAGTGGAGATAGTGGAAAGATTCTTGGATGTGCAGTGCATGCGTCATCAACAGTTACATTTGGTGGATATAAAAGAGGTCATTTATTATATCCAGGACGAGAATATTGTGGAGATATTAAACTGGTATCCATAGGATTTCATAACCAGACGATCAAAAAGTATGCGACAGGATATATATTAGAGGAAAGTGATCATTTAATGCCAGAAAGAAAAGCATATTCCAATAAAGGAAGCTATGGGAAGATTTTGATCATTGCTGGAAATGAAACAATGTCAGGAGCTGCATGTTTTGCAGCAGAAGCAGTACTTCGGATGGGTGCAGGACTTGTGAAAGTGCTTTCTGATGCTGGAAATCGTCAGATTTTACAGACAAGACTTCCAGAAATTTTATTTGGAGAACGAAAAGATTTAGAAGAATCTTTAGAATGGTGTGATTGTATCTTGTTTGGCCCAGGAGTTGGTGTCAGTGAAGAAATGAAAGAAATGTTAGAGATGGTTTTGAAAAAAGGGAAAAAACCATTGGTCATTGATGCAGACGGATTAAATATAATCAGTAGATTTAACATGAAAATTGAATATCCATATGGGACGATCATGACTCCACATTTGATGGAGGCAGCAAGATTGATGTCATGTGATATCACACAGATCAAAGAAGATCTATGTCAGAGTGCACAAGATCTTGCAGAGAAATATCATTGTACAGCTGTTTTAAAAGATGCAACAACTATCGTTGCACGAGAAGATGATTTGGTGTATATTAATCAAAGCGGAAATGATGGAATGGCGACTGGAGGAAGTGGAGATGTTCTTGCGGGAATGATCACAGGCCTTTTGGGGGAAGGATTATCTGTTCATGAGGCAGCAGTTCACGGAGTTTATCTTCACGGTCTTGCAGGAGATCATGCAAAGCATGATCTGGGCGCTTACAGCATGATCGCATCAGATATTATTGCTCATATAAAGGACGTTACAGGAGGAAATTATGAACCAGTACTATAGAGTGCATGCAGTTATTGATCTGGATGCAATCTGTCATAATATAAGAGAAGTAAAACGTGTAGTTGGAGAAGGTGTGAAAGTAATGCCAGTGATCAAAGCTGACGGATACGGACACGGAGCAGTTCCAATTGCAAAAGAATTAAATAAGATCGGAGTTGATGCATTTGCCGTTGCAATCCTAGAAGAAGGGATCACACTTCGAAACAATGGAATCAGACAGCCAATCTTGATTTTAGGATACACATCAGAATATCAGTACAGCTCATTGATTCAGTATGAGATCGAGCCAACCGTATTCTGCTATGAGATGGCAGAGTCCTTATCAAAGATCGCGCAGGCACTAGGCAAAGATGCGAAGATTCATATCAAACTGGATACAGGAATGAACCGTATCGGATTTAAACCAACCAAAGAATCTGTAGATATCATAGAGAAGATCGCCAAATTACCAAATATCAAGATTCAAGGAATCTTTACACATTTCGCATGTGCAGACGAGGCGGATAAAACAGAAACTTATGAGCAGGAACGAAAATATGATCAGTTTATTACGTGGCTTGAGGAAAGAGATATCTATATTCCAATCAAACACGTATCAAACAGTGCATCGATCATTGATCTGGATGGATTTAGAAAAGATATGGTACGTTCAGGAATCATTACTTATGGATTATATCCATCAGAAGAAGTTTCAAAAGATGTATTGGATTTAAGACCAGCAATGGAATTAAAGACACACATTGTATATATCAAAGAAGTGGAAGCAGGAGAAGGAATCAGTTACAATCACACATATGTAACTGATAAGAAGACAAAGATCGCAACTATCCCAGTAGGATATGCAGACGGATACCCAAGATCACTCTCTTCCAAAGGAAAAGTATTGATCCGTGGGCAGTATGCACCGATCATTGGAAGAATCTGTATGGATCAGTTTATGGTTGACGTGACAGATATTGAAGGTGTATCTGTGATGGATGAAGTAACTTTAGTCGGACACGATGGCAATAAAATGTTGACCGTAGAAGAAGTTGCAAATGAAGCAGGATCTTTTAATTATGAATTTGTCTGTGGGATTGGGAAACGTGTTCCACGAGTATACATTCGAAACGGAGAGATGAAAGAAGCAGAATATTTTGAAAAATAAGGAATACTTTTGAAAGAATTGTAAATACTCTTCATACAATATTTAAAAAGAAATGGAGAGTGTTTATGCTTATGGTAATTAAGCGAGGCGATATATTTTATGCAGATTTAAGACCGGTTGTTGGTTCAGAACAAGGCGGTATCCGTCCTGTGATCGTATTGCAAAATGATGCGGGAAATAAATATAGTCCAACGATCATCTGTGCAGCGATCACAAGCAAGATGAACAAGGCAAAGTTGCCGACTCATGTACCGATCGACTGCCACAGATGTGAATTAGAAAAAGATTCTGTGATTTTGTTAGAACAGATCCGGACAATCGATAAAAGTCGTTTAAGAGAAAAGGTATGCCATTTAAATTGTACATTCCTAAAACAAGTGGATCATGCACTAAAGATCAGTTTAAGTCTTGATACATAACAGGAATCTTGGATATATTGACCTTTTTTCTTAGAAATGATATATTTAAGTTTGTATAGTCTTAATTTCTAGAAGATAAAAGGAGAAAAAAAAAGAAATGGAAGGATTTACTCCCTCGGTGCTTATGATGATCATTTTAGCAGTTATCATCGGATTTGCAGTTGGGTGTTTTTTCATGAAACAAAGAGAGAAGATCAAAGAAGCAAAGAAAAAACTGCACACATCAGAACAAGAACATGAAGAGGATGAAGACAATGAATATGAAGAAGAGATCATGAACATTGTTAACGAAGGACATGAGCAAGGTGCGATCATGGAAGGGGAAGCCCGCATGATCACGAATATTTTCGAATTTGGAGATAAAGATGTTACAGATGTTATGACATCAAGAAAGAAGATTGATGCGATTGATGTAAACATGTCCGTAGAGAAAGCATTAAATTATATGTTAGATGAGCCATATTCAAGATACCCATTATATGAAGATGACATTGATAACATTGTAGGAGTGCTTTATTTAAAAGATGTGATCGATGCATATCTTAATCAGAAAGAAGCAACACTTTCTGATATTGCAAGAGAGCCGTTTTTTGTTCATCAGACGATGAATTTATCGGTGCTTTTTCAGGAGATGCAGACCAAGAAGATTCATATGGCGATCGTTATTGATGAATACAGCCAGACAGAAGGTATTGTATCTATGGAAGATATGCTAGAGGTCATAGTAGGGAATATTTTAGACGAATATGATGTCGAAGACCGTAATATCACCAAGATTGGATGGGCAGATATTTATCTTGTACGAGGAAGTACGAGACTGGAAGAACTTGAGGATACATTAGGAATCGAATTTGACGTTGAAGATATTGAGACACTCAATGGATTTTTAATTGATCAGCTGGGACATTTACCAGAAGACAATGAAGAAATAGAAATTATCTACCAAGGATATTCCTTTAAATCTGTTGATATTCATGACAACATGATTAGACAGGTAAAGGTAGAAAAAAGGAAAAGGAAGGAAGAAGAAGATGTCAGGACACAGTAAATTTGCGAACATCAAACACAAAAAAGAAAAAAATGATGCGAAAAAAGGAAAGATTTTCACAGTCATTGGAAGAGAAATTGCAGTAGCCGTTAAAGAGGGTGGACCAGATCCAGACAACAATAGCAGATTACGTGATGTCATTGCAAAAGCAAAAGCAAACAATATGCCAAATGACACGATCGAACGTGGTATCAAAAAAGCTGCCGGAGATGCAGATTCTGTTAATTATGAGCAGATTACATATGAAGGATATGGACCAAGCGGAGTTGCGATCATCGTAGATACATTAACAGATAACAAAAACCGTACAGCATCTAATGTAAGAAATGCTTTCACAAAAGGAAATGGTAACGTAGGAACACCAGGATGTGTATCTTATATGTTCGAGAAGAAAGGACAGATCATCATCTCTAAAGAAGAATGTGAAATGGATGCAGACGATCTTATGATGATGGCATTAGATGCCGGAGCAGAAGACTTCAACGAAGAAGACGACAGCTTTGAAGTATTGACAACACCAGAAGACTTCAGTGCAGTCAGAGAAGCTTTAGAGAAGGAAGAAATTCCTATGGCAGATGCCAGTGTCACAATGATCCCTGGTACTATGGTCGAACTTACAAGTGAAGAAGATATTAAGAGTATTCAGAAAACATTAGATCTTCTTGATGAGGATGACGATGTGCAAGAGGTGTATACTAACTGGGATGAATAATCTGTTATAGATTTTATAGAATATAAAATAATAAGAACCTTAACTCAATGCATATATAATAAATGCTGGGAGTTAAGGTTCTTTTTTGCTATGATATTTGAAATTTATAATATCAATTATTACTGTTACTAAGTAATCTTCGAACACCTATAAAACTATGCATTCTCAAGTGCTTCTTTCAGATCATTGATAATATCTTTTGCACTTTCAATTCCAACAGATAAACGGATCATTCCAGGAGAAACACCAGCTTCTCTTAACTGTTCATCATTCATCTGGCGGTGTGTATGGCTAGCTGGGTGAAGTACCATCGTTTTGGATGCAGCAACATGTGTCGCAATATTTGCTAATTTTAAGCCATCCATAAAGCGTACTGCAGCATCACGTCCACCAGTCAGTTCAAAGGAAATAACACCACAGGTTCTTCCCTTATCCATATATTTTTGTGCTAATTCGTGATATTTATCATTAGGAAGTCCGGCATAAATAACATGAGATACTTTTTCATGAGCATCTAAGAATTCAGCAACTTTCTGAGCATTTTCACAATGACGTTCTACACGTAAAGGCAGTGTTTCTAATCCAAGATTTAATAAGAAACAGTTTTCAGGGGATGGAATGGAACCGAGGTCACGCATCAGCTGTGTTGTAGCTTTTGTGATATAAGCTTTCTTTCCAAATTGTTTTGTATAAACGACACCATGGTAAGATTCATCAGGTTCAGTAAGACCATGATATTTGTGTCCATAAGCGTCCCAGTCAAAGTTTCCGCTGTCAATGATCGCACCGCCAACTTGAACGGCGTGTCCATCCATATATTTTGTTGTTGAATGTGTGACGATGTCAGCACCCCATTCAAAAGGACGACAGTTGATCGGTGTTGCAAAAGTATTGTCAACGATCAATGGAACTTCATGTTCATGGGCAACTTTTGCAAATTTCTCAATATCAAGAATGACAAGTGCAGGGTTTGCAATCGTCTCTGCAAATAAAACTTTGGTATTCGGTTTGAATGCAGCGGCGATTTCTTCAGCACTTGCATCAGTATCAACGAATGTACAGTCAATTCCAAGTTTCTTTAATGTAACACCCAGAAGGTTAAATGTTCCACCATAGATCGTAGAAGCTGCAACAACATGATCTCCAGCCTCACAGATATTAAAGATCGCATAGAAGTTTGCAGCCTGTCCAGAAGAAGTAAGAAGTCCTGCAACACCTCCTTCAAGATCAGCAATTTTGGCAGCTACAGCATCGTTCGTAGGATTCTGAAGACGCGTATAGAAATATCCTTCTGCTTTCAGATCAAATAACTGTCCCATTTCATCGGTTGTATCATATTTGAAAGTAGTACTCTGATAAATAGGAAGTGCACATGGTTCTCCTTTCTTAGGAGTGTAACCAGAATGAAGACATTTTGTTTCTAAATCATAATGACTCATAATCATAATTCCTTTCTGTTATAAAAAATATGTATTAAATTATACCCGTAATTCCTAAAGAAAACAAGGGGAATAGAATTCAGATAATTTATTAAATTGACTAAAAAAAAAGAAAATTCGAGATTTTTTATATAAAAGAAAAACAACTTGACAAAAAAATTATTTTTATCACACAAACCAACAAAAACATTGAAAAACTTAACGAAGTTCTTAAGATAATTTGTTGTTTTATTTTTAACGATGTGCTAAAATAAAGATGTTATTTTTAATACTGAAAGGAGTTTCAACATGATTTATTCACATGAAGTAGAACAAATGTGTACAGTAGCTCAGGGTGTAAACCATGGAGCTGCCCCAATTCCTGAAGAAGCAAAATGGGTAAAAGCGAAAGATGTAACAGACATCTCAGGATTAACACATGGTATTGGTTGGTGTGCACCTCAGCAGGGAGGATGTAAATTAACTCTTAACGTTAAAGAAGGTATCATCCAGGAAGCATTAGTAGAAACAATCGGATGTTCAGGAATGACACATTCAGCTGCTATGGCATCTGAAATCTTACCAGGAAGAACAATTTTAGAAGCATTGAATACAGACTTAGTTTGTGATGCTATCAATACAGCAATGAGAGAATTATTCTTACAGATCGTATACGGAAGAACTCAGAGTGCATTCTCTGAAGAAGGACTTCCAATCGGTGCTGGTCTTGAAGACTTAGGTAAAGGATTAAGATCTCAGGTTGGTACAATGTACGGAACACTTAAAAAAGGTCCTCGTTACCTTGAAATGGCTGAAGGATACGTTACAGGTATCGCTCTTGATGCTGATGATGAAATCATTGGATACCAGTTTGTTAACTTTGGTAGAATGATGGACTTCATCAAAGCTGGAGACGATGCTCAGACAGCACTTGACAAGGCCAAAGGTCAGTACGGACGCGTTGATGACGCTGTTAAGATTATTGACCCAAGAAAGGAATAGGAGGTAGCGAATAATGGCTTTATTTGAATCATATGAAAGAAGAGAAAAACAGATTCTTGCTGTTTTAAAAGAGTATGGAATCAATTCTATCGAAGAAGCTGCTGAAATCACAAAAGCTGCTGGATTAGATGTTTATGCTCAGGTTGAAGGAATTCAGCCAATCTGTTTCGAAAATGCAAAATGGGCTTACACAGTAGGTGCTGCTATCGCAATCAAAAAAGGTTGCAAGAGAGCTGCAGACGCTGCTGCTGCTATCGGAGAAGGTCTTCAGGCATTCTGTATTCCTGGATCTGTAGCTGATCAGCGTAAAGTAGGTCTTGGACATGGTAACTTAGGAAAGATGCTTCTTGAAGAAGAAACAGAATGTTTCGCATTCTTAGCAGGTCACGAATCTTTCGCAGCTGCTGAAGGAGCTATCGGAATCGCTGAAAAAGCAAACAAAGTTCGTCAGAAACCTTTAAGAGTTATCTTAAACGGATTAGGAAAAGATGCTGCACAGATCATTTCCAGAATTAACGGATTTACATATGTTGAAACTGAAATGGATTATTACACAGGTGAAGTTAAAGAAGTATTCAGAAAATCTTACTCTGAAGGATTAAGAGCTAAGGTTAACTGCTACGGTGCTAACGATGTAACAGAAGGTGTTGCAATCATGCACAAAGAAGGTGTAGACGTATCTATCACAGGTAACTCTACAAACCCAACTCGTTTCCAGCACCCAGTTGCAGGTACATACAAAAAAGAATGTATCGAACAGGGTAAAAAATACTTCTCTGTAGCTTCTGGTGGTGGTACAGGACGTACATTACATCCAGATAACATGGCTGCAGGACCAGCTTCTTACGGAATGACAGATACTATGGGACGTATGCATAGTGATGCTCAGTTCGCAGGATCTTCTTCAGTACCAGCCCATGTAGAAATGATGGGATTAATCGGTATGGGTAACAACCCAATGGTAGGAGCTACAGTAGCAGTAGCTGTATCCATTGAAGAAGCTGCTAAAGCAGGTAAATTCTAGGAAACCACGTATTTAAGCGGTTTTTTGAGGGTGTTAGAAGTGGTAAAAAGTAGTGAAATGTAGACAATCTCTATATTATCTCTACACTATCTCTATACCACATCTCTACACTCAAAAATGTGAATAAGAAGAGAGAGCCAATTAATTTTGACTCTCTTTTTTTCTTCGTTTTATTTTATTTTCATGATCTCGGCCATTAGCCACTCTGGTTTTCGTTTTGTGTAAGTAGCTTCTGTGATATCGTTGATCTTGTGACCCATCATATATTTTAATGCATATTCATCTACTTTATCTCTTTTTGCCATCGTGGAAAACTGAATCCTTGGATCATGAGCTCTGTGATCTGGATTGAGCTCTAATTTCTTAATAATCTTTTCGAATCGATGTCTATATTTATCATACGTCATTTTTAAGCTACTTCGGTGTGTTTTTGTATCAGTGCAGTTGATTAAATAATCACTTCCAAGATTTATTGCTTCCTGGTATCGATGCTTGACTAGATCACGAATCCGTGGATGGATTGGAACCAAGCGATCTTTACCTGCGTCAGTCTTCATACCGCCGATAAAAAACCAATTTTCCAGATCTACATTTTTTAATTCAATTAGACCCAATTCTTGTGGTCGCCATCCAGAGTAGCATTGGATCAGAATCACATCCACATAATCAGTATCATACAAATGATCCCATAATTTTTTTATTTCTTCATCCGTAAAATCAATATGGTCCTTCTTCGCTTCTTTAACATCTTTAATAACATCATCAGACAAATTAAAGGTCCTTGCATAATTCTTGTCTACTAATTCATACTCTAGCGCATAATCCAACATTAAGTTGAATAGAGATTTTATCTTTGTCTTTGTAGTAGGAGATGCGTGTTTTTCTTTATCATCGACTACATACGTTCCATCTTCCATACAACCTTTAATATGTCGGGCACGTAAATCTTTTGCACGCATATCATAAACAGCAGAGCAGTAGTTCCAGGCAGATCTAATTGTACGTTCACTTGAAGGACTTGACAGGGATTCAAAATATTTATCAGTCCACTTTTCGTATAATTGCTCGACTGTCAGATCAGAGTCAAGATCATACGGATTTTTATGATATTCAAGTAATGCAGCGTAAGCATCATTATAGGTTTTGAAATATGTTTCTGGTTTCAATGATTTATAAATAGGTTTTCCATAAAAATTTTTTGCAACACAGACTAATGCACGAAAAGGCTTTCTAAGATTTTGATTTTTTAATTCGGATATAGTGCCAAATCCATTTGGAAGACGTTTTCGTTTATTAGTTTTTCTTTGTTGTTGTTTAATAACTTTTGTATCTAGAGGATAACCGCAGTGAGGACAAGTTATTGCCTTATCACTTACCTGCAATTGACATTCTGGACATTTGATCAGTGCCATATATCATCATTCCTTTCTAAAAAAGGGTACAAAAAATACACCCTTATCAATTTGTAATTTTGCAGGATGTATGATATAATTCTGGTGTTCAGGCAGAGATTACATCAATCACCCATGATTGATAATTTCTGAAATTCCGTCCAGTTGGTAGCTGGGCGGTTTTCTTTTATTGTAAATTACTTACATTATCAAATAATTTCCAGATATAGTTAGAATATTTTTGATACGGAAAATAATAATTACTTTTTGGAGTAGGAGTTCCGTTTTTGTCAAGGATATTCTTCAGTCGAACAGTTTCAGCGTCAAGCTTTTCCCAAGTCTTTTTGAATTTAGAATAATGTTTACCTTGTACAGAATAAACAAATTTATTCCAAGAATTTCTTTTTTTATAATTTTTATTTAAGTCGGAAATGGTTTTATCAATATTTAATTTGTTTCCGCAAGAGTCGGTTCCATCTTCTATATAGTGATATATATCACAGTATCCATTGTTCCAAATATCTTCACACTGCCAGTCATAAGCATCCCATAATTTATTAGTTATTGATTTATGACTACGAACAGATACTTCACATTTTAATGTTTGACCATTAACTTTTGCAGTAATATAAGCAGTTCCAGATTTTTTAGCAATAACCTTTCCAGACTTTGTAACTGCTACAACTTTCTTTTTACTAGAACTCCATTTAACTTTCTTTTTCGTTCCTTTAATTTTTAGCGTATAGCTATTTTTCTTTGGTAAAGTTATGAATGTTTTATTTATTGTTGTATTCTGTTTTGCGTGTATCGGTACAGCAGGTAATAGCATCATTGCAGACAATGCAACGCATAAAAACTTTTTTTTCATACGCATTTCTCCTTCTTTATTTTAATAATAAAAACGACAATTCGAGATTATATCCCATTAAGTCATTTAGATAATTATTTCACAGTAGTTTTTGAAACATTTAGATAATCAATAATGTAACCATCTGATGCCCAGATACTAAAAACACCTGCGAAAGAAGTACATTCAGGATTTTTAATTTTAGCTTTTAAAATAAAATTTCTAGTGTCTTTTGAAGCAATATACGGAGAAGTGGTCATTTCATCTGGTTCGTAATCCGTATCGTTCAATTTAAAATATTCACAGTCAAACTTAAATAAGGAATCTGTTTTATTATATACTGAAAACGCAATTTCAGAAGAAGTTGTATATGCCAACTTTATCTGAAGTTTATCGTTATCCAAAATAATTCTATTATATGTATAATTTTTAACAGTAGGAGCTGAAGGGGTTTTAACAACTTTCTTTTTGATAGTCATTTTGCTCCGATAAGTCTTTTTACCGATCTTAGCTTTTATATAAGCTGATCTAACTTTCAGCCCTTTGATAGTTGCATATTTGTTATTTTTGTTCACTATTCTTATTTTATTATTAGATACTGTCCATTTTACTTTAGTTTTATTGTTCTGTAAATTAATTTTACAAGTCTGGTTAATATAAATAGTCTTTTTTAATGGTGTAATACTTACTTTAGATTTTATCCATGATTGAAGTATTTGAAAATGTGATCCCGATGTCTGTAAAAGCTGCTGAGACCAGTGCAGAGGGAAAAAGCATCTACATGCATTGTCCGAAAGGAAAGGTTGCAGAGGCCTATATGAACTTAACACAGGAGGTTTTGAAGAATGAAAAATAGAAGTGGCGAAAAGATTAAACTGGCAAGCATTGATGAACTGCTTGGTGTGGTAAATGAAGAATCTGCAATGGAGATAGAAATTAGTAAGATCCATCCGTTTAAAATTGTGCGCCCAGATAAGGGCGAGTAGTCTAGCAGGTGGAATGCCTGTCTGGTAAGGTCTAACCAACCGCCAGTAGCGAGTCTTGGGTCTTCCATAGTCTGCGTCATACCAGCGTTTATGAAGAAAAAATCAAAGGCTCTTGACTTGGAGTTAACTTCAAGTAGTATACTAATCGAAACAGGAGGTAAAAAGATGAAGAAATTACTGATTATATATTATTCATGGTCAAATGGAAACACGGAAAGAATTGCAAAAATGCTGCAGAGTGAGACTGATAGCGATATTCTAAAAATAGATACCGTAGTTCCATATTCTGGCAGTTATGATGATGTGGTAAATCAGGGACAGAATGAAGTGCAGCGCGGATACGAACCTGAAATTAAACCGCTGGATATCAATATTGCAGATTATGATGTCATCGCAGTTGGGACACCTACATGGTGGTACACAATGGCTCCGGCTGTAAAAACATTTCTGCACCAACAGGATTTTACCGGAAAGACAGTAGTACCT